>Ga0307514_10001243_pt1 | contig 33529 bp, 45 predicted proteins | sample 16_EM_MG_FD_203088 | JGI IMG/M metagenome (GOLD analysis project Ga0307514, IMG submission 203088) | Populus trichocarpa ectomycorrhiza microbial communities from riparian zone in the Pacific Northwest, United States - 16_EM | ecosystem: Host-associated > Plants > Roots > Unclassified | place... | reverse complement strand
AGATCTTGACATTGCTCACGCCCTACGTATCGTTTGAAGCGTACGAAGGTGACGTTAGGGACAGAAGGGCCTCGATGGGACAGATTTTCAGCCGCTGCTCTACTACTCTCACGGAATGGATTGGGTCCAGATTGGGCACATCCATGACCCCGTCAGAACACCTTATCAAGGCGTCAATCGAGGGCGTCCAGGACGAGATCTGTCGGGTCATCTCCAAGATTTGGATCGACGCATTCGCGATCGAAGAGGAGACCGATCTCCGAAAAATCTCGGGGTTGGTAGGAGAATGGAGAGCCGAGGTTCAGAAGCTGATGGAATGGCTCGACTGGCCGATGTGGGCGAAGTGTAGTCCCCGGTGTGACGAACCGAGAGAGATGTGCTATTTGCCGATGTGGCCATGGGTCAAAGGGGGCTGGGGTTATTACGAGCCGGATGGTCCAAGTTTGGAACCGAAGTGTATCCCGAGGTTTCCACCATATCCTTTGTTTTTAGACGATCTTGTGTAGATCTGTACTCTGTGTCTGTGTATCTGGTTTTGTGTTTGCAGAGCCACAAGCCGATGATCCATCATCAATCGGAATGCAATCACTGCTTGGACCTTGACAAGTTCGAGCAGCCGTCGAAAACATTCCTGGACCGGAAATGGCCCATCTCGACCACGGGGTACACGTCAAACCAGATGAGCATTATTATATACTGCACCAATACACCCGTGTACTGGAGGTTACAATACGAGTCACGATCATATGCTTGCAGGACAATGAATCGGCTTCTCTAGATCGTCACCTTCACCTTCTCCTTCATCTTCGACCAGTCAGAACTAGCCCTGCACATGGTCCTGAATACACCGCCCTGTTTCTTCAGTAGCGCAGCAGGGGTATCAAATTCTATAACCTTCCCCTCTCCTAGGACCAACACCCGATCGTAGTCAAGCACGGTGTTGAGCCGATGCGCGATAGTGAGTACGATTGTGCCCTGGAGTTCTTCACGGATCGTGCGTTGGATCTGGAAAGACGAGAAATCAGCTTTACACGCACACGCCTATGCCCGTAGCTTGCGCACCTCTTCGTCCAGCTCGACGTCAATCTGTGAGGTCGCTTCGTCCATGATGATGACACTGCTCCGCCTTAGGATAGCTCTTGCCAAAGCTATGAGCTGCCTTTCTCCAGCGCTGAAAGAACCCCCACCGTCGATGGGCATATCCAAGATGTTAGAACTAGCCCCGTGTCTTCGCTCGAGGAGGGCAGCGAGGTGACACCTCCGTAGTACATCCAGGCACTCGACGTTGGAGTACTGCTCAAAGGGATCCAAGTTGCTCCTGACAGTTCCAGAGAACAGCGATACGTCCTGGGTGATCATGGTCTATCGAACTGATGTGAGCGGGAGATACTGAGAGGCTATCGTTACAGCTTACGATTCTACTCCGCAGGTCTTCCAGTCCGATGGTCGAGATGTCAACTCCGTCGATCCTAAATATATCTTCGTCAGTACAACACACATGCCCAAGGGCGTGGATACATACACAATCTTTCCTTCGGCCGCTTCCACCATCCGTAGAAGTGACAGCGCAAGCGTCGATTTCCCTGAGAAGGAAGAAGAGCTAAGATGTTCAGCCTGCAAGATCACAGAGGCGACGAACCAGATCCTGTGCGTCCCACCTGAATAATTCAGGTCAGAATTTGCAAAAAAGCGTGGCGGGGAGTACTTACTACCCCAATTTTCTCCCTCGGCCGGACAGTGAAGCTGATGTGGTCTAAGGCGGGTGGCAGGTTCTCCGAGTACCTTGTAACAAGGTTCTCCACATGAACTTGCCCTTCTGTCGAAGGCCAGTATGCAGGAGGCCTTCGTTCTGTGATGAGCGGCCCCTCTTGTGGCACTTCGAGGTACTCGACGATACGTTCAACAGAATTGAAATCCAGTTCAACCTGAGCAAGCACACGAACTAGTTGACGTGAGGCTTCGGCAAAGATCCCAGATTGGACGATCACAATGGCAGCGAGTCCGTTTGACACGTTTGCGAACAAAGCGAAGACCGTGGCGAAGAACACCACGATGGATCCAAGACCTTAGGGATACTGAATCAAATAAACGAAACTATGGTGACAGAGAGCTTACAATCGTATCTCCACCTCAACCACCCCGAACAGAGCCACTGGTGGTCATACTCAGCCTCAGATTAAAACCTTGGGATTCTCGTGACATACATAAACGTGATCAAAGCTCTGGAACTTGTCAACCTTCTTGTAAAACGATTCTTGGTATCTTTCCTCCATCGCGAACGCCCGGATGTGCGGCAGTCCGTTCAGCAATTCGTCGAACCCCGAGAAGGCGGGGGACAAGGATATTGATTCCAGTCGTCTCAGATCCCTCGAAGCTCGGATGTAAGGCAGGGCGATTCTGATGTAGAACCATGCGATAATCACTGCCACTGGTGCGAAGTTTGGCACAACCCAGATAATGACGAATGACGAGATGAAAAAGTTTAGCATCCCACCGATGGCACCTCGCGCGGAGTCCTGAAGTGCTCCGTCCACAGTTTTGATATCTAAGCTCCCCGGTCAGTTTGCGAAAAAGCGGAAGACGTATGGACAAGACCTGCTGTGAACCGATTGAGAATCCTTCCGATCGGCGTGACATCCAAAAATCTCGACGGAGCTCTCACGAGCCGCTTGAGCATCTTCAGGAACAGGGACCTCGAGGCCTGCAAACTTGCGTAGTATCCGAGAGCTGTGTACACGAGTAACGAGACGGCGCCGGTGGAACAGATCACCGAAAACGTGATGACCCATGGGCGAACGTTGACTTCTGGTGGAGGGAAGCTCTTCCAGGGCACCTCAAACTTTGGGAATGTAACGAGGGCGGTAGAAGCGGACACCGTTAAAATGGTGTGCTGAGTACTCTGCATTCCTAGCCACAGCCGGTCTTCGTCAGGGCCATACGCTCCACTCCACGCGGCAATGAACACCTAAGCCGACAAATTAGCACTGAACGCAGTTGGAACTAACACCACAAACCTGGTTAGCAACGGTGACGAGACGTATGAATATCATCAAGAAGACCGTAACCATCCATGTCCACACGCCCGCCGCGCGTACATACGTCCAATACGTCCTGTACGAAACCCTGCCCTCAGCTCTCTTCTCTGCGTCGATCAGCTTACCCTTCTTCCTGTTCTGTTCTTGGTTGAGCACAGGGGAAGTGACCTCACCCTCCGGCGGAGTTCCTGCGAGTACGTCAGGTTCGTTGTCCGGGGTGGGTTTTGGTTTCGATGAAGTTGTGGGGAATTCATGAAATGGTTGGTAGGCGTCGGGAACCAAGTCTTCCCGCTCGATGACCTCCTTCAAGTATCCACTCTTCCTTAATTCCTCTATTGATCCGGACCTTCTCACGCTACCCTGGAAAAGTTCAACCAAGAAGGAAGAGATTGGAAGGCATAAGCTGATGTGGTGGGTGACCAATATGATGGTGCGGCCCTTGCAGAGTGGACCAGAAAGCCCAGCTACAAGATGCTGAGCGGTATGCATGTCGACAGCTGCGAGTGGGTCATCCAAAAGAATGAACTGAAGAACCTCAGTTGCACACCGACCAAGGGTAGACTAGAATTTAGCTTACTGATGCATGTGAATACAATGCCCTCGCCAACGCGATCCTCGCCCTTTGCCCTCCAGAAAGAGTGATACCTTTCTCTCCGATTTCTAGGCCATGCTTGTAAGCGATAGAATCCGCGTTTCACACATTCTAGACGCTCACCCGTGAGATCCCCAGCTTCGAATATCGCAAGGTCCCTTTTCAAAGCGCACGTTTCCAACACAGCATCATACCGCACTTCATCGAACCCGTCGTTGGAAGGACCGAAGCGGGAACCAAAGATTATGTTATCTCGGATAGTGGCATGTTCAAGCCCTGAGGTCCAGTCAGGGTCTCCAACGTTTGGACATTTCAACTGACCTACATGGTGTTTGAGCGCAATATGCAACCTTCCCACCACTCTTATCCAGTGACACTCTGCCATCCACGCATGTCGTTTCTGAAACGGCAAACTGCTCGAGAAAGCACAACTGGAAAGACCACCAGAAAACTAACCTCCAAGAAGTGAAAGTAACACCGCGGTCTTTCCGGAACCGGTGGCACCACTGACAAGACTCAACTTCCCAATAGGAAAGCTGAGGTTCAGCGGACCAAGCTTGAAGGGTGTATGCTGACGTCCTCTTGGGATCACACTCCAGGTGAAGATTGCTTTCTCAAACCCGATCTTCGTTTCCACTTTCACTGGTTCTAGAATTCTACGCCCGAGCCGCGGGGGCTGTGACGATGCTGAGGGTGTAGGCTTCCATTCAGTTGTTTTCCTCTTCAACGACGAAGCCCAATCGGGGACTTCATCTTCCTTGAGGAAAGCCTCGATCCTCTGCATCGAGACGTAAGCTGGGTTTTATTCATAGTCAGTCGCCAGAATCCATCGTGGAGGATCCCGTAAACCAGCGCATACCGTGCAAAAGTGCGAACACTTGTCCTGGGAGCGCAGTCATCGGTCCCTGTAGGTAAGAAAAGAGCGCTATCGCAGTAAACGCCTTTGTAACGGACAGTTTCTCTTTCGCCAGCAGTGTATAGCAGAGGAAAGTCGACAATGCTGTAGCGGAAGGCATCCAAGTCCTGATCCCCATCAGGTCCATTGTATTTGATATCAGCAGAAAAGCACGAACCAGATGAAACCGGTGAGAGTTGCAACGACATTCTCCCGCACCCTCCACTTGAGCTCATCTTCTCGTGCATCTGCAACCTTAGACTCCCAGAACCTTTCTGTGATCCCATTCAGCATGTTCAGCCTGGAAAGGTAACGATAGATCGCCCTCACCCCAACCGTAGCATTTCAACAGGCGCAGGTTCTGGAAAAGCTCATTTACGACGTTCATTCTTCGGTCTTTGGCTTTCCACGATGCCCGGGTGATCTAGATGCAATATATGGCGGGGTCAAGATGCAGAAATTGTAGGCGGCGAGTTTCAACTCACCGAGATATTGTACGTAGCCAACGGCCAGTTCAAGATGTAGACGACGAGCACTACCACGACAGCGGCCAAAGAACTCCAACCCAAGATACTACCGAGGGCTAAAATTCAGGAAAGAATCAACTACCCCGGAACTGTGAAATCTAACCTATAAAGAAATACGAGGGCAATTGCCAATCGCACCGGGGCCACGAATATTCCTGAAAACTCCCAAAATCGCTGTGCGACAGCATATGCATCGCCCCTAAGGATCTTGAGAACTTTGATAGAAGGTAAAAATCGGACTTCACGCACTGCATGAGATTGACGACTTTCCCCAGGTCTGCACTCGTCTCTTCCTTCCCTTGGTCGGCTGAAGCAGTGGTGTGTTTTCCAGAGATATCACGTCGCTTCAGTGCCTTGTGATGTAGTGCACAGAAGAGTTGACCACGAGTGCGTTCGTAGCACCTTCGGGTATGCCACGTTTGGAACATGTCCTTCTGTGCGAAGGACAGGTTTGCGACGAATGTGATGAAGGCATAAAAGTATGCAGTTTCCTTAGTACTTGGAGAAGGATCTTCGATCGCAGCGAGAATACGTTGGAGGGCGAATGGAGGTACGAAACCTGGAGGAAATCACGAATTTTTGTCGTCGCATGCAAGGGACCACATACCTATTACCGCGCTCCAGAGTTCTAGCGTAAGGTCCAATCTATATAAAGGTTACAGTAAGCGTCCTGAGGGGAGAGTTCGGTTGCAGTGCAGTACATTAGATCCAAAGAGTTGGATACGATAAGAAAACGTAGGAGTGAATGTGTGGGATGCCTGTATGATGTGAGCTTGATGGAATGTTTCGCAATGCCGGAGCTCACAGTTCGAAATACTCCAAGCACTTGTGGAAAATATTCTTGTGCTGGAAGAACGGGGACAAGGTCCAAACATCTTCCTCATCTAACGTGTGGTCCCCAGCTGACTTGAAGATGGGTTCGATGTACGAGAAGGTCATCCATTGCCAGAGGTTGGCCGCGTCTTCAGGATTGGTGTTCTCGTTTGAGGACGCCTGTGCGCGCACACTCGCATTAGAAAGGAGCGTGCACTTTGAATGGAATTTCTTACTTCGCCGACTCGTGCGACGTTGACGGCAGGGAGAGCCGGTTGCAGCGGTACACTCCCCAGCAGAGTGAGTAGGAAGAACGGGATACTTGCCCAGAATACGCTAAGCAAGGTGTACCCAATGTGCTCCGGAAGTCCGGAGATAGAAAGGTACAAGTCGCCAAGGGCTGTGATGACAGATTCAAGGCAGAACAGGAGTAGGAGATATGGAGGGGATGAGGGGGAGCGTGCCGTAAGTCCGATGGAAACACCGCACTATGATCGGCAATAAATCAGGAAGCGGTGCACGATGATCACACGTTGTATGCGCACCCAAATAATGGCGGAAACCCCGGAACGGATCAGCCACAAGCTATTGGGCACTAGGAGCGTGTAGAAAATCATGGCAATCCAGGACAGAGCTTCGACGGCAGGCAACACGACCAAAGCACGCCGCTTCCATACCGGTGGTTTGACGGGTTTTCCGATGGGGTCAAGGAGGTCTTCCAGCACTAGAAAATTCGCAAAAGGAACGCTGATCCATCGAAAGAGTTTCCGCAGAGGTTTGAGGCGGCATGCCAGATCAAGTAAGACCAGATATGCAATGATCACGCATGGGGTTATGGTACCTAGCCACCATACCACGGTCGACGCTGATATCCACTCTCTCTGCGACTTTTGAGTTCGTGGCAAGGAGCGAGGTCAGCAGGGGTCGGGGTCTTCAAAATACCGGGCGGGTTGACGAACCCAGTAAAACGTGTTCGAGGATTCCATTGATATCCAACGTGCTCGGGCGACAATGCCCACTAATCTGATGGATGTACACGGTATCCGATTGTGCTTGTGCACTAAGCTATTGTAACGAGTCTAGACCTGGAAAAACAGGAGAGAGTGGGGTTAGCAGCCAGGAACACGAGGATGAGAGGCATGGGAAGGTGGTTCAGGTACGATTTTGCTGTATGAATCTCATGTATGACATCGTATAATAGGGAACAACGTTTTGCATCCTTAAGAAACAAAGGGATGGTTGAGCACTTGCCTTTGTCTTTGTCGAGCTGGAGGTAGAGAGGGAAGGGTGTGGCCATGCACGTGACGTGGAGCGACGGAATGGGGCACGCCTGGCCAGGCCCACAATCAGATGGACCTGTGGCAGTGGACCCGTATACTGGACACTTACCTTCGTACCGCCACCATCCATCCCCGCCAGCAGACATGCCACCAAACCGAGATCCTATGTGGTACTGCCACCAAGTCAGTCTCTCTTTCGATCTCATGCCCCCCACAGTCCTTATCCCGAGACCCCATAGTGTGGGGCTGAAATGCGTCCACTCATGGTAAGCCTGTCGCGCGGACAACTTGGCCTGACAGTCTCATGACGGTCGACTGGATGTATAGATTCCAGATCCACACTGTGCCTCATGTAACGGGTCATTCGTCGAAATGGCAAGTCCTGTCCTTCGCTTACAAATGCTGACAGCAAACAACTCATCACATCCGCTATGAAAATTACAGATAGACACCACAGAAGACGATCCGAGGGCTTTTCATAGAGCGGGTGAAGATGGCGACTTTGATGATTTCACAGGTAGATGCCTGCCGAATCCTGATTGCCAAGACTCACAATCCATCCTCAGCTCAACTGCGAGACATATTCCCCGGCCAAAGACCCGGCGGCGGCGACCTCACTTGGTCTATAAACCGCTCTTCATCCCCTGGCGGGAATACCCGCACCTTTATTCTCGGAAGGCAGGGGCAGACAGATATTGGACCTGATAGGGTGATGCCGCTGACGGAGTACGTCATTGCCACAATCCTAACTGTCAATTGATCTGATCGGGAAGTAGATTCCTCGCCGAGACCGCTGGAGATGGGGGCGGGAGGACCATGAGAGATGGACCTACCCCCGGTGGGATTCCACCTCAACACTTAATGATCAACCAAATCCTTGGGATGCTTGCTCAGAGGTATACAGACCAACGAGGGCCAGGAGCGCAAAACCCATTTGCCGATATCCTTGGAATGCACCGAGGTGGCTCAGAGGGAGGTAGATTTGGCGACTACGTGCTCAATCAACAAGGCGGGTGATATTTATTGCCCGACCTAGAACTACGAGTTAACATCTCCCACAGCATTGGATCAAATTATGGCTACACTGATGGAAAACTCAAACGCTCACCGGCCCGTCGCGGCATCAGACGAGGTACTTAACAAGCTGGACCGCGAAGTGCTTGAAGAAGGCTGTACGTGGCACATCTACCTTGCGGACTCACAATATACTCAACCCGTTTCCAGCCCTTCTCCTCGAGAAGGATTGCGCAGTTTGCAAGGATCAATTCTCCTTACGGACTGAAGACCCGGACGAACAGGTGATCATCACATTACCCTGCAAACACCCCTTCCATTCCCCTTGCATCCTCCCCTGGTTAAAGCAAAATGGTACTTGTCCCTCGTGTCGGTACCAACTCGTCCCCCAGCCTGGTTCCACGCAGAATCCGAATGAGAATTCTGGGACCGGGCCCGGGCCATCGACGAGTGCTTCTAACCCACCTCAACCCACTCCACCAGTGAACTTCTTCGCCCAACCTAGAAGTGAAACATCTCGCTGGTCCTCAGCGGCTCATGATCGCGGTCCCCGGGAGTCGCCGGAGAGGAACGATGGAGGCGGCGGTGGTTTCCTCGGCATGGTCGGAAATCTCCTGCATTCCTTGGCTGGTGGGCACCAGAACTCCGGTCCAGTGCCCTCTAGCTCCGACTCTGGTTCCGAGACCTTGCCCGGAAGCTGGGAGCCCAACCCCAGTCCTCGTCCCGAATTGGGAAATAGGTCTCATACGAGGAGCCAATCTACCCGGCCGAACGACGACATAAACCCAAGTTCTGGATCGACGCGCTCCCAATCGTCACTTCATGGTCGCTCAAGTTCCACATTTGGTTTAGGCTACAACACGAGCTCGAACAATCGGGGTTGGAGCGGAAGTTCGACGAATGAGTGGACCCCGCCTGATCCCGGACGCCACCAACGGGGCAGTCGTGATCGTGAGAGGGAGAGAAACAGGGACAGATACAATCAGAGGAGGAACACAGGTCCTTGGGATCGTTCGGAATTCGATTGAGATGCCACCCGTCCAGAGCTGAGGTTTAACTTGTCTAGGACTTCGAGCTTCAGGCCGAAACATACTCCTACCAACGTCCTGTGTACCCTCGTCGTCTATTTTCTCACCCCCGTCTGTTGGTATACTAACGAAAAGAAGTTTTCGATCCATAATTTCCCTGTATTGGTATCTTGATTTTCACCCTGCGCGATAGTGTTCTTCTGCCCCCGCCTGTATCCGTTGTAGTCTCGTCACGATCATGACATATATATGACGCAGGGCTGTGTAGCTTCAACTCAAGGTGACTATCCTAATCCTACACTCGTTCGTTGACGAAGAGACCGGCAGCACCCATGCCTAGACATGCGTGCAAGTTAGGACATCGTATAAAACGCAAAGACCGTGAAAGACATACCGCTGCCGATACACATGCTGGTGATAAGTACTTGACCGCCTGTTCTCCGTAGTTCTGAGAGCCCGGTCACCACTTGCCTCACTCCAGCTGCACAATACGTCAGGGTCTGTGGAACCTGGTCGGGGGAGAGACTTACTCATCCCGAGTGGGTGCGTCAGCGCAATAGAACCACCGCTAGAGCATACTGAGCACTGAAGCAATCTGTGGGCAATTGCGGATCGCCTCTTACTTGAGGTTAATCTTCTCAATCGGAACACCCAACTGTTCCACGCAGTATGCGAACTGACTCGCAAAAGCTTCGTTAATTTCCCACAGTTCCACGTCCTCCTTCTTCAACCTAGTGCTCTCTAACAATTTCGGAATGGCCACAACAGGCGCAATGCCCATCACCCTAGGCTCGACGCCAACTATCGAGCTCCACACCCACTTACCCAATACTTCCCACCCCTCCTTTTGGGCCCGAGAACGTGTTGTGAGGACGCAAAGAGCCGCACCATCGCCTACCCCGCTGGCGTTTCCAGCCGTGGTTGTCGCCTCAAGGTTCTCACCCGGACCCCACTGGGGGAAGACGGGCTTCAGAGAGGAGAGCGACGAAACGGTCACACCAGGTCGGACGGTGTCGTCGACGGAGATGACTCTACCATCCATTTCTATAGGAATAATTTCCGATGCGAATTTACCGGCTTTGAGGGCCTGAAAATTTAGCCAAAGAGAACATGATTAGCTGACATTGGGAGGACAGGGACGACGATTTCAGGCACATTTTCGGCACGAGAGTGGGAGATATATGCGTAGTGATCTTGTTTTTCCCGTGAGATATTGTAGATTTGCGCTACCATCTCCGAGGTCCAACCCATCGGCTAGCATCCCTGCCGTAAGTACATCCAGCGTAAGGTACGAGGATGAAGCTCACCTGGATACAATCGTGGGATCGGGTATTTTCGTCCACGATGCCCGTAATCTCTGGTGTAGGTCGGGGGCTAGAAATTTCACCATCCAGATGTTTGGTCGTGTGCAAAAGATGATGGTCTCACTTCATGGACATGCTCTCGACCCCCACAGCGACCCCAACTTCCGCTTCTCCGCTCTGAATTGAATGTGCGATGTTACGAATGGCCATTAGTCCCGAGGAGCATAGCCGGTTGACGGTAGAAATGGGAATTTCGTGTGGAATTCCGGCTGCAATTGCTGCAGCGCGGGAGATATAGAGGGGCGACGGAGGGTGGCAGGTTCCTGGGGGAAATGCTGAGACACCATCGAACGCCAGTATCTTCGAGTCCCCTACCCACGCAGATATCATCAATCTTTGAAGGGTCCAGACGAGTTCTCTCGAGAGTTGCCTATAACTCAAGTCTGAGCCAAGCCCTGTTGGCGATCAGACGAAGCAAACCAGATTGTCTCACCCTGAACAGAGAATGGAGAAGTTTATCGACAGGGACTTCGTTGAGTTGGCCCTTCTTGGCCCTACCCATAGCGGTACGTTTGGCGAAGGTTATAACGACATCCTCTGGTCGTTTCTCCAGGATCTCGGACAAGCCTCTGGGTGGAGTACGAGCAGTGGTCGCATAACCTGCGCCCAAGAATGACTGGAGCAGTCGAGGGGAAGTGGAACACTTTAAGGGGATAGGGAACATCGCAGTTTCAGAAGACAAAGGTTGTTTGGAGATCCGGAGGTGTTGTCATCATTTTGGGTAGAAGCAAGATGATGTCCGGAAATCAAGCGGTCACGGGAGTAAATATTATGAATGCTACGGTAGTCTACCCGGCAAATATGCGATGTGTATAATCCCCAGTACGCCTATGGCGAACTCGAGGGTTGCTGCACCTCTGTCCGAGCCTGGGCCTTCCACCCACGGCTCAGAGTCGAGTAACAATTTGGACACAAGTTATGTGCGAGTTTTGGTGATCCGCACGCCGAGCAATGCACAATATCTACCGCACAAAGTCAAATAATTGCGGCAAAAATCGAGTAAGTAAACGCACTGCGCTTGTCCTTGAGACCCTTGTTGGCACTACGCATCGCCTTCCGTGAGTGCGATGTCTTCTTCTTGGGTACGGCAAGTAAAAATGGTGGGAACAACTCGAGCAACGAGTCGAGTGGTGACGCAGTCCACCTAAACGGTGTCCATATCGATGGTTGGGGAAAGAAAGACGCGAGATTTGGGAGGAAAGCGCGTGCAGAGAGTGCGACGGTCGAGGCCATGACGGTGGCGGTCGTGAGCGTGTGAACTGAGGTACCGATCCCGTTTCGGTCCGCCTCAACCTCACACTTCACTGTTCTTTCTAATACCGAGGGTCCCGACAGCGACGATGTTTAGGCTTACGCGTCCGCTCTTTCAAGCCATTAGGTCCTCTACCGGTCTCACTGGCCTTGCCGTACACCCAAACCCGCTTCCAGAGCTAGCCAAAGCTTATGAATCGACTCTCAATCTTCTTTCCACCATCCCCGAAACCTCTATCTACCGTCAAGGTGTTGAGGCCCTGACGAGGAACAAACTTAAAATTGTTCAAGAGGCGAACGGTGATGTCGCAGCCGCGGAGAAGAAGCTGGATGAGGGTCTGATCGAACAGGCATTGGATGTGGCGAACGATGAGCTTAGTTTGGTCTCCAAGATGATTGAGTGGAAGGCGTGAGTCTCCCGCCTATGTCTCGCTTGTAATGGTGTTGATTTTGTTTCAGTTGGGAGCCGTTAGAAGAGAAACCTGCGCCTGGTCAGTGGGAGTACTTCGGCAAGACCGCCTCCGGAACCTCATCGTAGCACAAGTTGTACGTTGGGGCTTTCGTTACCCTAGCCAAGGATACTAACCCCTCGCTCAGGTCTCTGTCATTTTGTACCAGTCTGCTTTCGCGTCTTCATCCCGTTCCTACTCGGGACCGAATCCCCTTCTAGCTTACGGAGAGACTTTGTGCTATACTTAATCGAATGCTTTCATATCTCTGCAGAACCCATCCCCGAGTCTCGAAGAATTGGCGCACATGTTCCTCGATCCATGAAGGCGTCTGCTTGGAATCGACAGGGCGGACGACACGGTCATTGTTTTTTATCACCCAAGTCAACAAATGTTTTGCACGCCAAGGCAGTAATTGTCTGTGCGCTGGCATGTCTCGTTTCACCACTTGGCCTAGCTCATGTTGAAATTCAAACTCCACGACGACGGTGGATCTTATGCTCGCCCTGCAGCTGGGTCAGGGAAGTGGCTAGTGACGAGCTCCTGATTTCCTCACAGAAAATTCCTGGCGATGATATGTGGGTTGGGAACGAGCTGGCGCGAATCCGACGGCAAAAAGATGGATATCGTTCTCCGCGGCCCGCTGTTCTCGATGGGGGGAGGGCAATAGTTTTGTCTGGGATTGGAACAGAACATTCGTCACACCAAGAGCCGGTTAATCCAACAGCAGTGGTTGGCGGTTACAACTCCATTGTTCGCATTTGAGACACGGGTGTGCGAGGATGATTTGGTTTCACGACGGTAAGGGCCACTTTCTTGAGGCTAAGTACCCCAGTGGGAAATAGTATACATCTCGGAAACCTACGAAATACGCTAAAACTAGCTTTGGAAAGAGTCAGCAAGACGGTCCACCTGATTTTGTAAGAAAAAAACGATGGGTATGCAGGAATCAGAAAAGTCATTCATGTCAGCGAAACGCAGCGTTGAACGCAAAGGCTCAAGAGGATGCATTTCGAGTCTACTAAGAGGTGCCAGTTACGGTTGTATGACAACACTCGTCATGTAAAATGGAGTTGTAAAGATGTCGAAAAAAAACCTCACCTGGACGTGTCGCGTTGAGAAAAATCCCTTCGATTCTTGCGATCAACGGGTGCCCGAAGCGGAATTCGCCGACAAGCCGCCGGAATATCCCGAACACTGTACAGCCGTATCCGTTTTTGGAAAGTACACAGTCCGCCCAACGGCTGATAACCGTCGGGCTCCTCAACAGCCGCATATCCAACCTTCGCCGAAATGTCTGCACAGATCAGCAAGAGGAGAAAATTCGTCGCTGACGGCGTTTTCCGCGCCGAGCTCAATGACTTCTTCACCCGTGAACTCTCGGAGGAGGGATACTCTGGTTGTGATGTCCGAGTGACCCACGCTCGTACTGAGGTGAGTGCTAGGTTGAAGAGCTGCCGGGAGACCTAAACATATTGCGACTCGCTAGATTATTATCCGTGCTACCCACACCCAGGAAGTCTTGGGTGAGAAGGGCCGCAGAATCCGTGAGCTTACCGCTCTCGTTCAAAAACGCTTCCGCTTCCCCGAAAACTCGCTCGAGATGTACGCTGAGAAGGTTCAATATCGTGGTCTCTCTGCTATTGCCCAGTGTGAGAGTTTGAGATACAAGCTTCTCAATGGTCTTGCTGTCCGCAGGTAAGCCGCTTGAGATCGGGTCTCTTCTAGTCGCCGAGTCGTTTTCAGGGCTTGCTATGGTGTCCTCCGTTTCGTTATGGAGTCCGGTGCCAAGGGTTGTGAAGTCGTTGTCTCCGGAAAGCTTCGTGCTGCCCGTGCCAAGTCCATGAAGTTTACCGACGGCTTCATGATCCACTCCGGTCAACCTGCTGTTGATTTCGTTGACTATGCCGTCAGGCACGTCATGCTTAGGCAGGGTGTGCTCGGTATCAAGGTTAAGATGTACGTGTCACTCGCGCAGCTGCCTCAGGCTTTGTTCCTTCTAAATCTTGGCCCCCAGTATGAAGGGTTGGGATCCCGAAGGCCAGACCGGTCCACGAAATCCCCTCCCCGACTCCGTCCAAATTCAGGACCCACCGGTGGACAAGATCGTGTCCGAGCCATCTTCCGAACAAAAGGAGCCTGCCAACGTCGCTCCACCGACAGCTGCTCCAGCGGAAGATGCTTACCAGCAACCTCCACAAGAAGGAACTTACGGGGGTGATCCGTATGTAGAGTCTGCGGATCCATACTGATATTGCCTGTTTGTATTCTACCTGTACCTCACATACAATCAAACTCATGGGGTTTGCCAATCAACCGATGTATTCCTACTGTCCTAAACAGTTGGCATGTTCGACGAGTGTACGTGTCATTTGTCAACAGGGTCCCAGTGAAGTCCGGTATACTTCTCTTCTTGAGTTGATGACTATCATTCGGAGAGGGGGCTGGGCTAGTCTCCTCGAGCAGACCACTGACGATCACCAGGGAGGGATGCATCAAGCGTCAGGGAGATCCCAGATCAGCGATCTTGAGTGAGTTTCCCACGTCATTCATCTTGCCCTTTACCTCTTTGCACTTCCAGACGCCTCCGTTCCTACTTTTCCCACTGTTGAACTTTCCTTGTTCCTGGAATGGGCATGTATCCGCCCGTGAGCACGTTATCGCACTTTCGCGCGGAGCTTGCTATCGATACGATCTGACGGACCAACGGGGAGTGATGCGTGTACTAATCAATGCTGGACTTTTCGTATCGACGCTTTTATCGATGATTAGATGAAAACCGTGGCATCACGGTCGCCCATCCCCATAAAATCCCCCCCCCAGTCGCACGGCGATTGCTCGCCTCTCGACACCTTTCACCACCCCCCTCCTATCTGGCTCGCTCGGCTGTTCAGATTGTGTACTTTTACCGTTCGGCACCAGCTACTCTCCATACTCTGGGACCGTCCGTTCCTTCTCCGACATTTTCAGCCGATCGCCTCAAACGCTCACATCGACGCGCTCTCGGGTCACCCCGGAACTCGACGAGACTCCTCAAAGATTTCCGGTTCACTCTCCGCACCCAGGGAGTCTCACGGATTCGGTGGGTGCGCGCCCCATATAAATTGCGCCAAAAAGGGCTCATGTTCTGATAGATGTTGTACACAACTATAGACTGAAACTATCTACAGCTTGGGCAACGCGATGACGAAGCCATCGTCGCCGAACGCTTCTACGCCAAATATGAGATAAGTGATGGCTGGATTAATTGTGGTAAGTGACCAACCGGTTAGAGTTCGAGGTAGCCGACTCACCGAAGAACAGGACCTTGTTCCTTGACAACGATTTTGGAGGGGCCCTGAAGAAAAAGCTCATTCGCCTCAAGGTCTCGTGCGAGGCGTCTCTTCGTTCTTTCTCCACCTTCCTGTGTTGGACCCCCTTTGCGGAGTCGTTCAGGTCCTCCGGTTTGGCCTCGCGAGAGGAGCCATCCCGGAGGGCGGCTGCATCATTCACCATGAACAGCCCGCGCTCAATCTCATTAGCAACTATCAGCAGCAGGGTCAAATCAGCATCGGTTCATGTGCAGAGGTGAGTGTCTCGTTCACCTTGATCAAGCAAGCCCTGGACATCTCGTTTCTTCCCTTCGCACGCCGGGTAAAGGACGTCGAGTATGCTAGTCAGGTATTGTTCTTGTTCCCGAATGGGCCTGACTCCCAACTCCCTGACCATGAGCGGCTGTCGCGAGATCAGCGAATCCGTTAAACGACGATCATGACCACAGTAAAAAGAGCTGCTTACTGATTGGTGAAGGTCTTCTTTTATGGATTGACTGATTTTGGCGTAAGCCGCCTCGGGTGTTGGTAACCCCCCGGAAGGTTGCAGTAAGTAAGTTTGGATCATCTCCCAGTAGAACCGATCGCAGGTTCGATACCAGTTGATGTCCGGTGGAAGGGTCTTGGGAGGGCGTTTACGCCGCCCTATATTTTTCCCAATCTCCTTTCCCTTTCGAGTTGCCCCTCTGTTGGACCGTTGAGGTCCAGACGAAGATGCAACTGCGGTGGAAAGGTCAGTGTTTAAAACACCTGAGCTCTGTAGGATCGCAATCAATGAGACGGACATCGGCGAAGCGAACGCGTTGACATACCGTATACGGGATTGAGCTCGTGCAGTGGTGTTGCGGCGTGTGCGGTCGTTGGTCCTCCCATGCTGCTGCAAATAGTAAGAGATTTGCCAGCTTAAGCTGACGGGGGGTTTACTCACTTGTGTTGTTGTTCTCGATAGGATAGGTAAGGGGAGGAACGTGATCCATTGCTCGCGCTTTACCTTTGTCCTCGAAGGTCAAGTGGGGCGACTGACCGCTTGAATTCTGTGCGGACAGCGATTCGTTGTGCTCGAAGACGTTGTCACCCGGCGTGGGCCTAGTCTGGAAGTTTTCCGGGTCCGCTAACCCGCTCCAGGAGACGTTGAGGATGGTGCTCCCTGAATGCTGACCAGGGTCACCATTCGGTAAGGAACCCACCCACCAATTATCGGTGGAAGCCGTACTGAGATCGGTGATTGGCGCGTCCAAGCCAAAGCCGATGGTCTGGGAGGTACTAGCTGAGGACTCGTTGTTGGCCATGTCGAAAGGATACCCGCGGAAGTGAAGATCATTGTTCTGCTCGTCAAGGTACCCGGAGCTGGAAGAGCTGGCAAAGTTGTTTCCGTGAGAGGACATCCTGGATATCGAGGGGTTGTTGAGAAGATGGGACGAGTAAACGCGAGGGAGTGCGAAATCGGGGAGTCGGTAAGTGACTTTTTCCCTCCAGAGATGTTAATATTTATATGTGCTAGACATGAGGCAGGTTTTACGGGCCACCTTCTTTCACTCTTTCGAGAGCCACTGATGCCTGTTTGTTGTACCTTCGTTGCTAGGCACCTGGGTAAGTACCCTCGTGCCTTGTGCCATCCTTGATTATCCAGCGTCAAGCATGGTCGTTATCAAAAGGTGGAGGAGCCGGTCGGAGATTGCATCTGCATCCCGAGTAAGGATATCTGGTTGCGAGACTTTGGGATGGCTCACGATTAATCATCCTCCGTGGGTACCGATTTAATCTAATCGTGGTTCTCCTTTCAAAGTTTGAAACCCCGACTTGGCCATGGTTGTTAGCTAGCTCTCCGGACGATTTGACGCACTGAGATTGACGCCTCAATGCACTCCAGCCATGGAAAGTCCGGATTCGCGATGGCTCGATTTTCCTTGTACTGCCTAAGAGTGGACATCGCGAAGTACAATGGGGGCGAGGCTGTTAGGATAGCACATTCCCAGGACCCCAAGACTAGATAGACGAGGGATAAGTATTGGATCGTCGAGTTCAGGCCACCCCAATTTCGAGGCGGTGCGCAGACGACTTGGTCACCAATTTCATCTACCGTGTCCGTGGTTTCGGTACATTCAAGAGTACTTTCACGAACCTCTTTCACAAACTCCTGTCACCAGGCCCACTCGAGTCACTCAACGAGAAACGGGAGCCATGCTTGGGAACAAAAACACTCAACCAAATGACGACGCGTGCGTGCGCTAAACTGCACCGATTGTATTGTGCTCTTGGTTTCTTTGTGCAAAATTAACCACAACTTTGAAGTTGAATTGAAGACGATACGCGTACAGCGCGTCCCCCTGCCCATGACGCGTGTTTTCGCGCTCTCTTCACGTCCGCGTCGAGCGCCAACCAGCATGCGCCGTGGAGGTGAGCCGATGAGGGCCTTTCTTGGCAAATCTGTCTCCATTGTCCTCCTCGCCCCGATAAAGTTAGGACACAGTACTGTATGCTCTAGGGATCCTGAAGAAAACCACTTGTCCAAACTGCTCTACGGTTACCGCATCGTAGATAAATCACGCATGATGTCTGCCGAATGAAAATTATGAAACAACCTAAAAGTGAGAAAAATCGAACGCAAAAACCACAGCACCCAGGATTCCCGCGTGGTCCCCCACCGTGGTACTAACTGGGCGGCACCCTGGTTAACTTCGCAGATCGGACGGGATGCGGTGCTTTCAAGGTCCTATGGCCGTGGATGTCTTCCTCGCTGTGTACCAGTCTATGTGTCGATTTTTTTACCCCGTTCATGTTGGGAAACATTCACTATACTACAACCAACTGGTGGTACTAACGAGTCGTCGATAAGGGCCCGAAATGCCCTGGTCCACTGCAAAATTACTTGTGGGCTGAAGTTGTCGATTCCTGCTCTTCCCCATCTCGGATAAACGGCATCATTGGACGCATCACGACGAACGTGGGGTTTGCTGGGAGGCCGGCGTTCTTCCTGGTTCATTCCACCTTTCCATTCTTGGCAGAGCATATAAGCATGATCAACCCACGGCGGTTATCTTAAGTGACAACCTCGACCATCTCGCATATCTGACCACCATCGCCCCTCTAATCCTGCCAATACCTTGCGTATAATGACTTACGAATCAACGCGCAAGCTGTATGAAGATGCCGGTCAAGGTCATCTGTTCCAGTTTTGGTCTTCGTTATCATCATCGGAACAATCAGCTCTCCTCGCCCAACTCGATTCAATCGACATCAAGCGCGTGAACCGCATTTACGCCAAAGCTCTCGAGGTCGAGAAGGCTACGAATGAGGGTTCCTCATCGGAGATCATCGAACCTTTGCCTGAGGACGCTTCGTCTTCTACCAAAGATCCCGCCGCTGATTCCGAATGGAGAAAACTGGGACTCCGTGCAGTCGCGGAAGGAGAAGTCGGCGTTTTGCTGATGGCAGGTGGGCAAGGAACTAGGTTGGGCAGTAGTGCTCCCAAGGGATGCTACGATATCAGGCTACCGTCACACAAGTCTCTGTTCCAATACCAAGCAGAGAGAATCGCCAGGCTACAAACCGTGGCGGAGACCGAATTTGGAAAGGAGAAGGGATCAGCTATTATCCCCTGGTATGTAATGACCAGCGGTCCCACTCGTCCAGAGACGGAGAAGTTTTTCGCGGAGAATTCGTATTTCGGACTGGACTCGTCGAACGTCATCTTGTTTGAGCAAGGTCTGTAATATAATCATTCCTCAACTGCATGCGCTGAGTCCATAACCGCAGGGACGCTCCCGTGCTTGACGATGGACGGAAAAGTTATCCTCGATACCAAATCCCATGTTGCCGTTGCCCCAGATGGCAACGGTGGTCTCTATGCCGCTCTCCGTCAACCGGTCTCTTCCAAACCAGAAGATGCCACCCGAACCGTCCTCTCCGATCTTGCTGCGCGAAAGATTAAGTACATCCACAGCTACTGCGTCGACAACTGTCTCGTAAAGGTTGCGGATCCCATCTTTACCGGTTACTGCATCCATAAACAATCCGACTGTGCTGCAAAGGTCGTACCAAAATCCAGCCCCACAGAATCCGTCGGCGTTGTCGCTCTTCGCCAGAGCAAGTACAGTGTGGTCGAGTACTCCGAGATCTCCAAGGCGCAAGCCGAACAACTCAACCCCAAGACCGGCGAACTCGCTTTCAGAGCCGGAAACATCGCGAACCACTTTTACACTCTCCACTTCCTCAACGAGGTCGAACAATTCGAAGACGAACTCGCATACCATATCGCTCGCAAGAAGATTCCACATATCGACGTTTCCTCTGGAGAGCTTGTCAAGCCCGCGAAGCCAAACGGGATGAAGCTCGAGATGTTCGTGTTCGACGTCTTCCCGTTCACGAAACGATTCGCCGTGTTGGAGGTTTCACGTTCAGAGGAATTCAGCCCGCTGAAGAACGCCCCTGGAACCGGTTCGGACGATCCAGAGACGAGCAGGAAGGACCTACTGTCTCAGCATAAGAGGTGGTTAGAGGCCGCTGGGGTGAAATTGGAGGAGGGTGTCGAGGTGGAGGTTTCTCCGCTGGTCAGTTACGCTGGTGAAGGGTTGGAGAGCGTGAAGGGCAAAGTGATCAAGAAGTCGGGCGTCTGTAATACCTTGAAGGATTTAGATGCCTTGATTTAACTCAACGGACTGAAACTCCTCTTGGATGTCGGTTTCATGTACTTTTATGGCCCAGTCTAAAATCGTCGAGATTCAACGCGTTGATCTCACGGTTTGATCCACACACGATTAGAAATGAGTGATGTCGGTGGAACTGCATTATGTCGTTCAATCCCCACTAGCTGCAAACTTTGTCCCTCTCTTCTCCAGTTCTTCTCGTAACGACGCAAAAAGCCGTTGTGTCCGCTCCGCATTCGGCTGATCGTTTGAAATACGAAAGCAACCCGAAAATGAAAGGTAACATGTATGAGAAAGGCGTACAAAGGGGAGGAGCGGATACGCGCGATTTACCGGAGTCGTACGTACCTCTTTACAGCACGCGATCAACTTGTCGATGAGCATCGTTTGACCGTTCTGTGACAGCTCAAGGTCTTTCCGCAGTTGCTCGATCTGCAAACAGGTCAGGGAGATTAGTCCCAGATCGAGAACCATGGCCACTCCGGCTTTACCTCCTGCTCCGCTTTCGCTGCTCTGTTTGTCTGCCCCTCTGCTAATTGCTGTTGCTCCGCCGCTCTCGCTCTCGAGAGAAGGACTTCGAGTTCCTTCGAACGTATCACACATTCAAAGTGTCGTTCCCGAAGTTCGTATTGGCGGAGGATATCCTTCAACCGCTCACGGACGACATTGTCGAAGAGCTCCTCCATCGCTTTTTTGGCTCTGAGGGGGTGTGGGTTAATCCGGTGAGATGACATACAAACTACACCGACGTACTCTCTGGGATCCTCTGTCCAGTTTTTAATCAGTTTGTCTCGCCTTGGTTCAGGGGTATCTTCGTCCTAACTCGCGAGCGAGAGTTAACAGTCTTATCGCGGTTATCCAAACGCGATATGCATAGAGCACCCACGGGAGGGCGGAAAAGAATGGAACGTCACCTACGACAACTTCGGTCCCCGGTCCCTCTGTCAGGTCCATCAACTCTACCGCGAGGATCTCGTCGCCCGCTTCCAACCCCACTTCTTCTGGCGTCTGGTCGGGTTCAAGTGCCCGCCCTCCATGTGAGAAGATGAATCGCATGTCGGACCCTCCTTTTGGTGGATCTGGCTTCGCGGTCCCGTTCCCGGTCGACAACGGCTGCCTCCCTCCTTTCCCAACTACAGTCGCATTCACCACCCCCAGTCCGGCGCCCGCGGCCATCGCACTGCCCATCCGATCGGTCCATGCATAAAATAACCGAGAAAACTTGGTCTTCCGCGAGACCTTGAAATACAACTCGGCCCGATATTTGCAGACGACTTTCACCACGATGTCGGGGGAGTCGCGGTATTTGATGTCCTGCAGCTTTGCTCGTTCTACTCGTTTAGCCATGTCGTTTTTCATTTGAACGATTTCTTCTTGTGCCTCTTCGACACATTGAGTTAGGCGTTTACTGTCCTCCTTTCGTGTAGGGTTTACTCCTCCTTTCGGTGCCAGACTAGGGTTAGGCTTACCCTTAATCGCTTGTTATCCTGGGGAAATCAGTCAGAAATAACCGCGGGTATAGATACTAAGTGAAGTGACCTTCTGTAATTCACGAGCCAGGTTCTCCATCTTAACTTTGGTTTGATTTGCTTTCGTGAGCTGGCCCTTTGCTGTAAACGTTGAGGGCAGGATTAGGGATTGGAATATATGCGCCAACATTAATCGTTGACCTGCGTCCTTGTCCTTGGTCAACTTCTGTTTCTCCTTTGCGTGGTCTCTCTCAAGCCGTTTGAATTCGGCAAACTGAGGAATAAGGGATGAGCGTCGGAACTGGTCTTGTTACGGATTTGAATGAGTCGACCATACCAGTTCAACATACTTGGCGTGGACGAGGTTTTCCGGGACGCCCTTGACAGACTTCTGGGCCTCCTCAACTGCGAAAACGTAATGCGTGCGCCTGATCAACTTTCCGGACCTAAACATCGAATAGCGTGGAGGCCGTGAAGGACGAACCAAACTTTCGCTCCTCTTCCTCCTCGTGAGTCTCCTCTTCCTCCAACGCCGCGATCCTGTTCTTCAAACTCTCGTACATGACGGCGGGATCAACGGGTACCGGTTCGGTCTTCTTCTTATTCTTCGGATGTTGTGCGTTGGCTGGGGATTGACCACGATTCGGGGATGGTTGTGCGTTTGTGTGTTGGTTGGTACGGGTGGGTAGGTTGCTTGGATGTGAGTGACTGGAGGTCGGTTTCTGCAGGGGAGGCGCAGGCGGAGAGTTGACCGGTGCAGGACCAGCAGGCAACTTTGGCCGCTGTGTTTGAGTTTGAGTGACGCCGTTCATCACAAAAGCATTCAGTATGCAACGAAATGCGAAGAAGTATCTGTTCCCCGAACGAAGGCAAAGCTGTGGGCTGCGTGGACTGAGAACCTGCAGGAAAACCGCAGAAGGAATCGTGACAGACCTGCAGACAATTTGGCCGGAGATTGAGGAGGTTGTCCGCGCCTGAGTTCACCAGTTCCGCAGGACCAGTGACGAGGGAAATAAAATGCGGCCAACAAACGGTGGCTTGAGAAGCGGGGACCGGCGGGACACGTGCCACCACTTTCCAAGACGCGTCCACCATCATCAACCTCAACAGGACACGCAGATAATGAGCCAAGGTTGGTCCTTACTCTTCACCCTTCGGACAAAGCTGGATTTCTTGGCTTTAGTAGGCTCGCCACCCCTGCGAAAGAAGCAGAGGATGTCTTCGCCAATCTATCCCGGATTCATCGAGGATTTGTCTCCGGAGGATTTGCAGAACTTATCCGAGATCGACGCCGCGGTTTCGCAAAGTGACTACCCTGTGACTCCTCTGCCGCCATCTCAACAGGTCAAAATACATGTTGAAGGCTCGCAAGCGTCACAGCCGACGAGGGATAAGCGACGGGCTTCGGAGGTGAGCTCGGGAGCAATCAACGATACAGTCAAGGTCCAGGCCGTGCCTCCGCCCATTCAGTTGACCCTGAATGGCGGGACGCAGCCAGGTCCGTTGGTACCGGTCACCGTGGGATTCACCTCCCTTCGTGGGATGGTTGGCAACATAACCAACGATGGCTACCGCTCTCCCAGTCCGGAAGGACCACCTCCAGAACAAGATTACGACTCATGGTTTAATGCATCCTCAACCGAAATACCTCCTACTGTCGGGTTTCAGTCCGCTTCCACTGCTGCTTTTGTTGGGTTCACTTCTGTGGGGAAGGGTACCTCCTTCGAACCTTCAGAAGATGCCATCAAGGACGTGAAGAAACGCATGAGAGATTGGGAGGCTGACATTGAAGAACAATTCCCGTCCATGTGGCCCTCGGCCTCTCAAACCGGTGCCACTTCGCCTCAACGGCCGGTCACACCCCTGAGACCACATCTGGACTCGGACAAGAACCTGGCATCGCCAACACCTACTTCCCCTCGACAGATTTCTCCACAGCACACGACTTCCACTCGTTTCGCTAAACAGAAGCCGTTTAAACCACCACTGCTGTCAAATAAGACGAATTTACAAAACCCAACTCCTGCTTCTCCCCCCAAAACCGTTCGATCTAAGGGTTCGATGCCTCAGTTCAAGCCACCGCTGCTATCATCCACTTCTGCTTCAACCCTTCCTAAACCTTCGACTCCCTCCAAGGCTATATCGGACTCTTCTTCCCGCACACCAGCAAGGCTTGGTGGGGTTCATCGGCCGGGATCCGCCAAGAAATTCACGACTCCGTTCAAACCTGGGATGCGGCCGGGAGAACCTGGTCGGGAACAACTCCAAGAGGACCAGGGGAAGAAACGATTACAAGAACGACAAAAGGATCGAGTATTCCAGATTCAGATGAATTCTCCACCTCGGAAGCCGGTTTATGACGTTCCTCCCTCGTTAAACTCGCCACCCAGCAGTCGGAAAGGGAAAGAAAAGGCGAAGGGATACCGATTTTTTGACCTCAGTCAGTCCGATTTTCAGTTCGCCAATCACAGGATCCAATGGGTGACCTTGACCTTAGCATCAATACCGAACCGGAAAACACTCGCTACGTGTGGCAAAGTCCCCCAGTCATACTCTGGCGACGAGCTCGAATCCATGGGGATGTGAGTACCCGGTGTCGTTTTCCGACCTTCCCCCCTGAATCCCCACCTGATGACTGTGCTGAATAGAAATATCGCGGAGATGAGCCAGATTACCCCCGAGACAGCAGCCCACTACTCCTTCTACTCGCCTTCTGGGTCTCTCGGCCCAAAAGACGCTTTCGAACGACTTCGGAATGTGGGGTGCACGTTGGCAACTGAAGACTGGGTTTACAACCACTGGGGCCTGATCCTCTGGAAACAAGCTGGGCTGTTATGTCTTGAACCCACTGAAGCCCGAAGGTGGAGCTGGGAAGAGGCAATAAAACAATTACTGTACAGGTGCGTCCTGTCTAACCTTTGTAACGGTCGCACTTCTGATAGTGCAGTGCATAGGTACGAGAGAGAGCTCCAAGGGGGGTCCAGACCACCATTCAAGCTCATCGCAGCGGGTGACTCTCCCCCATCTTCTCCGATGGTCCTGTGTATCTCCAAAGTGATTTGGATGGAAGGTCAGCGGAATTCGGACGGGTCGGTTGAAGATCTTCCAGAGCTGGAGATAACCGACGGGTGGTACAAGCTGCGGGCGGAGGTCGACGCTCCCCTCATTCGGGCAATTCGTAAAGGAGTAATCAGGGTGGGGAGGAAGATCGGCGTCGTCGATGCCAAGGTGGGTGATTAGGCTGAACACAGTCTGCAATGCGTTGACGAGGGATCAGCTAGTTTCAGACCGTAAGGAGCCCTCAGAAATCCTCGAAGCTTACGACAGCGTGAAGCTGGGCCTTTCTGGGAACTCGACTCACCTCGTGCCGTGGCACACCAAATTGGGCTTCAGGAGATGTGCTAGCGTGTGCACCCTGAGCAGTTTGACTTCGGATGGAGGGAACATCGCTATGATGAACCTCCGTATTGAGAAGGTAAGTAGCAATCCTATCACGAACGTGAGTACCCGCGAAACGTCATCTAGGTATACCCTGTGGCATATCTGGAATTCATTCAAGACGAGGATGGGAAGCGAAGAAGAATCGGACCGATGGGCGAGAAGGAGGAAATGGCTGCGAGGGATGCTTGGCAGGTGATTACGTCCCGTTCGACTGTTGAATACTTACCCTGACTATGTGATCGCTTTGCCTTGCGCAGGCAAAGAGGGATGCAGAAGCGGTCAAGCTCAATAATGAGCTGGATACTCGGATCTCGACCCTCGAAGGTTATGCGGATAGGATGGACACGAAATTCGGGGACAGGTTTATCCCTGGAGAAGATGGTACGTGTTCTCTCTCGCATATTGCTCCCCGTTCTTGTTGACAAAATTCAACACGGTCTTGTGCAGATACTTGCCCCGAAATCGTTGAAGACTTTTACGACCAACTCGAGGGGTTTTCTCACTCGCAATCAATACACTCTCAAACCGAAGCCTTCAACGTGCTTTCGGGCGTCACAGTTAGACAAGCGGGTTGGCTCTCCAGGATCATACGAGAGAATATTGTCAAGGAGAAGGAGAGGGGAAATCAGGAAATTGCATCCGAGCTCAACGTACGTTGCATCGACCTCATATCTCCCTGACATGAGACCGATGGGTCATTCGAACTTCTCTAGTCCCTCTGCCCATCGAGAGACGTAAAGGACTTCAGGGTCGTCATCGCTAGGGATGTACATACCGACCGTAAAACTGCAAACAGGACGGCACAGATCACCGTATGGAACGTAATGGGTCTCGTTTTTGAGGAAGGGGGAGAAAGGGGTGATTTCAAGGTTGGACAGACCTTTCTGGTAGGTCGCAATCGGCGCACCAATGTCGCGAACAGAGTTTCCTGACCACCCTAATTAGGTGTCAAACCTACTTCCTAATCAACCGGGGTCCTGGATGAATCCTTCTGGGGACGCGGATGGGTTGGCATACCTTGCAACCGGAAAGCGGTCACACTGGACTCTATGTCGGCGGCGACAGTTGTTACCTGCGACATGATCGCATTATGTGACACCACCATCTTTATGGTTCCTGACACGAAATCGTCGTTATTAGTGTAAGAGTTATAAGTACTACGTGTATACACATAATGGGAGTATTGCAATGGAGTAGGAAAAGCATGGTCCGAGTGATCTATTTCTCTAGCACTGGGTTCCAATTGTTTGAACATCAATACCCACCGCCGACACCATACTTCCTCAGAACAGCCTTCCAATCGTGGACATCGTCGTTACCCATGCACACGACGGTAGCTTGATTGGTGATGCTGGGGCCAAATACCCTTGTAGCCACCTCACGAAGCGAGTCCGAAGTCACCTCATCGATTTTTGCGCACATCTCTTCCAGAGGAACTTTCCTATCCAGAACCAAAAGCTGTTCGGGTGATGTCGGCAAGATAATTCCCAAAGTAAAAAAAATGTGGACAAACTTGTCGACCCAGATCTTCCACCTCCAAACTCTTACTCTCCAGTGCCATGACCATGCTGCTCTTCAGCTGGTTTTTCGCCCTGTTCAACTCGTTCGTTGGGATCGGGGTATAAAGCAACATGCTAAGCTGGTGAATTAGATGAGGTAAAATATCCCTCGCCGTGGTTCCTTGACTGTGTGGGGTATTGGGAAGGAACGAGGCGAACAATCCAAATAACGAAGAATCGGTGTAGATGTGGTGGAACGCGGCACAGTGGTCGATTTGCGCATAGTGGTTGAGAATGTGAGTGTATAGCCGAGAGTACATGCCCTTCCCGGGACCACCCGCTGAGAAGCTTCCACCACCGCCAAGGAGGATTTGAGTTGTAGCGAGGGCATAGATGTCTTGATCATGGATACCCGGACCTTCGAACGCGAGGTAGAGATGGTCGAACTCGAGCGAAGGATCGTGGATGAAACGGTGACCGCCGGTGTAATTTACCGGCGAACGGGGGTTGATAATCGATCGTTGGATGTCTGTTTGGGGTTGTACACCGGTGTTGTAGAGGTACGATGCTGCACGAGTCATCGATTTATAGAGGGATGACGGTTGGCCGGGAGCGAGGAGAGGCGGAGATATTGGTGCCTGAACGGAGGATGGACGGGCCGTTGTGTTCAGCTGGGGTGTAATTGGGGGAGTGTACTTCAAGGAAGAGAAGTGTTTTTCCGCAAGCTCAACTAGCTCCTGATGACCAACGCCGGATCCAGCGATCACCATCCTCTCTGGTCGATACCAATCCTTCTTTGTTTCCAATAAGAGGTTGGGATTAATGCTGTCGATCCTCTCCTCTGGGCAGAATAGGGGGTTTCCAAGGGTTTGACCATTATATGCAACATCATGGAGCACTTCAGGAAGGTAAGTCTCTGGCTTCGACTTGTATTCGCGAATCTCATAACGAGCGGCCTCCCGCTGAGCTTCGACTTCCTCCGGGGTGAATTGAGCGTTGGTAACCGTATCAGCGATGAGAGATACAGCCAGTGGTGTTACATTTTGAAAGTGGGTAGACTGGTACGCGACAGCTTCCCTAGATGCGGCGCACATGATGTTACCACCGAGTGCGCTTGTGGCTGTTTGCATATCCTCGTCTGAGCGTGTCTTAGTAGACTGCCAAAGGGTGTCTCGTGGGTCAATTCGGCGCAAGACATGAGAATGAGTTCCGCAAACTTACCCTGAAAGCTAGCCTATCCAAGAAATGGCTAACTCCAGACGTCAACGGAGCCTCGTATCGTGTCCCAGCATCGATATATAGCCCCACAGAAGTGAAATGACCAGGAGTGTTCTCGGTAGCCACCCGAAGTTTGTTCGACAGGGTCGTCACCTGCGTCGTGGGAGGGCGGGAGGCGACATGAAGCCTACGGGAGAGTATTTTGTTGCGGGGGAGGGAACGACCGACGGCCTTCATGGAGGATCCGGTTGAGCTGAGGCTGACGGTGCGCGATCACGGGGCGGGTGACGAAGACAAATTGAAATTTGATCGGAAAGGTGGGAAAGGTGTCGGCCGTTAAATGTCACAGGGGAATGGATTACTAAGACTCCATAGCTCAGTGGTTAGAGCATACGATTGCAGATCGTGTTGTCCCGTGTTCGAACCACGGTGGGGTCTACCCTTTTTCCCCGCAATCACACCTTTTGGGATGGTTGAACCGGTAGGGTTCCTTGTACCATCCGACCGCTGGGCCACGACAGCTTCAAATTTCGCTTGGATATTTTAATGGCAGACCCAGGGGCCTGTATAGGCAACTCTTAAAAATATATCATCTGTTCACTTGTACATTGTGCATTTACTTCGAAAATCACGCCATGTCAAACTACACACGGTTTATTGCGCACGATGGGGTTTACTGGTCGACTAAATATTTTCACAAAGTATCATACCCATTAGTGACTGTATTAGAAAAAAAATATGGACCCCTGAAAATGTGTCCTTGTTGTCCTACCGCCAATTTCACCGCGGTCGAAAACAAGCATCAAACTCATGTGTGACAGCGCGTGACACTTAGTGTCACGCATCTCCGTCACGCCTGGGGCTGCCGTTGAGGCGTTTGCTCCTGATTTCTACTTATGTGGGGGAACAAGGATCAATGGAAGATGACATTTGTGACGATCGAGTGTGACGCACCTTCCAAATGGGGTAGCTCAGCGCGGTTCATGTCGCTCGTTTTTTGGCCGACACGGGCATTTCTTTCCACCACACAGTGAAAGAAGATAAGAAGATTCTGTAGCGTACAAATTGCTTTTGGGCATAGATACAAGGCACAGAAAAAAATTTGGCCCGAAAACTATAGAATTACTGGGTTGGTGGGACGTTGTCGTAAAATCGGTTCAAGGACTACTCGATCACTGTACAGGTACATAAATTCAAAATGAGTCCGTAAGTTGACAAAGGTACGTGTACTGCTCCGCGCTCATAAGTGATACCAACCACCCGCCAGCTTTAGGTCGTTCGCATGCCACCATTTACTGCTCGCGCTGATAACCTCCTCAGGAGAGTGTAGCGTCACTGGAGGGGGGATACCTTGGATAGGAGCGCAATGTGGTCCATTTTCCTGGGGAAGGGTATTTTCCGGAAAGTTGTAGATACGGATTCTGGGCGGCGGTGGGGGGAGAGGAAGTCGACCACTGAGATCGTTGAAGGTTGGAGTCTCATCTAAGCTCCTGAAATACTCCAACTCGTTTCTTCTCCGAGCAATCGGATCCGGCCTCGTGAGCATACGTCGGTATGTAAACGACATCTGTCGCAACTCTGTTACCGTAGATGTGGTGCGAGGTGTATCGAAGAACGAGTGAAGTTGGAGAACGCGAGCGGAAATTTCCGGAACGGAGAGGCGGAGCTCGGGGTGAAAGCGGAGGATGCCGCGGATGAGTTTTTTCGCTTCTGATGAAATCGATCGAACTCGCAGTAGGTGGTCATCGCCGAGGATAAATCTGCGAAACCGTCTGCTACGGACTGTGGCGCGATCCCATGGCCAAATTCCGAGCATATTCAGAACGATGACACCTAGAGCCCAGGTGTCCGCTCGTTGTGGGCAGTAGAACCCTGTTTGGTCTAGGAGTTCTGTAATACGAGTGAGCCGGCGCGGACCACGTTTAGGGTGATTTCCTCACCTGGGCTCATGTAAGGGGTGGACCCCCCTCCTCGGGTGTTGCTGCGAATATTCGACGCCAAACCAAAGTCACATAAGAAGACCTTCCGTCCATCCTGGGAAATGAGAATGTTCTGCGGTTTCAGGTCTTTGTGAAACACCCCTCTCGAATGCATGAAATCGACCGCGTCACAAATCTGGAGAAGGATCTCCCTTATGCGTCCATCGTCTCCTGCGAACGGGTTGCGTCCCTCGATAATGTAAGTCTTCAGGTCGCCCCCAGCACAATAGTCCAGAATAAGATACATCTCTTCTCGCCTCGCGATAAAGAAATGTTCGTGAAGGGTGACGATATTTGGGTGGGAGGAGACGAGTCGATGGTAATCTATCTCTCGTACGGCCCTGTTGAACCGATAGTTGACGTAGTCGGGGGGTGGGATGCGGGGTGGGTTGGGGTCGGTGACGTCGATGACTTTCATGGCGCGACGAACATATCCGCCAGCCCGACGAGACAACTCGAGGTCGATGACTTTATACAAGGTGCCGAAAGTGCCTCGACCGATCCGACTCTCGACAAAGTATCGATTTCGTACCATGTGTCCGATGAGGGAAAGGTTGTAATCGGAAGTGGACGAGCGATCCGACTGGGTGGCAGAGGACATGGTGAAGCTGGGCGGGTGGTACCAGAAAGGTGCGATAGCATGGTGCATTATTTATACGGCCAATATGGATACACGTTAGCGTTGTCAATGGGGTCGGGATTGGAGACTGGAGTTCAGGAGTCGGATGTGATCGAGGTTTCGGTTGGAGTTCGGAGGCAAAACTAGCACAAACCGGAGTTAAGAGATACCTCCTCAAACCCCTAGGCCTCTTTTCCTCGGGTCTGACTCTGAGGATATGTGACGCGCCTTGCACGTTGATGCTGAGCGTTGAACATTTGAACATTGATCCGACGCGTTCAGTCAAATTTCTCGTGTGATTTTTTCCTGGACCGGCAGTTGTGGCTTGAGTGCCAACAAAGTCAAATTCGGGCTATCTCGCCCATCAGTCGTGGAACAGGGTGGTCACTCTCTTGTACTCCTCCAACTCAGCAAATGATTTCCTCCAGCAATTTTACCGGGATTTGGGGTCCAGTAACAGCTACCCTCGACTGGTGTGAGGTCGGTCGTCTCCATCCTTCTCCGCTGTATCGACGCTCGGTTATGACACACGGAACTGACCCTCTTCCAGGCCAATTATCAATTTTCACCCTTCGTCGCAGAGATGGCCAACACTTTCTCCAACTTGATCACCATTTTCCTAGGACTTTACGGTGCATATGTCGCCTTGGAGCAAAAACTTCCTACTCGTTATTCCATCGGGTTCTTGGTTCGTCCCAATCTCGCCATATCTTTTGGTTGATGCTTCCATCTAATCTTAAATCGCCTCATAGGGTGTCGCTATCGTCGGAATAGGAAGCTTCGCCTTTCACGCGTCTTTGCTGTATGAAGCGCAGCTCGCTGACGAAGTGCCGATGATTATCGTCGCGTCGTACTCGCTCTTCATCTTGTCAGACTCACGGAAAGGGTTCAACTTTGGTATCGGACATGGCCTTATCCCCCTCGTCGCTTTCAACACCCTGTTTCCCATCTCATAGTACGTCCGTTTACCCGCTCACCCTTAGCTGGGCGCTTATGCTGCGACTCCTCCCGATGTGGCAGTGCCATATACAGAAACCCAGTTTACCACCAAACCGTCTTTGCGACGCTCATGGCTTCCGGCGCCCTCCGTACTCTGTACCTCGTTCACTCGGATATCTCGAAGGACGTACCCCCCGTCGTGAAGAAGAGGATGGGCCAGATTTTCCAGACTGGATTGTTAACCTTCTTAATTGGGTTTGCCATCTGGAACGTGGATAATCTCTATTGCAGCACTTTAACCGAGTGGAAGAAAGCAGTGGGATGGCCGACCGCTTTTCTGTTGGAAGGTGCGAACAATTTTAGACTATCCTTCCGGACTGCCCCGGCTGAAACGTATGAGTAGGACACTCGTGGTGGCATGCTTTGACTGTACGCAGTTTCTTAGACTCCTAGGACCGCGGATATCTCACACAGATCGCACAGGCCATTGGTTCCTACTTGATGATGCTGGGAACAACTTGTAAGTCCTCCAAAGGTTATGAGCCCAGCGTAGATACAAATAACTAACTGTATCACAGATCTGTGAGGAAAACCTCGGTGTATTTCACGCTCTCTTCTGATGGACTTTCAGTTCCCTGGCTATCAAGGATTCTCACACCAACTTCGCCATTGGGTGGAAGTTCGGACTTCCGAGGATCCAACGCGTCGGGACCATCAAAGCAGAATGAAAGACCTCTGAACTATTTTTAACCGCCTCACGATGTAAACCGGTGCTATCCTCACACTTCCCCATTGTACGTCACGCCTGGTCTTTCCGTTCTCATGCCATAGAGTGGTGTAGGTGCACTGCGAGAGCTAAATTACGATGCATGTAAATGTAAATGTCTGTAAACAATAACCCGCCTCTGCTTCATTCACGAATACATAAGATCCACTTGTTAGTCGCTTTCTTCGCTCGAGATGACTCCGCCGCCCCCCGCGGACCACTTGGCGAATTCCAACACCTCCAAACCGGACCCTTCACCCGGCTCGGTAAGACCCTTCTCCGTTGCCCATTGGTTGAGGACCGTACCGACGGGTTGGTCAGATCCGGCGAACATCATGAATGGCTGATTGTATAATGCGGTTTCATCAGCACCCTGGACTGACAGAGTCTCCAAACCAACGATTTGCCGAGCGAGTGACCTCTGTAACTTCTCAACGTCCTCCGAGAACATTGGGTTCTCGGTGATGGCGGATAAACGAGGAGATTTGAGAGCTAGTAAAGCCAAAGCTCCGATCCTGCCCTGGCATGTGAAACCTCCGGTAACGGAACCGTGGAGATATGAAGCTACGCGCAGGGCGATGTTCGATTGTGGTGCGGGGGCGGGGTGAGAAATGGATACGGCCCTGCTCAACAGGATCTTCTCGCCGACTTTAGCGATTAACGCGTCAACGGCGCTTCCAACATCCGTGGCAGGCTTTTGGGCAGGGTCACGAGCGGAAAGAAGCGGAGCCGGAAGAAGGAACTTGTCCAAGTAATTTTTCGAATCCGCGATGGTGTGGTAAGTGTCAAAGTCGGAAATGAACGCGGCGGTGTGAGCGATGTCGTTCAGGAGTTCACCGAAGAGTTGGTTCCTCGCGACAAAGTCCGTTTCGCAGTTGAGTTCGACCATGGCCGCTCGAACGCCCCTGCCAGCGTTCTGTTTTGAAAACCCGTTCGAGAGAACGCTGACGCCAATGAGACCTTCTCCAGCCGTCCTATCCTGAACCTTTTCCTTTTTCTTGGCCCCGCTCGCAACTAGATCCTTCTCTAGCCATTCGACGGCAGCGTCTACGTCGTTATTTGTCGCCGTTAGGGCTTCCTTGGCCTTTGAGAGCGAAACTTCGGTGCGTTTCCGGAGTTCGGCGACGAGTTTTATATTGGCTTTTGTGAAGGAGGGTGAGGAGGAAGAGAAGGAGCGGAATGCATGGCCAGCCACCTGTGGGACACGTCGTGGTGATCGGAGAGGGATCATCGTTTTGGGCGCTTATGCATGCAGGCTTATTTTGGGCTCGGTCCGGAACTCACGCCGGACATCAGCAAATTAGTGAGGAAATTATATGTCATCGTAACGCACTCGCGATGCCCCATAATGACCACGATGCGCGACGATGACTAACGACGACCGGGTACCAGGA
>Ga0307514_10001242_pt1 | contig 33541 bp, 46 predicted proteins | sample 16_EM_MG_FD_203088 | JGI IMG/M metagenome (GOLD analysis project Ga0307514, IMG submission 203088) | Populus trichocarpa ectomycorrhiza microbial communities from riparian zone in the Pacific Northwest, United States - 16_EM | ecosystem: Host-associated > Plants > Roots > Unclassified | place... | reverse complement strand
TGATCGGCACCGTCACGATCAGAGAGGGGAGGGCTAATACGGGTTTCACCCCACACACAGTGATCACTCTGCTTGCTCGGACGAAATCGAAATCTACCAGGAACGCCGTACTGTTTGTTGGTATTTCCGATGCCGGAAAGACAGCAATTCTTTCGTCTGTGAGTCGCCAACTCGCCACACACACCCCACTCGTTCAAGGTAACCGGGCTCACATGTATTCGGAATCGTACGGTACAGCTGGCATTTCAACAACAGGTGCCCACACATGCCTCGTTACAGACAAACTCGAGTTTAATCACGCTCCCAAACGTGAAACGGCCCATCCAAGCCGTGGACATCCCTGGACATCCCCGTATCAGGGTCCAGTACCGAGACCATTTCGATGACGCCAAGGTGGTCGTATTTGTCGTCGACGCCAGCACCGTTTCAAGGAACGGGGCCACAGTTGCCGAGTACGTCTTACCCTCTTTGCCAAGTCTTCCATTTTTCTATGGCCTGATCGACGCACTCCATCGTTCATCGACCATAGGTATTTGCATCAACTACTACACACGTTCATGTCAATCCCTCCCTCCCAGTCCACTCCTGCGCTCATCATCCTCGCCCACAAGTCCGACCTCCTCTCATCTACCACATCCTCATCCATCACATCACCGGACCAGCTGGCTACCAATCGGGTTCGTACCATTCTCGAACGAGAGCTCGAGAAGCGCAGACAGTCCCAAGCGGGTGGGATGGGCATCGAGAGCCTTGGCGGCGGCGAAGGTGATAACCCGGAGGTTTCCGGGCTCGAGTGCAGCGGCGTGGGTAGTGGCGGCGTGTTCAGGTTCTCGGACTGGGAGGGTGGACAAGTCACGTTCCTTGGTACGTCCATATTACGAACAGGGGAAAAGGTCCAAGATGAAAAGGCCGGAAACATAGGCGGATTAGAGCGTTTACAGCAGCGGCTGAGCGACCTGTACTGAATTATCGTATAATAATAATGACAGAACCTGTTGAAAGCCACGAAGGGCTTTGGGCATTTTTAGTACGCCGTTTCCAAAAAGTGACTAGCGTTTGGTGGCTCACCGACCCTGAAACGCTCAGCTGTAAGGCGGATGACGGCAAGAATGAGCCCATCGGATGTCCGTTATGCTCCACCGGTCCTGCTGCTCGGCGAGGATGGCCGAAGCACTATCAGAAACGAACAAATAGGGTATGCGTGGTCAGAGTGGGGGATTCCGGCTTCATCCACAAAGATCCAGCCTGCAAGGGAACATTTACCCTAGTTGCCAGAGCTCCCGCTCGAGAGCATCAATGTCCCGACAGAGCACAATCCCCGCCTTGTTCAGCTCTTCCACCGCGTCCATCGTCCACGTTCTGCACGTGAATGCCTTGGATTCGACCGAAACCGATACGCTTTCGATGATTCGTACCGTCCGGCTAATATCGTCCGTGCATCCGATGCGACAGAATCGGAGGGCCAGGAGAGATTGGAGAGCGTTGTACGATTCCTTGGTTTCGTACACCCATGTCGACGGCCCACCCACGACATGGCAGCAGGCGGAATCACGGCCGGTCGGATTCCTGGCGATGACGAGTCCCCAATGGAAGGTTTGATGGATAGATGTGTTTCCAGCTTCGGCGGGACGACGCCAGAGGGCGATGTAGATTCCTCCGTTCTCCATTGACCACAGGAAATGCCTGAGGGGTGGGAGCGTGCGAGGTTCAAGAAGAGGGAAGTGAAGAGGAGCGGATACGCGTGTTGCAGCAATCGTACTGAAGAACGTTGTTTGAAGAGAGGGTCGGACTGGGGCTGGATCGTTATATAAGTGGGTGGATATATTTGGCGAAGGCTGATCTGATAACGAGAGGGATCCTTCTCGCCTTCTAAAATGTCAGACAAGAAAACGGGGGGTCGATCTAGGTCGAATGAATTTGATCAGCGCACTAGCGCTGGGTGGGTTACCACCCCTAGACAAAAAGAGGGAGCGTTCGTAACTCACCCGCATGGATCTAGAACAGGAACCCTCGAACGGCCTGCAAATCACGCCGGGCGAGTTGTTATTCGGAGGGTGTATGTAGGGCGAAGGCGTGCTGGGGTGGCGTCGTGGGAGAGGGGGGGGGAGGGATTTATATGTGGGTCACATTCATAGATAAGATGGACTCGGCCTGCCGTTCTAGCTCGTACTCCTCGAACACTCCCTTGAGCATCTCAATCCACGGTTGAGACATTGACAAGGCTAGAGCGGTGGTGTACTCCCAATACTCGGGAAACCACCCGGCCATCTCCCAATCCAAAATCCCGACGAGTTGGCCCTGCTCGTCAACGAGGATATTTCTTGGGAGAAGATCGTTGTGTGAAAAAACGATGCGGTGCCGCTTGGACAGTGCTGCGATAACCGTCGGGTCATCTCTGACGCGAGGTGGGACCAGACTCAAGAGGTGAGCATTGAACGCGTCTTGATCAGCGAACGGACCAGTCGGGTTCCATCCTAACCGGAGGTTGTTGTAACTCCCACCACCAAAAGTGCAAATCTCGGTCCCAGGCGCAGGGATGGCACGGAGTTGGTCGACGCATGTACGGATCTGCTTGCCGAGGGAATCCCGTTGTGACTGAGTGTATTCAGAGAGACGAGGGTGAGCGCCGGAGATGGTGGTGAGGATCAGATAATCCTCCCCGCTGCCGGTCAATTCGTTTCCTGGCACGAAGTCCACTACGGTTGGGATCGGAATGGACGTTCTGGCTGACACGAATCGCATCGTCGCTGTTTCACGGGCACCTTCTGATGGAAATTTGCACCATAGGCCCAAGGGGAGTTGCTGGGAACGGAGGTCCTTGGTCCCATACAGACGTCTGCCGATCCAACACATCATACGCCAGAAGACAAGTCGAACCCTTTGAGGGAGGCGACACCAGAGGCGAATAATCAGGGGGCCAGGTGGCATATCCCGCTCGATGCTGGACGGATGTTATTTGATGTGTCGTTCACGCCTTACGGCCACCCCGAGCCAAAGCGACGAACATATTTTCTCACGCTCACAGCAACAGAAGGGATGGAGGATGACGGTCATGACCATCTCACTCCCTCAGCTGACTCCAAGGTCACGAAATCCCCTTCTGCTACAGTCTATATCAGCTGCCCCACATATGACCGGGTCATTCACCCAGGATAGGCTCGAAATTTTCCCGCTGCAGCTCCTACGTGGCTTCCTGCTGGCATCACGGCATACAGTCCCTTACTGCGCTGCATCACCAACGTTTACCCACTCCGCATCAGACGGTCCAGAACAGTCTTTGGGCAGATCCGAACCCATTACTCTCCAAGGATATCGCACATCTCCGTCATCTGCCAATCTTGATGCGGCGGCTCGAGTTTATACACCGTTTTTGACCCTTACAGCATCGGTCGCCTCCCTGGAGGAAAACCCCGTTGAGCTGCTGATTCGGTTTTCAACGTTTTCGCTGCGAGTCAAAAACGAGACAGAACTCGTGGATGGCACGCGACTTGCAGAAGGCAGTGTCGTCATATGTAGATCACGTGTTCATCGAAATACGAAAACTTCCGGATTTTCTTTTTCTCTCAACGCAACCACAAAGACAGTGCCCGACGCGCTTGTTCGACGCGTGTTCGAGGCGATAAGGATTGCGGAGAGGAATGCCTGGGTGGGATTAAGAACTTGGATATCGTCTCTTGTGTAGATATACGAGTGTCAGACCCTCCCTACACAATTATATTTGATTTTTTATCGACGAACCTTATGGATGAGTTCCACGTGGCAGTGCACAGTGACATCTTCCTGCTCCCAGTTGGACGCGACATCCAGCATCCTTCGCTTACTTCCTCGTTCATTCGACACCCACCGCATCCCCACCATGTTTATTCTCAACTGGTTCTGGGATATCCTTGCCCAGCTAGGTATGCACCCATTTCTTTTCCATCAGCCTCGGTGATTCCCAACGACTGAGCCACGCCTCAACAGGTCTTTTGCATAAGAATGCGAAGATCCTTTTCCTCGGCCTTGATAATGCCGGAAAGACCGTGAGCTCGTTGGGTTTCCTGAAACCATACGTCGCATGCTAACTAGGTTTCCCAAAAGACGCTACTCCACATGTTGAAGAATGACCGACTCGCCACCCTTCAGCCAACCCTCCACCCAAGTTAGTCCGCGTGCGGCCATCTACGCTTCCGGTCACTGACGTAGCTTGACAGCGTCTGAAGAGCTTGCCATCGGCAACGTGAAATTCACAACCTATGACCTTGGTGGTCATCAGCAAGGTAAGCAGCGTCAGCGGTTTGACATCAGGGTATGATTCAAACTTGATCCCCAGCTCGTCGGCTCTGGCGTGACTACTTCCCCGAAGTCGATGGCATCGTCTTCCTCGTCGACAGTGCCGATTTCGAGCGTCTCCCCGAATCGAAAGCCGAGCTCGATGCCTTGCTCTCGATTGAAGAACTTGCCAAGGTTCCTTTCCTTATTTTGGGCAACAAGATCGATGCCCCCGGTGCCGTCAGCGAGGAAGAATTGAGGCACCACCTTGGTCTCTACCAAACCACCGGAAAGGTATGGACAACCTCAGCTGCCCAGTACATAATTGATAACACGTGTCCCCTCAGGGCAAGGTCCCCCTCAATGACATTCGTCCCATCGAACTCTTCATGGTTTCCGTCGTTCAGAGGCAAGGCTACGGTGAAGGTTTCCGCTGGCTCTCCCAATACGTGCGTAATCCCCTTATCTGTCCTTGGTCATGGCTCCCTGATCGTATTCCCTCCACAGATATGAGCGGTTGAGGATGGGAGTTGCTATCATAGACCCTTACTTACTCTCGTACTTGATACTAATATTACCTGTTCTCTTGTGTCCTCCTCAATGAAGTACACTCTGTCCCTGTTGCGCCGCCCGTAACCGGTATCTTCGCCTTGAGAGACGGCGGTGGTCGCGTTGATCGCGCTGCTTCTTTGATCTCGTCGGGTGCGGAGTCTCCCCTTCATCGACAGCCACGACCAATTCGCGAAAAGAGTAAGTATCTCGTCTCCCAGGACGTAATGTTTACTAAGAACTGTATAATCAGTGAACTCCTTACCCCAGGAGCTCGTGGATCGCGTTATTGACTGGGCTTGCCTCCCCACCACGATGGAGGAAGACGACCCTTCAGACGTAACTGCGAAGGCGTGTTCCTTGGTCAAATTCTCATGGAGTCGTCGCAGTCGACAAAAGCTGTTCAGAAATGTCACGCTTGATCCAGAGCTGATTGGTCGCTGGTGCAAGAATGTTCCCAATTCCCCCACGGGTCCCTCCTCCTTCGTCCGCATGTTATCATTGGAGAGACTCACAGCGGACCACTTGATCGAGCACATCGAGCACCTCAAGGCGTTCAAGCAGATCGTCATACTATATCTTGGATTCTTCGACGGCGAGACTTTCGACGAAGAAAAGATTGAACGATGCTTCGGCCATTTCGGACCAACCGTTCAATTCCTCTCGTTCCTCATCCCACAATGCAAAGCCAGCTTGTTCCCTCACTTGCTCGGTCTTTTCACCCGGGCCATTCGCATCGACATCAACATACCGTATATAATCCAAGATGTCGACGAAACGGAGTACAAACCCCTGCCCAATCTGGAGTTGTTGGGGCTGGGGTTGGAGCAGAACGCTGTGACTGATTATGGGCTGCTCCAGGCGTGTACGAATCTCAGGGCGGCGTGCATTTCTTGTCCCCGCTCTACTTCGAAGTTCTGGTTCAATAACCTATTCATACGGTGCGCTGAAACCTTGGAATCTGTCCTCATCGGGCCGGAGTGCAAAGGTAAGCTCAAGCCCCCCCCCCCACTCACATGAGAAGTGCCTTCTCATGGACGTGCTTTATGGACCTAGAACCGATCGAAGCTATATTCCCGATCCGAGACGACATCTACCTAAGTTACCACTGGTCAATGGCTACATGCGCAAACATCCGTGACATCGACGTGGCCGTGGAACCAAGCGGACCCGGAACCCTCGCTGAGGAAATAGTCACCAGCGCACCGGTTACGAAGCTTCGTTCGATCTGTTTAATATTCGACTGCAAAGTCAAGGCAGATTTAGGGTCCCAGGTCGACTTGGAAGCTTGGGAGGCGTTTGAGAACCATCTTTGTTATATCGCCGATAAGAAGTTGAAGAAGGACCCTCCGGAGGAGTTTACCGTGACGCTGTTTTTCACGCCGTATGCGAGGAGGCATATTAGGAAGGACGGGGGTGAAGTACGGCTTGGGAAGTTCTTAGATGGGCTGCAGAAGAGGAGCGTGTTGGAAGTTAGGGCGTCGTGATGCAGGCGGTAAATCCTGTTTCGATATCGTTCAATCCACGTGTGGCGTACTTACCACCTCTGCCAGTTAGGAAGCATTCTTTTATAATTACAATGGTCGGAGGTCGATCGAGTCTACCACCCGTTCCGCTCGTCAGCCTCCATCGACGATCATGGCAGGCCTCGCCTTCGTGCATTCGCGTACTGGGTGTAGCTGTGACGAGATTCTATTCCGCGACTTGTCCTAAACTCAGGCTAATTGATTCTGTGTTTCTCGTCATGTGATCAATGGCCAGATTTTCGACCTGTGGGGGGCCGCCGCTATCCTCGTACTCATTTTTCGATTACTCATTTGTCCTCACGCGCTGGGATGGACCCTCACTTCCAAAAAAATTCTCACCCACTCTGATATGAATTCTCTCCCATATTGTTCCCACTGATTACACCAAGGCCGTTGTCGTTACAGAGGCTGTTGCACGCGCGTGGCTGTTACCCGAGGAGCCTGGAAGATCCGACACGCACTGCGCTTAACGGTCGGAGGTCAGGGTCAGGTGGCGACCGCAGATAAGGTAAACGGATCCGCTGCAATGCACTGGCTTCCGACGGAGAGTCGCCGATTAGTTGAGGGGGGCTGCGGAAAGACAGCCCTCTGTCTCATGATGAGCTGGTAACGATTGTCATTTCTGCACAGCAGGTCAAGGTATAGGCAGCCGTCGGTCGGATCGCCGGCTGATCCATGTATTCGCCCACAGGATTGTAAACGTAAGAGTTGAATGTTGACCCTCAAACAGTATTCTCGCTGATTCCAACCGCCGGTGGATATAGATTGTTCCCTCACATAGGCATACTCCAGTACGTACGTCGCGTACTGTCGACCAGATCACCACCCCCCACTGCTGCGCGGTCCCGACCAACAGAAACTTCGCCTTTAATGAAGCGCTGGTTCGAGGCCAAATCTCCGTTTCCTGGGCGGCACCATACCTCCAAATCGAATGCTGGAGAGTATCGGACGCTACCAGCTAATACTTGTTCAATCAAATCCTGCAAACAGGGAAGCAGGTGAATTATACGGAAATTTACCCCTGAATCTGGTAAGTGGAGGGCGCAAACCTTTGGAAGTGGACGACAATCACCTAAAAGAACACTCGAGTTGGCTGGCCAAATGACTTGAATGATCTCTGGGAACTGCTGAGAGCCCGGAGCGTCAGGATAAACCCTGCGCAGAACTGAACGATCTTGTATCTGTCAAATGCCACCGAACTAAAAGCGATGCCCTATCTGAATGCGGTAACCGAGGCTTGTCACCCCTCTCCCTAGAATGAAGATCACGACGAATAAGGTTTGATTATGGTCCAGGGGATGTTGCGTGTCTAAATTTCTGGACCGGATTGACATCCGCGGGACATACCGCGAACGTCTTATACTCGACGTATCACCCTACGTTGTATCACACGTACGTCCGATATTTCTTTGACACGAGTTTGACCCTGAAGGTTTCCCTACTCTTAGGAATATGAACGTGTGAGGTAACGATAGGACCCGATCACTGGTTTGAACAGGGTGCGAAAAGGCAGACGCCCTTCCCCCTGGTGCCCACGGAAACGTATGAGATTGATCCTCGTCTCCATATGCATTGTCTTTGTGTTAACTGGTTCGCCTTTCTTGTTGCGATCTGATCAAAGGGTCGATAGATGTCTAGATATAGACGTGCATGGCGATATCGGGCGCAGGGGTTTGAGCGTTCTGTGGTAGGAGGGAAGCAGATCAAGATTTACACGTCTGGTTGGATAACACCAACTGTGCTGAGAGACGAAAACGAAGGCACTCAACAATTCATTCCAATCCTCAGCTGTCCACGGAGACTGACAGGTGCACCATTGGCGACATACGCTCTCATACAGATCCAGTAGCTCTTGGTCTAGAACCTTCCACAGTCCCACTCCAGCCGCGCATAGTAGACTGGAGTGTCAGGAATCCAAGATAACTTGTGTGGTCTTCGATGAATTACGATCAAATACGATGAACAAGATGCGCTGCCGAACAAGTGGCCTCGAGGTTGAACTTTGAGCCTTGACATAGCATCCGAAATTCAATCCAGATCCTAACGCCACGATACTGAACCTCCGACACCGGACCTGCGGAACCTCGGTAAATCCTGTCCGCGCCTCAATTACTAGCCACGTAAAATCCTCTGCCTATACACCAGAGCGCTGCTGAGGGTGCGACTCGGAGTGTGCGGCAGAGGGTCCCGACAGCGAATCCATCCATCCTCGCTTATCTCCCCTCGGCGTCTAAGTACACGTCCTTTAGTCCTTATGTTGTACCTATCGACAAATCTATTCCCCAACTCACGTGGCATGTGGTTTCGTGCGCCCTGTGGCGAGGCACGCTGGGCGCTCTGCATGACACTTTCCTCTGCCTTCGTTCCAAAAAACTTCCAGAATTCCATACACATATATCCTGAAATGCCACATACGCCGCCCCGATATCGCACCCTCTAATTCGACTTGGACGATTTAAATGGCCTCTGCGTACCATGCTTTGTCTGATCGGATTTAGCCGTACGCCGGCCCACGTTTCGGATGTCCCACTCACCTCACGATGGCTCGGTCCGACTTGGCTGTTGGATGAATGATGATTAGCGTGTGACCCGCCAGGTTCAACGATAATCATATAAATTCGAGCTTGATTTCTGGGACAGGTCTTCTTAACCTCGGACGAGCCAGATCAACTGCATCCGCTGCATAAAATCACCTATGGACCCAACGAGGCTAGAATCTTTTACTCATAAGAGGTCACTTTTGGCAACCGGAAGGACGTACCATTATGTTGATGAGGTTCCCCATGGTTATGACCCTCAACGAGACTTGACGATCTTGTGTCTCCACGGATTCCCTGACATCTGGTAAGCTTTGCCCTTGCTGGTTTCCCTGCCCTTGCGATAGTTAATAACAAATACCGCTGTCGCATTTACAGGGCTGGTTGGAAATATCAAATCGGACCCTGGGTCCGAGCCGGGTATCGAGTCGTGGCACCGGATATGCTCGGTTACGGGCAATCAGATAAACCGCACGAACCAGAGGAATATTCCTTGAAAATAATTTCAAGAGACCTCACTTCCATTTTGGACATCATCCGGGTTCGTCAAGCTGTGAGTCCAAATGTAATGAGGTCTGTGAGGGCTGTGGATGACGACTTGTTTGACAGATCGTGATTGGGCATGATTGGGGATCGCATATCGCGGCACGGTTTGCCCTATGGTACCCGGAGCGGGTTCTAGGAGTAGTGCAGTGAGTGGTTGATTCTTTTGCTGGACGTGTGGCTGGATTGACCTCTTCCACGTAGCGTCAGCCTGGGTTATTTTCCTCCATCTCAGAACTACGCGCAGCTAGAAGAGTTCGTAAGGAAGTTCCCAGTCTACAGGTATCAACTTTACTTCGCCGACACAAGTTGCATTGTGGAACTCGAAAGAAACGTGCGTACCACCTGCACCCCCGGAAGTGCTTACGGAGATTGTTTACATCAGTGAATCCTTCAGATCGTGAATTTCTTCAGATATGCGTTTCATACGAACGTTTTTTCGGGTCCTGATGGGATTCCAGAGAACTTTGGCGATGTTGTCACGGGGAGAACCTGCCCAAACACGAAAACTGGGAGGTTCCTACTAGATAAGAAGGCAGGCGCTTGGACACTAAACGCGATTCGGGGTGCTGAATGGGATTATCGCACAGGAGCTCCAATACATCACGTCAGAAAACGACACCATCCGTGGCCCTACAAACTACTATCGCACATGGAATATCCGGTTCAATGAGGAAAAAGGTCGTGAGCCCGAATTTCAATGACTTGACCTCGTTGATATTGACGCGCCCGATTGACAGAGGGCGGTCTTCCGGAGACCTACAGACAAGGAACACCGGTCCTCTTCCTTCGAGGAGCCAAAGACGGAACGAGCACGAAAGTCGCGATGCGAGAAACTCGCAGGCTATACCCTGCGGCGAAAATAATTACGTACGAAGACGCTACCCATTGGATAATGATCGAGAAGAAAGAGGCGGTAACGAGGGATGTGTTAGATTGGCTGCGTGAAGTTGGGCTGTAGCTCCGGAACTACTGTATGATGTTTGTGGTCACTTTACCACCCCCCACCTTGTGACAGCCGGCGCCTCAGCACCTTCCCGTTCGTGGCAGTGAGCTTGGCAGGTCAACAACCTGGTTTTCCCACTCGCTCTTTGGTCTGCAGAGTCGTTCGAGTTCGTGGTCTGTGCTGAGGATATGTCATGCCGGGATGTTGGATCCAACAACGCTGAAAGTGAGCGACAGGAGTATCGAGACGCAATAGTCAATGGCATGAATCACGAGTCGGCCAGGACTGGGGGCAAATTCTCAGGGTCTTGGGGATCCGGGGTTCACTTATAACAAGTGACTCATATATTCGAGTGTGGGAACCCCAGGTGAGTCGAACTCACTGTCGACTACCGCCATGGTGTTCACCTGCTTCGTTTTGAGCAAAGGCTTCTCGTCTTATACCTACATCAAGCACTTCGAAGTGGAAGAAAAAAATGGCCAGCTTCAGACGAACATCACCGAGACTGCCCAAGTGGCTGTCCAGTTGTACTATGAATGGGACTTGGGAACGAATCCTGAGGTCAAATTGTACCTGGTATTGTCGGATTCAATACTACATAGCCCGTTTTGACCTTGTGCTGACATCTATGCAGACCGATGAACCACTCGGAGATAGAAAGGAACGTGGTCCGCTTTTGAAGATCGTGAACGACAATTACCTACTTGAAAATTGCCGCGAGGTTCAAGAAACTGACCTCCGCAATGTAGGCAGAGTCACAGAACGAAGTCTCATCGCTGTTGGCGCTGGTGGGTCAACTCAGATTTTGATAGCTTGCTGTCAACGCTGACGGCACCCTCATAGGAGCCATGGTAGAGTTTCTCGTGTGCATGCGCGCCGGCTATGCCAATGCGCCCCTTACATGCCTACGTGGAAATTTATCAGCACCACCAAGTACGATCGTGGACCTAGTGCGAAAACAAGCGCGAAAAATCGCCAAAAATGTAGAATTCATCGATGAATCGGACATTTCTTTCGATCTGGTGTACCAGGTATAATTCTTCAACGATCCCGATCCTTCGTGGCACATGTTGTTGATGACCACAGGCCAGAGAACCCATGGAAGATTTCTTGGAAGATTTCCAGCGCAAGGTGGAAGCAGAGACCTGGAGGGATTATGCGATCCCCTTCAGCGACGTGGAGGGGGGCAACGTTCCTCGCGGTGATGGGTGTTTTTTCGTCGAACTCGGTACGGCGTCGGTCAGCTTCTATATCAACAGCCACTGACACTATCACAGTCACACGCGGATACGACTACGTTCTTTTCAGGGAACAGGACTCAGAGTATACCTTTATCGAAAATGAAACTGCGTTCCTGTTGCCTCGACGGTCCTTCGAGGATTTAGAGAGTGTAGCCCGTCATCGTATCGAGACTATCAGCGACTTGGATGTGGAAACGGGTTTGCGTATTTCCGTATGGGAGGTGCGGGGATCCATTTGTTTTTATGCGGGTTACGACTGATGCTCTGGCAGCCAAAAGGCAAATTGAAAGCCAGGTCACTCAAGGAATGGAGTATCATACAGCTTACGGCGGAGAACTTTGGCAAAGACCTCACCCAGTGCAGTCGAAACCGTGCGTTGGCGGGACTCAAGCAAATTCTCGTGGTCGTCTTCCATCAGCGGATTTCTTTGAGGAAGTTTACCCCAACTTACTGAACTACAACCATAAGAACAACCAAACGCATATTGGGGACGGTCCCCAAAGAGGGTTATGAGAAGGGTTAGCAGTGTTCGACCCATTCTCTTCTTGGCTTGTCATCCTAACATCAAAAAAAGAACGGGAAATGATTACCAGGATCGCCCGCAAACGCGAATCGCCTTGCACCGGGTCGAAACACTCCGCAATACTCTAGGAACGTTCCAACTAGTTTCGAGAAAGGATCCTCAGTGAACGTCTCGTGTGTAGAATACTGCGTTGGTGAAATCAACGTGTCACATTCCTTCGTCCATGGTCCAGCGGCATGTGATACTGTACAAGGAGATAACGATACGACGTCGTCTTTTGATCTCGACTCATTCATCTTCTGACTCAAAGACTCATATCAACCACACAGCGAATGCAATCTCCGCTCTAGATATCGCAAACCAATTGATAATGGACTGCAATCCAACAAGCGTCAATACTCACATGCATATCATGGAAGCCATCGTTGATCGTCGAAAGAGTGCTCTGGTGGGTAACATATTCATCGACTTTGATCTTTCTGTTCAAGTAATCTAGGCCGACGGTCTGTGAGGGTCCCCGCGAAGAACCTAGAAGCGCGTGGACAGACCTTCGACGAGGCCCGGGATTTCGGTTCGTCCTTTCACACCGCCGAAGGCGGTTCCCCGCCATGTTCTTCCAGTAACCAACTGGAATCTAGACAAATGGTCTGGGTCAGCTGTTGAGAATGGGAAACAGTGCGACTTACGGACGAGTAGAAATCTCCTGTCCGGCAGCGGCGACGCCAATGATGGTCGAAACCCCCCATCCCTTATGGCAAGCCTCGAGGGCAGCACGCATAACATTGACCTATCTCACCCAAAGTCACTTCCAGGGAAACGGTCGATAAAACAAGCCAAACGTTTCCGGTAGCATCAAAGGTGAAATCCAATCCTCCATCGGTGATCTCGACAAGATAATCCTGGATACGTTTGCCCTCTGGGAGTTGAGTCGGGTTTATGAAGTCCGTCGCACCGAATTTCCTAGCCCAAGCTTCCTTCCCGGAGTTCGTATCAATGGCGATGATACGGGAAGCCTCCACGAGGGTAGAAGCATTGATGACGCCGAGACCGATGCAGCCACAGCCAAAGACGGCAACGGTAGAACCCTTGACTCCTTGTTGCTTCACGACAGCGCCCCAGGCGGTGGTAATACCACATCCAAGGAGGCAAACCTTCTCCAAAGGAGCAGTGGGGTTTACTGCGACGACGGATACGTCGGCGACAACCGTGTATTGAGAGAACGTCGAGGTTCCCATCTACAGGTGCAACGGTTAGCGGTATCGACAAGTTTCGCATGTGGAAAAAGAGCCGTACGAAATGGAAGATGGGTTGACCCCTAACAGTGAACCGTGAGGTTTCATCGGGCATCAGCCCCTGGCCTTGAGTGGCACGGACTTGGGGGATCATGTCAGTAGAAAAGCTCTCAGATTAAAGAAGCGGGGTACACACCCGAGCTGCATAGATTAGTCTTCCCACTCTTGCAGAACTTACACTCTCGGCACTCTGCGGTGTAGAGAGGAATGACATGATCGCCCTGACGACAACGCCCCCCTAAGAACCAGAAAGAGTGCCCTGAGGCGGAGAGGCAGGCGTACAGGTTTAACGTTCGTGACACCCTCTCCAACGGACTCGACCTACGCGACAGTGCGCTAACGAAAAAGCGGACAGGATGGGTAAACAAACTCACGATCCCACCCCCTTCGTGACCCAAGATCACAGGGAATGCACCCTATTCGAATCCATCCCACACTGATCACATCACTCGGACGACACGGACACCTCGGAGAGCTCACCTCGGAGTCTTTCCCGCTTCGGGTGTACTCGTCGGTGTGACAAATACCTATCACAGTTTATGCTTATCAACAAACGAGGACCTTCTAGGTCAGATGACATATCGTGCACGACTGACCAGTATACAGGATCTTGATCCGCACTTCATGAGCCTTCGGCGGGGCAACCTCAACGTCCTCGATTTTCAAAGGTTGGCCAGCTCTCCAGCAGACAGCGGCCTTGCAGTTGATAACTCTTCCGACAGTGTCAGCTTCAGTCATACTCGTGATGATGAGAGGGGTTAGAGATAAGATGGAGTTTGGGTCAGCAGCAATTTTTATGTGACGCGCAATGCGATCATTATCTCCGTTCGGCCATTTGGTCAAGATCCCACGGATCCGATTCCAATCCGCAAACTAGTTACAAACGAGACCACTGATTAAGAAGTCGAGGGAGGCGTAGATGAGATCTGTTGTTATGTGTGTTTCCTCACCGGAGAGTTCCCCGGGAGCGACTGGACTGAAGATCTCATGGATGAACGCGGCAAATACGGTAGTATGTCTGTATCAGGAGGACGGCAAACTGCCGGGACCCCACCTCATCACATTTGGGAGGCAAGGTTTCTGTCGGTCATTCGTTTACCATTATTACTTCTCTGCCGGTCAACGAAGGGGAACAAGCCCGAATTTCTCCCGTCATCATACGACGTCCATCTTCCAATGGTGTGCAGGCCAAAACGAAGATATTAAACCATTAAGGATCAATACTTCACATGAGGATGATTGTATGCGTTAAAGTCTGGAACATCGTATTCGCATATGGCGGTGATGTGGAAGCTACCCTGCGGGTAGCGACACTCGAGACGGAAAGGACAACGTTCTGGGAATTCGAGAACAGAGAAAGATACCCTACTACAGCGATTATCGTCGCGTTTATATACGTCTCTACTGTTGGTTGAATAGCGAACACAAAATATTACTATGACGTCGATGGTTCTTTTCTGTATGACGTCAGACGACGAGTCGTAATCTCGACCGTCGGGATTACATGATGGGATAATAACGGAGCAACGACCAGAGCGAACGAGAGGGAAGGGTAAATGGGTGAGTAAACGATGATGAGGCGAGTGATTACGAAATCAACAGGAACAGAAAACGAACGCGAGGGAAGGAAATGAGGGGGATGAAAAGAGAGATATAATCACGACACAGGAGAGTGCGGGATCGAGAACGAAACGGGCGGGGTAAAGAGATGAATGAGGGTGGCGAGGCCGAGTTGAGACAAAAGTCCTGAGGAAGGGCTCGTGTCCTTCGGCCCGTCATCGCCGAAGGAACCTTTAGGAAGTCGTGGCAGTCGCGATACTCGCGGAGTCTTTCTTCCGCTTCCCTCCTAATATCTTCGGGACGCTGCCCTTCCCCCTCTTGTGCTTTCCTTTCTTCCCTTGTTTTAGGTCTATCGAAGGCACAGATTGGACAGACTGGATCTCGACGAGGTCGTTGTCCTCCTCTGGTGCTGGTTGAACTTCTACCGTCACGTCATCAGTTTTGCCCTGCGTTCCTCCCCCACCCACCAATCGGATGGTATTTTCCGGAGGGGCGTCTTCCTCACTGCTTTCCGAGCTCTTGATTAATTCCTCCGGGGAGGAACCCGACGAAAACGAGTGCCCGTGATCAGGTGACTTGCTCCTGGAAATCGGTGTTTGGAGAACGATGCCCTCGTCTGATAACAAGTCAACGTCTCCGACGTTTTCAACAGATGACCTAGGAGACGACGAGTCGCCCTGGTCCGGCAGAGGTACGAGAACAGCATCTTCTGCGAATTCAGAGTTGGCCAGCATCGGTGACGTTCGTGGGGATGGTGTCCTTTTAACGGTGACAACTTCCACTTTGTGTTCGATCTCTTGCATCATCATGCCTTCGCCAGCTTCCAGATCTTGCTCCCTGTCACCACGGGTGTAGGGTGCGTCCAGGGGGACAATGTCGTGTTCTGTCGGGAGGTCAACTGGCATGGGAGCGGGGGGTTTGGTGACGGAAATGGTGGGAATTGGAACGTCTTCAGCGGTGGAACTTGTCTGGACTTGCTCCGGTTCCGAAGTAAGAACGGGTATTGGTACCTCGGCACCAGAACCATGTCCAGTCGCAGAATAATCAAAGGTTGCCAGGGGGAGCTTCTCGGAATACTATAGGATTCAGGTCGGTCGGTCAATGATTAGATGGGCACCCAGAGACGATGTGGTTGGTTACGTTACCTTTGTTGTTTCTTCGACGACCGTATCAGGAACCAGACCTCGTTCGTGCCACTTGCAAAGACTGCGGTGAGCAAGGGCCTCCAGAGTGCTCCAGCCCCGATATTCCCCGGCCAATCGCATCGAAGCAGGACCAGCATCTCCACCTCCGTCGCCTTGACCCCTCCCCGTGCCACCATAAAAGTAGCTCTCATAACCAAGGTCATCCTCGCTATCATCACTTCCCACATGATCCCCCTGCCCCATCTCGAATCCGTCGCCATTCTCCAGGTCATCAACAAAGCCGGCCAACCACTTGCCCCACCCTCCTGGTCCATCACCTTTCCAAAGCACCACCTTGGTGTCAAAATCTCGACCAAAGACGATCACTTGCCCGGGTGTACCATTCTCGGCAGGGTTCATATCAACTCCAAGATAGTTTCCGGCCTTGTCGCTGACGAGGGGGATCCAGCCGCGCAGGGAGTACTCTCTTCTCACGTAACCGGGGGGGATCGACTGCATGAGCTCCCGTAGTCGGGTATTCGCTCCGGTGTTGGGATCATCGTCCACATCTCTCCAAAACCTCCATTCGTCTAAGACATCCTCCAGAGGGAGCAACTGCAGGCCGAAGAATAGTCCCTCCGAGCAACCAGCGGATGACTCCGGTTCTTGACCGTCGGAGAGTAGGTATGACTCTCTGACAGGCGCAGGAAGAGCAAAACCAAATTGCATTTCGATTTGGGCGAGGTCCTCGGGAGGAATGCCCCAGTTGAGGGTGTCACCGAGCTCGGGGTATTCTCTGCCTAGCCAAGCACGTAATCGGGCCCATGTATGGGACAAGGGGGGGTATGGGGCGGAAGGGGAGAGCGGTGTGTTATGAAGGGGAAGTAAGGTTGTTTGCCTTGAGCGAGAACTGCAAAGGATTGGCCACGAAATGATGATAACATGAGTTCGGAGAAGACGGACATGTGAAAAAGAATCAGAACGCACCCCGCTGAAACATAGCCGTACAGACCATTCCTCCCGGGGGGATATGAGTATGTCACGGGGCCACCTGAGGAGTCTGGGTCGTTCATTACCAGCGAATCGCTTTGGAATGCGTCCGGGTGGGTCGCGGTGATTGGTGACGATACTGGAAGTGAAAAGGCCTCGCTTGTCGATGACAATGCACCACCTCTTGACAGCTTGTCGTTACGGGAAGAGTAAAACCATGACGCGAACCAACTCATCTGGAAGAGCGGTGAATGGTATCTTGGGTGGTGATGTTTTGGTCGTAATCGTGGTTGTGTTGTGGGACTCGTGTATCTGTGATTTATGGGATCCCGCTGAGCTTCAGGAGTGTCGAGGGCTCGAAAGTGCCACACGAAAAAGAGGATATGAGGTCACTGTCGTCGCTGGGGGAGGTGTTGGAGACACCACTACGGCCTGATCGTGCTGCAGCGGTGTTTGTGCCGGGGTTCGCCGTGACATCTGAGAGGACGTGACGTGACCTAAACCGTAGGCTCCAACGCATCCCACTGAGATTCCCTTGGGAGAGGCGGGACCACTTTCTGGTCGACACGAAAAGTCTCCCTATGGTATATACATCCTGCTATCGCTGACTCACGCGGAGCGCTCTACCTGCGGAACAGTCGCGGGGAGGGCGCGAACCGGACTCCGGAGTCGCTTTGACCGGCTGAGCGGAAACCTCGGGCAAACCTGCTTATATGCAGGGTTGTCTGGCGCAGGCGACTTGCACTCTGCCCTGTAGGCCTCGACTTGTGGCATGAGGACAGCCAAGTCTCACTCAGTGCGTGAACTTATATGCGGTCCTATTGAACGGGTCGTTATTACCCAAAGCAGTACACACTAAAACGATGTTTTCCTTCGGTGTCATCCAGTGTGGAACCCTGTCGGTTCGACACAAGCCTGATGTCCCGACAAATGACGTGCGGAAGTGTTTCAGAGTGTTTCACGAACGCGACGCGTTTTCATCGCGGGCACGTGCAAGTCCTTGTGAGCCGGGATTTTATTCGGATGAAGGTTCGCTGCCGGTCAGTTTCCGGCTGTGACCAAACCGGACCCAGCACAGGGCGGTCGGCGATTTATAAAATGGACGTGCCGTAAGTCGGTTAGTTGGTGCCGGTGAGGGGCAGATGGACATGAAGCTGGCACCAGGCACTTTTTCATATTGTCAAAGCAACTGTTTGAATACGAGGGAGGCGCTAGGACGGAGAGGGGGAGATATCTGTCCGTGCCATCTACTTTGGTCGACTGGTCCCTCACAGAAATAGGGAAAATCTTTATGATGGGTAATGCATTCTACGCCGCCAGCTGACTAAAGATTCGAGCTAAACAAATAAGCCAGACTATTTAATCAGAGTCGCAAGCATTATCGTCGCACGCGGTTTTCCTGAAATGAGCCGGCGCTCCCGATGAATGGTTGCTTCTGTAATGCAATAGAGAGAAGGAAGAATGGAGAGGGATCCCTCGACCCTCTTACCCTGTCTGCATATCCTTGTTGGTGAGTACGGTCATTGGGAAAACGGCTCAGCGCAAATATGGATAGCTTGGAGATAATCAGAAGTTGGGGGAGACGCACGCTGATTGGATGCTGATCCAAAAGCATGATCAACATTTGATCACACGGCTCGTCTTCCCGTCTCACCGAGTAGGTGGCTCTCAGGCTCGGGCTGCCCCGCGTGCTAGAAAATATTTGCACGAAAAATCCAGAAAAATTACCAGGTCGATACGACGACCGAGATGCGCCGAGAACGAACAATGAAAATCGAAAATTAACTATTGAATGAGGCCAGGGACTGACGGATGCGTGGAAGGACCCGGGGCGAGCGCTTCCGACGTCGACAATCATTATTCTTTCACCTGATGTCGCTGTCTTGCTTCCCTTCCCTCCGGTAGGGCACCAGCCAGGTCAACACACCTATAGGTGTTAGACTGAGCAGGAATCCTAGCCCACACAGCCCATATGAACTCTCTCTAATCCCATCCCCCCCGTCTGCTTTACGTTGCCCCCACTCGCTTGTTCGCCTCCGCCCACGCATACGTCTCCAAGGTAGTCTGGGTGTGTTTAACGGCCGTTGTCAATGGCTTCCCTCCTCCCACCATCCAACCCTGCACAGGGAAGGATATCCCAGCTTTTGCCCACTGTCAAATGCTCAGACTGCAATAAGCCGGTCCCAATCCGCGAACTTGGGGAACATATCTGCGCTCCACCCCCTTCGCCTTCCACCAGCGGACCGTCACTATCGAACCTCCTCGCACGACGCGTTCAAGAGATGGTCTCCTCATCTTCAGCTCGCTCTGAACCTTCCAAGACACCACCTCCAAAAACGCCATCTCCGGCTCCTTCATTAGCCACTCGCCAAGCCGAGATATCGGCGAGGAGGTCCCGCGCGTTGTCTGTCACCTCCAGGAAAAATAATTCGCCTAGTCCTGGACCTACCTCCGTAATCCCGCCGATGAAGCCAGTTCCCACGGAGCCTCTGCCAACACCGAGAGCTCTCATCCCAGAGGTCACGCGAAGCGCAGATTCTGTCCCACCCCACCACATTCCTTTCCCAACCTCTCGTTCAAACACGCCTAATATCCAGGTCGGTTCTGCTCAGACCCGTGCACCCTCAGTTGCAAGCAGTCGCAGCACATCGTCTCGCCCGTCGATAGATTCCCGTGATCGAGCACTTTCCAACACACCCCAACTCGTACCCTCATTTGACTCCAATCGATCTCGTAAATCCTCAACCACTACAACTAGTAGCCTCAGCACCGGTAGACCCTCCTATGATACACCGCGGACAAGGACACCGTCCGATAATTCCCGATCCAATGCCTCGTATAATCAACCACTTCCTATCCCGACATCTATTCCACGCCCTGTATATAGCCCGGACCTCTCACCCACTGGGTCCGACATGCATCCCGTCCCTACCCCTCAACATAACGTCCGACCTGGAAATGGTGGCCTCCTACCACCACCTCACAACGTGTCTCCGCCGGTGATGAGGGAGGAACCGATGATACAATCGATTCCAGAACCCGATACCAAGATTGGTGGTGAGGCAGGTATGGCAGGTGTTGGTAGGAGGGGCTTTCACGCCGTCTCTCGCGCTGCCCTGTTCACGGCACAGCCAGGGCATCTGATGGGAAGGCCCTCCCCTGGGTTCCTTGACATTCAAAGAGCAGTCGGTACGTTTTCTGATGTCTGGCCCTACCTTTCGGAGATCTGACCTGCTAAAGGAACGTACACTCCCCCCTTATCTCCTTCGGCTAACTCGCCGAACTCACCCCTTTCCATCCATTCTCCCGTCGACCCCGGTTTGGAGCTGGAACGCTCGTTAACCCCACGGAGCAATCCTTCGATCGCGTCGCGTACCCCTCCACCCGTCACCCCTATTCCCTCTCAGTCCCCGCCTATTACAGACAGACTATCTGCTCAAGACTATGCACTCCCGCACTCACCGGGCGATGAGATGATGTCTAAATTCGCACGTGAGTCCGACACCATTGAGACCGTCGTCAGGCTGGGGGACAAGTCGGGGAGGAAGGAAAATAGATCTTCCGATGGTTCGGATTTTGGTGGTCTCGCCTACGCTGATTCGGACTCGGATTACGACGATGGGAACAACGTACCGGGGAAGAACGGTATCCAGTTTCCTACTTCATCACCCCGATCTTCCAAGTCATCCGAATCGGCGTACTCCGCTCGGGTTCCGGTACGAAGTCTTTCGGCTACTTCATCTTCGTACTCTGGACACGGCGCCAGGAGCACCGCAAGATCAGTTGGTGCTCTTGACAGAGCCATGGAAACACTGTTCGAAGACACCCCTCTATCACCAACAACAACCAACGCAAGTTTCTCCCCTCTTTCCTCCACCAAAACCCTTCTCCCCACAGGAGTGGAGAATCATAACCCGGTTAGGGATAGCTCAAGCAAGCCACCCAAACTCCCCGCGCGCTCACATACAAGTCCAATCATGAACAAACACAGGGAGTTAGACGCCTTGAAACCCTCCAAGAGCGTTTCGAGCAATCAATCCACTTCTTCGACCAGGTCACGCAAGGTAAAACAGTGTGCAAGTTGTAACAAGGCCATCGACGATGGTCGGTGGATTCCCATGGATGGTGGTAGGGTGCTCTGTGATAAATGCTGGAAGAATATGTACTTGCCCAAGGTACGTCTTCCCCGCAAACGCCTTGTTTCCTCGTCTGACTGGTGGTATCCAGTGCCGTCGTTGTAATCTCCCGATAGAAAAACAAGCAGTTTCCTCTTCAGACGGTCAGTTGAAAGGCAAATATCATCGCGATTGTTTCAACTGCCATAGTTGCCACGTAAGCACATTCACTTGCACATTCACCGTTACTGACGATCATCCCCTGCAGAAACCGTTCCCTGACAAGACATTTTATGTCTACGAAGGCCGACCTTATTGTGCCTACCATTATCACGAAGCGAACGGTTCTTTATGCGCTGCCTCGTCCTGTGGGCAGCCTATTGAAGGACCATGCGCGGTATCGCACTCGGGCGCTAAGTACCACGCAGAACACTTCCTCTGCGAGTTTCCTCGTTGCAAGATACGTCTCGATGAATACTACGAGGCCGATGGGAAGATGTTCTGTGAACGACATGCGAGCATCGCTGAACAGGCGGTTCTCCATGAGCCTGACGGCCTGAACGACTACGAGGACGGTGGTATTCTCGGGTCGGAGACTCCCAAGAGGACCACAATAGCGATGAAAAGAAGGACAATGTTCATTGATATCGCTGGGTTGGGAATTCGATAGCTTTCTTCATTTCCTGCTTCACAGATCTTTTAGCGTGTGTATTATACCCTTCTCGCCAATCTGCACCTCCCTTCCTCCTTCGTATGTATTTCTTTGCGCTACCCCCATAACTCCTCATCTTCCACTTCCCCACACATCGCTATACACAGCTCGCGCTTTGGTTCAGAGTCTCCATCTTCTAACCTGTTGCTCGTTCACATTTTCTCGTTCATCTGCTTTGATATGACTTTGTTATTTTTGGATCAGATTCCATATCTCCTCCAACCTTTTTTATTGCTTTAATTGGAGTTCGGGATGCTTGGTAAGATTTTTAAACGGACCACTTGAAGGATTTATTTGCGTGTCCCTAGACGTCGCTCGTTGTCTCTCGTTGTTTTGCACCTGGAAACCCACCTATATTCTTTCTCGGAAATAACCCCACAAACATATGTACTATGATACCCGCGCTCGTTACGAACTATTTGCGATTTGGATTGTTGAGGGTGGCAGCGAACCCGGAGGCGTAGCAAGTGTGAGAATCAGCTGGAGGGACGCGTCACGCCCTTTGGACTCCCGATTATCTGACCCTTCTTCTACATTTACGACGATGAACTCTTTGGTCCAGCGGTTTGATACGAACAATGCCCACTCGGAAATCAAGCGGGCCAAGGCTATCATTGAAGAGGATGGCGACCATGTATCCGATGTGATGTGGGGATCTTACGGAGGCTTTGGAAATCTTGCCACCGGCATTCCAAAATTCAACATCCCCGCCGTTCCAGATGTGAGTTTTCCGACTTTTATCCTGGAGAACGCGTATGTGAACCAAGTGGATGATGTCTCGTGTCGTGCAGCCCAGCGCGTTCTTGCGATTGCACACCGACGATCACGCCGACCCGTCGTGTAGGATCAAGATCCAACACGGTACGACGACGCTCGCGTTCCGGTTCAAGGGAGGAGTTATTGTTGCTGTCGATTCACGAGCGACCGCTGGGAGCTACATTGGTGTGTGGAGAAGCCTAGAGATTTGTACTCCGCTGATACCGCACCAGCTTCCGGTACTGTGAAGAAGGTCATCGAGATTAATCCTTATCTACTCGGCACGATGGCTGGTGGTGCTGGTAGGTATTTTTCTTGTTTATCCTGGGCGTTTCGAGTGTCGATTTGACGTTGGGTCGCTATTAATAGCGGATTGTCAGTTTTGGGAGACGTACCTTGGAATTCAGTGCAGACTCCATGAGCTGAGGAATAAGGAGCGGATATCTGTTGCCGCTGCCAGTAAGTATCTCAGTAACTTAGTGTATGGTTATAAGGGAATGGGTCTGAGCATGGTATGTGTACATCGTTTTTCCCACATGGGAGGTGGTCTCATATTGTTCTAGGGTACGATGATCTGTGGCTGGGATAAAACTGCGAGTCATTTATTGTGGTATTACGCGGTGTCTTGCTGATGTACGCACTTGCGCAGGGCCCACAAGTGTACTATGTTGATTCCGATGGGACGAGGCTGAAAGGAGACCTCTTCTCCGTTGGATCAGGTAGTACCTTTGCATATGGTGTTTTGGACCAGGGGTACAACTGGGACCTGTCAGACGAAGATGCCCAGGAATTGGGGAGGAGGAGCATATATGCTGCCGGTCATCGCGATGCCTTCTCAGGTAACACGATCAACCTTTACCACATCAAGGAGGATGGCTGGATATTTATCGGTACGGCTTCTCTCACGGCATATTGTCAAGACCTGCTGATGTTTACTTGTGATCACAGGAAACTACGATATCTCCGAGATGCACTACGACGGTCCAGGGAATATTCCTGGAGCTCCCGGTCAGGGTTACGGTTACGATATCCGGACTGCAGGCAAATCGTCTGCTGATCCCCCGTCCTCATGATTTCCCATCGCACGTTTTGTTGTTTGTACAAGTAAAATCATCGCGTAAATCCTATGACGAAGCTCCTGTCACAATCGGGGTGTATAGACGTTATGTCCGAAAGATCGTTTCCGGATTCCTCTCACGATCGTCTCCCCCTTGCCGACCTCCCTCTCTGTCGCTTTGCGCTACCTGATGGTCTGTTGAACGACTTGTCCTGTTCATCTAACCAGCGACCGCCTGTATTTTTATCATGAAACGATTTCTCAAGCTTACCGGCACTCCTAGCCCCAAAGTGGCATCTCCAAAGTCAAAGCCTCCGCCACCGCCCGTGGGGCCGGCTCATCCAAGACCTCTCCCCAACACAACTGGCCTTGACCCAAAGTATACCGTGCCTCCAGTGCCTCACCCCAATCCTTATCACCATCTTGACATCCTGGTGTCGAGCAAAGGGCTATTGCTGAGACCACATATCCCTGGGTACAATCAGACCGAATCGTATGTCAGGATAAGCTGGGGTTTAGCAGGAAAGATAGAACTCGTCGAAGACACGGCTGCGAAGGACCTGGAGTTGGATTGGTCGAAAGCTGCGGTGGTGTATGGAGTTTTGGGCTCGCTTGATCTGTTCACCGGTATGTGATGTTGCCGTCGGTTCATTGGTCACGCTACCGAGTTGTGGGTGTTTTTCATCTAAGTGTGAGACTTTAGCATCATACCTACTGGTCGTTTCTTCGAGAACGGAGTTGGGAAATTGTGAGTTTTCTGGAGTGAAACTGTAAAGGCGGTCCGTGTTGACTGTCCCCCTCCCTCCTCCTCCCCCCCTGGGGTTAAGTTCTCGACAAAGATCATCCTGTTTATGCTATCAAGACTGTCCACGCCATACCCCTCAGTGAAGAACGCGCGAATGTCGCGGTAAATGCTTTGCTGTCGCGAAACCGCCGTGATCCTCGAACTTCGCTTCTCCCCTCCACCATTGACGATGTTAGCGCCGAGGACCCTTCGACCCGACCCCAAGCCTCTGCTCGTGCGGTTAAATTCGCAGATGGGGACGAAGTCAAAATTATGACACCCTCACCAACACAGGAGGGTAACTCCCTCCCGGACCTTCAGAACAGTTTTATCCATTCCCCCTCTTCATCATCGGGCCGTTCCTCTCCTAGCTCTGAGCTATCACAGACAGGACCGGTCGAAAGAACCATTGCCAATCGCCTAACATTCTGGAATAGGTTTAGCAAGAGGAGTAAACCTGACGATTTTAGCGATTCCTACCCGATAGATGATCCGGACTCGTCGTTGGACAAGATAATGGCACACGATCGCCAGGAACCTGTGGAGGTGCTTGGGGATATTATTGCTAATACGGCTCCTGCTCCCACCACTCAGGAAGAAACGCATAATCAACTGGAAGACAAGATCATTAGAGAGACTATAAGGGAGTTTTCCAAGGGTGGGATGTACTTTGCCTACAACTTCGGTCGGTGGTTCTGTGTCTTCGTTTAATGACTTTGCTGATTCCATTGTCGAGGGCAGATATTACCCGGTGTTTGCAACATAAGCGAGATCAAGTCTGCAAGGCTAACAGGAACAGCGCGTTGCTCGCAGACCTGAAAATATCGGAGAGTGGCCCGCCTGAACCTTCGAAGGATGGGGTTGACCCCCTCGCGGAACCATCACCCATGCTTCCTTTGTGGAGGAGGGTCGATAAGCAGTTCTGGTGGAACGAGTGGCTTTCGAAACTGTTCGTTGATGCCGGGGTATGTTCTTTCCTTCGGTCAGATGCGTTGCTTGACTGGTAACCGAGTGCTGTCCAGTTGCATGGCTACGTCCTCCCTGTCATGCAAGGTTATTACCAAATAGCTTCTTTCAATGTCCCACCGATGAATGGCGAATCCGATGAGTTGGCTTTGGTCGACTACATAGTCATTTCCAGGCGTTCCAGGGATCGAGCTGGCCTCAGGTATCAGAGAAGAGGGGTTGGTGAGGAGGGAAACGTCGCGAACTTCGTTCAGACTGAGAGCGTTGTGAGAGTTCACGTGAGTCGATCTTTATCTTTCGGTCCTACCATCCATGACTGACCGTTTCTCTTACCGCAGCGAGAAGGCCTAACGAATGTTTTCAGTTATGTCCAGCTTCGGGGCTCAAGTATGTCGGGATTTTTCGATGTACCTCCAGCACTGACTTGTCTATACCTCAGTTCCACTCTTCTGGAATCAGTCGGGGTACGGGTTGAAGCCCCCGCCGCAACTCTCGACGGAACAGACACATACGCAACACGCAGAGGCTCTCCGCAGGCACTTCAATAAGATCGTACCTAAATATGGTCCCCAAGTAAAGCTCCACTTGCAGTCATGCGACTTCCATTCCGCTCATATTGTATCACGAAGCATATCGTAAACCTTGCCGAGCTGGGCGGGAGAGAAGGGGTACTGTCGAAGGCCTATAAACAACATGTCACAGAGTGGAACTCACCCAATGTGGGGTATGGAACAACAGTTTCCCCGCGTCTACCTTCGTTCATCTCAACATGTCTGACAGCTATTACGATTACGATTTTCACGCGGAAACAAGAGGGATGAAGTGAGCCTCGTTGTATTGCCTGGCGCTCGAATCCTTACGTTCCCCAGATACGAGAACATCGGGAAACTTGTCGCGAAACAGGAACAAACGTTTGAGCGACAGGCGTGAGTCCACCGGAATTCCAAAGCCGAAAGCATTGACATCCCGTGCAGATATCTGTGGATCTCGAATAACAATCTGATGTCGGAGCAAAGAGCCGTCTTTCGGGTGAACTGTATCGACTGTTTGGATAGGACCAATGTCGTTCAGGTACGTACGACGCCGGGTGAGGTGATTCCGCGGTCTAAGCGGCGGACATGCAGTCGGCGTTTGCTCGGTATGTCTTGAACAAGCAGCTTGGCGCCTTGGCTTTGTACGACCCTGAAGAACCCCACCACGAATGCGATATGGTGTTCAACGATGGTAAGGATCGTTTGTTCACCGGAAACTCTGCCGCTAATTTTACGAAACAGTATGGGCGAATAATGGAGACGCCATTAGTCGTGCCTAGTATGTGCCCATTCTATCGCTGACTTCCGCATCCACTGATCAGTCTCAGTGCTGGAACTTCGGCACTCAAGGTCGGTTAGCTATTCTTTTCGCATGAGCGTCGGATCTAATTTGGCTGTTTGTTATACAGGGAGATTTCACCCGGTTAGCCGATATTTAACTCGAGTTGAACTCAACTTTGACGTCCGTTCCCCGCAGGACCGGCCGACGCGATCTTACCGGAATGTTGAATGATGGCGTCAACTCCCTGGCGAGGTATTTTGTGGATCGTTTGATGACCCACCCCAGTACTAATGCCGCTATGAACAGGATGTATACTTCTACCTTTAGCGATTGGTTTTCCCAAGCGGTCATCGACTATGTTCTTGGAAACCGCAACCTCTCGGTGTTCTCCGAATTCTTGCTCAGGCTCCAGTCCACCGACCCTCGGGACCTCATTCGTTTGTCCCGGATACGTGCGGAAGCCATCGCCACATCTGTATCTCGTGTATTGAGTGAGGGAGAACGGCTATTATGTGGATGGACTGTGTTCTCTCCGTCTGAACTCAACCTCAAGTTCTCCGACAAGTTCGAGGAGAAGGTCCTGCTGTTGGTGGGTTTTTCGCTTTTTGATGCAGCGAATATCGCTGAGTTTTTTCTAGACCCGTACCGCGATATACATCGTTGTAAGTACTAAATTCCATCCGTTGTGCGGATGGATCCTGACTATAAGCAGAGCTACGATTATTCCCTGGAGAAGGTCAAATTATATACCCGCGTCCCGCTGCGTGACATTATCCAGATTACGAAAGGTGAGTTCGTCCTTGTATCACTAACAGCAGGTGTTAAGTGTATCATAGGCGCATATATCCTGTCCCCCCTCGAAGAAGCAAGCAAAGACCCTCTTCAGAATGCGGGGTTCACCCTCGCGTGGAGTCCAACGAAACAAACCGGTCGAATCACGAGCTATTCGATGCTAAACAGCATAGACACGACCTTGTCCCCACCTTCGACCCCTACACAGTGCACAAGTTCTTCGCCCATCACCACGAGTCCGCGAAGGAGGAGCACCGGAGTACAGCTGTCGAATCTGCTCTCTAGGGTTGCAGAACCTGCGCAGTCTGGAGACAAAGTCTTCGCTGCGTTCAAAGCATTGCCTATCGACCCTGCTCGTTCGAGACGAGCAACTGGGAGCATTATAGAACCCGCCGATGAGCTCAGCGGCGCAAAGAACTGTATGGAAGCGGTCGATCTGATGGTAGAATCTATCGTCAAGGCTTGTCAAGACGTCGGCGGTGGGCGTCAATCGAACTTCGTCCTTGAAGAAGCAGTCGTCAGGTAATTTGCTTCTTTCTTTCTGCTACTTGTGAACCGTGGTTGACCGGTTGGAATAGTCTGGCAGAGGCGAATCGGTATACGACGATGTACGCGAAGATGGAGTATGGGGTGAAGAGGTTGCTTTGGTTGGGAGGATATTAGCGGACGGCTGTGACTGCCGTTTAGACGGATGTACCTATTCAATGTGTCTTTGAACTAGATGACTTGTGACGATATTTTGGCTATTCGTCGAACGGTTGTTCGAGCGGCGATCCGGGAGGCGTGCGCGGCGGAAATGGAATCCTTCCTCTCCCAAAACCTCCAACCTGCATCCAGGGACGACACGGAGGACAGAAGGGAACTTTGTGTATGCGTCGGGCTGGTTCCACTTCATTGTCGGTGGAGAGAATGGAACCGTCCGCCGATCAAAACTCCCAAACCCGACCGAGGTAGATCCTTTCACCTGTCTGATCGCTACACACACAACCTCCGCTTCGTCTATCTCCCAGTTCTCAGCCTCTAGCCAGTATTATCGACAAAAGAAAGTCCGTCGTGATGTCATGAGGTGGGTGGTCGGCACAGGCCCTCTAATTCGGCGATCGGAAACACCAACCCGGAACTCACAATCAGGCCCGCTTTTCGGGGGCAGTGCTTTGACGCGATTTATCGTTCACGGAAGTGGTTGTGGATCGCGGAGTTTTTTGAAGTATAGGACCCTCTGGAGGATCAGATTTCCCGGGAAGGCCTGGAACTTCTGCTTACTACGCCCCAATGGGTCCATCTTATCAAAGCCGTATCTCAGATTGTCCATTGAGGCGGTTTGTCGGCATCAACCCGTTGTCTTTCAACGTTGAAAGGCGACGGTTTGTACTAGCGCTCCCGAAAATCGGCAGGCACGGCACGGCGCGAGTCCATGGCTCCTGTGCTCCCTCGCTACAATTATTGGGAATTTGATCATCCCCCCTCGTGCTTATCTTCCTTTGTTTTAAAGCTCGTGCAGTCACCAGTAATGTGCGCCGAATAAATTGACCGGCTTTTGTAACATATCCCAACATTGGTCTGACCCCCTTCCGTTGCACCGCGTTTCGAGCAGGGTTGTATGCTGGTGCTACTACGCCAGTCTCCCAGCTTATCAACCTTTCAAATCCACGTTTCACGATGAAGGAATCTCTTTTGAACAAAGGCATTAGTCAATGGGGAACCACCCGTTTGGCGATCGGGCCTTCGACATGCGCGCCATGCACGTCACACTTCGGAATTTCGATGGGTAACGGGTGGCTCAGTTCATGGCTAAAACAGGTGTATTTGACAACGCCACTCGGTGGCCACCCCGGACGACCAAGGTGTATTTAAGCCACGGATTACTGGGTGACTTTTTCCTCACTACCCAGCGCCGTTTACCCTACGCTCACAACGCCTTCGCTCTTCACCCACTATTCTCCCTAAAACATTCTGTCAAATCTCGATGGCTTACTTCAACGCTGACAACGCCAACCTCCACTCCACCTGGGCAACCCTCGCCGACTTCGACGCACATCCGCTCTTGGGTCAAGCGTCAACGGCTGAAGAAGCGAATCTCGGTACCTTCGCTGATGGCTGGAACATAGACGGAGAGACAGGCCATGTGGTCGGTGCGCCGAGGAGTCTCGGAGCTGAGACTGGATTTGGTACGTGTAGCCGTAGCCTCCCAGACGATAGACATCTTATGCCTGAGTCTCCAGGGTTAGTGACTTCGGCCACTTCACAAGGGGCCCAAACCTACAGCCACGGGGAACCGTCGTTCCCCAGCTACTATTGGCCCATACCCGGTCAATATGCCCAGTCCCATTATCCCGGCACCGTTAGCCAGGGCAGTTCCCTCGTGAACACAGTGGCCGCGGAAGCCTCCACTGTGATTCCTGCCCCCAGTAGCAGTAAGTACCCCTTTTCCTATGGAGGTTCAAGAAGTCGAGTACTCACCCATCACGAGCAGTGCCGCTCGACTACTGGGGGGACAACGAGAGCGGGCCGTCTACCCGCACGTTCTACACAGTAAGTGCTTGAGCTTGATCGTCCTTCGAAAACCCAGTTGACATCTCCCTGCAGGGCGTGCAGACATCGCACCAACCCAATACTGGCTCGACCAGGACTGGGCTGATGCAAACATGGCGGTTCCGACCATACGTGGCGCCCCGTGCTGAGCACGGGAATGCGGAGGCAGGACCGTCAACCCTGGTGTCTCCTCCCGCCCCATACGTGGCCCCGCTATTCACGTACCCCTCCGGAGGGCATACCGAGGCGACGGCTGACGCCGACCAATATCAAACCATCACAGAAGAAGATAAGGCCCCAGTAAGTGACTTTTACTGTTCTCAAATTCCTCATGTAATTGAGTGATCGCTCGGCGTCAGGCAACCAGGCAACCCCGAGGCACGGGAAAAGTCCGAGCCTGGCGCCTTCGATATCAACAAGATGTCGAGAGGCTACGTGTCTGGGCCAAAGGTTGGGAGGGCCTTAAAAAACTTCCAGCCCACGAGAGAGCTCTCGGCAGTAAGTAGAGATCCAATTTCGTGAAATGACGCACTTTGATTCTGATTGATTGGAATGTAGTTGCACTCGATTATGTCGAGACGATCCGGGAGCCGGTGTACGACGCGCCCCGGCTCGCCAGGGGCGCGGGAACACGGACAACAGAGGGCAAGGACGCTCCGGATGCGGAGGATCGGAGGAGGAGGGAGATCCGTACGCTCAATGAGGAGCTAAGCCGGTATTACCGGCTGGCGACGAATCAGAGAGCATGGGGGTGCCCAGGGCTGTTGTCAAAGGGTAAGCACGGTCATAGTCACTCGGCGTCATAACGTTCCACTTACTTGTATTCTCAGTGCTGAGCGATGTTGAGAACATCTAAAAGCCGCCTGACCAACCTTCTCCTTCAACTCCTATATCGACAGCGGGTCCACTGTACGGTCTAGAAGATACCCGGTCCCTTCTCTCATCTCCATGTATTATAGAACTCGAATCACATTTTATTCATTTTTCCCTGTGCTCCCCCTTTGGGTAAACGTGAGTATTGAAGGAGACAACATTGAGTTACACTGACCCCGGTGACGTTGTCATTGGATTGAGACCGGTCAAGTAGTGGCGATGAGACTTTTCCGGCGGTTTCGATCTATCTGGAAGACCATCGACAGAGCTCGAACATGTCCACGTCTCTCCGAATGGACAGAAATCGGTCGCCCTTGTGATCGATGATTACAAGGCGACAACTGGTCAGGTCTAGCATCCAGGACGCAGTTGAATCGATAGGAATCGCTCAAAAGCGATGGTGAGGTGAAAGAGATGGTTATCGGCGTGGGAAACAGCCAATTTTACGTGGATGTATGGGTGAGGATCGGAGTTCCCCGAGCTTTCGGAGGGTGAGGTGGGTAAGGGTGCCAAAAAGTCACTGTTAAAAGCAACAAAGCCCATAACAGGATGATACAGTCATAAAGCAATCGTATGGGAAGGGCGATCATTACGGGTCGTAAAATGCGTGGATGACAAGACAAGAGGAAAAACACAACCGCAAATACAAAATGATAGGCAAACTGGAAAGATTGAGTGAGTGAACGTTAAGACGCAATTATAATGAGAAAATGTCCGGACGAACGACGAATAAATGCAGCAGACGCAATAAGAATACGTTGAAGGAAACGGAAAGAATGCTGAATGGTCGCGGATGGAGTAGATGCGAGTGAACGGTGGGCGGAGATAGGAGACGAGAGTATCCTAGGTACGCGTCCGTGGAGAGGCTCGACTCCCGTGCAAATCTTTGATGTCGAAAAACACCGAGAACCCAAACAGGACGCAGGTCAGACACGCAAGTGCCGTGGCGAAATTGTACCCATCACACCTATCAAACGATTCAAACGGGGGTTCAGAGCGAGAGGACAAGATAGACCTACCACCCATCAAATCCCCCCGCCGGACACCTCTGTCCCACAAGGATGATCACAAACTCCGCGCCCCACAGGACAAAGCACACTGCATCCACAACCATGGCCCACTTTAACCTTCTCCTCGCCTTCTTCCATTTCGCTTCCAATGCCAAGCCCGCAAAAACACTTCGTCTCTTGGGTCCTCTCTGCCCCCGTCCGTTGCTCCCGCTTGACCTCCCGCTGTTGGTACCCAACCAACTTGAATGATCGCCGTCGTCGAAACCGTCCTCTTCTCGACCACGACGACTGCCAAAGATATTTGGATCGACAATGAGGTTGACCTGAACATCGCCAGTTCCTCCATGTTTACCCTTCTTATTTTTCTTCTTTTCCTTCGAGCCTTTTTGTTTGCTCCCACCGGGCAGCTGTTGGACTGGCAAGACCATCATACCTTCCGGACCCATCGGCTCCGTGAGCCTCGAATCTTTGGCCCGACCGAGGCAGCAGAAGGGGAAGATGAGGAAGAGGTAGGTGACAAGGAGGAATGTAAGGATGGACAATACATAAAGAACGTAGATGGGTATCTTTCCTTGCGGGGGCGGCTTTTCCTTCGGTTTAATTACCTGAGATCTAAAGTCAGCCAGCGGGCGGGGCCTTTGATATAGATAGAGTCATACCAGAGCGATGTAGACGAGAGAAAAGGCCGCTCCCAAAGTCAACAAAGCCTGGAACCACCGGGTGGCAAGTCGTTTCTTTGGTCCCTGGGTTATCAGCCTCCCTCTGCGGTCTGCGCTCCCAATCATGACCTCCTCGTCGTCGAGCCCTTTCTCAGTACCCTTTCCGGCGCCAAAGAACTCCCTTTCGAGCATCTGAACACGTTCTTTCTTGACCTCGGGGTCAAGTTGTTCGTCAAGCGGATCCCGAGCCTCATTCACCCAAGGAAGAACATTCCTGGAGTTACTGTCAAGAGAGGAGGGAACAGAGTGGTAACCGAGATCAGAAAACGGTTGCCTCTGGAAAGAGTTGAGGAAATTGTGTTTATGGGTAGGGTATGCGGGGTCAAAAGGGGAGATGCTGTCGGCGTTGGAAACGGAGTGATAGGCACTTGGCGGAGATATTGCCATTGGTCGATGGTTCGAATACCAATGCCTCGTGAACGCAGGAAAGCGGCCAATGTCTATTTCGGGGTCATGGTCTTGGTGACTGTGGGGCCTGTCGGGGAGGTGGTGATCATGGTTTGCAATCCTGGGAGCAGATCTCTGCGAAGACGTATGGAGGTTGTAAGAACGAGGTGGCGGTGACCAAGGCCGGTCCCGTGGAGAACGAGAGGCGGAAGTCGCAGTTGAGAGGGTGTCCCCAGGTGAAGCAAGAGATGGAGGATGCAACGAGTCCCTACTCCGAGTAAACGGCCTAAAGCCTCTGGGTGATGGCGGATATGGGTCGTTTGGCATGAAGTCGTAGCGGTTGTCGTAGGGCCAATTGGTACGACGGGGCAGGGTCATGGCATAGTCCGCAAGATCCAAGGCTTCGACTGAAACATCCGAAGGTTCTCTCCTGCGATTATAT
>Ga0307514_10001241_pt1 | contig 33550 bp, 36 predicted proteins | sample 16_EM_MG_FD_203088 | JGI IMG/M metagenome (GOLD analysis project Ga0307514, IMG submission 203088) | Populus trichocarpa ectomycorrhiza microbial communities from riparian zone in the Pacific Northwest, United States - 16_EM | ecosystem: Host-associated > Plants > Roots > Unclassified | place... | reverse complement strand
TCAGGACATGAAGAGGGGGGACCTGTTTATAAAGTTCGGACGATTGGACCAAAGCTCGTTTTCGGACGGGTCACTTCAGCCATTAGCAAGTCTTGTTTCTGAAAATGAGGATGTGAGTGCGATAGGGATTATGTTCTATCCACTTTTTGACGAAACATCTCTAGCGTGCAATTACTATACGAGTGCTACGTTCTGGTACTCATTTATTTTTAACTCTTACACCTCGGAAAAATTGGGGAGGACGTGGTCTACTTGGGTATGTTTAAATTGTTGTCTCATCGTGTCCTTATCAATTTCGACACAGGTGTCATATCGTCCCTTACTCGTCTTCATGACTGATTTACCTGTAGACGACTCGATGGATGTACGTTCTTTTGATGAATATCAATGTTGTTTTACCTCAATTCTTACCCTACTTTTGTATGCATAACTCCCACATTCGTTGTGAAGATGAAATTGCATGGTAATCTAATTGGTTGAGAAATTCAAATTCGCACTTGCAACAACCGTCGATGCCATATTTCAGTGTCTTCTGTGGACCTTGGTGCCAGGCTAATTTAACACACACGTGTTATTGAATATCAAATTTCTTTCTGATTCAATTTGGAGGATGGAACAGCGCCATATCTCGCTGTCAATTCCATCAAAAACTCGGATTCCGCGTTGACTAAGGTAGAAAGATATTCTCTTCAATGACGGTGGTTCTGACCCGTATTTCTCGGTTTCTAGATGGGTTTCATTCTTGATCGTGATTGTTTTATCGACTTCAATGACAAATTTCTCCAGAACACCCGAACATTGCTCTATCAACTCGGGGAAAACTATTTTGGGACAAAAAATACGGTGTTCGAGAGCATTTGAAATCATACCCATTTCATTGGGAAGTAACGCGCAAGGTATTACTGAAGAACGATTTGAAAAGGCCCACCGTACCAGATAGACCCCCATCCCCAGTTGAATCCCGACACTGCCTAATTGAAAGAATCTGCTGGTAGTATTTAGATGGGGCAACCATGTCAGTGTATCCTGCGGAGATGCTACGAATCATGCTGCTCCCGCCAGAGTAGCATACTTCGGAGTAAGAGCCGAGATTGCGAGCAACGGTGCTCGACTGCCTGAGCTTTTCTGTCACTTCTTTAGATATCCTCGTCACCGTGCGCTTTATGTCGTCGCGGGTCCAGCAGACTAGAAAATTTGATAGACAGCCATCAGTTTCTTGTTGGGCCACACATCGCTAAAACTCACCCAGTTTGCAGATCTGGTCCATTGTGATGTTGTCGTATTTACTCGAATCTTCCAAAAACTGGCCTTCCTCTTGCCCGTGCAAAAGAATCTCGAAGTATATTTCCCTCTCACCATCTTGAGGTGAACTCGAAAGGGCTTGGGAGTGCGCGTCATCCAGGAATTTCTCCCTCACTTCTGACACTTTGTTGATACTTCGATAACCTTCGATGCGACCGACCTCTGTCTCGTCACCGGACGCCCTAAAGAGACCAGAATATTACCAATTAGAACGATGTCAATGGCACAGAGGAACTCACCGATGGATGGGAATCGTGACCGGCACACCGAACATACGTTCCTCCATCTTCTTCATCTCGGTTTCCATCCTCTCCTTCTCTGCGGCATACTTCGAGGTCACCTCTTCCAATTCCTTTTTGACCTTCGCGATCTGCTCCTCTTTCGCTTGCTCCTCCAATTCCTGCTGCCTCTCCTCGTCCTTCCTTTTCAATGTTTGCTTCATATCCTCTTGAAATTCCGTCAAAGTAGCCTCGTGTTTTTCGGTCAGCTCCTTGAGGTCTCGATTGACGATTTCTCCAGCCGCAGTGTCAACAATATTCTCCCCTTCATCCACCAACTCCACTTGGATGGGCAGCGTGTCCGGCTGGTTCTCCAAGATCTCCCGAATGATATCGTGAGCAGATTGCCATGTGTCGTAATGGCGAACCATCTTTGCACCCTTGTCGAGGACTGGCCTGAAAAATTCTTTGACGAGTTCCTGCTCGCGATCTTCGCCGACGTCGTGAGAGACGTCGCCCCACATGTTGGTGACAAGAATAACATTCTTGAAGGTCGTGTCACCGCAGAGTTCGTGGAACACCCCGAAATTCTGTTTGGCAGTAAACTGTTTGTTGGCGATGCTGTGGATGTAGATGACCCCGGCGAGCTTAGCCCCTTCCTTGTACCTGTTGAGATGTTCAATCCGACAATCCCGGAGATCAAAAAACGACGAGGGGCAGTGTGAACTTACGTGGTTTCCAAAAAATCTGCAATCATCCTAAAATTATCCGTATCACTCATTGAAGTATCATCAAATCCTGGGGTATCGATGAGAACTACCCTCCTTCCGTCCAAAGTGAACGGATTCGCAAGTTGGACTTTGGCTGACGATGGCTGTACACGAAGATTCGAACCACTTGCGAGATTGACGAACTGGGGGGGCAACTGGGTGAGTTTCTGGTCATCGTTACGAAATATACGCTGCTTACAGATGTTTTTCCGCTTCCAGTTGCGCCCATGATTCTGTGGAAACGATTAGAGCGAGTCAACAGGAAAGTGGGCTTTCGGGTACGCACGCAATTTTAACTAAAGGGTCAGAGCTTGGCTGTTGTAGATTGGAACCATCTGGCTGTGTCAGCGTCGCATGTGGGTTTCTGGTCATCGTCAATTAAGTATAATACTTAGTCGAACTTGAAGAGTACTTAAGTGTCTAGACTCGACGCCTGGCTAAATATAGTGTCAATGGATCATGTGACCCCGTGGTTCGACTGGTGACCGGACCCGGGAGAAACCTTATACAAGTTGTATACAAGCCTTATATTAGTTGTGGGCAATAATGCACGTCTGTTTGCATGGTCGACAGCAGTTGGCAACCAATATTGATTTCAAAAAACCAAAAGTTTGGTTGTGGGCATTTCCGAGCCAGCCTTACCGTTATTTGATGGCAGACGAGAAGCATTGAATGTAATCAGTTTTATAGTATCGAATATCCGTTAGAAATTCCGTTAGTGAACTGGAAATTCTGCTAAAGGTATTTATATATCTCGCAAAGACAAGACACCGAACTTGATTTTATAACGCCATCATGTGTTTTCGTTAGACTTATCACGTAGCTCTAGTACAGTAGTACTTATCATGGCTCTACTGACCAAGGCGAAGGTCTACGACATCGAAGATTCTAACATCGCACTGCTTGGCTCAGATGTGAGTCGGAACATCACTATATCTCTGATGAATAGTCCATTGGTTGACGAACGCAGCTCGAGAAACACGTTCGAGAGCACGCTGGAGACAAAGAACCTGCTTGGCAAAGCGTAGGACAAAGAGCAGGTCTTGAAATCTGGCGCATCGAGAAGTTCCAAGTAAAACCCTGGCTACTGGAACGCTATGGTTCCTTCTATGATGGAGATTCTTATATTGTCCTCCATGTGTGTTTTGGCCTCATTTCCTCCGAGTCTTGAGTTGGAATTGCATTTTTTTTAAAAATCCAGACATACAAGAGGACATCTGACGCCAAATCTTTTTCATACGATCTACACTTCTGGTTGGGCAAAAACACATCTCAAGATGAAGCGGGAACGGCCGCCTACAAGACGGTGGAATTAGATGATTGTGAGGCTCTTTTCATTCCAAAGTTATACATATCGATGATGATCCATGTCCCAGTGCTTCACGGCACACCCGTGAGTGGCGGGAAATTCAAGGTGACGAATCTCATAGGTTCCTCTCCTATTTCCCTCGCTTCGTCTGTCTCCAAGGCGGAATATCTACCGGCTTTCATCACTTCTCCCATTCTCCACCTGAAAAGGTCAAGGTTTTATACCGCGTTCGTTTGTCCCATGCCAAGGGCGGAAAAGCCCATCTCGTGGTTCATCAAGTGCCAGCGGTTGCGGACAGCTTGGTAGAAGGCGATGTCTATGTCCTAGATAAGGGTTCAGAAATCCTACAGCTCAACACAAGGATTAGCGCCGGACAAGAAAAGTTCAAGGCTGCGGAATTTGTGCAGAGCATCGTGAACGAAAGGCAAAGTCGATGCGGGGTCACTGTCTGTGGTTGGCAACTTTCAGCCGTCTATGAGTTGTTGTTTCTATTCTAACCTGAAGAATTTCCAGACGAAGGCAACTCGGGAGTGTACAAATTTTTTGGCGAATTTGGCGAAGGAGTGCAACTCCGTGAGGCAGACACAGCCCCTCTCGACATGACAGAGACCTATCCAATGCTTTACCGCATCTCAGACGCCTCAGGAAGCTTAACGTTCGAGATAGTGCACCCCGTCACAAGGACTTCTCTCTCTTCAGCAGATGCCTATCTCCTCGACCACTCTGCAGGCTCTTCCCATCCTACTATATTTGTCTGGATCGGCAAAAACGCTTCATTGAATGAAAGGCGAATGGCGTTGCAGTATGCGCAACGTTATCTTCACGACAAGAAATTGAAGACTGATACAAATAAAGTTCGCGTTGCAATTCCCATAGTCAAAATGTTGGAAGGAGAAGAGACACCCGAGTTTCTGGAATCAATTTGATAGCAAACAAATACACTACACACTTTCAATCTTCAGTTTATACACGACAGATTGGAACAACGTAAACACTCTTTGTCAGAATTTATGCTGAAAAAAAGAAAATGCCTGATACTTCTTTCTGCCGTCCAATGTAACTAAGTTGTCTGAGCGACATTACAAACGATGCGACCACCCAACTGAAGAAAATAAACATACCCGAGATATAATATTGAGGGAGCAAACTCCATTCCTCTATATATTCCTGAACGCCCGTCGTGGCGCTGGGAAGTTTAGATAAGAGAAAGAGAAACTTACGAACGGAGTGACGAGTCAAGTCATGGTGGCAGGCGGTCGTATTTCTACGGGAAGCGGAATTACGCCTTTTCCTCGGTAGCTCTGATCTGATGTAGCGTTTAAAAACTGGCACTCAATGCCCATCGAAACAGGTCCAGAACCCTAGATGTACTCACCGCCCTCTTCGACCCCGCTAGCAGGGAGATCACCTTTGTCTTTCCCTCCCTCTTTTCCCTCGTGTAAAACTCGTCGTTGATTGCTAGACGCCAAGAAATATCCAAAGTTGTGATTTTCACATCAGCAAACAGGACATGTTCGTGTATTGCATTGTGGACAATACTTTGCCTTTACTTTGTAATACTTTGTTAATAAATTCTTTAATTTCACAAAACAAAGGTTCACAATGCAATACACGAACATGTTCGGTTTGCTGATGCAATGTCGTGAGATCTTTCGTCATCATCCATAGCCTCGACTATTGTCATGGCCAAAGCGTAATGCATCGAGGACGTAGGAAGTGGCACCGCATTCCATGACGGCAGCCCTAGCTAGTAGCCAGGGTGAGATTCCGCATCACCTGTGCAGAATCAGGAGGCTCGAAGCGGGGAAAACTGATTCTTTCCTTGATGGAATGCCTGGGAAAGTAGACGGAGGGCTTTGCACTGTTTAGCGTAGGACATTGGGGGACGAGGTTTGAGTGGAGGAATAGAAGAGAACACGATCAGATTTGTTCGAATGGTGCAAACCAATCATCAATGTTGAATTTGACGTTCAACTGGTACTAACGAATGCTCGATGCTCGACAGACGGCAGGACTGCATTGTTGTCAATCACCTAGAGTCAGAAGGCTAACAGATTACAAAATGACGCTCAAACCCGAAAGGAATTGTTCAGCCTTGTTGCGTTTGGGTAATTTGGTCCGGTTCCAGCCCGTTGCAAGAGCACGTATAACAAGCTCAAGGTTTCGGCATGCAGAGCTTCGTCAGTTATCCGGAATCGATATCTTTGTAGACTTTCAACACAATCTATCAAGCCAGATGCTACTTACAAGCTGAGCACAGAACCACGTGCATGGCAAGGCCATTGACGAGATGTTCTTCCATCGTCAAGAGAGGACGAAAAACGGGCAGGTCCTTTACTACAGATCAACACAGTTTCCTGCCATTCAGAAAGCGATAAATCAAACGGATGAAGTCGCATAGACACAGAGGAAACCGGTGTCGGACTGGGACGCGTGACCACAGCCTTTGATAGCCAGTCGTCGCTTTATCGTTGACCGATTGTACACCCTCCAATGCCTTCATTGAACTTTACGAGTGAGGATCCGTTATCGTTGGATCGAATTCGGTCTGTGCTTGTCCGATTAGAAGACACCATCATCTTCTCCTTGATTGAGCGTGCTCAGTTTGTGCATAACCCACGAATATACCAAAAGGACACCTTCAAAGAGCTGACCAACCTTGGATTTCATGGCAGCTGGCTAGAGTGGTTCTTGAAAGAGACTGAGATTTTCCATGGTGTGTCGTATCTTTTCAACATCTTGGAGTGATTGGGCTCCTTAAGCTGTTTGTGTCTCAGCAAAAGCCAGACGTTATTCAAGGTGAGCAAGTCACTTCCCGAACCTGCATTCATCAATTCAAAAGTAGGTTCAAAGTCCAGATGAATACCCTTTCACAAAAGATCTCCCAGATCCTGTTCTACCCCCTCTCAAAATTCCAAAGATCTTGCATCCGAACAAGATAAACGCCAATCAGTCCATTTTATCTTTCTATATCAATGCTATCGTGCCACGGATAACACGGAGAGCAACCTTGGCCCTTGCGGCGCAGAAACGAGCACAAGGTATCACCGGTAGTGAAGAATTCGAAGACGATGGTAATTATGGAAGTGCGGCCACCTTGGACGTCGAGGTCTTACAATCAATCAGCAAACGGGTACACTATGGTGAGTGTTTGTTCTCTCTGGATGACGTTTGTTCCCAAGTAAAGTGCTGTTAGGAAAATTTGTTTCCGAGTCCAAGTTCATCGCCGATCCTGCCGCCTTCATTCCGCACATCAAACAGCGAAACCGGGGTGCCCTAGAAAGGCTTATAACCAAACCCGAAATCGAACGGCAACTCCTTCTTCGACTGTACAAGAAGGCGGAGACATATGCCCAAGATATCTATGCGGACGGAGAAAAACCACGAATTAATGGCGTGAATGGGAAGAAGAATCAAGGCAAAATTGACCCTGATGGTGTACTTGATTTATACGAGAGCTATATCATCCCTCTAACCAAGGAAGTCGAGGTTAATTTCAATCCACGTGGTTCACATAAATAGGATCTGACTATAAGATCAGATAGATTATCTACTCAACCGACTGGAAGGTCTTTCACAGGAAGCACTTGAAAACTTGTCCAAGGCAACAAGTTCATAATTACAAGAAATATCTTTTTTGCTTAAATAATTAGGGTCTCTTCGTTGTCTTTTTCAGTCTGACATCCAAGTATTCTCAAGTTATAAATTGTTAAAAGACAGGAAAGGAAACTGAGATCCATAGCTTATCCTACTGAGTAGTAAATGTGAGAATGTGGCAAGGTGTTAGAAAAGTGGTGTCAGTAAATATGCACAAGGCGAAACGAACAGAGAAAGAGGGGGTTAGCCACCAGGGTTATAGGGTATGAATTGTAGGAAAATGAGCGAATAACTGAAGGGTAACTTAGGGGACGACGACGAAGCAAATTATATGCCCAGATCTGATATCCGTTGTGAGTATATATAGAAGAGCGTGATAAGGACAACGGCATACCTTCCAACAATCGCTGCCTTTGGTCGTTAGAAATATTAGCAGTGGCGCGGCGAGCCAAAAGTTTTTCTGTCCTGTATTTCTCGTACAGGACCTCCTTCGTACGAATTTTCAGTAGCTAAGGCAAAAGGTTAGAAATCAAAACTGTCCAAGGGTCGAGTACTGACTTTCAAATGAGTTGAGAACACAGCCGTTCGCAAAGCAGAGAAGTCACAATGAATAGGGTTCAAGACATCTACTGTACCCCATCTGAACTTTCGAATAAAGACACCTTTCAAGTCATCTGGCCGGCTCTGCAAGAAGGGATAATTTCGAGTACTCTGAGAAGACGGGGTGTTGGGAACACCGTCTAGACTGTGATCATTTTCGGGTGAAGCACGTATAGATCCGAATTCCGGACGTTGGCGGCGCTTGTTTGATTCTGGTGCAATGAGGGCAAACGGCATGAGAGCAGAAAGATCCGTCTTGGCCACGATGTGAGCAGAAAAGCGAACGTTGGCAACGCTCTCTGAATCATTCGCATCAGGGGATATAGGTCGGCGGATACCTTCAGCAGCAGCTTCAGAAAGGTCACGACGAGACCGAGAGCGCGAAGGATTTCTTCCGCGCCTCTTCAAACGCAATTTGATGACAGGGCGAGTCAGCCTCCCCTCGTCTTCCTCGTCTTCGTCTTCCTCGTCTTCGTCTTCCTCGTCCTCAGCTTCTTCCAAGACCTCCGCCATGCTAGACTCATGCCCATGACTGCTTGTGTCACCGTTGACAGTGGAAACACAACTATGCCGTTTCGGCGGATTGTCAGCTTTATACGCAGGTCCAAATACTCCGAAATCGATGCCAGCTTCGGCAAGTCCACTGCGTACTAATGGTAACAAGATTCAACTCCGTATTCTTAATCGTAAGGTAGCTTTGAGACTCACTCGCATTCTTTAGTGCCAGCAGCTTCTCATCTGTCAGAGAGTCTGCTCTCGAAACGACGGGAAGAACATTCACACGGGCAGAGAGCCTTCGAATAACTCGGATCTCGTTGGGTGACATCGTAAGCTTCGAATCGTCGTCTTCGTCATCAGAGTCGTCTCCAGAAGAAGTATCAGAAACTAGGTCAGGAGGGGTGCGATTGGAAACAGTGGTCTCCGAACGCGTCTTTATTGGAAGGACCGAAAGTGCTCGTCTCGCCTCGGCCGTCATGATGGACGCAGGGTCAATCATGTAGATGCAGCTAACAAATCTTTTGTGTGACGAACTGGATTGGAACTTGGAAACAAACTTACAGATGAATATGTTGATCCCCTTTACTTTGCCTAATAACTTTAGATTCCTACAAATTATCAAGTTAGAAAGCCAAGAACGACTTGGGGAGCTTCAGATACACACTTCACTCATGGTATCCGCATACTGCACATCGACATACTTGAGAATTGAGTTGACTTGACGTTCAACTTTCAATTCGCGTCCCTCTTGGAAATCCAACCCTGGTGTGTCAATGACGGAAAACAGAACCCTGTCGAAGCGCGACTCGCATATCTCAACACATGCAGTCTGAATTTCTTGCGTTGCCTTTGGGGATCCCTTCAAAAAACGCTCCACTGCAAGCTTTTGGTCGACGGTTGCCCCAGGAGATGTATCCGCAGTTTCGAGTAGCAAACGTAGCAGTGAAGTCTTTCCGGTGCCCTTCCCACCGACAACCTATATCACTGTATAGTAACTGGGCATGATTCGCTGACAGGTCATAACTCACCATGATGTTGAACGTTGGTGGAATACGCGCGCGGCGCTGACTATACTTGCCCATAGATCGCGGAATGGCCTTCGCATCTGTTGGTGTCGTGGGAGTAGTCATATATAGCGACGAAATAAGGCCGTCATTTCTCTTTCCTATGGACGGCCGAAAAGGTTTATGGAACAGGATAGGGACATCGGGATGGGAGCCTTGGAAAGAAGTTTTGACCGCACCTTGGGTTGGTACAGCCTCTGGCAAGGGCTCCTGGCGTATGGCATTTAAATCGACGAGATCTTCGGGCCATGGAATGCCCTGACTGTTGAGCTCGGGTAACGACGGCGATGTTCGAATACGTGGCGAGTCAGGCTCCTTCTTGGGCTTCCGACGGAAAGAAAACATCTTGTCGTCCCCGCACGAGGGTCACAAAGAAGAAGAAGTAATAAAAATCAGAAAAACGAGCGTTGGAGAGGGTGAGGTGTGAGAAATTCTGAATGGGTGTCGCCGTTGCACCAAGGAACCAACCCAATTCGAAAAATAACGACAGATGGCCGGCCCGAAGCTTACCAAAAATGAATTTTCAGGAATCAATTTCACAATCATGACTTCTATCGTTTCCCAACAGTTCGCGTCTGAACTTCCTTCTAGAGTTGAGGGCACTTCGTATATTGATACTGCTAATGAGCAGGAGACATCGGACTGGTCCGACTCAAATGAAGATGATGATGTCGAAGATGCATATGATGATGTCGATAGGGTTGAGGATGAGGATTGGGAAATTGCAGAGAGGGGTGTGTATTCTAGCAGTCCAGATATTGAATATTGAATACTGATCTGGATTGAATCAGATTTCACGAAGCAGTACAATCGCCTACGACAACATACCGCGATACGGACTGGTAACGCCCAAGGCGCATCGTCTGCGCTCAATGAGGCAGTATCCGTTGCTACTATTCCCCCGGTCAATCGACCAAAGGTCACCACTGCCATCAGTGCTGCGACTTCTAAAGTCGCCAGTGGAAAGGATCGCACGGTAGACCAACTTGCTGCGCTCTCAAAATATAACATGCGATTGGCGAAGATCGACGTTCCATATATAATGGGTGTAGGTGTGAATAGAAAAGGACCTAGTGCGCATGCGAATGTGAAGGACAAAAGTGATCGCGCTACGAACGAACAAGTTCTGGACCCACGCACGCGACTCATCTTATTTAAGATGATTGGAAGAGGGCTGATTCACGAAGTGAACGGATGTATCAGTACTGGAAAAGAGGTTTTGATCTTTTTATTTTGAGTTCTGTCACCGCCGTCTCAGAGATCTCCTAGGCGAATGTCTATCACGCACTGAGTCCAGATAGCCAGCATCTTGCCATCAAAATTTACAAGACCTCGATCCTTATATTCAAGGACAGAGACAAGTATGTAACAGGCGAATACCGCTTTCGGCGCGGTTACAGCCGCAACCCACGAAAGATGGTGCGCTTGTGGGCAGAAAAAGAAATGCGCAATCTGAAACGCCTCGTCGCTGCGGGTATCAACACCCCAGAACCTCTCGAAGTCCGAGAAAATGTGCTGGTCATGAAATTCATAGGCGATGAAGAAGGCTGGCAAGTCACATTTAATATGATCCCTAGAGACATCTATTTATTCTATGTGAAGGGCGTCTCCTCGTCTTAAGGACGCCAGCTTGCCGTCCGAATCCATCACATCCCTGTATGCCGAACTCGTAATCATTATCCGGCGCATGTTTCATACCTGCAAACTCGTGCACGCAGACTTGTCCGAATATAATATTCTCTACCACGAGGGTCACCTCTGGATCATCGACGTCTCACAAAGTGTCGAACACGATCACCCATCAGCATTTGACTTCCTGAGAAATGATATCAAAAATGTGGAAGAGTTCTTTGGACGGCTAGGTGTGAAGTGCCTGGGGTTACGAAAGTGTTTTGAATTCGTGACCAGAAAGCAAGTAACTGTCTCGGAGGAGGACGAGGAGATTGCCTTTGCAAGGTGGTTAGAGGGGAATATAGAAATGCAGGAAGGTCTTGAGATAGAAGAGGTCGATAATCAAGGAACTACCTCGGGCATTGGTGAATTGTCAATCTCACTTTCAAGTTCTGAGCAACGTTCAGGCAGAAAAGGGACAAGGAAGGAAGACACGGCACATGAAGATTCAGTTTTCCTCCATTCGTTTATCCCCCGAAATTTGACGGATGTGTATGATCCTGAGCGGGATGTGGAGAAGCTTAAGAGAGGGGATGATCTGATTTATTCAAAAACTATAGGGTTTGTTAGGCAGAAAAAGGAGGGTGAGGACAGAACCGAAGATCTTGTGGATGAAAAATGCAGTGGAGAAGAATCGGCTTCAGGAAGTGAGCACGAAGTTGAGGAGGACAGTGAAGAGAACGCCTTTATTGACAAGAAGCCGAGAGGACATAAATACGAAGTCAAAGAAGTCAAAAAGGTATGTCTTTTGTAAGCCAATCTTTGAGATTTAAATCCCTGCCCAACTCTAGGAACGCAAAAGGCAGGTCAAAGCCGAGCAAGCGGAAAGACGGACACATAAGATGCCAAAGTCAGAGAAGAAGCGTCTCTTGAAGAAAACTAAAGGTGGATAACGACTTTGTTAACGTCATTACACATTATCTACAATGGCCACATAATATGACGCTTCGCCGCCAGTCAGTCTTAACCTAAGCTATACATGTCTGACACGATGATGACAGCCTTATCACTCCATTCTCAAGATCGGCTCAACTAAGGAACTGCGCAAACATACCAAATCGGGTAGTTACCCGCTAGACCTCAACCGAGCCTAAAATCAGCGGATCTCTTTGTTGTAATGATAGGAAAATTTCCGGGAACTCGTGCCTCGACCGTCGAGTCACCTTTCGTAAATTTCGGCATTGCTGGGAAGCGCAGCCGCTCTTGGATATCAGTCCGGCCAATAGTTTTGGGTGTATGGAAAACATGAATTCAATCGTTTCCGTCTCGACATCTGAGACACGAAGAATATGAAAGTCCGACCTCCATTCCCCAGAACGTCCATGTAGCACAATAGTGTGATCCAATTCAATCATAGCAAAACGGCTAAGCAGAAATCACACCAATGATCGGGTGGATCATATGTATGAGCAAGGCAACGATGAGGCGAGATACCATCTGTGTTGTCAAATCAAAAAAAAAAGAGGCCTGACAACTGACATGCGATTTTTTGGCGAACTTGTCCTGGGTATGTTTCGTCTCCATTCTTCGTGATCGAAAAGTAAGTGGTATTCAAAATAAAAAATGAAATTCTGATAGTTGGCAAGTAGAAAATAACTCCAGCAAGTTCTTTTTAGGATTTGGGCAGATAACGAAAATGGCGTTATCCCCGCGCGCAGCCCACCCCATTCTTGAAGAAGGATTATTGCTCACCAACCCCACTTTTATTATGCGTCCGTCACACACCCGTGGCTGGCATCAGTCACTACCTTTGTGTACTTGAAAAGTGTACCCTGCGTGACCTTGAGTGGTGGTGCCTTCCACTCCTTCCGTCGCCGTTCCAGCTCTTCAGAAGAGACACGAAGTTCGATGGTGTTCTTCACTGCATCGACGGCAATGATATCACCGTCCTTAACGAGGGCAATAGGGCCCCCAACTTGTGCCTCCGGCACGACATGCCCAATGCAAAAGCCATGAGACCTATGGTATGTTTGTCAGCGACCGTTTTTCACGCATGTCATGGAGTCTAGAATTACGGGAGATGATCAGAAGGGGTAAGGAAGCCAGGTAATAGACGAGCCATTACAAAACGTAAATGAAATACAAACGGGAGCAAAAAGAAATAGAAAGGGGAAAGACAAATACAAGCTTTTTGCACCTTTCCCATTCGGATCCAAAAACTATTCAATTGAAGAACATGACTTACCCACCGCTAAATCTCCCATCCGTGAGACAGGCAACATCTAAGCCCAGTCCTGCACCCATGACCAAACTCGTGGGTTTGAGCATTTCAGGCATACCTATCACAGAAAGACGTAAGAAGGAAGGAGGTGAGATAAACGATCTTGAAACGGTGGGAAGACAACGATAACAAAAATAAATTTGAAAAGATTCCAATGTTTTGGAACAAGGAAGATCAAACACGTTGTGGTGGGACATGTAGCACATATAGTGAAGAAGAATTCACCTGGTCCACCTTGAGGGCCCAAGTACCGCAGTATAGCGACAGTCTTTTCACTCTTCTTTATAGACCCACTTTCGACAGCCTTGACAAAATCGTCTTCGCTGTCGAAAGTACGCGCCTTACCAACGAAAGCGAGACCTTCTTTTCCTGTAATTTTAGCAACAGCACCGCCAGGAGCGATATTCCCTTTGAGAATTCTGAATGCGAGGTGAGCGGTCGTGTAAATACTTCTCCACGTGTTTGTACTATACCTGATATGTCCAGTCGGCTTGATGGGATTATCGAGCGGTCGAATGACGTCTTGTGCTTGGAAGTCGAGTTCGCCGTGCTTTGAGGTCCAGCTCTCGAGGTTCTCGCCTAAGGTTTTACCAGTGACGGTCATGTTATTTCCATCTACGAGGTTGCTCTTTAACAAGAATGCCAAGATCTCTATATAAAGAAAGGGTTTATGAAGGCAGTGTTACAGCCTAACGGGATGAGATGAAGAGTTGCCTACTTGGTATACCGCCAATCTTGTAAACGTCTTCCATAACATACTTGCCACTGGGTTTGATGTCGGCAAGGAAGGGGACTCGGTCCGAGACATTCTGGAAGTCATCGATAGTGAGTTCAATACCGACAGAGTGGGCCATCGCGATGAGATGCAGTACGGCATTGGTGGAACCGCCAAGGATCATCGTGAGAACCTACAGAATATTAACATGAGAAAGGGAAAAAAAAACGTCAAGAAAAAGATGAAAGGGTTAAGACTTTGCCTCACCATGGCGTTCTCGAACGCAGACCGCGTCATGATATCCCGAGGTAGAATGTTTTTCTCAAGAAGGCCGTACATTACAGGACCAACGGCAGCGCATTCTTCATGCTTTTCTTTTGATTCCGCAGGGAAGGAAGACGACCCGGGCAAAGTCATGCCTAGTGCTTCGATTGCACTCGCCATAGTGTTGGCTGTGTACATCTAAATTTAATTCGTCAGCAAGATCGACATTTCCCTTTTCGTACACTGGAGAAAAAGGATAGGCACGTACACCACCACATGCTCCAGGACCAGGGCAGGCATGTCTAATGGTGTTGTATCTTTCGTGCTCTGCTCCCTCCGTTTGTCCGTCTTGCAGATACTTGCCGTAAGCCTGGAAGGCAGAAACGACATCGAGTTGTGGGGCTCCTTCACACGAACCAGGACGGATAGTTCCACCGTACACCATTAAACCGGGTCGATTCAAACGCCCCACTGCACATTTTGATATAGAAAGAGTCATGAGACGAGATGCAAGCAGATCGTATAGAGAAATTTATAGAACACGACGACAGATACGCACAAGCCATCAAAACACCTGGCATATTCTTGTCGCAGCCGGGAACGACAACCATTCCATCGAGATGATGACCCCCCGCAGCTGTCTCCACTTGATCTGCAATTAAATCGCGGGACTGAAGGGAGTAGGACATCCCTCGCGTGCCCATGCTTATGCCATCGCTAACACCAACAGTACCAAACTGGTAGCCCACAATTCCAGATTTCGTCAGGGAAGATTTTATTTCCTGACCAAGACCTAAGAGATGTTTGTTGCATCTGTCATTTTTAGTGAAAAAAATGAAGGGTTGATAAATTGAAAAAGTGCAAAGCACTTACGGGTTTCCTTCATACCTATTTACGGACAAATTTAAGGAACGTTTGAGAATTGCAAAGACGATCGTACCAGACACTGGCAACACCAACCATGGCCTTCTCAAAGTCCTTTTCTGAATCAATGCCATCCGTAGCATACAGCATGGCCTAATATTTCAGTTCAAACTGACGGGTTCGGCTTTCCTAAGAATTACCTGACTCGCGCCTTGATCCTTTGGTTGTGTGATGCGTCGACTGTACCGATTCAGGATGGGCCTATCGTAGCATCTCGTGCTCGTTGAAAAAGAACGCGTGGACGACGATGATACTAGACGCTTTTGTGTAGGAAACATCACTGAAATCCGTTCAAAGAATTTCGTGACTGATAAAAATAAAACAGCGTGACTGTCGGAGTAGATAATCGGAATTCGGGACGGCGGGCCGGTGCTGCACTCGTACCTAGCATCAACTCTCATCATACTCTCTAGTCACTGACCTTGTCATATGGTGAGATACGTGGGGTAAACGGTTTGGGATAAAGATTGCAGGCCTCTATCACGTAGATCGTCTTGCACGGAAGGATTCCAGATATAGATACTTCCCCTCTGAGAAGCCACCCTCGAACTAGAAAATTTGCCGCAAAAGACTCGTGGCTTGCATAAGACACCGAATGTCTGAGTTGAAGAAAATTCAAAATGGTTTTGAAAATAATAATTTTGAGGATATCATTTTTTCTGAATTATCAATTGCTTGAAGATTTGTTTAAAAGTTTATATGATGGGATCAAGATCGAAATTCATCAAGATGCCTAGATGCCATCCATTCCACATGGGCGATTGGCGTGATTAATTGCTGTAGCAAAAGAAGTGGAAAAAATGGTCATCGGTTAGCAGACATGAAATGTCAAATAAAACTCTTCAAAAGGGGTTTACCACTCTGTCGGGTCAGACAGGCCATAGGAGGTGATGCGCCTTTTCGGAAAAGACATGCTTTCTTAGGGTGCAGAAATATGATCTGGGACGAATATAATCAAGGAGAAAGACAGATGGGGTCGGGATGTGCGAAAGATGGAGAATGAATTGTCTGGATAAATGATTTGAAATATTGCATCCCTGAATGGATGAGCGAGAGCGGAAGGTAATTAACGTCGCTAGCCTTATCCCTTCTTCTATCCGTAATGTCGATCGTTCCGTCGATTCAAATTTTTCGGGTCTGAACCTGGACAGTCCTCCATTAGCATTGCCTGCATGGCCGCACACCCTGTCAGTCTGTCCAAAGAACCCCTCATACGTGCAGGTCAGGCTAGATAATTTCCAGTGTTTAACGACCCCCAAACGAACATGGACCGACACGACAAGAAGCATCATCCGCCGCCGCGACAAAGTTCGCTCCCCAGCAGTCTCATTCCCCATCTTTATTCAGGCCCACAGCAAGCCAGGTACTCCCAGACAAGGACGACTCTCCGGCCAGAGGGTCTCCCTCACCATGACTGGTCGGAGAGGCCACTCTCAACTCAGCACAGTTCCACACATCCAGGACCATCTTCTTCCTTGTTGCTCGGTCAACATCGTCGTCAGTTCCCTCCGTTTGATTTCTCACCCTTAGAGACACGCGACAGACATCCAGAAAGACGTCTGCCGGAACTTTTATCCACGCCCCTTCATCGTGCCTCCGACCCTCGATCCTCATTGCCGCAGCGTCATGGAAGTCCGATATACAGCGATCCCGTATTCTATTCCTCTTCACGACCGTCCATGTCTTCTCGCAACTTTGGCCATACTTTGCCGCCTCTCTCAACTCAAAGAGACATTTCCCCGCCACAAACACATTGGAGGGAGGGCGAAGCCGGTCCATCGTCTCTCCTGCGCCCTGTTTCACAAGAAGATAGTTCCTCTAGACATCGACGCGGTTTAAGCCATCCGATACATGTCGACCAGCGTCCATTTGACATCAATAGGAGAGGAGGTTCTGATTACGAGCAAGGCACATTTATGTTTGATCAATCCCGCCACTCAAACGACAGTGATGTGCATCGCCTAACGTCGGGTCATTCTTTGCTGAGTACATACATATCCATTCTATTTGATAAACGCGGCATATCTAATCCAATTTCGTTATAGGGGAATATTCGTTGCAGCAGCCACGAAGTTTTGAGAGATTGCCAGGTCCTTCTCAGCTTTTTGACTCAAATTCCGATGAACGATTCCGTTCGTATGAAAGAAGAATTTCATATCCTGCAGTGGGTTCTCTGAGCATCTCGGCACCTTCACCTTCATATGCAAGAGAAAGAAGTCCTGATATGATACGTCGATCTGACTCCCGCTCGGTAGAAGTTGGAAGTAATGATGGCGAAGGTTCTCAGAAAGGGAAAAAACGAAGGGCAGAATCCGTCGAGACGGACGACAACGCAAAGAAGTCAAGAAATCCCAGGAAGACGGCCGTAGCGTGTAATTTCTGCCGAGGTGAGCGTATCATTTTTGCATGGAGAGGATGTCAAAGTTTATTTCCCGTTTGTTTTCAGGACGGAAACTGCGGTGTAACGGTGAAAAGCCGTCGTGTTACAATTGTACTGTTCGCAAATTTGAGTGCGAATACGTTCCTGTCCAACGACGGAGAGGTCCAGGGAAAGCGCCAAAGGGAAGCCGCTCGAAGAGAGGCGCCGCGCGATCAGAACCTTCAAGCTTAGGGTCGAAATCCACAGGCGAGCGCACGCCAAGTTTCGTCGCTGAGCACGAACTAGACACGCTTGCACCCGAAGTGCGGCCGTACATGTCAGTGTTATCGCTGGAGAGCTTTGGCTTTCAGCCACCCCCACCATCGCCGCAATACCCACCCACGACGCATTCAGAGAGGAGATATCACACACGAGGTGAACGTGCCCGGAGTCGGAGTCGGGAAACCAGTTCAGAAGATCGGTCGGAAGCAGAGAGGAATGAATAGAATGATGCAGTACGGATCATAACAAACCCTCCGAAAGCCGGCATCTCCTCCCTCCGCGCCCGACGTTAAGCCATATCTGGAAGTGTTGGCCGTCCGTCGATGATCCTCTTTGTGTTCCTTCCCGTGTTGCCATCCACTCGTTTCCTCATACCTACCGTTCCCACGGTATTTATACCCTATCCCTGGTGTTGAGCTCGTTTACCACCTTTAATTCTGCTTATATTGAAATCTAATCGTACCTATATTCTTTTTGTATCTAGCTTTACTTTATTTTTCCTTTATTTACTCTTTGAATGCAACGATGGCATCGTGTAGTCCTTGGTTTGTTCCGATTGGTTCGGTAGAAATTGACAAGTATCGGTTCTGCCATCAGAGTTTTCGAAATTACCGCGCTTGCGGCCAATCCTGCTTTCCCCGGTTCTGTGAGTCTCCGCCCGTTTGCTGGTGAAGTCCTTTGCCATGCTCAACTCTGACCATCGGATTCGCCACGACGATGTTGATCGGTCAGTTCTCCAGACCGTTGGGACCGGTTACCCAGGTGGTTCTCAATCCCTCAAACATGAAGCCCCAGGTGAGCACTGGTGAATTCACCATTTCTCACCTCCGTCCATGTCATCGCTCATGAATTCACTATCTAAATGCAGATAGCACTAGACCAGAGTTTAATTTGCTTGTTGCAGGATGCAGAGGAGGTGAGTGTTGTGTTTCGGACAGGACCGCCCAGCATCGTTGACTGGGCGCCGTTTTCCCCACTTGCCCTCGGATCAGGCAAAACGTCTTTCTTACGCCTGCTGCTGGATACGAACCTCATCTCTTCTCGGACAACTAAAGACCAACTTGCATCTGTCGCAAAATTCGTTCAAGGCTCTAATGGGCACACATCTTACATTCGCTCTGCATCAATTGATATCAATGTCGACGTTGACGGGAGTGGCCAGCTTCAACCTCTGGGTCTTACACTTATCGATACACCATCACTCGACTTCAAAGACGAAGTTAGCACTGAGAGGTTGCTCACTGAAATCCTTCGACAAATTGATGCTAGATTTTTAGAGGGAATCGAGGATGTGAGGCGCTTATTTAATCTATCTCCGTTATTTCCTTGTTTAACGGGTTGTCTCCGTGTAGGAGTGGAATGCGCAGACTGGCGACCGCTATATCCATTTGTGCGTGTTTTGCACTCCCTCATACACCTCGTGTGTCTGACCTTCTCGTGCCCTTGCTTGCACAGGTGTATCTATTTTTTGGATCCGGACCAGATTGTCCCGCCATCCGTTCCGGGACCGCCTGCACCGCTTATTCCCCGAACACGCACCAACAGCTTTTCTCAGCCGGAACACGAGCCTCTTATTCTGGAGCCCCCTCTCCTCGCTAGACCCACTTTGCCAACGGCCGACGTTGCGGCGATACGCCAACTTTCTGGTCGCGTGAATGTCCTCCCGGTCATCGCAAAGTCGGATATCTTATCAAACGACCGTTTGGCGGCCATCAAGCTTGCCATTCGCAGGGATCTAGCGGAGGCCGGCATTGGCTTCGGTATCTTTGATGTGGATCCCCCATTAACGCACGCAGATGACAATGTGACCAACATCCAACCAAACTCGTCAAACGGCTATGTCCATGCCAATGGAACATCGTCAAATTTGAATAGTACGCCGCCAACCTCGCCGACATCAACGCCTTTACTCCGCCTTCCTTATGCCCTCATTTCCCCTGATATGTATTCACATAGCGACGGAGTTTTAAGAAGAATGCCGTCTCGCCACGAGTTAGTTCAGCAATACACTCCTTCCGCACATCTTCCTTCTCAGTTCCCTCGGGGAAAGTTTGTCCGCTCATATCGCTGGGGCAATTTGGATGTCCTCGAAGCGACGCACAGCGACTTTATAGCGCTCCGAGTAGCTATTTTCCATCACATGGCAGTAAGCTCTAAGTTTGCCCTGTATGAATTCTCCGATTTCTGATTCAGTGATAGACTCTCCAACGTTATACACGGGACTATCTATTTGAAAAGTTTCGGACTGATTATACACATCTGCATCCGCTGCCACGTCCAGCTATATCACATATGCCGCAAATGCCTTCCCTTACACACCCTTCCAGACCTATCTTGGCTATTGACACTGCTGCACAACAAGCTATAAACCATTCTATTCCCAGCCAACAGCAACACCGTGAAGTGTATCCTGGTGATGCTCGCAACCTGTCCTCTGCTCCTCGTTCGATGCCGGACCCAGCCACATCTACATCTAGCGCAACAAACAGGGCATCAACTTCGAGTTAGTATTAATATTTTACGGTGCCAGTTTCACAGCTGTTGACTATTCTCCTTTCAGGGGTAAATAAGCAAAGGACAAAAAAAATTACAGTTGCATGCAATTTCTGTCGCTGTATGTCTCTATTTTCTCTCTTGTTAATGATCTATGCTAATCCCTCCCTCAGCGAGGAAACTCAAGTGCGACGGTGGCCGCCCAGCTTGCGGTCAATGCATGAAGCGCAGTAATCCATGTGATTACATGCCTCAGAATAAAAGGCGCAGCACAGTCAAACAAAAGCAGCAAGGCGAAGGGAGCGAGAGTGACAGCGGAGGCGATGACAGGTCCCCTGATCCCTCCTTATCTCCTGACGTCCAGTCGAATTCAGCATCACGGAGGAGCTCCAACTCCGGCAGACACCCTCAGGATCTTTACACTCCGTCATCGTTACCTTCACTTTCGTCTATCAGCGATCATCGTACAGACAGTTCCGTCACACTCTCTGTAGCAATGGCGTCTCGCCCTAAGATCGAACATATTGATGTGGGCAACCATGGTTATTTCGCTGATGAGGTGCCGCATATTGCTACTCTTCCTTTGGCTGAAGGGTCGCCTCCTACGCCCGCTCCTATGTCTGCTCCTACTTTGCCTCCTCTTCGCCCTGCTTCCGAGTTGCAAGCTGCACAACGTAAACGGGCAGCAACAATGCCTGGGAAGAGCACCCGCCAATCTACAAACTCAGGTCCGAAAGTTGTTGCTTGCAATTTTTGTCGGAGTAACTTTTTTTCCACCCCTCGATATAATCCACAAGTAAACTAATCGTCTATTTTCATAGCACGCAAGACGAAGTGTGATGGGGCGCACCCTGCTTGTGCGAGCTGTGCTCGTAGACAGTTGGACTGCAATTATGTCCATGATTCTGTTCCTAGTGGGTCTACCCAAAAGAAAGCTCGTAGGGCTTCGACGTCAAAATCTACTGCGGCGGCAGAGTCCCATTCTGTTTCACCTCCATCCTCTAGAATGATTCCAACGGCTTCAACAGCCAATGATATGCATGAAATTCGAGAGGTCGACATCCATTTTAATGATGTAGATTTGAAACGACCTTTGGAGTATGTTGAGATACATCGGTCTCCAAAGAAAATGAGGATGGACCATAGCCCTGCAACTGGTATACCCTGATTTGTTTTTGAACCATTTGACTGTAAAATTGTAGATTATTGTGAAGGTTCTCTTTCCCTTTGTTGTGAAAAGTTATCATGGGTTTATAGCTCTTGTCTTTCTGATAGCCATAGAATTGTAACATATGTATTTGTTGCTGAATATACAAGTGTACTTTCATCTGAATACTGTGTCAAGACATTTACAGAAAGGCTATTGCAGCGCTGTGACCTTCGGGCCGGCATTCCCCTTCGTGCCCTTTTGTGCCTCACCCTCATGAACGACTTCCGGCATCGAATACCTTTCAAAATAGACCAAGACGAAAACATCCAAGAAGAAAATTTTATATTAGATGAGCAACGTATGATAATTCTTAAATTTTCATCAAACTTTGAAGTAATTGATTAACCAACAGAACAAGAAGAGCTCATCGGCAATCTACGCAAGGAAAATGACAGTCTGACTCGAGGTCATTCCCTTGCTTTGAGAATACTTGTTGGACTTTCAAGCGTTCTGTATGCTTTTGGATGTCAGTATTTGCCTCATCCACTGATTTTCTGTTACAGGCAGCTCGTAGCAATCACGCGTAACCCATTGCTTGCAATTTATCCAGTAGCATCCCAAAATCCCTCCCTACCTTTATCAGCAATGTTCTCACTGCTTTCTTTATTCGTTCACCTAAATTTTGCGTTGTTCTTCTTCCCAGATGAGGTCAGGGTTCTACCCCAGCTAGATAATCCTCCTAGGCCATTATCCTTTCGGATGCTTTACTGCATTTCTGTTGTCGGCCCATCATTATCACTTTTCCTCAATAAACCCTGGCAGACAACAATATGGTGGTGTATCACGCCTTTCATGGTGTTTATTACGCAGACCGTTTTGGATGTGATTCAAAGCAATGTGGAGGGCATCGCGAAGTTGGAGGCGATGAGATACCGTGCTCCAGGCGCTTAGTGACTGGCTTTTTTGGTCACAATTTAGCGGTATGACTTCAAACTGATCAATCATTATAGACCACACTTCGAGAGAGATGAAAGCAGATTCACAACAGACCCGTAATATTCAGTACTATCTTATTCCAATACTCTAAGGTGTCGAAATGTACTTGATATCTACACATAATTTCATTATTTCAATGAAGTTGATGGAATGGTTCAAAATTTTCTCACAACGTTCTCAACTCTCCCCATGTCAGATTCAGAAACGCAAGACGCGTCCGTCCTTGGAAAACGAGCGCGAAACAACCCGGGAGACAACGCTGCAGATGATTCTGGGCCTGTAACAAAGAAATTAGCAGATGAAATTGACGAATCGGATGACGATGTCGGCCCTATGCCCGTACCAGTGGGAGCGGGAGCAGTGAAGAAGAAGAGAAAAGGTTTGTTGCCCCCACTTATTCATTCTATGCCCTTTGAAATAACTCACAAAACATTCAGTTCTTCCTCACGAGCGTCTGTATCTGGAACATCTACCCAATGCAGATCAATATTACAAGTCTTTCATGCACCGAGACATCATAAATTTTGCTGTGATGACGAGGTTCGTTTGAAAAGTGTTGTCACTGTCAATAAGCCAGTTAACTAGCTCTTGTGATCTAGAACAGAGTTCCTCATCACAACCTCAGTAGACGGCCATCTCAAGCTCTGGAAGAAACAAGAACAGGGCATCGAATTTGTGAAACATTACCGCGCCCACCTTTCGCTCGTAACCGCTGTTGCTGCAAGTGCGGATGGTCAACTGTTCGCGACAGTGTCGGAGGATATGAGCGCGAAGGTCTTTGACGTCGTGAATTTTGGTGAGCGGTCATGCTTCCCCGATCTTTCAGCCATTCACTCAACAAATCGAAACGACGTCTATTAGATATGATTAACATCATCAAATTAGGATTTAAGCCTCATGCGTGTTGTTGGGTGCACAAGCGAGGTCAGGCTCAAGGTCTTCTTGCCGTGTACGTTACTTTCGATCTGCTTCTCTTGAATGTGTTGTTCACCCGTGTTTAGCTCGGATGCATCTTCTGGTGTTATTCGTTTATACGATGGACGTGGAGGAGACAAACCGCTGGAAACACTAAGTAGTGTCCATCGTTTCCCTGTACATGTCATGACGGTGAGCCATTCTCAAATAATTTCGACTAGGACTGACAGGTTCTCATGATTTTTCTTGTGGAACAGTACAGTGATAAGTATGACTGTGTGATATCAGCCGATGAAGGAGGCTTCGTTGAGTACTGGCAACCAGCGGAACCTTTTACATTACCCAAGAACGTACCCAGGCTGTGGAATTACAAGAGTGAAACGGACCTCTACGAATTCAAAAAAGTAAGTATTACATTCTATGTAATTATCCACTTGTTGACATATTTCTCGGCAGACAAAATCCACACCAACTTGTATAACCCTATCTCCAGATTCCTCTTCCTTCGTCACCTTTTCCTTTCCCGATCGCCAAGTCCGTGTCTTCTCTTTCCTTACTGGCAAGCTCACGCGGAAATACGACGAATCACTTGACGCCATTCAGGAGATGCAGCAGGCAGGTACGGCCGTCTACAAAGTGGAGGATATGGAGTTTGGGAGACGGCTGGCTGTCGAGAGAGAATTGGAGTTGCCTGGTCCGGATGGGTATGTGTCGGGGAGATGGAGCAATGCGGTGTGGGACGAGAGCGGGGCTTTTGTGATTTATCCATCCTTGTTAGGGATTAAAGGTGAGGCTTGTCAGATTATGTGAAAATGATGGGCGTCTGATCCAAACTGTGCGCTCCTCTTTTCAGTCGTTAATATTGTGACGAATAGGGTAGTGAGATTATTGGGCAAAGATGAAGCCATAAGGTTCCTAAACCTTACTCTCTATCAAGGCGCACCTGCGAAGAAGACATTAACGACACTTGTAAACGTCTACAGTATTTTATAGGTCGATACCTATTCACACATCTGTTTTAGGCAATGGCCGCTTCATCAAATCCCATACTCGCAGAAAAGGGACAACGAGATCCCACCCTGGTTTGCACTGGCTACAAGAAGCCTCGATTTTATATGTTCACTCGCTCTGAACCTGAGTACGCACCGTTCAGTCTTATACACTCCTTTCGCTCATCAAATCTATCCTTTTTTAGAGACCAAAAGTCGGGCGACCGTGACGTATTCAACGAACGGCCGACCCGCGAGGAACAGACTGTTGCTACGGCCACAATCCAACAACGCAACGGGCCATCTCATCTGGCCAACTCAGCTACAATACACACAACTGAGGGCGACATCCACATGCGGTTGTTTCCTCAATCCGCGCCCAAGGCGGTGGAAAACTTTGTTGGGCACGCGAGGAACAGCTACTTTGAGGGCGTGATATTTCATCGGGTCATTCCCAAGTTTATGATCCAGACGGGGGATCCACTGGGCGACGGGACGGGAGGGATGTCGATTTGGGGGAGGGAGTTTGAAGATGAGTTTACGGACGAGGTGAAGCATGATCGGTGCGTTGTCTCTATTCCTCGAGCGACATGTGTTTTTGACAGAAAAGGTAAGGCCCTATACTGTTAGCATGGCGAACGCAGGACCAAACACGAATGGCTCGCAATTCTTCATCACCACCAACGCTACGCCTTGGCTCGACAAGAAGCATACTATCTTCGGGAGGGTGATATCAGGGCTGGAGGTCGTGCATGCGATTGAGAATGTAAAGACGAACAAGCTGAACAAACCTTATGAAGATATTAAAATCATCAATGTGGACGTAGAGTAGTATGTAGTAACAAAAGACAAAGAAGTAACTCTTTTTCAAAATTCACGGACAGCACGATGGCTCAATAAGAAGTAACTTTTATATCTATTCCCGCTAGTGGGTTTTAATCAGGCTCCTTAGTATCGCCCAGTTTCTTAATTCTCAGTTCTTGGGTGGGCGGACAGATCCGTGATGGTATGTTTGTTGACATTTTGATCATCACGGATTTGTCCGCCCTGGGATTTTGATCTGCTCATCTCCAGCCCCTTTTGATGCTACAAATTTTATTCCAACAAACCAGGAATTCAATTTCAATTTCCACTGAGGCAGACAAAGATTGAAGACTAAAGACAATATCCAGGTGTAGCTACTAGCTAAGGTATGTATTCTGCAGGACGAATACATAAACTGACGAACATTGTTCATCTCAGAAAACTTGCGGAACGGTAATTCGTTTAACTGCTTGGAATTGCATTCAAAAGTCTAATCGACAACTCATAGCTTCTTGGTAAATCCGATTTGAAGCGACACGGTGACGCAATTCTCGAGACCGTCGATCAACTCTTCAAGGCATATTCACTCTATACTATCGAACAATCTCGTTCAGGAGTTTGTTTCTTCAGCACCGTGGTCAACTTGCTTGACGAGATCCAATTGAAGTACAATTTCGAAGGCTAACAGTCCTACATCTTGGCTTTTGTCTTCAAGTCGTTTTTATAGTTATACACAAAATTCACAAGAGCAGACGACTGACTCCTCGACGACGTTTTTTTGTTTTAGCAAGCTGTAGTAGAGCATAATCAGCTGCATGAATAACGTTTTTACCAAGTAAATCAAATAATTGAAAAGGAAATTGAAGTTATCTATCACGATTCACCGCCCGTAACAATTCCTCCACACTGATGCCTGTTGCCTGAGGGCCTACATGCAACGGCGGGAGGGCTGCTTCTAGGAAAACGCATCACAAAGAGGTGTAAGGCTAAATTGCACTGCCAGAAACCCGCATTACTTGACCCGCTGTTTCTCTTTGACACGAGGCAGCAGGCCGTACTTACCACGGTCTTCACTTCCTTTCTCGTACTCTCTTCCCTATCAGTATGACGACCGATAAACCGTTGCTGCTGAGCGCTATCCTAGGAAGTAAGAACACGATAGCTATATTGACGTTGTTTTTCACTGAAGGTTATCTAGCTATTGAAGCTGAAGGTGACGTTGAAAATGGAAAACAGAGAGCGCGAACACAGTACTCTGTACGGCTTTATGTGGCCGACAAGGAGGTTGCGAAGTCTAAGCCTCGCTCGTTATCTCTCAAATGGGAATGGAATGCAGACAATAAAATGTGAGTCTTGTCGTAAATGGCCTCTCGTCGATATCTCACCTCTTGGAATCAGCTGGTTCGAGCCGTCGTCAATGATTAAGGTGGTGCTCTACCGTGGATGGAATTTCGATCTGTTCAATCATCTCGTGGGACAACATGAAGGGCAAGTCGTAGACTTGCTCGAAAATTGTGAGTACAATGTTTGATATATGCATGCACTCATGTTGAAGACGACTTTACAAGACGCCAGTTTTGATCTGACGGATAAGAAGGGCATCCCCATTCCTGCCAAAATAAAGATACTTCTGTCTCGCATTTCCGGATCGGTTGACGATATCAAAGAGTTCATGGAAAAGGTTGACGCTGATGTTCGTCGCCTGCCAAGCAGTGCTGCTGTGCCGAGCGCCGTTTCGACACTCGGAAAAGTGTTGCAGTTAACCAAGAATATTATGGATGGACTCTCCCAGGTACGACATCTCTATATATATTGACCCTCATAGTAAATCGGCTGGTCGTGATCAGACACACCCGATACTCAACGCATCGTGGATCATTGTTTCTAGTCTATACCAGGTAAATAGTTCTATGAGATGTCAGACAAGCTGAACAAACATTTCTCGGATCAGGCTGTACAGGAGACGGATCTCCAGGATGAATCCATACGAGACCTCGCCAGCACCTTGCACGAAATGTTGGGTACTGCAAACGCGATTCCTGACCTGCCAGTGATCCAAAATACGACCAATGTCATCGAAGAGATCAGCCGTCAATCGCTACAGGTTGCATCGCTCATTCATGAATATACGAAATTGCCCTGGGCAGGTAATTCGATCTCACTCGTCCTTGACCCTGTCAGGGTTAACGATTTGTTTGTTCATAGCGCGGACGGTCAAAATCCAGGGTGATCTAAAATCCCGTATTGAGGAATGCCAGGCTAGCTGCACCAAACTGATGGATAAGCTTGCTCTTAGAATCAATGTTGACACGAACATTCGAGTGAAGGAGATTGAGAATGGTCTGCACCAAACCGGTACATTTCTACTTGTTTGACGACGTGCTTTCTTTAATTCATTCATGGTGGGTATAGGACGGACGTTAGAGGCAATCAAGGATGACAAGCTGGGTACATCGACTTCCTGTTCTCTTCCATGATTAGAGTAATTCATTTACTTCCGCAGCGGAAAAGATCCGCTTATGGCTATCCCCGCCTGACACCTCTAGGAATCTCAATGAAGCGGACGACAAACGAGAATTCACCACCTGCTCCTGGTTTTTCGACGAAAAGCACTTCCTTGAGTGGCAAGCAAATCCTGGGTTTCTTTGGGTTAAGGGAACAGGTAAGCTTCTCAACGAGCCATTGAAATTTGAGAGTTAAGCAAGTTCATAGCGGGATGTGGCAAAAGCATTCTATCGTAAGTCCTCTCATTGCCTAAACATCAGTCAAAATGACAAACTATCTTTTCAGTTCTTCAATTATCCAGAAACTTCTTGAGGCAAATAGGCTGCCATGTGGAGTCGCATATTTTTTCTTTGATGGAAGGGATTCTCAGAACGCACTACAACGTCATGAGAAGCTCATCCGATCCCTCATTTCACAGTTCTCTCACCAGCATGGTGGTATACCCACAGAATTAGCAGGTCTGTATAAACGCTGCGGAGACCATCAGCAGCCATCGATCAATCAACTCCAGAACACTTTGCGAGCTATTCTCGATGGATTCTTGCATGCTCAGATTGTCATTGATGCTCTCGATGAGTGTACTGACCGCGAAAAGACGCTGATTTGGGTCAATACACTCGTCTCGGATACAAGTCTCAAACTTCACATCATGATCACCAGTCGGCCAGAGCAGGACATCGACAAGGTTTTTAGGATGTTCAATTCCATTGATGTGGGCAAGGTGACTGCCAACCGGGACATTTTAAAGTATCTTGAACTTCAGATGGAATCAAAATTCAAGGAGTACAATGAAATTGTTCGAAAGAAAATTGAATCCAGATTGAGAGAGCATGCGGAGGGATCGTATGTTTATTCCTATCACCTATTCATTTGTGGCTGATCCTGTACCAAGGTTCCGATGGGTCGCATTACAGCTTGCTGAGTTGCAAAGATGTTCAAGTGAATATCAAATAATGCAGCAGCTGGAGAACCTGCCAGATGGTTTAGATGAGATCTATAACCGTATCTTGAGAGCAATTGATGGAAAATATCATGTTGATACAATGACGTTCTTGCAGTGGTTGGCTTTTTCCAGGCGTCTGATGAAAATTGCAGAGGTTGCTGAAGCTATCACAGTGGACTATGACTTGAAAGATATTCCAGTCTTTAACCCAATGAAACGATATGCTGATCCATGGGATGTGCTACGGAGGTGTTCAAGTCTTGTTAGTGAATCAGAAGGTAGGTACTATCAGCCAATTCTACATTTCAATCTTTGCTAATAGTGAAGATACATAGGTATCATTAAGCTTTCTCATTTCTCTGTCAAGGAGTATCTTCTTTCCAATCGCATCAAGATGGATTTTAGCATCAGTGAAAAAACCTCTCATTTAAAGATCTCAGAAATCTCTGTTGCTTACCTTCTACAATTTGACTCATTTACACCCTTGACAAAAGCCATGCTTAGCTCCTCACCACTTGCAGAGTATGCAGCTGAGCATTGGTCTGACCATGCAAGATCTGGAGAGATTGAACCCACTCTCCTGAAGTTGATTGTGCAACTTTTCTCTGGGACTGCTGTCTACACAAACTGGATCTGGATATACAATATTGATCTACCTTGGCAGTCTCAAAGCCCGTATCAACATAAAGTTCCTTCTCCTCTTTATTATGCTGCACGACTTGAATTGCAAGAAGTATTAAAAAACCTACTGGAAAAAGAGGTGAATGTGAATGCGCAGGAAGGAGAATATGGCAATGCACTTCAGGCAGCATCTCTTCAAGGTCATGAAGCAATTGTGAAGCTTTTGTTGGACAAGAAGGCAGATGTGAATGCGCAGGGAGGGAAATATGGCAATGCACTTCAGGCAGCATCTCTTCAAGGTCATGAGATAATTGTGAAGCTTTTGTTGGACAAGAAGGCAGATGTGAATGCACAGGGAGGGAAATATGGCAATGCACTTCAGGCAGCATCTCTTCAAGGTCATGAGATAATTGTGAAGCTGCTGTTGGAAAAGAAGGCAGATGTGAATGTACAAGGAGGAAGATATGGTAATGCACTTCAAGCAGCATCTTCTGAAGGTCATGAGAAGATTGTGAAGCTGCTGGTGGACAAGAAGGCAGATGTGAATGTGCAGGGAGGAAAACATGGCAATGCACTTCAGGCAGCATCTCTTCGAGGTCATGAGATAATTGTGAAGCTGCTATTGGACAAGAAGGCAAATGTGAATTCGCAGGGAGGAGCATGTGGCAATGCACTTCAAGCAGCATCTCGTGAAGGTCATGAGGAGATTGTGATGCGTCTGTTGGACAAGAAGGCAGATGTGAATGCACAGGGAGGAAAATATGGCAATGCACTTCAAGCAGCATGTCTTGAAGGTCATGAGAAGATTGTGAAGCTGCTGTTGGAAAAGAAGGCAGATGTGAATGCACAGGAAGGAGAATATGACAATGCACTTCAGGCAGCATCTTTTGGAGGTCATGAGGTGATTGTGAAGCTGCTGTTGGAAAAGAAGGCAGATGTGAATGCACAGGGAGAAGAATATGGCAATGCACTTCAGGTAGCATCTCTTCAAGGTCATGAGGATATTGTGAAGCTGCTGTTGGAAAAGAAGACAGATGTGAATGCACAAGGAGGACGATATGGCAATGCACTTCAAGCAGGATCTCTTGTAGATCATGAGAAGATTGTGAAGCTACTGTTGGAAAAGAAGGCAGATGTGAATGCACAGGGAGGAGAATATGGCAATACACTCCAGACAGCATGTCTTGAAGGTCATGAGAAGATTGTGAAGCTGCTATTGGAGAAGAAGGCAGATGTGAATGTGCAGGGAGGAAAATATGGCAATGCACTTCAAGCAGCATCTTCTAAAGGTCATGAGACAATTGTGAAGCTACTGTTGGAAAAGAAGGCAGATGTGAATGCACAGGGTGGATATGATGGCAATGCACTCCAGGCAGCATGTTTTGAAGGTCATGAGAAGATTGTGAAGCTGCTGTTGGACAAGAAGGCAGATGTGAATGTGCAGGGAGGAGCATATGGCAATGCACTTCAAGTAGCATCTCGTAAAGGTCATGAGGAGATTGTGAAGCTGCTGTTGGAAAAGAAGGCAGATGTGAATGCACAGGGTGGACATTATGGCAATGCACTTCAAGCAGCATCTTTTGGAGGTTGTGAAGAAATTGTGAAGCTTCTGTTGGAGAAGGCAAATGTGAATACGCAAGAAGGAGAATATGGCAATGCACTCCAGGCAGCATCTCTTCAAGGTCATGAGACAATTGTGAAGCTGCTGTTGGACAAGCAGGCAGACGTAAATGTGCAGGGAGGTGAATATGGCAATGCACTTCAAGCAGCATCTTTTGGAGGTCATGAGGAGATTGTGAAGCTGCTGTTGGAAAAGAAAGCAGATGTGAATGCACAGGGAGGACATTATGGTAATGCACTTCAGGCAGCCTCTTCTGAAGGTCATGAGACAATTGTGAAGCTGCTGTTGGACAAGAAGACAGATGTGAATGCACAGGGAGGAGAATATGGCAATGCACTTCAGGCAGCATCTTTTGGAGGTTGTGAGGAAATTGTAAAGCTTCTGTTGGAGAAGGTAGATGTCAATGTGCAGGGAGGTGAATATGGCAATGCACTCCAGGCAGCATCTCTTCAAGGTCATGAGGTCATTGTGATGCTGCTGTTGGACAAGAAGGCTGATGTGAATGTGCAGGGAGGAAAATATGGCAATGCACTTCAAGCAGCATCTTCTGAAGGTCATGAGACAATTGTGAAGCTTCTGTTGGACAAGAAGGCAGATGTGAATGCACAGGGAGGAAAATATGGCAATGCACTTCAGGCGGCATCTCTTCAAGGTCATGAGGTCATTGTGATGCTGCTGTTGGAAAAGAAGGCAGATGTGAATGCACAGGGAGGAAAATATGGTAATGCACTTCAGGCAGCATCTCTTCGAGGTCATGAGATAATTGTGGCACTTCTGTTGGAGAAGAAGGCAGATGTGAACATGCAGGGAGGAAAATACGGCAATGCACTTCAGGCGGCATCTCTTCAAGGTCATGAGGTCATTGTGATGCTGCTGTTGGACAAGAAGGCAGATGTGAATGCACAGGGAGGAAAATATGACAATGCACTTCAGGCAGCATCTCTTCGAGGTCATGAGATAATTGTGGCACTTCTGTTGGAGAAGAAGGCAGATGTGAACATGCAGGGAGGAAAATATGGCAATGCACTTCAGGCAGCGTATTCTGAAAGTCATGAGACAATTGTGAAGCTGCTGTTGGAGAACAAGGCAGTTGTGAATGCGTAGGAGAGACAATGTAGCAATGTACTTTAGGCAGCATCTTGTGGAAATCATAAGATGATTGTGACATTCTTGTGAGAACAACATGAAAACTGTTATGCACCATACAATGTACCATTATCTTTTTCTTTGATTTGTTATCTTTTTTTCTTACCTTGTACACATCCGGTTACATCACTGCTATCGATGGACTCTGATTGGCTAATAACCAATCTATGACTCATTCTATGACTCATGTATGACTCACACTTGATATCAATCTTGGTCTGTGCACCTTTGAATAAACATATATAAGCTCTAGTTAATTTCTTTTGTACCTCAATTCACTCTTGAGAATTTAGAACCAACAACAGTTTATTGCACTTAGGAAACCTTAAGACCCTTGGCACTCTTTACTCGTGTTACTTGAACTCTGAACAGATAGTCTCCGACCATCTTACGTGTGCATACCATCACTTATCTCGTCTAGATAAAACTGATAGCAGCTCACACATAACAAAAGAGTAAACTCTCGAAACTTGGCGCCAACTTTCACCATCGCTGCCCCTGAACTGAAGAACCACAGATCACCCAAAGAGTGTCGGTAAACCCAACACTCCTCTAAAGATCACCAAAGACCTAGTCACCAAATGTACCAAACTACTCTAACTATTAGCTCATGCTAATTGGAAAGTTGACAACACCTACAAATGAAAGAACCTGAATGACCACGATTGTTACGCTCTACAGCAGTGTACAGTAGCGAAGGAACTTGACAATACGGAAGCACTTGTAAGGGCACTGTCAGCTCAGAAGTGAGTGATCTGTCGGAACCTGTGGTTCATCAGGAATCACTAAGACCTATGTAAGGGCGACTGCCATCTCGGAAGTGGGTGACTAGGCGGAACGCGGCGGTTCGTCGATAGTCACACAAGCTCGCGAGGTCTGACAGGAAGTCCAAAAGGATTAATATTAAAACAGTAATAAATACAAACGGGACCTACCTGACAGGAAGTCCAAAAGCGAACAAGATGGGAAACTTCCTGTCAGATAAGGGTACTTATATGTACCTAGTCGGACAATGAAATAATAAATAAAATGAAAGTGGTGCGATGGGAAATATGATGACAGATGGTGTGATGAGATCACGTCATAAAATAAAAAATAAACAAACAAGGACAGTCGGAAGCTGGTGGAAGTGCTTCCGCAGTACGTTCAACTAAGAGGACCGCGGAGGCGGCTTCTGGAAGTTGTGCAGGTGGCGGGTGACGAAGGAGCGTGGTGCTTGCAGTTACTCAGCTAAGAGCACTGCGGGTGACTTGCAGGTGACCGTGGGATGCGCGGATGAGTGGATGTGTGGGAGCCGTGAGGGGAGTCCCCTTACAACCACCCCCCTTTTTAGGACTGCTTCAACTTGAAGCAGGTGGGCACAGACTGGAATGGGATGGCCGAAAAAATTGCGGCTCGGATTTGACGTGGCGCCAATGGATGTTTTTGATAGAATTCTGCTAGGCATTTTGGTGCATGGACATCCGTCGTGTACTCCCAGGTATTGTGTTCCGTGCTGTAGCCTTCCCACTTAATGAGGAGCCTTAGTCTTCCACGGAACATTTTACTGTCCAATATCTCTTCCACTAGGTAT
>Ga0307514_10001240_pt1 | contig 33561 bp, 31 predicted proteins | sample 16_EM_MG_FD_203088 | JGI IMG/M metagenome (GOLD analysis project Ga0307514, IMG submission 203088) | Populus trichocarpa ectomycorrhiza microbial communities from riparian zone in the Pacific Northwest, United States - 16_EM | ecosystem: Host-associated > Plants > Roots > Unclassified | place... | reverse complement strand
CGACTAAAACTGCACAATCTACGTATTGATCATGTTGTGATACGATCAGAACTCAAATACTTAATTGGAGCAAGAAATGTTGACTTTTGAGGAGCGGGTTTTGTGTGGAAACCCGTTGCAACGGTTCGGTTCCGGGTTGGAACCGGACCCGGAACCGACCCGGGAATTTGGACCCGTTGCTAACACTACTTGGGAGCATCTTGAGAGCTTACTGGAGAGTGTAAGTCAAGCAGGCTGGGAAGTGTGCCATCGAGAGCAAATGGGAGCGTCCTTGATAGCATGCCCGGGAGTGTACTTGGGAACATCTTGACAAGCTTACTTGAGAGCGTAAGTCAAACAGGCTGGGAGTGTGCCATCGAGAGCAATTGGGAGCGTACAGTCAAGCAGGCTGTGAGTGTGCAATCGAGCGCAATCAGAAGTGTACTTGAGAGCGTGCAACAAAGTGCATCTGGCAGCTTGCTTTCAAGTATGTTGTATGCAGTGATGTATAGTATCCAGCGCACAAAATTGCATGCGTATGATAGTAATCTAGTCAACATGTAGGTCCATAGGACATTCATAGTGCCATGCATCAAATATGCTATGAATTACCGTCCCAAAAACAGCTTCTCTATGAGTTACACATCGCGTAAGGTCATTTTTCCCGGTGTCAGTTAAATCAAGAAGTCAATTAACTATCAAAAGTAACAATATTGTTGCATATATGGATCGCCCCCCTTTATATGGCTTATGGGCTTCAGCTGAGCTGATAGAGATCATAATCTCATGATGATGATGGTCTTCGGGATCCAGCTGGAGATGCCAGCTGAGTGTGCATGCATGCATACAAGGCGTACTCTGAATGCCATATATAAGATCACACAAAGCTCCCATAAGTTTAGAATACACAAACTTCTCTAGCATTCACTATTTCAGCAATATTTTTACTCAAAACCGAGTGATTTGCGATGTCTACAGTCAAACAACGGTAGTGCAGGCATGGTGTAATGTTATAGTACCGTATATATACTTAACTCTATAGAACCATATCATACTGTTCCATCCTACTGGCCCTAGGACTCCTGGGACGAAAGTTACACTCCAGCGTCATTGAGCCATCAGCAGAAACTCGACGTTAGTTACCAAAGCATAGATTTAAAAACATAGCTTCATCATATGTGGGGGAAGGTAAGAGGTATCTTAAACATGTCTGCGACCGCCACATCACCAAACACGCGTTATGGGATAGTATACAGCTTCTAGAGCTGCGTGATATCGTTCATGAGTTCGAACTTATTCGAAGGGTGTGGCGAGTAGTGTGGGGGGTCCACGGCCGATGACCTCCGGAATTCAGTTTCCTAGGGGTAACTCTGAAAACTGTGATAGCCGATGTTGTACAGGGTAAGGCTAGGGGTATGCGCAGTACTCGCGGAAAACAGGGCTGTCGTGTTGGCAGATCTTGTTTCCTCCACGACCAATGAAGTAGCTGCCAAGTTACGTATACGGGGTTGTCTCGTCGGCGGAAAGTTTGTATTCGAGGATTCGGGGCCTTCCCCCACGACTAGAGTTTTTGATTGCTCTTGAAGTTCCAGTATATACTAGTACATAAGAGAAATACGAGACTACGGCGCGGGAACTGCCAAATAACGTTCAAGACTTGAGGTTACTGGAGAAATCATACACCCCATGCAGACGCGGAGTTCCACAGTGGCGTGGATGTATTTTATTGCATTTCATATCAAGATGAAAATCCTTACCCAATATTCGTGTCTTCGTCAGTTGGACTTTTGGTTGGTGAGGTTTCAAGTTCTCATTTTTGATTGATATTTGCCCTATATTAAAGACTGGCCAGCAAAGCTAAGTGAGAAGCCTGATAGTTCATTCTTTACAGCTGTTGTAGATCTACAGTTGATCTCGCTGTTAATAGGCTAAACCAATCAGAATTCTCGAACGTGACTTTGGACCCACGATCTCTACCGTATTACCTGACCATATCTGGTGTCTTTGTAGCATTGCAGAATTACATTGATTTAACCACTCAGCCGCGTTGGGATCTATGGAAGTTCAAGAAAGGCTTTTGGGCGGATAAAAAGCCGCTCTCTAGGTTGCGTGTCTCCTGCGGCGCTACAAAGAAACCGGTTACCGTTAGATAATACGGTATTGAAAGTTCGAACTGCGTTTATGAGTATCCAGCACTATTGGTCTTTGAAAGATAGAGCTACCTAAGAACCTAAAGAGTTCAGCAGCCTCGTTCATGGATGGCGCTCTATCCGTGGATTGCGCGTCATTACACGTTCGCATGGGGGTGTAAAAATTTTGATCCTCCTCATTTGAAATCTAGAAACTTGCTCGAGGCTTGGGGAATTTTCAAATGCATATCGAATACGGACCCACTCGGAGGATTTCTTCTCAAATTTTCCAGACCCAGAACCATTTCCAATCACGACGGATAATTTGAGATATGGGACTTCATGCTCAATTTCCCACAATCCAATTAGCACGCTTACGAGCGCCGCCGAGATGCACTTTTCCCACGTCAGCTCAGCTTAGTATGGCCGTTACAATTCATTCTATTCCCTTCCACGCCCCCACAGACAGAAGGAAATCTCACTAGCTAAGTTCATTAATTCTAATCATCCTTAGTACAGAGTCAAGAGCAAGCACACCACACGCCGAACCGAAACCGAACCGTTAACGCACAAACATAACAAACCATAATTATACACGCACCAACCGCCACTGCCATAATTTCTCGTTCTCAGATTTTCTTGTCGACATGTCGCTCGCAAGGCTAGCCGGAGGCGAAAAGAAGCAGCTGGTTTCCGAGCTCAACCACCCCCACTCGTTTCGTTTCATCATGTTACATCAAGCGTAAAATTCATATCACACCACATCACGCATAACTCATCATCCCTATCACCCATTAGCCCCTGTGCAATATACCATCCTAATCCGTGGGGGGAAACACACCATCCAACTGCCCCGTTCCTTTCAAATTATGTTCAAACTCCTCAGTAAATTTAAGTACCTGCATGAGATGCTCCAACTCCAATTTTTGGCCCTTAGAGTTCGCCAGCGCCTGCGATGTACGGACAACGTTCTTGATCTGTCTTCCGTTCAGATCCTTGCGCGCGATATTATCGAGCTCTTCGTTTGACACGATCTCCCGCACTTTGTCGCCGGGCTCTTCGCTAGCAACCTTGCTGAGGAAGGTCCGCCAGATGATACGTTTCGCTTTGCGGTCGAGGTCGTTGTAGCGTAGCGCGACGTGGATACGGGATTGGAAGGCCTGCAGGGGTTAGTATATGTGTGGGGGTGGCGCTGGGGGGAGGTACCTCGTCGAAAGTTTCAACACGGTTGGTGGTGAGGAAGAGAATGCCTTGGAAGTACTCGAGGAGGCGCAAGAAGATGCTAACCAATGCATTGCGGTGGAGGTCGTGGCTGCTTCTGCGCTCAAGGAAGACGTCGGCTTCGTCCAGAAGGAGCACTGCTCCCCATCCTTGGGCTGCAGGGGGTTAGCATTGAACACGGGGGATGGGGGTCTGGCTTACCGATGTCAAGGATCTTTTGCAGCTCGTGTTCGAGCTGCGTGGGATTGGTGCCTAGCTCGCCTGATGACACGCAGTAGAGTGGCCGACAAAGGAGCTCGGCGATCCCCTCTGCCGTCAAAGTTTTTCCGACTCCGGGAGGGCTGTGGGGTCATTCAGCGGTGATTATTACGCGGGGCATATAGCAAATAACTTACCCATGAAGAACACAGACCAGCCCCCGACCCTTACCCGTAATGAAATCGTCAATTGTCTTAGGACTAGTAGATCCAGAATGTGATTCGACCAGAGCTCTAACAATCGCCTTCTGTTCCTCGGGGAGCACGAGAGTGTCGAATGCTTTCTCGTTCCAGATAATGTCCTCCACCGTAGCAACCGGGAACTCAAGCCAAAGCTTCTCGGTGAAAGCCCATCCGAGGACGACCGGTGAAGCGATGAGGTAGTCTTCGTCTTCTAGTTCTGGCTCTTTGTCTCTTTCTTCCTCATCGTCGGCGGGTTGCTCGAGGGCGTCGACTTTCATGGTCTTGTCCTCCTCTTCGCCCTTGGTGACAATGTGCCATTCCCCCTTGTCATCCTTGACGAAGCGCATGGCCTTGCGCTGATTCTCTTCTTCATCCTCCTCTGTCTTTTCGGTGCCACAGCATTGAGAGCACGAATCCGACTCATCGCCAGTATCGTCTTCCTTGCTACTCTCGATATGGAAGTAGTTTGCATTCTCATCTTCCTCGGCTTCGTTATTACGGGACTTTACAGATCTGTTTGCACGGGTTAGCATCGCCGGCATCAAGTCGAAGAGCTAGGAGGGAGCTACGAGATGATGTAATTGGGATTGATCCGGCGGAAAGTGACGGGATCAATCATGATGCGCCCTTTGACGTGAACTTTGAGGTATTGCCGCTTCTTCTTCATGAAGGCGAGGCCGCTGTGCGATTTATATTGCATCCCACGCAGAGAAACGAATTTCTTACCGCGCTCAATAAGTTTGGTCTAGGTAAGATTTCGGTTAGCCTTGAAGTGGAAAACGAACCAAGACAAGTAGTACCTTGAGCTCTTCGTGGTCTTTTCGGTAGCGAAGAGGATAGCAAGCAAGACACCCAATCTTCCGTGCACCCTTGAAGGCTTCGATATCAACCATCACAGAGCCCCATCCAAAACCGCCGCCCTTCTTCCAGTCATTACCGGTGTCCTTACTACTGTCTTTACCGTCATACTCTAGATACCGACCTTCGATACTCCACCACTTTCCGCGCATAAAGCTGGTGTTCATCTGTGCGTATTCCAGCTTGAACGCTCGTGGCTCATTTGAACCCGCGCAAGTGGTATACATGATGGTGCCAGGCTTGAGGATAGCCCAGAGAAGATCGAAGGTAATCGACTTGTTCTGGAGCAATGGGAAAAGCGTTGCCTTTGTGTTTTTGTAGTCGGTGTCGAGGTATTCTACTAGCAGCTTGACGTGCTCGATCTGTTGCTTTTTCTCTTCATCGGTGAGCGGAGGAACTGGAACGCCAGTGACGGGATCGAGCTTTTTCTTCTTCTGCTGCTTCTTTTTCTCCTTCTCTTTGTCCTCGCCCTCGGTGACAGGCTTGGGATTCGATGCTCGTTCCACCCACTCCGTGATTTCAGGATTGTAGTTGAAAAGCATATTGGGGTCTACTTCTGGGACATCTTCAACGAGAGAGACACCTCGAATATCGCCCATAATGTCGCTCAGTGCATCTTTGAGGAGCATGGACTTGACATCGATCAAAGTCTCGACATACCGGCCCTCGTAGTCAAAGATACGCCTCACGGTAAAGATAAATAAACTATACTTGTCAGCTTTAGAGTGGGGGACAGTGTCCCGGACATCCCAATCGTGTAGCTCTTTGTCAAAAACTGCTTCATGTCAGTTCACTTGCACTGCGGCGGCGGCCGGGACATATACTCGACACTTACGTTCATCGACTCGTTTATATTCTAGAAGACTTGCCCTAGAGTTGTTTTCTTCGCCCTCCTTGACTTTCGCTTCCGCCTCCTTGAGGGCTCTTCTCTGCTCCCTCTTCTCCTTCTTCTGACGCTTCTTGGCCTTGGCCTTCTTGCGCTCCTGTTTCTTAGACTTCTTACGGGACTTCCGGGAAAGTAACAGACGCAGCGCGACGGCAAGCGCATCATCCTCAAAATCGCTATCACTTGAACTGGAATCAGACGAAGAGTCGCTGCTGGAGCTGCTGCTATCACTGCTACCAGCGGTAGTCTCTTCGTCATCGCTATCACTCTCGTCGAAGCTGGAATCACTATCGGAATCGCTGGTATCTTTCCTCACCTTCCCTCTCTTCTTACTCTTCTTCTTGTTTTTCTTCTTCTTGTTCTTCTTTTTGTCCTTCTTTTCCTTCTTGCTCTCCTTCTCGGCTTTTTCTTTCTCTTCCTTTTCAGCCGCTTTTTCTTTTTCTTTTTCTTTCTCGGCCTTTTCTTTCTCCTTTTCCGCCTTCTCTGCCGCCTCCTTCTCTTCGCGCTCCTTGGCACATTTACGGTGGGTGCAGTACCGCTTCTTCTTCCCCCCCTCCGTAGCGTCGCATCTCCCGCTGGCGTCCGTAGACGACTCTGGCGCGGGAGTCGCAGCGACGGCGGTTTCGGGGGTCGGCGTGGGAGAACGAGTAGGGGTCGAGGAGGGCGAGGATCCGGGGGAGCTGCTGGTGAGCGAGGCGGGAGCTACGAAGACTTCGCGCTCGGCTACGGAGGCAGTGCTGGACGACATTGTCGTTGTGCTATGATGGTGGGTGGGAATTTGCGAACAAAGTGGGATTTGTATTCAAGGTAGTAATAGAGATAACAGAAATCTGTTGGGACTGCCAGGGGCCGGAGCATGTTAGCTCTTTCGTAGCAATGCAGAGTGAACTAGACCCCTTGCAGAGGAGGCACATACAACTTCCGTACGCACATGCAGGAATGCACGTCCACAAAGAACAACTGATTCAGATTCAATGCGGAGGGACTGGTGTGCCTTCGAGCTCGGTCTGCGGAGAGAAAACAGAGCGCTGGAGGAGGAGGGGAGGCGTTGGGAGGATGTTTGTGGGAATCCACAACGCCGGTTGTTTGATATGAACGCGGAAAATATGTGCGGACGGGTTTGGAAATTGACTGGCGTAGATGAGGCGCGTAGAGCGACAGAGTGTAGAGGAAGTGTAGAATTTATGTAGGAAAAGCGGCTCCGGGCTTTCAGTGGGTACTCGCCACTCGTCTAGAACCTTTGCCATCCATACAGCAGCTGATGCCTTACTTACATGGCTATGAGTCTTTTCTGTAAGATTATCCTCACTGCTGCCTGGAAGTTCGCAAAACCAGCTACAGTCTCAACTACTTTATATTATTCGTTTATTGGTTCGAAAGGCTTGAAGCACTTGCGATATATCGTTGCTTGTTTCACTGCACAGCGAGAAGAGCTTCTGCATGCATGCACATCCTTCCTTCGCAAGCAGGAAGCTATCTATTACGTAGAAAAATGCTTTCGGCGTTGCAGAAAGGCACAGAACGACTACTGAACGACAACCCATCGGATCGCTGCATACTCTCGCGATTAGAACCACTTAATTAGGCCATCTCATCCATCACTATCCCAAAAACCGTGGCGACGAACACCAAACTTTCTTGCAAAACGGCAGGGATGCTGGGTAGAGCTGCCGCATTCGGAAGTCATCTACCGGGCGAGAGAGCCGCCTGCTAGTTAGCCTTGCGACCACAAGTGAGGGCGGCCGAACGTAAACTCTCAGCTTGTCTAAGTGTCTAAGGCGAACCACTCGCCCGCCTAGAACAATTGGATTTTGCGATAGATGTCCACCTACATTCGCCGCCGAAATCGGGGGTTTGCACAGAACCCGCGTCGATTGTTCCTGCAGACTGAAATCAAATCTATCTATCGCTGCGATGGTGGTTCGCCCGTATTCTAAACGATGGTTCGCATCGCATGCTCATCCCAAATAACATCTGCCGCTGGGGATATGGGGGCGGCAAGTATAGTGTTGATAGAGTGGAGTACATGACCGACCGGCCGAGCCAGTGCATACACACGCCGGATCACTGCTGCGCGGCAACTTTAACCCCGGCGTTGCATCGTTTCCCTTGTTCCTGAGTCCTGCGTTTGGTGTTTTGAATTATGCTAGTCAGTCAGACGGCTTGGTAGGATTTCTGCAGTAGCCATCATAATATGCACTTCTGGCGAGAGATGGTTCGAGTAGGGAGTCGTTTTCCCTGGACTCTTGGTGCTAGGCAGCAGAGACCAAACTTGCTGCAGGCCTAAAAGAGAGTGCCGGGCACAGCGAAAACAATTGGAAGCAAACAAGAGAGCAAGTCCAAGAAATCTAACGCAAATCCATCATTCGCTGTGCGCCAAAGGCCTCACTCACCCCTCTGTCTGGGTACTGCAGCCCTGACCCAAGTAGAATATCTAGCCCTGTGCCCTAATCCAACCGTGACGAGCCTACAAGCTGTTCAGACTCTGCGGGGTCGACTGCCATCACATCTAGTCCGGAAATCTTGTCAGTGTTACCAGCGACTCATCAATCTGTGCTGATTTAAGCGGTATCACGGTTACCCCGTTAACGGCGACAAAGGCTGGCCATCCAGGGCTCTTAAAGCGATGAGACAAGAGCTAGCAAAAATTAGTGCTACTACATTTGTAAAAGTTGAGTAAGAGAGGCGGCTATCTAAGCGGTGGTGTGTATAACGTGGTGGGCATGGGGCAGCCAATTTGCGAAGCTCCCCAAAGACAATCAACACTAATGGCACTTTCTATGTGTCATACCGTAAGTCCCCTTAGTGTTGGAAATGGTAGCGGGTGCTGAGAGAAGTCCAGAAGCCATTCTGTCTTTTACTATCTACAGGTCTCTCAATACATAACGACAAGCACAAATTGGTCGGTCCGCAGTTACTGCGCGAGGTCAAGCAGATTTCCACCGCTTAACCGGATGCTAGTAACGTGTCAACGGCGGCTCGTTGCAGTGTATTCCTTCCGAGAAAGTGGTTGCTTTCGATATCCCTTAAACCGTAGTAATTCAGTTTTTGTTTTAATCATTCTACATTCACTCTAGCTATAGTATGGCAGTACCCGATTCCCCTCCCCTCCGGATGGCCGGCTAGGTGGGAAGCTCCCCTCCTTCTACCCTTCTACCCTTTTGAAGCAATTGCAGTTGATATATGTCCTGAAATTTTGTACTCTTCAAGGGCATGACCGAGAAGAAGCTGACAAAGTGGAATCAAATGTATACTGAAATGCTCCGTCATTATAATTAGAGTCAAGTTTTAACTATCGTTATTTGTCCCACCTCGGATTCTGACTTAGAGGCATGTATACCATTACCCTCAGCACATACAAATCGCTGCCACCTTTGGTATCATGACCTAGAGCATTCTTTGTCTGATGTGGTTGACTGGTGAAGAGACAGATTGAGGTTGAGGCATATTTGCCTATAAATGATGAAATAAGGTTGGACAATGGCAGGTGACGTGAGGGTGACAGTGATGATATGATTGACGGAAGAGTGCTGAACCTTATTTGAGGCAATTATGATAAAACATAAAATTACTGGAGTGCCATTTTTTAGACGCCTTTACATGTCTTTAGACGCCTCTAAAGGCATTTGACGTTTGCCTTCCGCTATGGGGTCGTTACTACCAAGTCACTCCGGTTACATACGGTCCCGAATTTGCTTCCTACGGTTTGAGGGGTAGTCATTACTTTACACAGTACCGGCCACCCCTCCCAGTGACTCACGATCAATGAGATCTAACTATACGGCCCAGCCAGTGAGGGATTTAACCATGCATAGCGAGATCAGCCGCATCGCTGACGAGTTTAGCCTAGCGCTAGTAAAGTATACCTTGTAAAACTACTAGCAGAACAAGCTAGGGCTGCATGGTTCGGGTGAATGACTCGCAGACATAGGTGTGAGTCCGTGCGGGGAGGCCTGATCTGAGTTCGTGGATTTATGTAACACATTAGGGATTGTACCACGACCAAGATCATGGGTATAGCGCACTTAAGTGTAATAGTGAATTCAGAGACGGAGTTCGGCCAATGCGCGTGGTACGGTACGTAAAGACTAGTACTGCTCAGCACTTGCTCTTGCTAGACCGATAAATCTATAGTTGTTGCAGTGCCAAATGGGGCTAGTGTAACGGTTTGCAGAGCCGCACCTTATTTCAGAAGCTAGTCTTAGTTTTTAGGTGGGAGCCTCATCTCTCCTCAATACATCAACCTTACAATCATCATTACAATCTCTTTTTCCTCGTCAATCCTTTGGTTCCTAGTAGTCTCTCGTTGTCCGGATAACCGCACTACGTCCCTGCCAGCACAGGCTATTCGTGTCTCGTATTAAAGGACCTTAAACCTTCCTGCAACTTGCCTCGTCGGTATTAGCAGCCTATCTGCGTACCGCCCAAATTCTTCACTGGGCCAGCACACTGATGGCAACATCCGCCAAGGTTTTTGGAATGCCCTAAGTGTAATGGTGTAGATATATATCTATGGACGGGTATAAAATCACGGTAACTACACTCGCAATACACGAGAAGGTGTTGACTCGGGATTTAGCTCGAAGGCCGTCGTATTAGAAAGGTCTGAATAAGGTCGCTAAAACACAGAGTCACTGGGTAGACTCATACACGTTGATTGCTCACTCGTCACCCGCCACCGCCACCCGTTGCGTTCTATGGTGAAGTCGAAGTCTCTTGAACTACCTAAGGGAGAGTGTATACCTTGATATACATGAATAGTCTGGAGATCCTGCGGATATGATTGAGTGACACTCGCAGTGGCGAATGGCGAGTGACGAGAGGCGAGTGAGTAATCGTAAATGAGCCTACGTGTATGAGTCTACTCGATGACTCGTGAATCGGAGACCTCCTTCCAGACCATACAGCAACACCACTCACCACCGGCCACCCATGCCAGCCATACTCTAGTTAGAGTGAATGCAGAATGATTAAAACAAACAAAATCACCGCCACCCACCGCCTGCCACTGCGAGCGCAACTTTATCATCTCCGCGGGATCTCCAGACTCTTCATGTATGTAGAGGCATAAATTCTACCCTTAGATCTATTACTAATCCTCCACAGTAATCACTATTCCATTCCCTCACCCTACCCTCCAACGTAGGGGGAAAAAACAGAGGGTTCAATATAAAACTATATAAAGTAAAATATCCGATGGTCAAACATGTGATACCAGCAGACATACAGTAAGATGGGGGGAAAAGGCTATGTTAGAGCTGGCACTGGCTCTAATATAAAACTATGTAAGCAAAAATTGAAGATGAAATAGATAGTAATGAAAGCGATGCTAACAGATACAGTAGGAAAGGGGAAAAAGTTCAACATAAAGCCGCGCAAAGTAGGAAGTTGAGTATGGGACTAGCGGTCAGCAAGACTATTCTTTTAATCCTTCACAGTAGAACAAGAGAAGAAACAAAGTTTCACCATAAAAAACATAAAGCCGAAGCCGAGAGCGAAGGTCAAAAACCCAATACTGGCAGACATCTCGGTATTAGACGTTATACAGTATGAAAATCGTGATAAAACCAAAAAGACAGTACGTACATATACTTACCTAGGTATTTAGATAGTTTATCACCATAAATTAAATAGCGAAACCGAGGAGATTTGAGTGAAGAAGCTGACTTGAGAATTTCTATTATAACAGAAGATCACTTGTGAGCAGAAGCCTTGAAGAGGATTTTTACAAGGACGTGAGAAACATGGCGAAATATCCGATTGTGAAGGCGATCGGTTTATCCAAAGATGGAATCTTGCTAACGATCTAAACCAGGACAGCAACTACAACGAGTTTTATGATAGAAATCCACGAAGTTTTAATAATACTGAAGGTAGAAAATACTTTAGGAAGGCTAGGAAAGTCATTAAGAAGGTGGATTTTAGTCGCTATGTTTGCTGATAATATCGATTGCTCAAAATTAGTGTTTTTCGCGGGTGACAGGGTTCTAGAGTCACCGTGTAAGCTCGCTCAGCTTGTCGCCTAAATCGAAGGGATGATGATCCAGGTGGTTAGCAGAGATGAGTCTGCAGTACAACATTGCCACTGGTCAGCAAATGTGGTTGAAGCTGAGAGTAGCGGTAGTCTGAGGGCGGCCTAGAGTGGCCACCCGAACTCTCTTCGGCCAGACCTGGCCTGCGCCAATGGCGGCCGGTAATATTGCCGCGGGGCTAGCCTGATCTGTAGGCCTTTAGGAACATTAGCTTTCGCTGCATCTGTGAGAGGCATGCATTGTCAGCAAAAGTTACAGTCGTCACCTTTGTTCCGATCCCACATACATAAGTAGTGGAGGTATTGGCCGTGCAAAATTGATATTTGAATGCAGACGAGCCGATTCTTCCTTAGCTTATCTGCATTTGTAGACACCTCCTCCATTGTCTCGGGCGAAGTTCTTGGCTTTCCGAAATGTGCGACTCCACTCCGCTGATGCTATTAATGGCTGTCGTGGCGATGGCTATGTAGTCTGCTGCCAGTCGACCTCATCTGCGCCACTCTATCGCAAGATTAGCAACATTCTAGCAGCAAGAGCACATTTAGTAGGGCGGTACTAACAAGTCTGGGGTAGAATGGGATACCGATACCGATCCCTACTTCGAGCGAGGTGGGTTGGAGATTTCCTTAGCGAAGTGGCATTGGGGGTTCTGTTCGGGATCCCGGGTTCAGTTGGACATATCGGATGATGTTTTGCTTCTCCGCCTTCTTTGGTTCGTTGAGGATTGTGAAATTAACAGTAAAAAGCCCCATCGTCACGCCTCGCTGTTGATCTTTCGTATTGGTTGAAGGAGAAGGTAGAATGGCTTCCTCACGTGCACCTTGGGGGCAGGGGGATAGAATTTTCGAAGTGAATGACGGAGTAGAGGTGAAACGTGGAAGGTGGCAAGTAGAAGATAGAAAAGGTAAAGGAAGAAGTAAAGGGCTAATCACGTGTTCGTGGACTCTGTCTCACCCCATTCCGAGCACTGTTACTCACGTGTTGACCCTTCGAATTGGTGGGGTATGGAGAAAGAGGTACTTTTGTATATCCCATATTCCTCCGAGGCTGAATGCAAAGTGATTACAACAACAACGTGTTAACCCCTAGCCAGACTATAATCTGTGTGTGTGCATGACCGACAGGCCGAGCCAGCGCATACAGACGCAAAATCACTTCTGCGCGGCAGCTATTACTCCGGGTCTGGTTGCATCGTTTTCCTTGTTCCTGCATTTGGATGGAGTCATGCAATGAGATCAAGCAGACATTCGTATTTGTCCACCTGTATAAACCTGCATTTTCGCATGGCGTAGTAGGATCAATCTGAGGAGGTTAAGATGCCTAGCCTAGCCTTGTACCCGAAATAACCCACGACTAACCAACAAGATCTTACCTAGACTTTTAACGAGGAAAATTTGAGTACGGAGTTCTTCTGGGTCTGAAGGTAATTGACAATCTTGCTAATGGCTTGGTAAGATTGCCAAGTCTGGAAAGTATACACTACAAGGTACGGTGGCGGCTTCGCCACCCTTTGGAGGCGCCCAGATAGATCTCCAGCCCAGCCAACCCAGAGTCGTCATTTTTAGCAGCTCCTATGCTTCCAGATGTATATGGCTCTAACATACTCCTAGAATTCAAACTTGTTAGATCATCTCTTGGCCAGCTCCCAGTGGTCTAAGTCCGGGTGAGTCTCTATTGTTTCTGTGGCTAGAGCAAGCATATTGGCAACTGGGAAGATGCCTTCCACTGGGTAACTCCAATCAATTCAAGTTCATTTAAGTCCATGAGTTTTGCTCTGATCACAAAGTGTTCTATACATAAACTATACATAAACAGATCCTCTTTCACTTTGTAGTCTCCAATTTACTATATCACTAATATTCATAGTGCAGCAGTAAAAAAAAGCCCCAAAATACTGTTGATTCACAATTTCTGACTCAATATAAGAGATATCATAAATCTATGGCTGGGAGGTGAAAGAGGACATAGTCCACATTTTGTGTGTAGGACACTTTGTAATCAGAGCCAAACACTCATTGGAATTAAAAGGGCAGGTCACTTGGGATCTGGGTTTAAGTGGTAGGTACTTGCCACAATCAGCCACTCAGCCACAGAATTACGACCAATCAGAATTGAAAAAGACACATGTCATGTCCTTATTTGAATAATATCGTCAGTGAGATTTCAGAGGTAACCTCCATCCTATCTTCCAGCCTGTGAGGAATAGTTCTTTCAGATGCACCGCTAATTGCAGCTATTTCGTTATGTGTGTATTCCTGCATCTCCGCCTTAAACCGCTGTTTCATGGTCCTCTAGCGTTAGGCTAGATATAGCGTCAGTTGGGTGGCTAGCTCATCCATGCTGCGATTGGCGCAAGATAGCTGAGAAGTCTATGCTTAACCGATTACCAGCCAGAAGGGTCACTTACCCTGTAGGCCTATTCGTGTTCGGCTATGTGCTGGTTCTCTCAATCCACTGCCCATGCTTCGCCAACATGAGAACACTTTTCCGGCCTATGGTGTTACTGGAGAGTAAATGGATACCTCACCGGAACGTCGTTCCAGGCAGCCCACACTCTGGATGAGACCTGAGAGCTCAAACCTGGTGACATGAGAGCATGACCTCGTCGGCTGGAAACGGTAGATACGTAAGCATTCGTTTACAGAGCATACGTCAGTCTTACACTGTTTGTTCCAAGGTTACTCCCACCTTGCTGCGCTCCTTGCCACGCCTGCCGACGAGCTAGAATAAAAAACACCTCATGAAGTAGCTGTAAGCGACTTATTCTTGGTTGATCCTTCGAAGGAAATGGAACATATGGTGGTGTTGTGTAAATTTATGTATGGCGGTACGGCATGGTTTCCGCGCGCATAAAACTGGTACAATGTTTGCGCTAGCGCTATTAAGCAGTGCTTTCAACAGGACTGGCGTTTCTCATCCGAGGACGGCATCGGTCTGGTTTGATAACACACCGATAATTACGGCGGTGTTGCGGTTACTTTGGGCTCCAGCAGTGGAAATATTGAGAGTTGTGGCATGCCTCATACAGCTTGTTCTGTGTATCAATACTGCTGGTCCTTTCGTGCAAACTTGTCAGCCCCAGCGCGGAAACAAAAGAGTACTATTGCTACTATAATCATTTCACATTCAGCCTCAAAGTGCTATGGCATATATAAAAAGTACCTCTATCCCCATCGCCCACCAATTTTTCCCGTCGCACCCCAAGGAAAAACTCCCGGAGTCAAGTCGCGACATTCCCGATTCCCGTCCATTCGCAACGTCAAGAAGCGCCCAATGGAGGGCGCTTTGGAATCTTCACTTCGACCCTGGCCACTGTCCCATCCGGCTCCCTGCCTAAATCTCCCGAAACAACAAAGAAAACCTGACGCCTCCACTACAAGGAATTAAATGAAGTACTCTGTGTCATACCAACGACTGCAGAAGGCAAGAGGAGGTGAATGAATGCATGGATGTTGTAAAAAAGTCGAGGCGTCGCAGTGGCAGCCTTGTCTATAATGTATGGGGGAGGTAAAAGGATACAGAGTTCCTCCGCGAGCATGCGTCGCTTTAAGAACTTGAAGCCATCCGTGTTGAAGCCGTAACGTCAGGTGGAGGAGAAACTCGTACAATCTGTCTATTCGTATCTAGAGAACTAAAGAAGAGAGAAGAGAAAAATGAGAAGTGGCTAACTGCTTCTCGTGAGTCACGTGCCATACGGTCGAGATCTTAGACAACACATGAACCTTAACCTATGAACCTGTTCAACAATCCGCCGTGATTCCAACCACTATCAATAATAGATGGAAGGAAGAGAATCGAAAGCAGTAAGTAGGAGTAGTCTGCAGGCACAATCGCGCGAGCAATTGGGAGAGCTTGAGGAGGCTTGATGTTCGCGCGTCTCGAGGGCGGCTTGGGATATACTGTTGGAAGATATGGAGTCAGATAATAAACGTCAAGCACTTTCGAAAGGGAGGTACCGAAGGATGCAAATCTGTTATAGTAGAATGGATACATTGTTGACAAGTCGTGAGAACCTGCAGCATTATCATAGAGTGGCGTCGAAGCGTAGTATGAAGCGGTGTCTTTGTTATGAGAAATACTGTTCGTCTTATAAGCTGGTCCTCCGATTCCTCGGTGCGCAAACTTTCCGGCTGGTTGTGTCCTGTTGATCTTGATGTCGAGCTAGAGTGCCTTCGTGCTCAACGTAGTACTTGCTAGTCACTGGCGCTGAGCAATCTCAAAACTGCCCATCTCGCGTTATTGAGCTTAGGAATTGCAATGGCGAAGGAGGAGATATATGACATTGGATAGTTTATTTCGCACTATCCAAAATCCCTTCCCTGCAATGATATCACTCGCCCACGACCACCCCCCTTCTCTTAACCCTTCCCAATAGGAGAAAAAACAGTTTCAACATTAAAGTCGTATAAGCAAAAAGTTGGATTCGAAGGTAAGTCACAGTCGAGGAAAGTGATGCTAGCAGATACTCACTATGAAGGGGAAAAAGCTTCAACGTAAAAAACCATGTAAACAAACAGTAGAACAAGACACTCAAGAAAAGCGACGATAGCAGACAAACAGTTGGGAGAGGGAAGCTTTGACATAGAATCATGTAAAACAAACAGTAGAAGAAAACACTCAAAAAAACCGATGATAGCAGGCACGCAATAGGAAGGGGAGAAAAAGGCTCCAACATAAAACCATGTAAAACAAACAGTAGAAAAAGACCAAAAAACGATAATAGCAGACACTAGTAGAAAGGGGGGAAAATAACCTTTTAAAGCAGAAACTAGCGGTTTGAAATATAATTCCCTCAATCTTCATTGTCGGAGGAAGGAAAAACAGCTTTAACATGAAACCATGTAAGCGAGAAAGGTGAAGCTAATGACGAAGCACAAACATCCGATGTTAACAGAGACCTCGGTATTAGACGTTATACGGTATGACAATGATGATAGAAGAAGACGTACATATAGCTACTTCGATAGCTAAAGATTATGAAATGAGTAGCGAACCCAAGGAGAACTTGCGTGACGAACTGACTCTAGAACGTCTATTAGAACAGAAGATAAACTTGTGCGTAGAAGGCTTGAAGAAAACACTCACAAGGAAGAGAGCACCATCGATTGTAAAAACCCAAGACGCTCGATTTTTCGAAAGATGGAGGAATCTTGCTCACAGTTCATACCAGTGTTGCCAACGGGAGGGCCGGCCGGGCTTCATAGTTTTGAAGCCGGCCGCCAGGCTTTCAGAGTAGGCCCGGCCGCTCGCCCTTAGCGCAGGCTTCTGGAGTAATAGCTTGGCTGGCTTGCTGGCGACTGCAGGCCGAGCAACTACCTATGCCCACTCTAAATTTGTATTCCACTACTAAAAATAGCGCACTCTCCACGGAAAATAGTCCACCCATTGCTAAAATAACGTCATCTGCTACCAATACAGGATAATTGTTTGCTGATTTTCATGTTTCAGATATGCAGGCTTTCAAAAAAACCGGCGCCGTTGGGAACACTGATATAAACCAGGATAGCAGCTATAAGGATCAGCGTGATCGAAATCCAAGCAATTGTGGAGGCACTGAAGGCAGAGTACGTCTTCTGAAGCTCGTCTGGAAGAATGCTAGCTGTCATGTTATACAATGATTCCACCAGTCCGGACGATCCCGGTCTGAGGTAGGGCTCAGTCCAGTCCAGTCTAAAGTAAGGTCGGGCTAGGCTAGACTAGACCAGGATCGGACCGGTCTGAACTGGTCCATACCACGATTTTTGCAGGACTGATCATGTCCGAGGTAGGGCTCAGTCTGGTCTGGTCTAAAAGAAAGGTCGAACTGGACTGGACTAGAGTGGGATCGGCCCAGTCTGGACTGATCCACCCCCGGACTACTGGAATCATCGATGTTATAGATAGCTAGAGACGTCAGTAATGGTTGCACAAAAGAAAATGTTTCTCGCGGACAGACAAAGCATACAATTCTGAAGTTGACAGGGAGTAGAGATGAAGTGGGGAAGGTAGGATGGAAAATCGAGATGAAAAATCGAGATTGATGATCGAAAATTCGGATGAATGGAAGGGGAGATGGATGGAAGAGATGGAGGGTGGAGGGTGAGGGTGAAGAGGGAATAGATATTAAGGGCAAATCACGTGCTTATGGACTTCTGTTCCCACTCTCCATTCCAGAACAAGTAGTTAAAGTACTGACCATACTGCATGCACCGGTATGTACGTAATACTGTTAAAAAGTGTGCGCTTTATTTCACAAAGACGTTTCCAGTCGGTCTTGCGCTGGCTGAGCAACATTCTTCTGCTCCCGTTCCCAGATTTTCTCGTCTCTCACAAGCTAGCTCGAAATTTTCGAGCGCAGCATTCCTCAACAATCTCTATGTCAGCAAACCAATTCTGGTCTAATTCATTTTTCAAGATCACCCCCTTTGTTTCCCAGTAGCTCAAGCACCAATATAACTACCCCTCATCCTATCCGCACCTATTTGTACTTTCGGTACGTAACTAGGAGGTTGTCCGACCTTGTCGACTAATTCAGCTATCAACAGAACTGTTCTACCGTTAGTTCTACCCACTCGCATACAAATCCACAGTGTGGATCACCACCAATAGCTATCCACCACTCTAGCACATCACGGTGTCTCTATCTTGCAACTGGAAATGCTGGCTATGCTCACTGCTCAGTCCTAGACCATAGCGGAACTAATAAGTGCGAGAAATGCAATACTGAGCGCCGGCCCGTCAGGTTCTTGCCTCACCCGCAGCTTTGTAGTGTCAATCCTTGCTAATACTTCGGTCTATAGACTCCTCTATTGTCGTGGTGGTACTGATACTTTTTGGCTCAGCTTTTGCTTGGATCTAGAGTGTAAGCATAGAGTGACAACTTGTCAGTACTATACAGTATGGTATTGGGTCTGGGAGCTCCGGGATTCTCTGCACATCTATGGAGATTACTTGTTGCTTCTTGAAATTAGGCCCACGGCCGAGCAGTAGTGTGTACGCAGGCGTCGCCTTCGCACCTCAATATATATGATTGACGCCATTAGAAGTTGGGATTGACTTGGAGAGATGATTAAACTCGATGCTTAGTCGGATGTCCATCTTCTCTTAGCATTATGATCGTCCTGCCTTTTACTAGTTTTTTTGTTTATTGAATCTTAGTTATCTAATAGTAATATACATGGTTGGTAGCTCGAAGCATTCTCATTAGTTGACTGGTGGTACGTACCATCTAGCTGTGGCAGGTCTGTGGCTGATTGTGGCAAACTGCCTATAATCAAACAGAGCTGGAATTCAAATCCAAAATCACCAATCCACAACTTTATTTCTAATTATATAGTATTCTATACACAAAATGTGCATAACTTTGCCCTCTTTCAACTCCAAGTCTCAGATTTACGATATCCCCAATATTGAGTGAGTAGTTGTAGATATACAGCATTATCAATGCGTTTTTGTACAGCCGCATCATGGCTATTATTGATATCGTAAAACGGAGACCGGAAAGCGAAATTGAGCAGTGCACATAGGAGGTGCACATAGAAAGCGCACTTAGAATTGCAGGAAGCGTACTTACCAACACGAAGTTGACTTGTGAGTGATGGAAAACGAAGTACGAGGATATTAACGTTAACATTTCCAGATCCTGAATTTGCCATGCCGTTCATAAGCGGCCTGCCAATTTTTGATTTTTGAAGTAGGTTGGAGCCAAGTACACCTGGGAGTATACAGATGAGCTAGCTAGAGGTGGTAACTCTGGGCTGGGCGGGCTGGAGACAGGTCCTACCTCAAAAGGCGGCGAAGCCGCCACCGTATCTTGTATTGATATATCCTTGAATCTATACCAAGAGTACCTCGAAAGTTAACAATCGCCAGTACCAATAATATCGAGAGGTGTATGACCTTTGTAACACTCAGCTCCTGCCCTCTAGCTTTTACGCGGCTTTCCCTCACATGTATATATACTTAGTAATTGTACGTCTTGTAGCCCCCGAACTTGGAACCGAAGGGGGCAATGCAGTTTCTACGCGTAGTAGTCATAGAATGGTAAATAGGAGAAGCGGCAGTAGGCTGTAATGAAGGAACAGAGATTGCGTAAGCTTCTCTCAGAAGTGAGGTTAGACTTGAGTTGACATGTATTGAAGGACTACTTTTCAATGGCGTAGCTAATTATGAGATAGGAGTAGAAGTGAGTTCAACTTATTCATATACCTCATCCTTTGCCAACAGAGTTGCGGAGGATGTGCGGGTAGGAGTGCGGGTAGGAGTGTTGTTTGGTACAGACAATCGTTGTAACTTCCGTTCCGCTCCGAGATGTGAGAGGTTATCCCCTGGATCGTAACGGTTCCCGGCCCATACGGGCCGCCCGCGCAACCACCTCACCACACGTCCAAAAATGGTCATCAGAGGCCATCCTTTTTATCAAGTCTTATTTAGTAGCAAATAAAACTTTCTGTCAAAGTGAATTTTAAATTATATGTGATGTGACTTTGTAAGTCTTACTGCCCCACTAAAATTCGCTCTCTGAACTGGCAACCCACCCCATGTCTATGCACCACTACCCACTTTCTTCTTTACAGGTGATTGAATTCCACAAAACGATGCATTTCATTATTGAGACACCACAGTTACTTGCATTTTGAACATGCTTAGCAAAGTTTGGCTGGAGATTTGGTATTTCTGGCTGGGCTTTCCTGCTGGCAAAGCCACCATCCCAGCTACTTTCCCTTCTCAAGGTGTACTGAAAATTGCCCATGACTCCAGCTCTGGCTGAGGGGTAAAGATATGCCCTCTTTGATATTTGACAAAGTGGGTTTTAGCCTTGTTCACTATGAGAGCTGTGTGATGGGTATTGGTATCCCCCCTCTGAGCCTCAACTCTTGGGCACATTGCAGATGGAATTCCTTGTGTGTAATGATATTGGGACTTCAGAGCATGTCCTTAGCACTAAGCTTGAAGGATATTTTGGGGTGTTGTGGGCAGATTTGTCCATCTGGGCTGCACAGTGACATTTTCGAGTTTTTGGGGAGCTGATCTTGAGACAACCCTCCCAACAAAACTGCCCTTTTTATCGGCACCCCATTCCTGTACAGTCCTTAATTTTTGCCAAAATGCTCTCAAGACATAAGAAAGTAAGTTTATAATGCTCCCAGGCCACCCCCACAGAGTTGTGGTTGCATCGCTAAATATTTGCAGGTGGGGAGTCGGTTGCCATGCCCAAACGGGCCGGGAATGCCAAAGTTACGATCCAGGGGATAGATATGGGAGTGTGTGCAAACAGGTGGCGGAGGAGTTGAGGCGGCAGGTTGCGCGTGAGGTTGCGCAACGCGGTTGGACTGGCTAAATGAGAAACTGCTGGGCTTTGCCGACGAGGAATTGGAGGAAGAGATTTTAGTCCCGATACAGGAGAAGAGCCTTGATCGTGAACGAAGTAGATGGACGACCAATTATCCCCTCAAGGGCATATGTGGCAAACCTACTTAATTAAACAAGTTGTCTCCAAAGTACAGTCTAAGCTGTTGGGCAATATTTCGGAAATTCTCACCTAATATGCTTGATAACGTTGCCAATTGCACCACCGGAGCTTCCATTCTTTCCAGCCAACATCGACATTGAGTTGTCGAATTCACAGCTTTCACCGCCGCGGTAAATATAAATGGGCTGAGCTTGTTTGTTGTTTTTGGCTCAGATATGTGCTATTATAGCCTCTGTAGGTTATTGTCCTTGAAGCTAGATATAGAATATACATATTAAGCTAAATATTCGATGTTGCATGTGTACTTGGATCGTGAGTCTCAGCACCGTCTGATGTCCTGTATGAGAATGAAGACTTGTATGAAGATGGTGGCTGTATCAGGATATGCATCAGGACCAGGGTGATGCGTCTCATGCTTGATGGAGCATATGCGTACGCATTTGAGAGATTATACATATACGGGCCTTAGGCCCTCGAGATAGACAAGCCAATCAAGAAGTCAAAGAAGCATCCAAAGTAACATTCGAACCAAAAATTCGGTCGAGTGATGCTCCATGCAAAGCCCTCTCTTTTCTCATCTATCACAACTTCAAGCCTCCCAATTCAAAAGTCCATTTGTTCAGAGAGATCGATATATAGTAAGATTCTCAAGGGCCTCGGAGATGGTTAGAAACAGGCAGACGGAGCACGGGGCCAACAAGGTACACGAGGTCATATATTACTCAAAACGAAAAAAAAATCAATATCAAAAGTCCGCCCACTACCGCTCTAAAAATTAAGCACGGCCATCTCCACCCACAAACCACCTTGTGTAAACATACTAGCTTGTGTGTTAATTTGTTTTGTACTCGTCGGTTAGTACGTGTCCAATAACTTGGTGAACCGACGAGTACAGTACATCTTCTAGAATGGGTAAATTAATTTATTGAGGGGCACAATTAACAAGCGACTGCATAATATTAGAGATATTATGAAGCTGTTACTGCAGCTAAATAGGGCTCGAGACGATCGTTTTCGTCTAGACAAACACTGAAATCTGGATTAATTATAATTGTTCGGTTTGGGAATTGCAACGAGTATGCATACGCAGCTTAGGTTTTTATCATTGGGCCTGTGGGACTTTCATTCATTCCTTCCACTCCACCACCGTCGTCCAACTCCACCCCACCTTACCAATCCCCCCCTCAAATGTACTCGCGTCAATGCTTCTTCCATCGCGCCCTTCCCACGTCAGAATGTATTCTATCGCTACCCTCTGCCCCGCGCTGACTTTCACAACCGCCTTCCACCTCCTCCCGTCTCTTCTCATCACCTTCATCTCCTCGTCCTTTCCAACCCTAACAAACAACATCCGCTCCTCCTCGTCTCGTCCTTCGTAAGGGAAACATTCGCACGGGCCCTTCACAAGCACCACCTCGTACAATCCATCCACATCAATCTTACGGATAGCAGGCGCAATTTTGTGGCGCATAAACCCCGTATTGTCAAAATTCGCATACACTTCTGGCCCAGGAAGCTCGGTGTATGTACAATACTCCTCCCATGTTCGTGATGTCAGCAACCATTTCGAATCCTTCGGAAAATGTCTTCTCCCGAATTCCTCTGGAGTAGAAATGAAATGTGCCTCGTTAAACTCTCGCGTATACCCGGTCTCCTTGTTCACATGACCTGCACCCCAACATGCATCAATGAGCCACCACTCCCCCGCATCAAAGCGGACCGCGTTCCAGGCGTGGCCCGTCGGTGGCCAGGGAATATGATTACCGGGGGTATATCCGTAGCCTTTTCCGTCGCCGGAGACAAGCGCCGCTTCCAGACCAGATTGCGTAGCGAGAGCCAGGAAGAGTTCGGCGTAACCCTGACAAACGGACTTTCCAGAGCGAAGCACGGAGAGAGCGTCTTGTTTACCCATTGGAGTGTCCCCGAGGAAGCCTGAGAAGTCGTAGGAGATGTGATGGTGCAGGTAAACAAAGATTACCCGGGCTTTGTCGGTGGCCGAGGGGAACGGAGAGGTCAACGAGTGTGCGAGGGTCGACAGTGTATCGGTTGGATGTGGGAGCGCGGCGTGGGCATCGGCAGCGGCGAAGGAGCGGTGGCGGAGACAGGTGGCGCCTGTAGGTTGACAGCGAGTGGCTGTTGGGCGGGTCGAGGTGGGGATAGGAGGCGGACGGGTTGAGGGCAGGATTGGCGGTAGAGAGGACGATCGCAAAGGTATAGATTGATTTGATTTGCCTGATGAAGCACGGAAATGCTGCAGTCTCCCTGGTAATGGGGGCGGCGAGGTAGCATTTGCAGGGGAAGGGGTCTCGGATGCCCTGGAAGGAATGCGAGGGACCTCTCGAGGTGGTAATTTCCTCGACACCAGTTTCACGGGTATCGTAGGAACAGGCGCAGTCTTGGTGCGCTCCGGTACGAAGCGCGGAACTGTTTGTGGCGGTTGCGTGGTGGCTCTTCTCGGCGGGAGCGACGGCTTAAAATTGTCCCCTTTTCTCTGCGGCAGTGGCGGAGGCTTTTTCCGTGCAGGTAGAGGAGGGGGCGGAGGAGGAGGAGGAGGAGGGCGTCTCGACACGGGCTGTTGCTGCAGCCTCAGCTCGGCCAGGCGGGCACGCACGGATGGGGCGCCGGAGGAGTCGATCTCCTCTGACATTGGTGTTGCTGCTGTGCTCAAGTTAGAGTTTGCGGTTAAATATAACGCGGAGTTTATATTAAGGTTGGGCGGGGAAGCTCAGCCCCATAATATAAGCATCCTTGCAGTTGCGTGGCAGGCATGGATAGGTGAAACACCATTGATATGGAGAGAGCAATGATCAACGAAATTAAACCGACCATTTATGTGCTTATGAAGAAAATAATACAGACGGTGGAAGTTCGGAGAGAGGGTGTGAAGGAGATAAAGAGATGGAGATGGAGTGTCGGGATAAAAGCGAGTGAAGAGCCCTAACCCTAGTCTTACTCATTCTTGCGGTAATTTAGAGTAGAATTCTAGAATTCGGTAAGCTGGTAGATGACTAATGTACGGTGTCTGGAGTTGGCCGGTTTTGCGATTGTACGAGTACCATTTACTAAGGTAGCTTTTGCCAGTCTAAAATGGCACATGCTAATAGGCCGAGTGACTAGTATGAACGTTGACAAGTTCTAGAATACTTCACAGTACTTATACAATTCTGTACCGATAGAAGTGGTTCAAGCGGCGCCAGCCATCAGACATGGCACATAGCTTGCAGAGCCACTATTTGAAACTGGTTCGGTAGCAAAAGGCATAGCTATCTTGCCATTCATACAGACAAAAGCCCAGAATAGACCATATGCTCTGTCCTATCTGTGACCGCAACCGTTCTCGAACTGGCAACGAAAGTTCACAATATTCCTGACCCATTCATGAGTGGGATAAGGATTACGAATGGGGATATGTTTACAAACTGGCCCTAAATAAAACCGGACTTAAATAATGAACTTCATTGAAGTGAAATCGCTCGGTTGCATGCTCTAGAAGATACACTCATATCTAATCACCTTATTCTAACTGTCAGTTCCCTTCTTTGTAGTAAAGCGGCACCTTTCAACTGCTTCTTCTTCGGTCCTGCTTAATGGTACCGGAATGTTTCTACATAAGTCCACATGCCCAACACAATGGCTATTATAACTGTGTGCAAGCTTTAATGTCTCCCACTAGGTATGCTCTGTTGAATTCATATAGTAGGATACAGGGAAATTTAGATTTCTTCCAATAACACTGTATCCTGGTGTTGCTGGAACTCTGATTAGCATGTCAATTGTTGAGATAGGCACATACAGCCCTGCCTATGAACCGGTGGGTTGCATAGTATCATCGTAGTACATATCAATCTAACAAGGAACCCAATGAGGTTGCATATTGTGCTTCCATTGTGAACTGGCATAGGTTCGCAAACCGGTCATTGATATTGTAAATAGGCATGGGTCTCGTATGGAGCGGAACATGTACAATGTCTCGTACATAGTCTCTGCTTGTGGCTGCTTCGCATCCTGTTCTAACTCAGGCTAGGGCTAGTTTCCTTCTCGCACAGTGTGTCGGAAGTAATTGGTTGGAAAGCGGTCGAGAGAGGTATATTGTAGTATACCGTAGTCTTGAGTCGTAACTGAAGACATAATGCGCAATAACGGTAGATCCAGTGAAAGTGGGAGTTCAACGGTAGAAGATGAAGCCCCAAAACCGAGAACGTCGAAAATATTTCTCCGTTAAGTACTAAGAATCACTCGTCTCCAACCAGTTCAACCTTGGTACGTTGTCAAAAAAATCCGCCATTTTAGCCTAGAACGTAAGGAAAACTGATCATTCTGATGCGGCCATTCTGAACTGTGTCTGCCGGTACAGTACTCTTAGAAAATTGCACTCTGGGGACCTCGATGTTATTCTTGAGTATGTTACAGTCTCAATGTGACTTTGATTTTGCTTTGGGGAACAGGTGTGTTGGTAGGAAAACTTTAGAAACTAAACAGGAAGGATCGGTGGACGAGTAGAAAGAGGAAATGGAAGGAGAGTAAGACGGGAAGCGATGGAAGAGCAGCAGCAGCAAAATCGAGGAAACGGTACCGGGGGCGGACATGGTATGTGTATAAATATACTAGTATCGGTGGCGGCTTTGCCGCCCCCAGGATTCGAAATGTTGAGCATGGTGGACTTGTTACGATATCAGGCAGATCACCTAGACTTCTGCTGTGTGTCCACAACTGTGTATCTTGATTTGGTGCTGCTGTGTATCCGCTGCTGTGTATCTGCTGCTGTGTATCTGCCACTGTGTTTGCTGTGTTGTATATCTGCCATTGTTTTTGCCGTTGTATATCTACCGCTGTGTATCCGCCCCTGTGTATTTGCCCCTGTGAATGTGCCGCTGTGTATCTGCTGCTGTTTATCTGCCGCTGTGTATCTGCCACTGTATCTACTGTGTTGTATATCCGCCACTGTATCTGCTACTGTATATCAACCATTGTGTCTGCTGTGTTGTATATCCACTGCTGTATCTGCCGCTGTATATCCACCGCTGTATATTTACCCCTGTGTCTGCTGTATTATTGAGAGTGATCGAGTACAAAGAGAGATTGAATTATCTATCTTACAAAAGTGATTGTCTACCGAACTATCTAATGGTAGAATCCATGCCTTTATATGCCCAAGAAATTTGAAGTTCACTGGAGATGGTAGAGTGGCGCCGGCAGTGGCGAATGGCAGGTGGCGAGTGAAAATTTGTGAATGAGTCTACACAAATGACTCAGTGCATTAGCAAGCACTCTCCAATCCTTTCTAGCAGCTTCGATGGCGTTCTGAAAACTTGTAGGTCTTCGGGATAAATCATGAGTCAACATGTGGATATCCGCCACTGTACCCGCCACTGAATCTGCCACTGCCACACGCGCCACGCGGCAAGTTCACCCGACCAATGAGAATGCTTCGAGCGGACAAACCAAGTGTATAACTATTAGAAAGTCATAGATTCTCCCTTAGATAGTTCAATAGACTTCTTCTGCTTTACACTCGCAACATTAGCCAGGCTCGAAGCAAAACCAGAGGAACACAGTTCCATTATGATACTAAAAACTAAGATACTATAATATTATAACCGAGTTAACCCCTTATCACCTACTTTCAAGCCGCTCAGCTAGTAGCTCTAGTAGTTGCTGGTGATGACAGACGGGTCATACTGGCACACCGCTGGATCGAGTCCAGTCAAAATTTCCGTCGGCTCAGCGCCGTTATCGTTTGCATCGAACGCCGAACAAATCTTCTTGACGTTCTTCAAGCACGCGCTCTTGATTTCAACCGTATCTCCATAGTTCTCGTTTGTGCCAACAAGCAACTTCCTGTTCTTTGCAATCACATTCTTGATCACAATATGCCTCTCAATCCGTTTTACGCAGTTGCCGCAAGAGCTAGATTCACGAGTCAGCAGGAAGATGGCATACGCGGGGGTTCACTGTGCATCGGACTAGCTTTCCAATGGTGTCTGCATAGAATCTATCGACCACAACCGTTCCAGAGATATTGAACTAGATGATCTTGTCCTCTGCGTTCTTTGCGCCTCCACCGATGATGTTGCTGGTACCCGAGGTTGCCTCAACGTCAATGCGTCCTCGCAAACATCCTCCCACCACACGTTCTCGATCGTACAAGGGCCTATGTGACAACGTAAGATTAACTCTCAAGCAGTACTGGGCGATAACGGGGTATGTCCAGCTTCGACCAAGAACGCAGCGTCTTTATCCAAGCCTTCAACCTGTCCGGTACAAGCGACCCCGCGATCGTACCGCTTCACCATACTGTCGAAGACGCCGGTGACCCTTTTTGGTTCCTTCTAGACCACCGTGTCTGAGCCGTTGGTAGTGGGGAAGACGCTGTCGATTACCAGGGCGCCCGTACCTGGGGCTGGAGCATTGGCCTTGATTGCCATGGCCGAAGCGGCGCTGACGAAAGAGAAGAGGGCAAGGAGCTGCATGGTTTGTTTCGCAATGTAATTACTAGACATGTGAGGAAAAAGGAATGTGGGTACTGCACTGCAGTACCAGTAGTGTAAACGAGTGTATATATAATGAAATATGGATACGGTAGAGTAACTGTTTGACGGAGTGCCGGACGGATTTTGTAATATAGTTATTGGTGGCGGTGGATTAATTGGCGCTTAAGGATAGGGTTGAGGAAGATGGGTGGTTAGAGTTTAGAGTGGATCCCTGAGCTAGTCTGCGCCCTCGACAGCTAAGACGTGAACACATGTCGTTATTCTGGAACATCGGGTGGAAGGCCTAGGGTACTTTACATATCATGACTATCGATAAATGAATAGCATAAAAGTTCCAATGAGAGGCGCCTCACCACTGCCTAACTGTCACTTTCAGCAAACTTGTAAAGTACCGTTTGGCTGGTGAACGGACATCCGTTCATCAGTTCAGCCTTTAAGTGCAAAGTGAGTTAATGAACGGAGGTAGAAAGGACCTCAGGAGAAATTTTCACCAACAGCAAATTACATTATTTTAGCGGAAAATTAGTCATCTCAAAACCCGCTGTAATTAACAATGTAACTGAGCATCAATGTTCCATAGCTACGCATTTTATTTCTGCGCCCATTCTAGGGTTCTTTTGTGCTCGTGATCATCAACCAGCCACTTTCCGCCGTCGGCAAGCCGAGCTGCGAGCGGTGAGAAGGTTTGGGAACGAGAGCACGGCTCAATAGCTTCGAACCAAAAGTTGACGGGGTTTTTCCAACTGAATGAATGGACTCCGCCCCCGTTCACGCTATGCAGATCCTTACGAACACAGCCCCGCTATCACCTGTACGGGAGGAGCAGGGCTGTAGCGATTAAAAAATAAAAAAATAAACCCCGAAATTTCTGCAACGTGCGGTCTCGGTATATATAACACATTCCCATACAGGTACAGCTATTGAAAGAAAAGATCAGAAATTCCCTGTTCTGGCTAACACACCACTTGTTCGGGGTTGGTCATCTGCACAACTTGGTATGGTCTCCTTGTAACCCTGGCAGGAGTCATTACTCTAACTCAAATGTTGAGATCTAGTGTCTGAAATCCTCCCTGAAGAAGTTAATCATACGTTCAAACCCTTGCACTCCTCCCCTGTTTCCCGATCATTTATTTTTATAGCTGTATACTCTACCATACCGGGGTTCTTAGGGCCCAAAACTTGCAAGACTGGTTGTTGGGTTTCATCCAAAGAGGCGATCCGGGTCTGAACCCCTTCTACCTGAAACGCGGGCATGGCACCGCTGAGTTATCTCGTTCTGGATTACTTGACGAAGACCTGGAATTACAGATCTAGCAGAAAGAGCTTGGACACCTCCCAGAATGTACTAAGATATTGAAAACTGGGTCTTAACCAGATGTCAATGCGCAGCAACTCTGCTCTTTCTGGTCAATTTCCTTCCCTACCTTAGCAGTATTGTTTATGACTTTCTTGAATCTCGTCCTGGATTGCTCGATTAAGACCCAAGGTCATAGATGTAGGCTACTAGCTTCATCTGACCCGATATATCAGGTGTACCTGCGTCTTGTTATAGGAGTGAAGAAGAGTTTGAGTGTGTGCCCGGGTACTCGATTCCGCAGCTCGGAGACATTCACGGTAACTACGCCAAGTTCATCGAATGTCTCATGTTCACAGTTGTAGCTGGTGAAGAACCTGATTCTCGGAACGATGTGCAGAAGTGGATAGTTGTGTTTGCGACCGTGAAGGCTCATAATTAATAACTTGCCGATCTGCGCATATGATGTATGAGATTTGCCTTCTCTTCAGCGGCCATGGGTCTTATACCCCCTACTCCTTTGATTACCTGATCCCACCTGCCCGCGAATATCCGGCCGATAAACCTCCCGGACAAGCCAACCCAACTTCGGGGTCTCATCCTCCCGAACCTCTCTGCGCTGCCACGATACAACCAGTCATCGTAAGCACATGCAATTCTGCTCTAGAGGACCATAGGCTTTGGGGCAATAGTACTTTCCCACCGGACTGCGGGTAGATTCCACTCTAAGAGAAGATTCTTCGTATAGGGATACCGGCAATGCCCGGATGCTTCAATATTCCATTCGGTCAGTCCTCACAATCCTGATGCTGATGAGGTTGGCATTGTCGCCCAATTGACTCGGAAATATACGATTCTATATTTAGGGAGTGAGGCACGTCGCTCTATGAGCTGGTACATATGTTTTCCACCGATACTGTTATGCCCCATTCGTGGATCCACCCCATGCGCGGATGGGTCAAATTCAATGAGGACTTATGAATAGGGTGAACTTCGGTGTGGTGTGTCGCCATCACCAGACAATCACAACACCCATACACATTAGTTCGAACGTTCTCCTTGTGTCACCATCCCAATCACTCTATTACCATTCCCATCACCTTACCGCCATACCAGCACGATCTTTTTTTTTCCTAGTTAGATCACCGCTCTCGCTCAAGTTTTTTAGTGTTAAGTTGCGAAAGGGAGGTGATAGGAGGTGGGCAGACAATAGTTGGTGGTGGTGCCAGGGCCAGGTGGCGGAGCGAGTATTGTGCCGTGGATATACCCCATTCAAGGATGTCACTAAGCGTCACCCCCTCTACGGATGGACGCGGATAGGGTGGATCCGTGAATGAGGTTCTGCTAACTTTTAAGGGGGGTAATCAATTTATTCACGGGAGAGCCGAGATTAACATACATCTCTCGCTTTCGATAGACTTGCAGCATGCTCATCACCAGCCCAATTCGGAGAATTCAATTTTTCGCTTCTTCAACACGGGTTGAAGTCATGTTGAACAAACTCCCTGTCCGATTGCAGAAGATTTTACTATTAAATTAATGCACTCTAGTTAGCAGATATTACTCAAGTTAAAGAGGCAGATTTTTAAGCTTGAGGTAATTCACGACGAAAATAGCTGATATGGAGAATTGGGGTTCGAGGATGAGAGTACTTTACCCTATAAACTTCTCTTCTTCTGTCTTCTCGGTGGATCACTGTCTGATACGTATAACTCTCGTCATGAACGCTAGCATGCAATCGGATCTGGCAAAAGAAGTCCGTCGGGAGTGACCACGTGTGATGAGTACCGCTATCTATTCGGAGTACGTCGGGAAGCGCACACTCACCACTGGGACACACAACAGTGTAGGTACAGAGCACTGGTTGCTTAACCCCCCAGCCCTCAGAATGAAATTAGAGAGAAAAGAGAATAAATGAATAAACGCTACACGTTTCGAACCTTGATGTTTACAGCACCTGGCGTTGATGATACCAGCACTGTCAGCTAAGCGAGGCATTAATCCTTATACGTAGAAAGACTCGGATCTGGATTATGCAAGGTTCCAACAATCCGTCTGGTTTTAGTTCAGACAGTTGGTCTTTTTTGGACTGGTACGTACTGTGGATGTCCAGTTGTCCTGGTCAGGGTAGGCAGGCATTTACATACTCTATAGCAACCGCGATGGCACCTTCAATGACAATAATGCGTGGAGATTTCGCGAATTTGACTTTATATCAATAGGCGCGTCAGCCGCTTGACGCAGTTGTGAGGTTCAGAGTTACTAGCGGCTACATTTTTTCCACCCGACGTCACGCGTCTCCACACATCTCCCCTTCACTCCCGAACAACACTAGTGCTAACCACAAACTTCAATCCTATACATCCCCGCTCAAGCTTTCGGACTGATCCCCACCCGCGACACCCGAGTACCGTCGCTATCCTCTCTTCCCACAGTTGCGTCATTATGAACCCATTGCGCTGCCGGATCCGGCTCTCCCTCTGTAAGCCCCAGCCATGTTCCCCCACATCCGAAACCAGGCGTCTGATCGTGCACCACTGACGTGCGATAAGCAGCCACCACCGCGGTAACGAACGCTCCTTGCCATCGCTGGAATGCGGCGTTCAAAGCTGCGGCTGTACCGGGGATACGAGCCATCGATGCACCGACCCAAAAAGCGTATTTTACCACGAACAGGACATGGTACTACCCCATATGGACTCCGGAGGAGTTAGAAGTGTTAGAAAATAATAAGCACCTAATTCGTAAGTATTACCGCCTGCATACGATGCCGTACAAGCCGCTAAAATAGCCGCCAGACGCTCAGCAACTCGGAAAGTTGCAGGCTCTGTTGTCAAAGCATACGAAGAAAGATATCAAGAAGAAACTTAATAAATTGGCGAAGGGGGGGGACAACACTTTGATTGAGCATATCACTTGGACTGAGGAGGAGATGACGAACTTGCAGGAATGGGCGGATAACGGAAGTTAGTGCTAAGTCCTCAGGCGAAGTTGATCCGCTAATGGTACTTGTAGAAGCCACTAGAAGGATTTCTATGGACGATGTTGAGAGCACGTTTCCTGGTCGCTCGAAGAGAGCGGTTACACGTCAAGTCACACGCTTGAAGCGAGTGAAAAAGTCACAACAGACCACGGGGGAGACCAAGCCTTTGGGACCACCGAAAAATGGGTTGTCAGTCACCGAGTTCGTCGGAGGGCTATCGATTGCAAAACTAGAGCCTTTGAAGCAAGTCATCGAGATGGAGGTGATCGAAGCAATGGCGGAGACCGAAGAGGAGACGAAGCAGTCAGAGTCATCGAAAGATGAGCTTTCAGACTATGAGGAGCCCCCAACGACGGGCCAAGGGCTTTCAGAGCGGACCATTTGGTCTGAGGTGATCGAATCCGAAGGGAAAACTAAGCAATCGGATGCGCTGGACGGTGAACCATCAGACATTGACCTCGCCGAAGAGAACCCAGTTGTAAACCCGGATCCCCCGAGGCTAGCTGCCGAGACTGAGGCGACCGAACCAGAGGGCCAACCTACTGAGCACCAGGGAGGAGCACAAACTATTGGAAGATGAGAAATGAGTATGGTCGGTATTGTTGAGGGGAAGGCTGGGAGCTAGCTATAAGTAGCTGGTTTGAAATTAGCTTGCTCGTGACCGACTTGTGATGTAGAGAATCGAAGGCTTAGCGATGTACTAAGCCAGCACAAGCTTGGATGCGTAAGGTGTGTTCGTGAAATTGAACAAACAGTGTATTTGAGTCCGAGAGGGGTGCTGGGGTCGAGCTTCAGTTCTGTATCTGGCACTTCATCAAAGCAGATGATATGTCCCGCTAAACCGCTCTTGCTAACCGCGCGGCGTGGGTATTTTCTCGTAACGTTGCCACGTGCACCCAATACCCTCTACAACCGAACATGCGCACATTTCTTTCGCTCTTGTTGACTCCATGCGTTGTTCACCCCGAATCTCTATCGATGGGTCATGTTCAAAATCACCCCATGCACCCTCCCCGACTCTGACTTTCTATCGCCCACATCGAGCTGGCAGGTTGCGTGCAAAGCATAGTACCCGACACATCGCAGGATGACGATACAGGAATGATTGTACGGCGCCTGGCGGAGGCAGTGCGGAACAAGCCGTGGTCGCGGGGATTGTTGTAGGAAACCCTCTCGTGTTGTAAACGAGCTGCACTTACCAAGTAGTGGATAAATAGTTAGCCAATTACGATACCATTGCCGACATTCTTGCAGGACACGGTGGAAATGATTGTGGGGTCGCACGCATGGAAAAGGGGAAAGTGAATGGTAACGACATACAATTTGTGTTATGGGCGGCGCAGCAATGACATAGAAGCCGAGTTCGCGTGGGGGATGTACCTTTTCCTGAAGAGGATGAGTCGCTTTTGTAAGTATATGCGTTCGGTGATTTGAGCCACAAGTTGGAATAGCCCTTGGTAACCTCGGATACCTTTACTGTTCCTGAGAAACATCCTATGAACTAAAACCTGGGGACCAATCCATGTATGTTGAAGTAAAGTGTAACGGGCGTGAATCTCCACTTGTTGACATATTACAGGCAGAACTCAATACTACATCGGCGTAAAGGATATATATGTTCCAACCCATACGCCAAATTTTCCCGTTGGCCAACAGGTCAACCGATTGGCAAAGCAGTCGACCTTTTGGTATACAGGTTAACCTATTGGCCAACGGGAAGATTTGGTGTATGGGTCAACCTACTGGCAAAGTGGTCAACCGGTGTACCAAGTTCACAATGCTATTTCCTTCCACAAA
>Ga0307514_10001239_pt1 | contig 33574 bp, 44 predicted proteins | sample 16_EM_MG_FD_203088 | JGI IMG/M metagenome (GOLD analysis project Ga0307514, IMG submission 203088) | Populus trichocarpa ectomycorrhiza microbial communities from riparian zone in the Pacific Northwest, United States - 16_EM | ecosystem: Host-associated > Plants > Roots > Unclassified | place... | reverse complement strand
GGACATAGGCGGCATATTTGTCCGCTCGGAGCCCCACGTGCCAACTCACATGATCAGGATGAGCAATCGTGGGAAGGCTAACATGTTTTTCCGCTGTCAACCCTCTGTTTGCCACCATCATTGAATCTCGTCGGCTCTAATGAGCTCTCTTAGAAATCAAGGAGGATCCGGTTGGCAAGTGAGTCCAGGCGAGACGGCACGTTTGACTCGCAATTTATGATTATGATTTTTGTGTCCTTTGACAGTCTTCTGGACAGAGAAAGGTCGCGCGGGGACGTGCGGAAGTGGGCTCTGATGATGAGGTTGAAGATGATTTCGACGTTGATGTTGAAGACGAAGGCTCAAAGCTCTCGACTGGTCCTTCCGACGAAGAAATGGCGTACGAGTCGGACATCAAAAATCCAAGACCGTCGTCGAGCAGGCCTCAGCTACGTCGGGGGCTTCCTTCCGCAAAGGTCGGCAAGGCGAAAACGAGTAAGAAGTCCCGGCGGACAGTTATTTCAGACGACGAAGACGAAGACGAGGACTCGATGCGTTGGCGGTCAGACATGTCGGTTGATGAGGATCCCCCTTCTTCCCCGCCGCAAACGCGGATTACTGTTCCATCGAATACTCGGACACGGAAAGGGAAATCCAGAGCCGATTTTGAAGACATGGACGTACTTAGGGAGGGTATACCAGTGGCCATCGGCACGAAGCGTTCCCGCCCGTCGGATTCCGAAACCGTCGTCGACTCGAAACCACCTTCGCCCCCCGTTGGTCCTGATGTAACCGCCATTGTGGAGAATAAAGAACCGGTGTTGAAGAAGAAATTTCCTCCCATCAAGAAGATGAAATTATTCGGCTCAACGGCGTCGTCTCCTGTACCTACTTCCAAGGCGACTACGGTGAAGACAGAACGAGCGAAGTTCACCGTCGAGGGCGCTGGGCTCCCCCCGCCTCCTTCTAGTTTGCCCCGCAAACCTGCAGCCACAGCTGGAAACGCGGATCTCGACTTGTTAAATGCGGACGTATACAACCAACTCTTTTCTGTGAGTTTCTGAATCATCGTATTTTGTACACGGGCATTGACCTTTGCGCCAACTTAGACGGGAAATGCACCTCCGAAGTCTGGGGTCAAGGAGAAGGAGGAACGGATGCGAGAGTTGCACAAGATGCGGGATGAGGCTCGGGTGAAACGGCAGCGAGAGGCTGTGTGTCCTATTACCATTCTTCTTTTCTCTTTGCTAACAAACATGCAGGTGGCGTCTTTCAACCTTGCAGCCCAGCACGACAAGATTGAGGCGTTCACAAGGCGATTAGAAGCCCGCCGGAGTCCAGCCATATGGCCAAATACTCTGGCGGCGAAATTTAAGGCCGACATGCAGGAGAAGATACGAGCTGAACAGAAAGCAAAACAGCAGCAGCAGCAATTCCAGCAAATGCCTCCAGGTGACCGTAAATCGAACTGAACCAGCGTATAGGCCTTTCCCACTCGTCTCCACACCGGCATTATCCGTTGAATTCTGCAGAAAGTGACACTTGGAGTTTATCTACTTGAGCTAGACAGGTGTCGAACCACTTCCGGGTATCCTTCGTCTTCTTCTGGCCTACTTTGGAAGTTTGAATCGTCATCGATTCCATCTGCGACTCCAAACTCTGCTCCTTTGGCTCCGGTAAGAAATTACCTTGGTTCAACAATGTTTGTAATGCGGTCGCAACCTCCCCTAAGTTCTTTATGGATGCCGAAATTGCTTTCGGATCCTGTGGACTGTGTAGGAACGAGATGATTTCGTCGGTAGTAGAAACGAATCGAGCGGATTGACGAGAAATTCCGTCGAGGGTGGGGACGAAATTGGGCGAGGATGAAGCAATTTTGAGGGCAGATGGATTGAGGAGATCGATGTACACTCTCTCATGTAAGAGATTCGTGATGCGGATATACCTCTGGACCTGGATATCGCTAAGTTTGGTCAAATGGAGGGAGGGGTTAAGATCAAACCTTCTTCACTCTCTCTGTCTCCTCAGCGGTCAGGGGTGCAAAGTCGAACAAGAGACCATCTCCATCAAGGTCCTCGTCAAGGAAATCATCGCCGGTTCCATCCGGAGTGAGTAACTCGGATAATTCCCGATAACCATCCTCTAACACGGACCGATCTTGCAACCATTTCTTCCGAACAGCCTGAAGGTTGTTCTTGGATAGACCATCCGATCCACGGCTATGGTCGATTAACTCGTGGAGGGAACCGGTAAGGTAGAGGTGAGCTGTTTTGAGTTTTGGGGAAGGTGTGTTACCATCGGTGATCAAGACGCAATGGTCTACGAATCCCTTCGTCGCCTGTAACACGTCCGAGGTCAAGCCTGTAGCCTCCTTTCTGAGCGTTGATCCGAAGGTGGTGATGAAGTGAGATGCGCAAGATGTGATAGCATTTATATGCTTGATGAGGTCGTCGAGGGGAGAAATCGCAGCAGAAAACGCAGGCTCGGTTGGGTTTAAAGCCAATGCGAGCTTTGTTGTGATGTGGTAGATCAAGGAGAGCAGGGACAGCAAATCGGCGTGGATTTTGGTTAGATCTAGCTCTGATGGAGGCGAGAGTGAGCCGGAAACATTATCGAGGATGTTGAGGGAGGTCTGGCAGAGCTCTGAGGCTGCCTTGAGCTTGAGCTCGCACTCTACGCGTTAACATTGAGAGAGAGAAAAGAGGGATATGTCGAGTAGCGTACGTTTGCGGGCTGGTGATGACAGTTCGGACATCAATTCGGACGCGTCGACTTCTCACACCCGGTCCACGATGTCTACCCTTTCCTCGTCCCTCGCGGTAAGCGTCGGTCTGTGTCCAGTCTCCTTCGGTCAAATTGCTGACGACACCGACACTCTCTACCAACAGATGCTGAGGGCCGTACAGCGCAGGCCGCCATGCGTCGGTCACCGACTCACCGTTCTGGGTCCCATGCTTCATCCTCACCTTCCGTTCTCCGCCCGGTCCACTGCAACTTACCTCGGACGCAGGCCAATCTCCTTCAGAATAGAGCCCTTTCAAACTCTCAACCCATCGTTCCGGCGTTCCTTCACTCTCTCTTCATTATTTAGTCCTCGAACAAAGCCAACACCAACCCCCTCTCCTTCTACTATTGCCGATATATCACTACTCGAAGCTGCCGCTAATATTAATCACAACGACGTGGACAACCAAATTGCGCTGTACGAAGCTCTACTTGCCACCAAGGTCAAAGCCGGTTATGACACGGTCATTTCAAGATGGGAAAGGCTTTCCGAATTCGTATGTTATATCTGACTGTATTCTGCAACAAAAGTTCTGAGCGTTTGATATAGGATTCATCTTCCCCGGTCCTGCAATCCGATCGAGCCTTTGAACTATACCTGTCTGCCTTGGTAAAGAATGGCCTCGAAGCATCCGTCAATGCTGCCGTCAGAAGGCGGGATGCAATCTTGGCTTCCTCCGCAGCACAACCCTCGGTCGCTCCCTCTCCAGATACCCCCCCACAAGCATCGGCTCTCCCAGTGACGCCTACCCCAGATCCCGGTGTCAAATCCGAAGACACTCAACCACCTCCATCTTCATTCTCTCCGACACGGAGCGAGTCTGTTGCTCAGAAGGTCCTTTCGGGTGGTGGATCCTTTACCAGTTCCTTTGGTAACGGATTCCCCAAATCAGACCAACTTGCCGCCGCTATCACAGCCGGTGCAGGCGGTAGTGGGAATCCAATTTACGTCACTCTTGCGGAACGTGAGCTGCGCTCCTTATCTCGCGTCCCTTTCCTGAATTTCCGGTTTTCATTCAGCCAAAGGAACATGGGTATACCGCTCGATTAAGTACGTCGCATCTCTGTGTGCTGTGGTATTCAGTAAGTATTGCAACTACCGGCCTTTTTCGTTACACTCACGATCTGGGACATTCAGTTGTGGTCACACTACTGTCGGTCATGTTGGACAACACCGGGTTTATCAAAGCTGGACCTAAACAATCCGAGTTTGAGCCTCAACCGGGGAAGACCGTCAAGTTCAGCGATGTCCATGGCGTTGACGAAGCGAAAGAGGTTGGTACTTATTGTAGGTGGGGCTGTGGGAGTTAACCAAACCCACTGCGCAGGAGTTACAAGACGTCGTCGACTTCCTCAAAGACCCTGCTGCATTTGCTAGTCTCGGCGGGAAGCTTCCCAAGGGTGTGTTATTGACCGGACCTCCTGGAACCGGAAAAACCATGTTAGCTCGCGCAGTCGCTGGTGAGGCTGGCGTACCGTTCTTGTTTGCCTCCGGGTGCGTAGTCTCTCGCCTGATGTCCACTCGGTCAAGATGACGAGGTCGCTTACCATCTCCATTCTAGCGCCGAGTTTGACGAGATGTTCGTGGGCGTGGGAGCCAAGAGGGTCCGCGACCTATTTGCTGCCGCCAGAAAGAAGCAGCCCGCAATCATCTTCATCGACGAGCTGGATGCAATCGGTGGGAAGAGGAGTCAGCGTGACCAGCACTACCTAAAACAGACGCTCAATCAACTCTTGGTCGAGATGGACGGTTTCCTACAAGATGAAGGTGTCATTGTGATCGCAGCAACCAATTTTCCGGAAAGTTTAGACCAGTAAGTGAAGAAAGGGGTTTTCCACCGCGTAGAAAGGGGATAAATCGATTCTCTTTTTTTTCTTTCTTCCTTGCGGTCTTCAGGGCACTCGTGCGACCGGGAAGATTTGATAGAGTGATCGCCGTCCCTCTACCTGATGTTAGGGGCAGAAACCAAATTCTCCAGCACCATATGAAAGAAGTGGTTACCGCTCCAGGTTAGTGTTATTTGGTTACTCGGGTTATTATTTCCTTCTGACGCGGTTTCCCGACATGGTGGTTCTCTAGAGGTTGATCCAAGCATCCTTGCGCGAGGTACCCCTGGATTCTCTGGTGCGGACTTGCACAATATGGTCAAGTACGAACATTTGGTAACCGGAAATTTGCAACCTCCTATTGACTTGATTCTTTGTCTTTTCCTCAGTCAGGCAGCCATCCAAGCTTCCAAGGAAGGCAGCAAGGCTATAACCTTGAAACATTTTGAGTGGGCCAAGGTACGTTGACTTGGTTTTTCGAAATCCTGCTATAGCCCCCGTGGAAAGGGGGACTTCTTTATTCCGGGCTTTAGTAAGGCAGTTGCCGGTGACTAAGAGTCGCTACTAGGATCGTATCGTAATGGGTGCGGAGCGAAAGAGCTTTTATATTGATGATAAGGTCAAGCTCATGACCGCTTACCATGAGGTGAGTGGCGGTATCTAGGTTGCCGAGCGACACAGGTCACGGTGGCTGAATCTCGACGTTATCATGATAGGGTGGTCACGCGCTGGTTGCTTTGTATACCGATGGTGCCATGCCCCTACACAAGGTAACTTGCGTCCCTCGTGGGCACGCACTGGGCGTTGTAGGTGTTTTGTGTTTTCAGACCCGGCGCCTCTTGCTGACAGATTGATGGGTTTGGATCTTAGACGTCCCAGCTCCCCACGGACGACCGCGTTTCGATTTCTTTCAAGGAATACCTCGCTGAAATTGACGTGTGCATGGGTGGTCGGGTTGCGGAAGAACTCAGTGGGTGAAACTCGTCGGGACAGACCCCATCGCGTCATTGTCTGACTTGTTCCATGTTCCGTGCAGTCTACGGGCCCCGGAACGTAACGTCAGGAGCAAGTTCGGATCTAAGGCACGCGACGGGTACTGCTAATGCGATGGTCAAGGTGACGAACTTCATCCACCTATCTTGGATTCGGCGTTGAACTAAATGAGGCGGTATTTCACTCGAAAGCTTTGGGGCTATTCAGAAAAAGTTGGACCGGTGTATCACAACGACCGAGATGATAATATGAGCAGCAAGAAGCGGGAGGAGATTGAGAGCGAGGTTCGATCGTATGTAGTTCATTTCCTGCCATGCGGTGCCTTCTGCATTTCACTCGGCTACTCGCGAGTGATGTCGAAGGATCGGATGGGAAGATGTGTCCGGGGTCAACTGATTCATTTTCGGCTTTTTTTTTTTTGTAGGATACTGAAAGCGGGCGAGAAGCGGGCGACTGACTTGCTGAAGGAAAAGGAGGTAGAGCTCCATCGGGTAAGAAATATTTCGCCTCTCCTTTCTGGTTGATTTTCTGATGTTCGGTTTGTCACCGCTTGATGCTGCGCGATGACGTTGTGGCGTCCTAAAGTTGGCACGTGCGCTTGTAGAATACGAGACGCTGGATTTAGAGGAGGTGAAAAAGGTGATTAAGGGTGAGTCCATTCGGAGCATAAAAGAGGTTTTGGATGGGGATAAGGCGGAGGTGGAGAGAGGAGCTGAGGAGAGGGAGACGGTATCTACCTCAACTCCGTTGCCCAGTGTCGGACAACAGCAGACGGCGACGCGAGCGAGGGGGGTGTGACGATCTGGGTAAACACTCGCACGGTAGTCCGACCCGCACTCTAGTGAATTGACCGATTAGACTTTGTTTGGCCTCATTTTGAGCCTCAGTAAAATGTTCATATGTCCACAGGATTCAAATACCCGCATGTGATCTCTTTTTTCCTCTCCCCCACCGGCGTACTACTACATACACCCTATACCCTCGCTGAACCCGTGCCCTCCTACGCTTTCCGCACCTTCGCGAGTGGGCTGAACGACAAATTCTACGGTGAGTCTCTCTCCAATTGATCACTTTTGCATTCCAGCGAATTTGAAACAAAGTGTTCATTTCTCCAGTCTCCTACCTCCGCCGACCGATCGCCCACTGTAAGCCACTGAACCCAATTCGCTGCATTCCCCGGGACCACTGATGGTTCTCCTGCAATCGCCTGCAGATGTGTCATCGGAAGCTGTGGTTCAATAAACATGTTCCCTGTACCCATCTCGCGTTCACCGGCAGTCAGGACGTCGATTGTGGTAAGACAACCTGCCACAACTCTGCCGCACACCCGGCCACTTGTGTTGCTCCCACCTGCCGGTGTAGACGATACTTCACGTTCGTACCGTTCCATTCCTCTCTCCGCACCCGCCGATCGTCGTGCCTCACTCACTGCATCCATTCTTCTGATAGTCAACCGGAACGATTGATCTCCCAGGAAGTAAGCACAATCTCCTCCGACTCCGATTGCTTCCATTTCACATGAAGCCTGACATTCTCCCCTCACAGCTTTCTACAAAGTGTAGCCGTTGTACCAGTACCTCGTAACCTGTCCGTCTGGGTCTCAGCATTCATCCAATTTTGGTGCATTTAGGCATACCATTCTGTAAACATCCTCCTTCATCTCATATACAAGTTTGGTCTAGGGTAGCAACCCGTTATTGATAGCTACAAGTCGTCTAAATCCACCTCTGCAAGCGCAGAGTCACTTATCCACCCATCTCCATACTCATCCTCGTCCTCATCAATCTCTTCTCCGTTCTCACGCCGTTGCTGCTTCTCTGCGGCTTCCACGTTTAACTCCCGTTGTTTCTCCTGAGCTTTCTGTATGTCTTCAAGCGTCCACAGAGAGACACCCGTCTGGTCTTCCTTCGGGTTCTGGGATATCGTCCGCATGAACAACTTTGATAGTCCGATTGCCATGTCCGTTGACAAGTTGGCCGCAGTTTCGGTAATACATTGGTTGATCCACCGGGGTAATTTGGCCCTCTTATCCGCTCGTGCGAATCTCTAACCAGACATGTGGTCAACAGGGACCGGCATACAGCTCTGAGGAAGGATCCGAACCTTATCTGCAAAGATCATCAGACCCCAGTCCGTTTTACCTCTAAGAACACGCCCAACACATTGAGCCGCGTTCCGCATAGCGTCGAACCCCAGGAACTCGGATTCACGGATACGGTATGTGTCCCTGAGGTACTCCAGCCTCGCTTTCAAAATACGGCTCTCAGTGTATTGATACGGAACCCTGTCATCATTACAAAACTTTACGTCAATACAAGGACCGAGAGGTTGAATGTACGCACCCAAACATAATCACCGCTCGCCCATAGTTGTGATCGAAATCAATGCCCTCTGATACTTTCCCCCGTGCTACAGAGAGCAGTACGGCACCGCGTCCGTTATCGCACGCCTGAGAATGGAGGTGGGGAACGGTGGTGAGCGAACAGGAAGGCGGCCGACTCGGCCATTCGTCATTTTGACATACCTTCCGGTAATTTTCCAAAGCAACACTAGTCTCATTTGCATCCGGGGTCTCGACGAAGATCAGTTTGTGCTTCCAAACTTCATTTAAAATGCCCTTGGGAATAAGTTGTGAATCAGAGACAGGGTACAGGGTACAGGGCTTTTTTGCTTACCATATCGTGCCACGCAGCCACGATAGATTCCATATAGAGGTAGCTCGGGAAGAACGCAACGATCCCATCCGGCACGATTTTGCTGTACTCGATCAAGATACTGCCAAAGTTTCTGACCACAGCCGGATCATTTCTAACTTCAAACCTCGAGCTGATGGCCACCTGATCGCTACCCCTAGTAATTACCTGGTCATGAGGTTAACTCCTCAACGTTAACGGTTACGAAAGTGAACCTCGTACAAGCGGAAGGAAGGCGTTGCGTGTCAGTGTCATCGCATACGTTTCCTGAACAACAGGTGTAAATTGGAGCATCTTCGGGTACATGTCCAGTGGAGATATTGTCCCTGAAGTGATGACCACACTGCTAAATCGCTCGAAGACAGGTTTGATAGCGATCGATGGGTCCAAACATCTGGGGGAGGGTCGAGGTGTCGATAGGTCTCGAAAAGCTCGGTTTGGTTTTGCCGTAATACGGACTCACGTCAGATGGAATATTGGGTTAGGCACCGTTGCGTTGTCGGTCTCGAACGGTTCCAGAATCAGTAGGAATCCTGGAGGTCGACATCACGTTAATATATGCGCGGAAAAAAAGCGATTCGGAGCTCTGATATACACACCTTTCTCGTAAGTTGCCACTAGAGTAGCGAACGAAGCGACTTTTTGAAGCGCGTTGATCTCATCTAATCGATTTAATTCCAAAGTCCTAATCAGTGACTGCAGTCGCTCCGCGCAGAACCTAAGAGAGATGTTTTATGATCAGTGGGTGTTACATAGGACAATAAATCCAACCTCAATGGACGCCTCTCGATGTAGGTGATATCCTTCAAATGTTGTAGGAACGACAACGGTGTCTCGGCAACGACGTGGAGTACCCGCGTCCTGGTCTACTGATGGTTTCAATCCCACTTGTACATCAGAAATGTGATCAAACTGACTTTCAAATACTCAACAAAGCGTTTCAAAAACGCGACGAAGTGCTCCGCCTTCCGGATGTTTCCAGGAACTGCTTCCTTGAGTAAATCATCAGGGAGGACTGTTGACGTAATTTGAGCAATCTGTATACTGCGGAGCGCGGGGGCACACTAACCAGGGTTGGCCATGAATCCGTCCTCAGTATCTTCAGCGTCTTGAAGACCCTCAACCAACTTGGCGTACTCGTCTTGTAGTTTGGATGCATCCGTCTTCTTAATCCTGTAGATTAAGTTCGTCACGGACCTGCAGATGCTTTCAGCGGGACAGAGACCCACTCGTCAATCTTGTCTCCAAGTTTTGTAACGCTTCGCGTGGCAGACTCCAACATGGGGCGAGTCAAGTCTATGCTCAGGGACTCAATGCAGACGTTGTCTGTCTAGCGGTGAGGATCTCAATTTGAATGAATGATGACCTGATTTACCGATGTTGTGAGCCTCATCGAAAACGACAATCGCATCCTTCGCAAGTTCCTTTGACACTTGATCTGCAACTTTCGGGTCGAGTAGGTAGTGAAAGGAATAAATAACCACGTCGACAAACGGCATCTCGACGGGGTTCAGCGACCGGGAGGAAGCCGCACGAAGCAGAGCTTACCATCCGACGGACGGTGAAGTAGGGACACGTTCCGTGTTTGTGTCCGTACTCCATAACATCTGCTAGCGTCCATATCCCAGGAGGAATAAGTTTTCCCGGTTCCACCTTCCCTAGATTCTTCAAACGGTCACCCTCGAGGAAAATACTGCTTTACACGACTCTTACCTCGTGCCAGTCGCACAAGTCAACGGACCCTGGGTTATCTCGGCCCTTCTGGACAATTGCAGCATTGGTTATGTCCCGACATCGAGCATCTACAACGACCCCCTTCTTCTCTTTTGAAACCTAGGGAAGCGCTGAGTGATGATGGGCTATAAGCGAGTCCTCAGCCATACGTCGGGATGTATGCATAGGTTTTTCCGGCTGGTCAACCCGAGCCCAGTGAAGTTGCTCTCCTTTTCCTTCTCTTCCTCTGTCTCAGCGGCTTGGATCCGGTATTCCATCAAGCGACGCAACTCAGACAACGCTTTCTCGATCTCGGGGACAGTACGTGAACAGTACACGAGCTTCCGCTTTGTCGGAAAGAACTACGGTTATCCGTTAGGATAGATAATGTATGGGAGGACTTTGGTTACCTGTTGGTAAGAGACGATCAACGAAAGGAGTGAGACCGTCTTTCCTGTCCCCGAAGGCATCTCGAGCACACAGTGTCCCTGTTAAAGGCTTTTGTAGTTGAGTTTGAAACAAATGGCGGACAAATTACTGTGGCATCGAGGGTACGCTTGAGGTCGCACATATAAGCATATTGTTCTGTCGGGGGGAGGTGGGTGTGAACAAGGTTTGATTGACGATGTGGCAAGGTAACTGCAGACCAGGATATATACGGTCATAAGGAAAGATTATCTGGATTGGTGTCAGCTCACGAAGCGTGAAAGTTTAGCAGAAACGCGCACAGGCAAGTCATCGATGTAGAACTTCATGAACGCACAAGACGAGACGCGTCTGAGGTTTCCGCCATTTGCGATCGAAATTGTAATCGCGTCTCTTCCGGTGTCCCTGATGTTCACTCCCACTCGTTCTACACTCCGTGGTTGTCTACCGCGGAGTGCACGTCTTCTAAACCGTCAGCATGCACGACTACGAAACCTCAGTACCCGATCTCCGGAAGACTCGCTCAATGTCATCACCCAAAATTACTCCAATCCGGCATCTTTCGCGACCGAGTACTTCGGCAGAGTCTTCAAGTACTCCCTCGTTGGACTCTTCACCCTTGGTGTTACGCTAGGCACAGCGTTTGAAGCAGCCCACTTTTACGTGGAGAATGTCGCCCTTGCAGCCGAAACGGACCCTGATGCTCGAAAGTGGGAGTGGGATTTACAAGGGGACAGATGGTCGCCGCGCGGTTCAGGTGGGACGGAGCCCATGTTGGGCTTCAGATGCAGACATGCGGTACGCGGTGCTTGGATGGCCCAGAACTGGGGGACAGGGTCGGGCGAGAGGGTTATTGGAGGGCCAAACGAGTCAAGCACCCCAAACATGGACGATTCCGCTACTCAATCCGCCCAGGACTTTCTCAAGATTGCGATTAGCACAGCAATGACCAATCGCGCCAATGGTTCAAATATCTCAGGAGACGCCTTGCGGATACTTATCACCCGCCACGCAACCCTTCTGGAATCTTTGGGATACAAAGATTCTTTACTCGAAGCGAGGTCGGAGCTGGAGCGCATGTGGAAAGCTTTCCCTCCCTCAGGGATAGAGGCTTCACAGATTGCGCAGCGACTGGGGGACCTCAATAGGCGGTTGGGCGACTTTGACGACGCAGTCGTTTGGTGGACACGGGCTATCCAGCTTGCCGAAGGAAAGGAGCCCACAACCAGAATCCCGCTCGTCGTACCTACCTCAGCTCCATCCTCTCCTCTTGCCCAGAGGTCCCTCGTATCTACCCTCGTGTCGGTCTCGGCCTTCTACGCCACGACAGGACAGTTGAAGAAGGCCCAAGAAACGGAGACTTTGTCGCTAAATCTGATACGGTCGATCAAGCAGCCAGAGTCTTTCTCCTCGTCACCCGGGGAAGCACTCCATGCTCTCTATATCCTTCACCGCTCCGCAATTCTCTCCATACATCTCGCCGAAGTCGAACACGGGCTCCACTCGTCACCAGAAACTTCTATCAAGTGGCTCACCAACGCAGCGGAATCTTCTGAGCGAGTGGCTTTCGCCTTGTCCGAAGCAGCACATCGAGATTCCAGACGCGAGGTCCCACTCTCCATCATCGCACGTTCCCCGCCAATCGCTTCTTATTCCAGATCAACTTCGATGCAACAACCAGCTTCAAGCCTGCTTCGGGATTCCCGCAGGTCTGCAGCGGAAGCATGGCATTTGATTGGCCTTCTGACGGAAGGGCACCAATCGGGGAACCCCTCAAAAGCAGTAGAATACTATGAGCGGGCCCTTGGATGGATTGGAATCGATGCGGAAAAGTTAGATGAGGATGCTTCACCACAGACGGACGAAGAATGGACCCCACTACTTAAAAACTACATCCGTGTAAAATCTGCTTCCGCCAAATCAATTTAGACCCTTGACATAAGTACTCTTTTACCCGCTCAGATCGATGAACTGAGAAAAACGTACCGCCGACGAGGATCGAACTCGCAACCTTCGCCTATGAAGTTCATAGGAAAGCGACGCGCTACCATTGCGCCACGACGGCTTAACTGGCATTGCGATCGACTCAAATCAGAACCAGACTGCCTTTCGACGGAACCACCGTGGACAGTGAATTGCGCAGATTTCTCCATATGACGTGAAGATGGTGATAAGAGCTACGACTAATCGACTTGCGCGGTCTCTTTATCACCTACGTCCATCCAAGACCTCCGGTTCACATATCTTCGCCAGAAACATGACCGCAGTTCCCGAACGTCTCTTGGCTGACCGCGCTGCTCCGTTGTGCAGCCTCGAAATCGCGAAGCCATTCGGCCTCCTCAGGTGAATCGTCTATGTCGTCATCCTGAGCATATCTCAGACCCGTCACTTCCATAGCTCGAAAGAGAAAAAGTACGCGCATTACATCTCCGAGGCTTCCTGGGCTGGTGCCAGGATTATCCAAGGGCAATGGACCGAACAAGCCCAGCGCCTCTACGACTTGATCATCCTGGTCTTCAGCGAAAATGGGAAGCTTGCCAACCTCGAGGCTCTCAAGAATAAGTCCGGCGTGAGTGACGAGGAATGGGAAGACCTTCTACAATATTCCAGTCAGGTGCGAGCCCGGTCTCGCCGCTCACTCCTTGGATCTAATGCAGAAACCAGGTCCTGAGCAGCCTAGTGAACTATAAATCCTTCGGGTTCACGAAGTTCATTCCTCGTATCCCGAAGGAAAGGTTTGAGTCGGTGGTCAAGGCATCATCAAATGCCCCCAATGCACTGGGTATTTGGGAAACGGTGCGTGTCCACGGCTGTGTGAGCCTAGATTATGGAGGCTGATGGATTGTACTAGCTCCGAGACCACGTATACTCTGTTGCACCAGATGCAAGCCTCCTCATCGGAAAACGTGATCTCGGGCATATCTCCAATTATTACACTGGTCAAGTGATCACCGACAAGGAGGTCGCTGCCGTCCAGGCTGCCGCAGAGAAGCACGATGTGGACGTCCTGAATACTCGGTAGGTGATGTACTTCAAGGAAAACCGCGACTTTAAACTATCCAAGGGTTCACAAATATTCCCCGACCGAGTTCACCCTTCTGGTCGCCTCCGCCGAGGATAAGCCATCGACAAAAACTGTGCATGATATCGAAGTGCAGGGCAAAAAAGTCAAACTAACCATCCAATACGGGGATTTCTCAGAACCCCTCCAAAAGGCCGTCGATGCCCTGAAAGAGGTACTGCGTCCTCCCACAACCCTTGAAGCTAACTTACCGTAGGGATTTCAAGGCCAAAAAATACACCGCGAACGACCATCAGTCTAGAATGATCGATGGGTACATCGAATCGTAAGTATTGGGATCTCAAGCGGTGCTGTTGTACCAACGACACGATAGATTCCGAACTGGTTCAATTCCCTCCCACAAGAAAGGCTCCATTGAGTGGGTCAAGGACATCGGCCCGGTCGTCGAGAGTTATATTGGCTTCATCGAGACGTACGTTCGTGATCTTCCGTCGGGCGAGCCACATCCGACGCCCCCAAAAGCTACGTAGACCCGTACGGCAGTCGTGCCGAGTGGGAAGGTAAGCACGCGTGTTTAACCTCTGTTCTAGTCAAGTGGTCAAATAATGGCTATCGTGCAGGTTTTGTCGCCATCGTTGACAAGGAAATGAGCACCAAATACGAGAAGCTGGTAAATGATGCCCCACAGTTGATCAAAAATCTGCCATGGGGTCCCGATTTCGAGGTGGATGTCTTCAGAAAGCCGGATTTTACTGCCCTTCAGATAGTTTCCTTCGCGACTGGTGGTATCCCTGCCGGAATAAACGTGCGTGACTTCTAGTTCACTCGTGAGCGGTTCTATTGACCCAGTTCTATAGATTCCAAATTACTACGAGATTCGTGAATCAGTCGGATTCAAGAATGTTTCACTCGCTGTCAGTACTTGCCTCCTTTCCTAGTAAGGTCCTGCAACTTACATTTGAAGTAGAACATCCTTGCCGCCAAGGCTCCAAGTAGGCACTTAAGGTGACTGATGACCCGCAAACTAATTGCATAATCGTAGATGAGGAAGTGACCTTTGTCCACCCGGACGATCTTGAATTGTACAATGCTTGGGATTCTCGCGCTTTCGAGGTTCAAGTGGCGAGCCACGAACTCTTGGGTCACGGTTCCGGAAAATTGTTCCAAGAGGACGCCAATGGGAAGAAGAACTTTGACCCCAAGAAGGTCATCAATCCACTCACCGGCCAACCCATGTAAGTCCACACGGATCCCTGTTGTCATACATAGACCTACATTGCGCTCTCAGTAAGTCATGGTATAAGCCAGGTCAGACTCCTGGGTCGGTCTTGGGAGAAGTTTCTTCGTCACTAGAAGAAATGAGGGCGGAAGTCGTTGCGTTGTACCGTGCGCCGTTCGATTGATTATCTGATGAATATGTCCGTTGATCGTCACGGTTCACAGTTGCCGGCAATAAAGATATCTTGGAGATTTTCAAGGTTTGTCACAACATGGGGAAGATTTGTGCTATCTGGTGCTCATCAATATCCTCAGTATACCTCTCAGAAAGAGATTGAGGATGTGCAATACGTCATGTTCCTCATCATGGTTCGCGCTGGTAATGTGTTCACCCAGATATCACTCCACGGACGTTAATGCCCTGAAGGTATTCGCGCCTTGGAATTCTATGATCCTGTCGCCAAGAAACACGGTCAGGCCCACATGCAGGCCCGCCTCGGTATCACCCAGTGGCTGATCAAGGGAGGTATCGCGAGGATCGAGGAGATCCGCGCAGAAGATGGTACTCTTGAGAACCTCTATATCCGAGTCGGTCTCTTCGAATTCGAGTGTATCTTGATTTGTGCCTCACACTGCGACCCCAGCTTGACAGGGAGAAGGTCCTGACCAAGGGCAAGGAAGTAACTGGCAAACTCCTAATCGAACTCCAGGTTCGCAAGAGCACTGCTGACGGAAAGGGCGCAAGGGAATTCTACACGGAACTCACAAACCCTTTGCCTGGATGGGAAGGGGAGATCAGGGACCTAGTTCTGAAGAAAAAACTGGTCGGTGTCTTGGTCGGCACTCCTGTTCATTTCACCTGATAAGTTCTCCCGCAGCCTCGAAAGATTTTCGTCCAACCCAACACCTTCATTTCCAACGGTGAGGTTGTCCTCAAGGAATACCCACTCACCTCAGCCGGAGTGATCGAGAGTTTCATCGAAAGGAAATTGTAAGCAAGTGGACAATGTCATAGTTTAGCGGAGTAAAATGTATATCACTCTAAGAATCACAGCATGAAATTAGCGATTACCTCGCCAATTCGTAGGCTTGACACTTTAGGATTTCACGCTGATAAGGGGTTGGTTCGTTTAAGAAACCCCTTGTCATCTTTTCACTTCAATTCCCAGACGCTCCCTGCTTCTTCGTGACAGCGCTGTAAGGTATTCGGCTCTTGAATTAGAACCAGGTTAAGGATGTTGACGATGAATAGGATCTGCCTACGTCTGCTGGAAGGTTCACCCCGATCAGGGCTTCAAGGATTCCGCGGCCGGACCACCTTTCGAGCTCAACGACTTCTTCAGGAGTGATGAAAGCCCGAGAGAGACGCGCAGCGAAGATCATCTGGGCGGCGGCAGTTCTGATGCGAGGGGGTAGTACTGCCACCTGGTCGGGTACTTTGGTTTGTATGGATCCTGCTGCGGATTCCGCCGCCGAGGACACCGGTTCAGTGGCAACAGGAGGCTCGACACTACCCGATGAGCGCAAACGAAGGGGCACATAATTCTTTGCGAGGTGGTACAAGTGGAATGTCTCCATCTGTAATACAAGATATTAGCGGAAGATAGGTATTCCGCCGTCTTAGTGATACCTCGAAGGATCCAATGTCAGGAACAGTTTCCAACAAATGTGAGATTAAGTATTCATTGCGGTCAGGAAAGGACGTTTGTCGGCCCTGCGATGAGTAGAAACTGGGAGGCAGATAAGTTGCGGAGACTCGCCACAGATTGCTCGCCTTACCTGTCTGCGGATGCGTTCACGATGCCCTTCACGATCTTTGTGGTTTTCCCCTCTGGTCGGGCAGCCTCCAATGATTTGTACACCTACATAGGAGGGTGTTACTTTTTTTTAAATGAGACTGGAGATCGTCACTGAATCACCGCTTCGTAAATTTCCGGATCTGCCTCCACCTTAACAGGAGGTGTCAGCTTTTGAATGTCTCGTTATTTGTGTCATGTGCAGACCTGTTTCGTGATGAAATATGGTTGTTGTGTTGGGTCTCCGTTGACGAAGTCGTAGTCCCAATTTCTGTTGATAGCGACACAAGCTTTTGGGATCACTAGGGATCCGGGAGGGATGTCGATGAGCGCGCCACAGGAACCAAGGCTAGGAATGGACTCAGCAGCGGCTGATCACCGGAGAGGAGGATATTACCAACCGAACAACGAGCATGTCCCCGCTTAAACACTCGCGAACTTCGCGTACAAAGAAATCCGTGTTGGGGGATCCCATACCAGTACTGACGATCGAGACAGGGACACCCTTGTATCTTCCCGTGATCGTCATGAATCCCCTCTCTGAGGTGAGTCTGAACGGTACGGGGGTTTTGTCCAAGTGCTTCGCTATGATCAGAGCCCTGGATGGGGCACCCACTGCAATCTGAGATCCGTCGACACGAAGGCTCATAGGTGACAACGAAAAGATTCAAACGTACGATTCTGTTCGCAACTTCACCTGTCTTAAGACCAAGGTGATACACGCGGCCATCACCAGTACGAGGGAAGTCTGACGAACAATCAGACGAAGACCACACGCCAGATTGAAACGGCCTCACTTGCGTCGACGTGCAAATCTTTCATGGTGATAACGAGCCGAGCATGAGCGTTCGCGGCATTTGATCCGCCGAGTCCCGGGAACATGTGAACTGATTAGATTGTAGGAGCGGTATCTACGGTAAAGCCTACGCTTCACGGACGAGTACGGCTACAACGGTAACGCTAAGTTGTTTGTCAGGGATACATCCGAGACTGTACAGGAACAAACATACTCATCTAATTTCTAGAACGGAGTAGTCAGTGAGTGGTAGTCATTAGTGGGGATGATAACTTACTCCTCCTTCAAATGGCATACCTGCACGAGTAGACCGTTCTGGATTGGGGGAAATACTCATCCTAAAGGGTACAGTGACGATAGAGAACGACTTACGTGCCCATGGGCCAGATCGATGAGTATTGATCATACAAGCTCGAGCATAATGGACGAAGTTGTCCGTTACTGCTTGCACCTGTTGCTCGTCAGTTCCACCAGCTCTCCCAACTAACGTGCATAAGGCCAGCATCTCCGACCCAAACACATTGTCGCACAGCCCGTCGGTCTGGGGAAAGGTCAAGGTGTGGGATCATGCAGATCACGAAAGAAAACGAACGTATGCAATAACCAAATCCCCATCCCGCAGCCTCATCTCAAAAGGATGTCCATCCGAGACCTGATCCCTAAAGGGACCTTCGAAGTTTGGGGGGATCTTTGATAGCTGCCTACGACACATGGGTCAGTGAAGTCCCGACCGATCGGTGGACAACCCGTACATTGGGCAATTAAAGTAGTGCGTTTGGTATACGGATTCGTAGATTATGTTTGATGACCGGACGATGATGAATCCACTGTCACCAAGGCTAGAAAGCCATGAGAACGACGCAAACCGTGACTGCAAGCGCACAGCATACATACTTTAACGTCCGCAGAAGTCCAGAGGAAGCGTTGAAATTAAGAATCGTCGCCGTGCTTGAGCCTGTCATCGAATTGTGTCCAGGTCATAAAAGAGAGCATGTTATAAATGTTTACTCACCAGCAACCACACTCTTCTCGCGCAAAACAGCAGTATGGGCATTTTCCAGGCAATGTGCGGGGGTTAGCTCCCACCCTTCCACGGCTTCACGCTCCTCATAGCCTTGGGTTGGGTCCGTCTCGGGTTCCCCTGCCCAGCCTTGTTTCGAATACCGATGACAGTGGTACATGAGAGCTTGAGAGAATAGTGCAGGGTTGGTTAGGTCTTCCCACCCCCCTACACCGTCGGCAACCCCAACTGATAATCCCTGTGACCATTATTGACATTGAGGCTGGAGTGAACGGAGAGCAGCATGTATCTCACCTACCGAATTATTCATCATCTATGCGGGGACTTGAGTAAGAGTATGATTCAGCTTTTTTCGAAATCAAGAGCGCACCGGTTGAATGAAGAAGAAATCGTGACCAGGGTCCTTGGTTGCAGGGAGCACGCCTTTGGGCCACTCTAGGGTTTTGTCTCTCCATGCCCCAATAGGACTCTTTGGGTCGAAGGGGTAAACGGCGGGTAAGTACTTGGACCTTCTTGGTTTCGGACCTGGTGGCTTCCCTTGCCAGCTCGCGCCAATAACGAACCGGAACGGCCGTGAACGGTGCTCGGTGTGTGTGTTTGCACCAGCTGTTGCGAAAGCTCGTAAAGCCGGAATCGTCGCCAACGGACGTGGATGTTTTTTCGCTCTAATGGTCCATGCTTTATGTCCATACCTGCACAGGGTTGACGGCGGAGACATACGATGGGGTTGCTCGGGGGTAACGAACGGGACCCCTTGTCACGTGTGACGCCGGAAATAGTGTAGTGATCCATTGTTCCGAAGATCAAATGTCAATGTCTGATTCGCCTTGCGACTGCACAAAGTACAGAGTGTACAAGGATTTAAAATAAACAACGGCTCAGGTTCGTTTGCCAAATACGCCCAATAGTGTAGTCTGTTTCAATTTCCCAGGTTTCTTCTGCGCTGTTCCAGGTCCCCAACCGCTATTCTCTCTCTGTGATCGCAAGGGGGGTGCTGGTCGTAGAGGGACGGGAATCTGGGAGATGGACTTCATTCGCTTTGGAATCGGGCCGTCTTGGACGGAATCCGAATCTCTACCTTGTGCGGAATTCCCGTGTGCTCGATGAATGTCCTTCAACCCCCCACGGGCAGAACCGCTGCTGGATTTTTTCCTAAAAGGATTGTTGCTGACCATCGGTGCGGAGACGAGAGAAGGGGAGGTGGCAGCAGCCGGTAAACTCTCGCGTTTAGTTATCATACTCGACATCTCCTGTGTGAAAATTTTGGCCCGCATGCTTGACCGGTCGGGTTTAAGACTGGACGAGAGGGAAGGCTTTACCGAGAGCTTCACCCTCCGAGGTGGTGACGCATCGGGCCCGTAAACGGAATCCCACGGAGGGGGGTCACGAACCAGCATGAGATGTCGATCTATAGGCACGGTTTCTGCCTGAGACACGGTGGTGTCATGCAGTGACTTGCAATGACAGATTACCGGTTTGGAGGCTCGCGAGTCTAGCCCATAGAAACGTACCGCCGATTCGTGTTCCTCCGATGCATCCTCCACCATCCTCCACACTTCCCTCTCCAAGTATTCGTCGACTTGGTAGCCACAAAAGTGAGGACACGACGCTGTGGAGCTGTCCTCGTCCCAGGAGTCGATCGAATCGTCTTCCTCTGGAGGGAAGATAAAGTCATATCCCTCGTCCGATTTCAGCCTTTCCGGGGTATACTCCCAGCGTTGGATGACAAAATCCGTTATTTCTGAGATGCGAGTTTCGTTACCAGCATCACCCAAAATCGAGGAGATCCACTTTCGGAGCTCTCGTTCTGCTGCCATAACAGTGGGGTCCTGTTGGTGGTGGTATCGCTGGTATATTGAAACAGCCGAGAATGATGTGACTTCCCTGCTCTTTTCTGGGAAGAATGAAGACGTTCCAGGTGCGGGTTTGGGGTGATTAGGCCGTTGTGGCCAAGGAGGGTGAAATTCCGTGTTAATGTGGATCACAAAGGGGTCTGGGTGGGAGAATAGCACGTTGCGGGAGTCGGTATCTCTCAACCGCTGTAGGGCATCTTGGAGCGAGCACTGGAACAACTTGCGCTGATTCTTTCTACTTGGTCGAAAGACATTCGGACCCAGATCGCGAGTACAGCCGGTACCCCTTAGGTCTATTGATGGGTGAGTAGTCTGGCAGCAGGGTTAAGGAATATGCGAACCAAGGATAGCAAGAAGTGGGAAATTGGAGACCGCATCGATGACTTGGTTTGTTATCTTGGGACAATTACAAAGTCGTAGAATGCGGAGCCCTCGTGTGCCAAGACGCGGGTCTGATGGTTTGGTGGTAATTGTCGGGGCGAAGTGGCGGATACCTAAGTGTGAGATGGACGTTTGGCTAATATCTAGTGCGCAAAGCCCATGGAGAGATTTGAGCGCATGACTGGTCTCATCCGAGACGGACCCCGCGAGATTGAGCACGGTTATTAGCACGAAAGACGGTGTGGATGGAATGGCTTGCAAAAGTGGAAGGTATCTATCGCTGAGGGGGATGTAGTAGTTCTGGAGTCCCTTTGGGAGGTCAGAGTACACTTGTGCGATTATGGACCACAGTCGAGGATCGAGTTTGCAGAGGCAACGTATGGGCGCATCAAGGTCGTCGAATGTGGGGGGAGATAGGGCACGAAGGACTCGGGGCTGGCACCTAATACGGTGAGAACCAAAGCCGTGAACTTGATCGGCGTAGTTGAGGAGGGTCCGGATACAGAAGTAGGCGAGGGGTGGGATGCTAGGTTCTGGGCATGCGCGGATTGAGGCGCCAGCGCCATGACCGCTCTCGTACAGCCCGAGTGGGATTGAGTTTGGAATCCTGGACCTGGAGGTCTCGTCGGCGGCCTGCCTGGCACGTATTGGAACAAGTACGATTGGTTTCGGATGCGAGACACTGGGGGACATGGTGAGCGCGGAGGTCTCAGCAACTGACGGCTTATTGTGGGACGGAACAAATGCAGTGAAAATAAAAATAAAATAAAATAAAATAAAATAAATAAAAAACAGCAGTGATGGATGGTTACAGAGTTCCCGGATTGGGCAACCACTCTCAGCCCGCTTTCACCTCTCTTTCTCCTTCGCCTACGTCTCCGTCCAGCCTCCGCTACGGCCAGCAGGAAGACAGAAGGCTCCCTCAACTTCTTCTGTCTTTTCTTTGTTATTCCCGCTCAACAACACCTCAAAAGTCGCTCATTTCTCCCATTCTGTTCTCTTCCACCTCATGGCTGGTCGACCTGGCTACGGCCCACTAAACCCTCCTGGGCACCCTCCCAATTCTTACAACCAGCGACAGGGAACCTACCCTTCAGAGCATGGCCCCTACCGTGGAACTGCTTCTGCGAACTCAAGTCAAGTCCCTCTCGCTACTTACGACCAATCCCCCAACTATGATACCTACTGTTCGTGTTCTGTGTATCTCACTGTCCACCCCAGCTCACCTCGACCATTTTTCACAGCACAAGGCCACGAATCAGATTCAGACCACCTCTACAATCGCAAGTACTCCGCCTCTGTCGACTCTCACATGAGCGGTATCAGCACAAGCCAGTATGGTCCCTTCGCCGACGTGCCTGGATCCTCTGCTCCCTACCCTGCGTGGTCTTCAGAACGCCAGATACCCATATCCACGGAGGAAATAGAAGACATATTCCTTGACCTCACTTACAAGTTCGGGTTCCAGAAAGATTCCATGCGCAATATGGTGTGTCACCAAGCCTCTCCTCCCTCCCTTTCACTCAACCCTAGGTTCCTCCCTCTAGTTTGATTTCTTGATGCATCAACTAGACTCCCGCGCCTCCCGCATGTCTCCCAATCAAGCCCTCCTCACTCTCCATGCTGATTACATCGGCGGTCAACACGCAAACTATCGCAAATGGTATTTTGCCGCCCAGCTCAACCTTGACGACGCCGTTGGCCAGACGCAGAACCCTGGTCTCCAACGATTGCGAAGTGTCAAGGGCGGTCCAGCCAAGACCTCAGGCAGCAAATCCCTGGACAGCGCGTTGAATCGTTGGAGGAATGCCATGAACAACATGAGCCACTATGACCGTCTTCGACAATTGGCCCTCTTCCTCATGTGCTGGGGGGAGGGCGGTAACGTTCGTTTTGTGCCCGAGTGCATGTGCTTCATTTTCAAATGCGCCGACGACTACTACCGCAGCCCCGAGTGTCAGAGCCGATCCGACCCAGTTCCTGAGGGCATCTACTTGGAGCATGTCATCAAGCCTATATACCGCTTCATGCGAGACCAAGGTTATGAGGTTGTCGATGGAAAATTCGTTCGAAGAGAACGCGACCATCACCAAATTGTTGGATATGACGACATTAACCAGCTCTTCTGGTATCCCGAAGGAATTGCTCGAATTGTGTTCACCGATGGGGTAGGTCCCGTATCAGCCACTCCAGTGACCTCTTTAACCCGCCTACCGCAGAAACGACTCGTCGACCTTCCCCCTTCTCAAAGGTACATGCAATTCAGCAAGATTGACTGGAACAAAGTTTTCTTCAAGACCTACTTCGAGAAGCGATCGGTCGCCCACCTCCTCGTCAATTTCAATCGCATCTGGATTCTCCATGTTTCCCTTTTCTGGTACTACACCGCCTTCAACTCTCCCCGAGTTTACGCCCCCAAGACCAAGCTTGAACCTTCCATCCCGATGACTTGGTCTGCTGTTGCCTTGGGAGGCGCGGTAGCGACCCTGATCATGATTGCTGCCACTCTCGCTGAATTCGCATACATCCCTACGACATGGAACAACGCTTCCCATCTTACCACCCGACTTGTATTTTTGCTCGTTATCCTTGCATTAACGGCTGGTCCGACGGTTTACATTGCTATGGTCGATGGCAGGGATAACAACGGCAATATACCTCTCATCGTTGGCATAGTCCAGTTCTTCGTTTCGGTCGTTTCTACCATCGCCTTCGCCATCATTCCCTCCGGTCGCATGTTTGGAGATAGGGTTGCCGGAAAGTCAAGGAAGTATATGGCTTCACAGACGTTCACCGCTTCCTACCCCGCCCTACCCAGTGCCGCCCGCTTCGCATCCATCGTTCTTTGGATCTTGGTCTTCGGTTGCAAGTATGTGGAATCGTACTTCTTCTTGTCGTCGTCCTTCAGCGCACCGGTCTCTGTCATGGCTCGAACAAACATCGAACGTTGCAGCGATAGAATCTTCGGCGCCGCCCTTTGCAGGAACCACATGCCACTCACCCTGTCGATCATGTATTTGATGGATCTAATTCTCTTCTTCTTGGACACATACCTTTGGTACATCATCTGGCTTGTGGTGTTCAGTATTGGTCGGTCGTTCGCCCTCGGCCTGTCGATTTGGACCCCTTGGAAGGATATCTACACTCGCATGCCGAAACGCATGTACGCCAAACTGCTCGCTACCGGGGAGATGGAGGTCAAGTACAAACCCAAGGTTTGTTCAACCCCAACATGCCGTACTTAGTAGCTAATGTTTCTCCAGGTCTTGGTCTCCCAATTATGGAATGCGATCATCATTTCCATGTACCGCGAGCATCTCCTTTCGATTGATCACGTTCAACGTCTTCTCTATCATCAGGTTGATGGCCCCAACGGCACCCGCACCCTCCGTGCTCCGCCTTTCTTCACACACAATGACGGTAACAATTCGAAAAGCAACTTCTTCCCTGTCGGTGGGGAAGCCGAAAGGCGTATCTCGTTCTTCGCTTCATCCCTTACTACCGCACTGCCCGAATCTTTGCCCGTCGACGCCATGCCAACGTTTACTGTCCTGGTTCCCCATTATTCGGAGAAGATTCTGCTCAGCCTACGCGAGATTATTCGAGAAGAAGACCAAAACACCCGTCTCACTCAGCTAGAATATCTCAAACAGCTTCACCCGGTTGAATGGGACAACTTCGTCAAGGATACCAAGATCTTGGCTGAGGAAAGTGGATTTGACAACACTCCGACTACGACTGCGACAGAGAAGATCAGTCGCAAAGCGGATGATCTCCCGTTCTACTGCATCGGTTTCAAGACGGCTTCCCCGGAGTTCACCCTTCGTACTCGTATCTGGGCCTCCCTCCGCGCACAGACACTTTACCGGACAGTTTCCGGCATGATGAATTATTCCAAGGCCATCAAGCTCCTTTACCGTGTTGAAAACCCTCAGATCGTCCAAAAGTTTGCGGGCAACACCGACAGGTTAGAAAGGGAACTCGAACGTATGTCGAGGAGGAAGTTCAAGTTCGTTGTCTCCATGCAGAGATACTCCAAATTCAACAAGGAGGAGCAAGAAAACGCGGAGTTCTTGTTGCGTGCTTACCCCGACCTGCAGATTGCGTACTTGGACGAGGAACCCGGAGCCAAAGGAAGCGATCCGAGGCTGTTCTCCACGCTCATCGATGGCCACTCTGAGTTTGACGAGAGGACCGGACGACGCAAGCCCAAGTTCAGAATTGAGTTGCCCGGTAATCCCATTCTAGGTGACGGAAAGTCGGACAACCAGAACCACGCCATTGTCTTCTATCGAGGCGAGTATCTTCAGCTCATCGACGCCAATCAAGACAACTACTTGGAGGAATGTTTGAAGATCCGTAACATCCTCGGGGAGTTCGAAGAGTACAACATGTCTGGTCAGAGCCCCTACGCCCAGTGGGGTCACAAGGAATTCGCTAGGTCACCTGTCGCTATCGTCGGTACCCGCGAGTACATCTTCTCGGAGAACATTGGCGTTCTGGGCGATATTGCTGCTGGAAAGGAACAGACATTCGGTACCATGACCGCTCGTGCCCTCGCTTGGATCGGTGGGAAGCTCCATTACGGGCATCCCGATTTCCTCAACGCTATCTTCATGAGCACGCGCGGAGGAGTTTCCAAGGCACAAAAGGGTCTACATCTCAACGAGGATATCTTTGCCGGCATGAATGCTTTTGGCCGCGGTGGAAGGATTAAGCATTCCGATTATTACCAGTGCGGAAAGGGTCGAGATTTAGGTTTTGGCACCGTCTTGAACTTCCAGACCAAGATCGGAACGGGAATGGGCGAACAGCTACTCAGCCGAGAGTATTACTACCTGGGCACTCAACTTCCCGTGGATCGGTTCTTGACGTTCTATTACGGTCACCCTGGCTTCCAGGTCAACAACATCTTGATCATCTATTCAATCCAAATATTCCTGGTCACCCGTGAGTCCTCCTTTTTGTTGCTCGTTTCAGAGACTGACGCTGCTCGTAGTTCTGTATGTTGGAACTCTTCACAAGCAGCTCGACATCTGCCCAGCGGATCCGAATGGCAACGTTCCTGATACTGCGTCGGCATGTTACGTCCTCATTCCCGTCTTCGATTGGATCAAACGTTGCATTACTTCAATTTTCCTGGTCTTTTTCATCGCGTTCCTTCCACTGTTCCTGCAAGGTACGTTCTCCGTCCGCGCCGCTGCACCCTTGTATCAAACGAGCTTTGTAGAGTTGGTTGAACGAGGAACTGGAAAGGCCATCATCCGTTTGGCGAAGCATTTCCTCTCCCTCTCCCCGGTCTTCGAAGTCTTTTCTACCCAGATCTATTCGCAGGCACTCCTCAACAACTTGACGTTTGGTGGCGCTCGTTACATCGCCACCGGCCGGGGTTTCTCCACCACTCGGGTGTCATTCGCCATCCTCTACTCCCGTTTCGCCGGTCCGAGCATCTACATGGGCATGCGTAGTCTGTTGATCCTTCTGTATGCTAGCCTGGCCCTTTGGATCCCTCACCTGATTTACTTCTGGTTCTCTGTCCTATCACTTTGTATCGCCCCATTTTTGTTCAACCCCCACCAGTTCTCGGTTGCCGACTTCATCATTGACTACCGAGAGTTCTTGCGGTGGATGTCTCGCGGGAACTCGAGGACGAAAGCAAGCAGTTGGTATGGCTACTGCAGGTTGTCCAGGACTATGATTACAGGCTACAAGAAGAAGAAATTGGGACATCCCTCAGAGAAACTTTCTGGAGATGTCCCACGAGCTGGATGGAGGGCTGTCATTTTCTCGGAGATCATCTGGCCATTGGCCTCTGCGGCTGTCTTCGTGATCGCCTACATGTTCGTCAAGTCCTTCCCCGACGAGAATGGGAACCAACCCCCAAGCCCACTCATCCGGATCGTCCTCGTCGCAGTCGGCCCTGTCGCTTGGAATGCCACCGTGCTCATTGCCCTCTTCTTTGTGTCGTTGCTCCTCGGACCCGTTTTCTCCAAGTGGCAGAAGTTTGGGTCGTACGTCGCCGCGTTCGCTCATTTCTCCGCACTCATTGGTATCGTTGCATTCTTCGAGTTCTTCGTGAGTGCACCTAATCATCTGTATTCACGTGTCCGCGCTTAATGACGATATCCTCAGTGGTTCCTGGAACTTTGGGATGCTTCCCACGCCGTCCTCGGTGTCATTGCTATCGTTGCGATCCAACGGGCCATCCAGAAGATCCTTATTGCCGTCTTCTTGACTCGCGAGTTCAAGCACGATGAGACTAACAGGGCCTGGTGGACTGGTCAATGGTACGGCAGGGGCCTCGGACACTCCGCAATCTCCCAACCCGCCCGTGAATTTGTGGTCAAGGTCGTCGAGATGTCGCTTTGGAGTTCGGACTTCTTACTAGCTCACATCCTGTTGGTCATCCTAACAGTCCCCTTGTTGATCCCATGGTTTGACCGCATTCATGCCACGATGCTTTGTAAGTCGAACTTTTACGCGTGAGTCCATCATCACTGACCGTCATCTCCGCAGTCTGGCTCCGTCCATCGAAGCAAATCAGAGCTCCACTATTCTCCACCAAACAGAAGAGACAGCGTCGGTGGATAGTGATCAAATATACAATCATTTACCTGGTCGTGGTGGCTGGACTTGCTGCGTTGATTGTTCTACGTGAGTCGATCCCCGTGACAGCCCTGCATCGATGGATGTTCACGCTGTTTGCAGCTTCACTCTTCCGGGATCGCCTGAAGTTCGATTGCTCAGTGTGCCGGAATATCTAATCGTTCTTGTCATGTTTCGTGCATTTCGAACCACCCTTTCGCATTGTGTACCATTGACAGGCATCTTTACCGGAGGAGTTGATCGCTCCCTTCGGCTTACTGTAATCATATATAGATACATACCATTCGTTATTATCGGAATAATTGGAATCTGTGTTGGTAATGACGAAGTTTTTTACTCGGTTGAGCTGGGAGAATCTTGCGATGTGCGGCCTCACCCGCAAGTGCCAGTGTGGATGCAACTCGATCGCGACTGGGCCGTTAAGCGCTCGCGCAGGTGAATCTTCGGCCCTCCCTCTCATGACTTGTCCCTAAGATGGCAGATCCTGAGGCAGCAAAGCTTTGTACTCTGATAGTTCGTTCGCATTTTGGCCCGCTGACCGCGGTGAGTGATTAGACTATGGCCACATATTCTGCGGCTCTAACTCGCAACGCCCAACAGATGGTTGCTGCCGCTTTACTCACTCGAGGACGCCTTAATCTGGGACAGATAGTCCAGCTCACGTCGTTGAAACCGCGCACCGTCCGCGCCGCAGTAATAGCGTTGTTCCAACAAAACCTACTATGGCGTTCTTCTGCGGATGAAGAGAAAGAGGTGTTGGAGTTCAACGCAGGTGAATGTCTGACGCGCTTGAGATTTGGAAGGTACGTGTGGTGGGCTGAAAAGAAGTGCGGATTTCTTGTGGGTTAACCGATTTTTCATGGGATTCCCCCAATTGACCGGCCCCCAGGGCGGAGAGATTACTCAGTTGGTGTTGGATCACGGAAAATTGAAGCCTCCAGATATCTATCGACTGTTGCAGGAATCGATCCCAGACTCGTGTAAGGCATTTGTCTCATTTCCGACTATCCTTGGTCACTGAATAGCTCTAGTGGCCTCGGAATGTAGGGAGGCCTTGTACAAACTAGTTTCGGAAGGATATCTTCGACCGTCGACCGCATCATCCCACACCTCGCCCCGGGAGAAGTTGATTCAATACGAAGCCGAGGAAGTGGGGAAACAGAGTGGCTTCCTTACCGCTAAGGAGCTGAGACAGGCTCAAGAAACTGCTCGCGCTCGGGTGAACAGGGAGGAACATGAGGAGGCCAAGGAGATGAACGGTATCGTAAGTACCGGGAGGGTCTTTGAATTTACAATCGTTCAGTCGTACTCTGTTTTTCAGAAACTTGGCGGACCAGGAGAAACCAGCCGTAAGGCGAGTAAGGTGAGAGGCAATGTGTTGTCGGTTGGATCACAACCATGACAAATTCAAGGCAAAAGCAGTGGAAGTGGTAGATGTAGGTGTTCTCGTGTTCTTTCTCATGTTATTGGCCTGGCCATCTGATGCTAGAGCAGAATGAAGTATACTTCAGAATTAATTTCAACAGGTTCGACGTCCTTATCCGAAATAGCGTGGGTTTAATTCTATAACCCTCTTCGCTTGTCGCTTACTCAACTAGGATAGCTTGTGGAAGCCGCAGCTCTACAACGCTTTAATGACGGTGCGGCTGCCGTCATTCGAGCCATACTCTCAGCATCCGACAACAAACAACATTCCCTGAATGAAGCTAGATCAGGTGAGTTAGAGAAACCCCGTTCAAACCTACCTCCGCTGACCGCCTATCCACTTCAGACCCAATTTCTGTCAACAATATATCCGTGCGGATCTCAATGAGCGAAGACCTATCACGCGGCCTGTATTATCCTTCGAAACACAAACCGTCGCACAGTGAACTCCTTAAGGAGTACCTCGGGATGCTGGCCTCGGCAGATAACCCCAGTCCCAGTGGAAAAGCAGCGTCGTTTGTCAGCTTGAGTGGATCGAAAGTTCAGGTGGAATTCGATATCATTCATAGACGGCTACGATTGCAAGCGCTGGAGACGGCTTGCAGGGATAGGCACGGGAATGAAGGCGTTCGGGTGATGAGGTTGTTGTTAGAAACCGGTAAGATGGACGAAAAACAGGTGAAGTGCTCGTTTCCCGCGGGTCAAAAACCGGAAATACTTATCCCAGTAGATCTCCAAGATATCCATGATGGCACCCAAGGACTGTCGTCCTTTACTATTTTCACTTTCTGCGGATGATTTTGTCAGTTTACAAGAGGTTCCTCGTGGAGCGGATCGAAATCCGACTAGGACGTTCTTCCTCTGGTGAGTTATCTGAGCGTTTTGCTCGAAACAATTGAATTGACCTACTGTCAGGTATGTTGATCTCAGCAAGGCATATGCCACGCTTCTACGCAATGCGTACAAAACTCTATACAACATTGGAAAGCGGCGACAAACAGAGGCGGAGGAACCACTAGTCAAGGCCATACTGGAAAAGGGCCAGCGATCCGACGTTAGTCAAGACGCAGAAAGGCTACTGACGCGAAACGAGCGGGAGGAATTGGCGGCTTGGGAGAAGCGACGAGATGAGCTCACGTTGGTTGAGACAAGGGTAGAAGAAATGGTATTTATTCTGAGGACATTGGGTAGTACCACTGTAGACGATGAGCCATGACACATAGGCGCCAATTTACCCGCGATCGTCTACACCTCCTCGTCGATGTTGCCCTTCCACAGACATGCCTTGTCCCGGGTGCCCAGAGCTTGCTCCAGGTCCTTGGCTTCTGTAGCCGATACGGTCGCACCGGCACCCTACCAGATTTTCGACAGATATGCCAAGGTCTTGCAGAAAGACAGGTCAGCCGCTCCGAATCGCGTCGAGAACAGTCGGACGGCGGATTACGTGCGGGATGAGATTGCAGACAGACTAGCGGAACGTATGCTCGTGAGTTCTGGCCTCGTGCTCCCCTTTGTGAACCTAAACGCGTCGCATACAGGATATCAAGCGTAAGTTCAATACCGTGCTTGACCTGGGGTCCGGCCCAGGTCACTTCGCGAAACTCCTGGGGACCGAGACGACGCAGAAGGTCGTCATGTTTGACTCGAGCAGTACGCTATTGTTACTGAGTGATTATGTGCCGAAAACTCAAGGATATATAGAGAACCTTCTGCACCGTGATCCCGATGAGGAGTTTGAAGGTATCCCAACCCCCTCCTCCTCCACTCACGCCTAAGCATACGATCGTGAATTTCAGTCGAGGTTGAAAGGATCATTGGTGACGAAGAGAACCTGTTGGCTGTGATACCCAGAAACTCACAAGAGGCAGTTGTTTCGTGTCTGAGTCTCCATTGGGTCAACGACCTTCCAGGCACGTTTTTCTGTCATTCTGCCTCAATGTTGTGCGTTGAAGGTCGCATGCAGGGGCTCTTTCACAAATCAAAGAGGCACTCGTCCCCGACGGCGTTTTCCTCGGTGCCATGTTTGGTGGTGACACACTATTTGAGCTGAGGTGCGCCACTAGTCAACCGCTACGCTCGTGACTTCACTTACGAAGGAACGCAGGACTTCACTTCAATTAGCAGAAATCGAGCGCGAGGGTGGGATATCACCTCACGTATCGCCGATGACTGGTACAATGTTTCTGGACCACAAAATACTTTTGCTCACCAGAGATCCGCTAGATACTCGCGATGTCTCCAATCTGCTTGGTCGGGCAGGCTTCACCCTACTCACCGTGGACATTGACGAAATCATAGTTAACTACCCGAGTCTTTGGGAGTTAATGGAGGACCTTCAAGCCATGGGCGAGAGCAACGCAATCATTGGAAGGCAAGCTCATCATCCGTGGGATCCATATTGTTCCTCAGCTAAAATTTGGAGTTTAGGCGTGGTTATATTCACCGGGGTACCCTTGCAGCTGCTTCCGCCATCTACAAAGGTGAGAAGTCGCTTGAATTGTCGATGAACTTTCTTTAACCTTGGCCCAGAAATGTATGGCAAGGAGGACGGAACTGTTCCGGCCACTTTCCAGATAATCTACATGGTATATTCAATCCTTACCATCTCCGAACGAAGACCTAACGAGAAGCGCGCAGATCGGATGGAAGCCCTCTCCAAACCAACAGAAACCCCTCGAGAGGGGATCTGCCAGCAAAAGCCTTAAGGATGTGCTCTGATGAAGGGATTCAAGGTTGTTCCTGCGCTGGCTCCTCTACGACCACGTCGGTAGCTTTTTCTTTGCGGTTATCCTCTGGCCGTTTGAACTTTCGCTTCGGCATGACACTGTAGAGTGCTTCTTTCCAATCCCTCGACTGGTTCCAGTGAAGGAGGATCTCGACGACCTGATTTACGGTCAATACCTTCCTTGTCGGGAGCTCTGTGAGATAAGTTCCTATCGGAAGACGAGCGTGACGGACACCTGTCTCCACTGCTTTGTCGAGACACAGGTTCTATCGCGAGCACGATCAGCTCTCGCCGACCGCACATGCGATGCTTCACACATACCTTATACCTGTTGTGATCGACGATTCCTCCAACGATGTACGTTTCTCCCTCCTTCAGCTCCGTCAACTCTACATCCGAATCGGCAGTCAGATAGACAACCGTGCCACGATCCACGGGTGTGTGACCATCTGGGGGATCCCAGAGCTTTTCGTATGACTCTGCCCACCATTCGACGCCTGTCCACCGTTTGTACCCCGCGTCGCCAACGCTCTCGAGTCGTGTAAGAGTTTTGCCATCCAGAGAGACGTAAAGTAGATGTTCAAATGGACATTGTGCCTTCCTGTTCGCACTATATGCGTACGCGAGTTGTGAGGATAAGGATATTACCTCCTGTGTTCGAAGTGTTCGAAGATAAAAAAACTGACGAGGGCAGTAATCTAAGTAGGGCACACACACCTTCTCCGTCATCTTTTCGTCGAAGCCAAGGTCAATGACCAACCTTGCACCGAACTTGGTTTGGGAGCTCGGGTCCAGCTTGACTCGCTTTGGCTGCGGGACCGCCCCGCCATCGTCGTGAGGCTCGGGCTGTGCGGCAGCTCGCTTGAGTTTCCTCCTCTCCTTCTCGCGTGCCCTCCGTTCCGCCTTTTGTTCAGCATATCGAGCAGCTTTAGCGGCCTTCCTTTGAGCTTTTTTAGATGGAGGTTCAGCCGCTGTCTCTTCTGAGGAAATGGCTGGACCGTCGGGTACGGCGAGCGCTTTGTGGTCGGCGGTGGTGGACATAGTCGGTCAAGTGCATGAGATGGCGACCACGAACTCAAAACCTTCGATCACCACGGAAAGGTGAGTCCTCCTCGACATTCGTGAGTGTCTGGATACTATGATACTGATTGTGGAGTGCTACAGCGAAGAAACCACCCTGCAGACTAAAGGAGCTAGAATATATCTCGACCCCGATACTGTCCCACCTCATCCTGGGGACCAATGGACCAGATTTGTCTGCATCTCAGACACTCATAATCGCACTCCAGTGGTGCCAGATGGCGACGTACTACTTCATGCGGGGGATATCAGCGCAGGCGTACCCAACAGTATGAAGTCAATGTTCGACTGGCTGAGGAGTTTACCCCATCAGACGAAAGTGTGAGTGGGATCGACCTTTAGCACGGTTATTGCACCTTCTTCTCACCGTCCATGAAGGGTAATTGCAGGCAACCACGACGTAAGGCTCGGCATGATCATTGTACGATGCGAAGTTGTCTCATTTCAACTCACAGCTGTGTTTGGACGAGAATTGGACGATCGGCGGGTATATGGGGACGATGGGTTTCACTGGAGAGGTAGGCGGGTCCCAACCTCGAATGATACATAGATATTCTTACTTGAATCTAGGTGTTCGAAAAACTGCAGGAAGTCGTGAAAGGGGAGGATATCCGGAACTCGGGGGTCCACTACCTCGAATACGAGTCACTAGAGGTCAAAGTGAGAGGGAAGGTGTGGAAGGTTTTCGGATCACCGGTGTGTTCAATCGTGTCTGGTGTCAGTTCTACAGTTAGACGAGTGAACCCACCCCCCTACCAGGCTGCCGCAAGATATTCCTTCGGTGCATTCCAGTACGAGAACGACGATGAGGCAACCGGTGCGTGTCTTATATTCATGATGTCATAGATTGTGGGATAACCATGTTCGCGCGCAGCCGTCTACTCCAAGATACCCGAAGATACAGAAATACTGTTGACTCACACGCCGGCGCATCACATTCTGGATAAAACGAAGAAAGAGGCTCGGGCGGGGTGTGGCGTCCTGGCGAGGAGGCTGAGAGAGTTGGAGAGGTGTCGGTTGCATGTCTTTGGGCACATCCACGAGGCGCGAGGAGCTGAGATTGGAGAAGGGCATAAGATGCATGTCAATGCAGCTATTGGGAGCAGATTGTGGGGGCGGCCGGTCGTGGTAGATTTGTTGAATACTTTGGAGGATGACTCTACCTGACCCAGACGGCACGGATGATACACAACGCGTGGGCGTGACAAACGCGTGTGTCACGTTCATTTCACCTCC
>Ga0307514_10001237_pt1 | contig 33622 bp, 25 predicted proteins | sample 16_EM_MG_FD_203088 | JGI IMG/M metagenome (GOLD analysis project Ga0307514, IMG submission 203088) | Populus trichocarpa ectomycorrhiza microbial communities from riparian zone in the Pacific Northwest, United States - 16_EM | ecosystem: Host-associated > Plants > Roots > Unclassified | place... | reverse complement strand
GACCTTCGTGGTCGACCGGGACCACCGCGTCACCCACTGGAACAAGGCCTGCGAGCGGCTGACCGGCCGCCTGGCGTGGGAGATGCTGGGCCGCACCGAGTACTGGCGCGCCTTCTACAACCATGAACGCCCGCTGCTGGCCGACATGATCGTCGATGGCGTCAAACTGAACGAACTCAAGAACCACTACCAGGACGCCGTCAAGCCATCGCAGGAACTACAGGATGCCTACGAAGGCGAAACCTTTTTCCCTGCGCTCAAGGAAGGCGAAGAAGGCCGCTGGCTGTTCTTCACCGCGGCACCGCTGCGCGATCCGCAGGGCGAGCTGATCGGTGCGATCGAAACGCTGCAGGACGTGACCCAGCGGCGCAAGGCCGAGGAAGAGCTGACGCGCCACCGCAACCAGCTCGAACAGTTGGTGGAGGAGCGCTCGGCAGAGCTGGGCGGCACGGTGCGCCAGCTGGCGGCCTTCATGGAGAACTCCCCCATCGGCATTCTGCACACCATGGACGGCCGGGTGGTGCACAACAACCAGACCCTGGCCGCGATCTTCGGCCTGCCGGGCGGCTCGGCCGTCGGCATGGCCGGGGCCGACTTCTTCCTCAGCGCCGAGGACCACGACGCCCTGACCCAGCTGGCCAAGCCGCGCCTGGCCCAGGGCCTGCCGGTGCAGCACGAAATGTGGCTGCGCCACAGCAGCGGCTCGGCATTGTGGGTGCAGATGATCGCCTACGTGGCCGACATCCAGGACCTCAGCGCCGGGGCGTGGTGGCTGGTGCAGGACCGCACCGAATTCCGGCGCACACAAGACGAACTGCAAAGCAACTTCGCCCGCATCCAGGAAACCAACCGCAAGCTCGAAGAAGCGCAGAACCAGCTGCTGCAGTCCGACAAGATGGCCTCGATCGGCCAGCTCGCGGCCGGCGTGGCGCACGAGATCAACAACCCGATCGGCTTCGTCGGCTCGAACCTGAACTCGCTCAAGACCTATGTGCAGGACCTGATGCGCTTGATCGACGGCTACCAGCAGGCCGAGTCGCAAGGCTTTGGCACCGAGACTCGCGCACCCCTGGCCGACATCAAGAAAAGCGTGGAGATGGACTACCTGCGCGAGGACCTGCCGCAGCTGCTCAGCGAAAGCGAGGACGGGCTGGCGCGGGTCAAGAAGATCGTGCAGGACCTGAAGGACTTCTCGCGCGTGGACCAGGCCGATTGGCAGGAGGCCGACCTCAACACCGGCCTGGAGTCGACGCTCAACGTGGTCATGCACGAGGTCAAGTACAAGGCCGAGGTGATCAAGCAGCTCACGCCGCTGCCACTGGTGCGCTGCCTGGCCGCACAGCTCAACCAGGTCTTCATGAACCTGATCGTCAATGCCTCGCACGCCATTCAAGGCCGCGGCACCATCACGCTGTCCAGCGGCACCCAGGACGACTGGGTCTGGGTCGAGGTGCGCGACAGCGGCTGCGGCATGAACGAAGAGGTGCAGCGGCGCATCTTCGAGCCCTTCTTCACCACCAAGCCGGTGGGCAAGGGCACCGGCCTGGGCCTGTCGCTGTCGTTCTCCATCGTGCAGCGGCATGGCGGCTCGATCCGCCTGCAATCGGCCCCCGGCCAGGGCAGTGCCTTCCGGGTCTGGATCCCGGTGGCCGGCCCCGCTGCCGAAGGCGGCCTGCTGACCCCGCCAGGAAGCTTCTGATGCGCGCACCGCAAACCTCCCTGCCCGCACCGTCGCCACCGGGCCTCGGTCTGTCCGCCGCCAGCGAGCTCGTGCCGCGGCATGCGGTGCAGTTGCTGACCCAGGCCCAGGCCGGGCTGGTGCTGCTTGACGGCGGCAACGTGCGGCTGGCCAATCCCGCGGCGGCACAGATGTTCGGTTGTGAACCGCAACGGCTCATCGGCCAGCCCTGGCTGCGCTTCATTGCCAAGGCCGACCACCTGCAGGTGCTGGCGCAAAGGCAACGCCGCCTGGAAGGCGAGCCCGGCAAGGCCTACGACGTGCGTTGCGTGCGCCCGGACGGCAGCGAGTTCGACGGCAGGGTGTGCGGCCAGCTGGTCGACATCGACGGCCGGCCGGCCAACCTGCTGACCTTGTTCGACGTCAGCGAGCAGAAGGCGGCGCTGCGGCGAGCCGAATGGCATGCCGAGATGCTGGCCCGCAGCGAGGCCTTGTGCCGCAGCGGCTCGTTCGAGCTGGCATGGCCCAGCGGCCAGGTGATCAGCTCCAGCGGTTTGCGCATGCTGGTCGGCGAGGCCACGCCCGCGGCCGGGCCGGAGTTGATCGACGCCCTGCCCTGGGTGCCCGCCGACGAGCGCAGCCTGGTGGCCACGATCTGGCGCCATGCAGTGCTCGATGAACCGTTCGAATTCCAGCACCGCGTGCTGTGCGCAGACGGCCAGTTGCTGACCGTGCTGCATCGCGGGGTGTTGCACCGGGCCAAGGATGGGCATGTGGGCCAGCGCGGCATCGCCATCCTGCAGGACATCACGCAGCAGCGCCAGGCCGAGCACCGCATCCACGAGCTGGCCAACTTCGACGAAGTCACCGGCCTGCCGAACCGCACGAATTTCCTCGGCCAGATCGATGCCCATGCCCAGGCCGCACTTCGCGAGGAATGCGGCCTCACGCTGCATGTGATCGAGGTCCCGCGCATCGTCGAGCTGAAGGCCAGCATGGGCTTTGGCGCAGGCGACACGCTGGCCATGGCCATCGCCGCACGGCTGCGCCAGTTTTCCGACGAGCGCGAGGCCGTGGCCCACCTGGGCGACAGCGAGTTCGCGCTGCTGCAGCGGCACGAGGGGCCGCATGAGGTGGAAGCCGCCCGGGCCCGTGCGCAGGCGCTGCAGACCTGCCTGCAGCAGCCCGTGCTGCTGGGTGCCACCGATGTCTTCCCGCTGTGCCTGATCGGCATTGCCGCCTTTCCGGCCGACGGCGCCAGCGCCGAGGAACTGCTGGAGGCCGCACAGACCGCCAGGCTGGGCGCCGCGGCCACCGGCGGCGTGGCCTTCTTCCGGCCCGAATCGAATGCCCAGGCAGTGCGCGAGCTGCAGCTGGCCGCCGCGCTGCGCCACGCCATCGAGCGCAACGAGCTCACGGTGCTCTACCAGCCGCAGGTCAGCCTGGCCAGCGGCCAGATCATCGGCGCCGAGGCGCTGCTGCGCTGGCACTCGCCGGACTGGGGCCAGGTCCCGCCGACGGAATTCATCCCGGTCGCCGAGCGCGCCGGCCTGATCGGCGCGATCGACGACTGGGTGCTGCGTCAGGCCTGTGCCCAATCGCTGGCCTGGCAGCGCCAAGGCCTGCCGCTGGTGCGCATCGGCGTCAATTTTTCGCCGCTGCAGTTCCAGCAGGGCGACGTGGCCCAGCAGGTGCAAAAAGCCTTGCTGGACACCGGTGCCGACCCGGCCTGCCTGGGCGTGGAGCTGACCGAAAGCACGCTGATGGACGACCCGGTGCGGGCCGCCGCGATGCTGTGCGAGCTAAAGTCCATCGGCATCGAGATCTCGCTGGACGACTTCGGCACCGGCTACTCCAGCCTCAGCTGCCTGCGCAGCCTGCCCATCGACGTGGTCAAGGTCGACCGCTCGTTTGTCAACGACGTGACCGCCGGCCCGGAAAGCGCCTCGGTCACCCGCTCCATCATCACCATGGCACACGGCCTGCAGATGCGGGTGATTGCCGAAGGCGTCGAAACGGAGGCCCAGCTCAGCCTGCTGCTGGCCAAGGGCTGCGACCAGATCCAGGGCTACTGGTTCAGCCCGCCGGTGCCGGCCGATGAGGTGGCCCGCATGCTGGCCGAGCACCGCTGCCTGCCCGAACACCTGACCACCCGCCGCAGCCGCCCGCGCACCTTGCTGCTGGTGGACGACGAGGAAAACATCGTCTCGGCCCTGAAGCGCCTGTTCCGGCGCGACGGCTACCGCGTCATCACCGCCTGCAGCGCCGCCGAGGGCCTGCAGCGCCTGGCCGAAACCGAGGTCGACGTGATCATCTCCGACCAGCGCATGCCAGGCATGACCGGCGTCGAGTTCCTGCGCCAGGCCAAGGCGCTGTACCCGGACACGGTGCGCATGACGCTCTCGGGCTTCACCGACCTGCAGTCCATCATCGATGCAGTCAACGAAGGCGCGGTCTACAAGTTCCTCACCAAGCCCTGGGACGACGAGCGCCTGCGCGCCCACGTGGTCGAAGCCTTCCGCCGCAAGGAGCTGGCCGACGAGAACCGCCGGCTGGACCTCGAGGTCACCGGTGCCAACCGCGAGATGGCCGAGCTGAATGCCCGCCTGGAGCGCCTGCTCGGCCAGCAGCGCGAACAGGCCGCCCTGCTGCAGACCAGCGCCGGCGGCGCCCATGAACTGCTGGACAGCCTGCCGCAAGCGGTGCTGGGTCTGGACCCGGATGGCTTGCTGGCCTATGTCAACGAGACCGCCCGCCAGTGGCTGCCGGCCGAACAACTGCCGCTGGGCATGGCCCCCGGGCCCTTGCTGGCACCGGCGCTGGCCCTGCCACCGGGCGGCACCGGCACGCTGCTCGTGCATGGCCAGCGCTGCCGGGCCTGGAAGCGCAGCGTCTACACGCCCGACGGCCGCCCGCGCGGCGAAATGCTGGTGCTGATGTGCCCACCGATGCCAGCCCCTTTCACCGCCGAGCCGCTGCTGCAGGCCACCGTTTCCGAGACCGCCCGATGACCGATCCCACCTTGCCCCGCCCCGCCTCGCCGCCTCCCGCGTCCGAACCGCAGGCCGCGGTCGCCCCCGCAGACGCGCGGCAACAGCAGCTGTTCCGCCACACCCTGCGCGAAAGCCGCATCCACCCGCTGGCACCGTTGCTGCGCCGCTACCGCAGCCTGCGCACGCTGGCCGCACCCAACTCCGACGAAGAGACTCGGCATGCTTGACACCTACGGCCTGTCGCAGCTGCCGCACAAGGTCAAGGACCTGCCGGTGCTGCCCCAGGCGGTGCTGGAAGTGCTGCAGGTGCTGCGCAACGACAACCTGTCCGCGGAGCACTGCATCCAGCTGATCGAGAAGGACCCGGCATTGGCCGCGCGCACCCTGCGCCTGGCCAACTCGGCCTTCTACGGCGCCCCGGGCCGCGTGGCGCGCATCGCGGATGCCGTCAGCATGCTGGGCCTGCGCACCGTCTCGGGCGTGCTGGCCGCAGCGGCGCTGACCCAGGCCTTCCCGGCCAGCGCCTGCGCCGGCTTCGACTTCGCCGCCTACTGGCGTCACGGCCTCGCGGTGGCCATGAGCGCCCGCTCGCTGGCATCGCATTGCGGCCTGGACCCGGAGCAGGCCTTCCTGGCCGGCCTGATGCATGACATCGGCCAGCTGGTGCTGGCCGCCCACTTCCCGGCCGCCGGCAACGCGGTGCAGGCGCTGATGACCAGCACGGACGTGCCACGTGTGCGCGCCGAGCAAACCCTGCTCGGGCAGGACCATTGCCAGGTGGGCGCGCTGCTGGCCGTGCACTGGCGCTTTCCGGCGCCCATCGTCGAGGCCATTGCGCAGCACCATGCGCCGCCGCCCGCGGCGGCCTCGGCCCCAGCCGCACTGGACCTGACCGGCCTGGTGCATGCCTGCGACGCGGTGGCGCATGCGCTGGACCTCGCCGGCCTGGCCGAAGAAGCAGTACCGGAGATCGACCTTTCCGTCTGGACCCGGCTGCGGCTGGACGAAGCCCGCGCCATGCGGCTGTTTGCCAGCGTCGAAGGCGGCGTGCGCGACATGTGCGCCGCGCTCTCGCTGTGAGGCCCGGTCCCGTGCGACCGCCAGCAGGCTCTTCGACCCCACCATGAACACGCAAGCCCTCCCACCCACCATGGCTGACGATGAAGCCATGCTCACGCCCGAGAAGGTGCGCGCGCTGCTGCTGGCCAACGAGCAGCTCAGCAAGCTCAACCAGCGGCTGGCGCAGGCGCAGGACAAGCTGATGCAGTCAGAGAAGCTGGCCTCCATTGGCCAGCTGGCGGCCGGCGTGGCCCACGAGATCAACAACCCGGTGGGCTATGTGTTCTCGAACTTCGGCACCCTTGAGCGCTACCTGGCCGACCTGTTCCGCATGCTCGAAGCCTATGAGCGGGCCGAAGCCGGCATCGTCGACCCGGCGCTGGCCACCGAGCTGCGCGCGCTGCGCGAGGAGATCGAGCTGGACTACCTGAAGCAGGACATTCCCAGCCTGATGGCCGAGTCGCGCGAGGGCATCGGCCGGGTGCGCAAGATCGTGCAGGACCTGAAGGACTTCTCCCGCGTGGACAACCGGCAGGAATGGGAATGGTGCGACCTGCACAAGGGCCTGGAGTCGACGCTGAACATCGTCAACAACGAGATCAAGTACAAGGCCGACGTGCACCGCGAATACAGCGTGCTGCCCGAGGTTCAGTGCCTGCCCTCGGAGTTGAACCAGGTCTTCATGAACCTGCTGGTGAACGCCGCGCAGGCCATCCAGCAGGAACGTGGCCTGATCATCATCCGCACCGGCTGCGACACGCAGCAGGTCTGGGTGCAGATCGAGGACAACGGCGCCGGCATCCCGCACGAGCACCTGGGCCGCATCTTCGACCCCTTCTTCACCACCAAGCCGGTTGGCAAGGGCACCGGGCTGGGCCTGTCGCTGTCCTACGGCATCGTGCAGAAACACGGTGGACGCATCGAGGTGCAGAGCGTGCCCGGCCGCACCTGCTTCCAGCTCAGCATTCCGCTGCAGCGACCCGGCGACGCCAGCGAACCCGCCGTCACCCCTGCCTGACCCTCATCCGCACCCGTCCCCCGGAGCAACCCACCATGCACAACGTCCTGCTGGTCGACGACGAACCCGCGATCCTCAATGCACTGCAGCGCGCGCTGCGCCAGCAGTTCGGCAAGCAGCTGCGCCTGGACACCGGGCTGGGCGGCGCGCAAGCGCTGTCCATGGGCCTGGAGCGGCGCTACGACATCGTCATTTCCGACCTCCGCATGCCTGGCATGGACGGCCTGGACTTCCTGTGCCGCTTTGCCAAGCTGCAGCCGCACTCCACCCGCATGATGCTCACAGGCTCGGCGGACTTCGGCACCGCGCAGCGGGCGGTCAACGAGATCGGCGTGTTCCGCTACCTGACCAAGCCCTGGCAGGAAGACGACCTGGGACTGCACATGCGGGCTGCGCTGGCGCATGCGGACAGCCTGCGCACCCAGCGCGATGCGGCCGATGCCTGGGCTTCCAGCCAGGGCCAGCTCTCGCCGCAGGAGCTGGAGCGCCGCCGCCTGGAGGCGCTGGAACCGGGCATCACGCTGGTGGAATGGGCAGCGGACGGCGCGGTCATCATGCCCTCGCTGGACTGATCAGGCCGGCTTGGCCTTCATGCGCTGCCGGCGCGCTTCGTACAGCAGCACCGCTGCCGCCACCGACACGTTCAGGCTCTCCACCGCACCGGCCATCGGAATGCTGACCAGCTCATCGCAGGTCTTGCGCGTGAGCTGGCGCATGCCCGGGCCTTCGGCGCCCAGCACGATGGCCACCGGGCCGGTCAGGTCCACGTCGTACAGCGTCTGCGTTGCGTCGTCGCTGGCGCCGATGATGCGCACGCCGCGCTCCTTCATCTCGTTGAGCGCACGCGCCAGGTTGGTCACCATCAGGTAGGGCACCGACTCGGCCGCGCCCGAGGCCACCTTGGCCACCGTGGCGTTCAGGCCCACGGCATGGTCGGTCGGTGCGATCACGGCCTGGGCGCCGGCTCCATCGGCCACGCGCAGGCAGGCGCCGAGGTTGTGGGGGTCGGTCACGCCGTCCAGCACCAGCACCAGCGCAGTGTCGAGCTTCGCGGCTTCCACCTCTTCCAGCACCTCGTCCAGCGAATGCCGCTGCTTGACCGGGTTGACCCGCGCGACCACGCCCTGGTGGCGCGGCCCGCCGGACATCTTGCTCAGCCGGTCATCGTCGCTGTCCACCAGCTTGATGCCCGCCTCGCGGGCGCGGTCTGCGAAGCCGCGCATGCGCGCGTCGCGCCGGCTGGCATCAAGGTGAATCTCGAGGATGGATTCCGGCGCCGTTTTCAGGCGCACGGTGACGGCATGGAAGCCGTAGAGAAAGCTGGTGGACATGGGGAAATGGACTCGGAAGGCCCCGGTGGAGGCAGCAGGCTGGGACGGGCGCCAACGCGCCCGCCAACCTTCTAGCCTACCACTGGCTGAACGCCACCCAGGCCATGACGCCGCCGATCAACACCGGCTGGTGCACCATGTAGAAGCTGAGCGACCAGCGGCCCAGCACCGCCAGCGGCTGCAGCGGCGCCGGCACCGCGCCAGAGAGCCAGTGCCGCCGGTGCGCCAGCAGCCACAGGCCGGCGGCCACGCCGATCAGCATCACGCCCAGCCACGGCAGCACCGGCACATAGTCCTCGGTGAAGGGCAGCTCGCTGACCAGCCCGGTCCAGTTCAGCCAGCGGCCATTCAACAGCGGCGACTGCCACACCCGCGGCAAGGCCAGCGCCACCACGCCCAGGCCGGCCAAGGCCCACAGCCCGGCCGCACCGCGCCGCATCAGCGCAGGCACCAGCAAGCGCGTGAGCAGCAGCATTGCCGCAATGCCGTGCAGCACGCCAAAGCTGATCCAGCTGTGCGGGAACATCAGCGCCGAGCCGGCCGACACCAGCACCGCGCAGCCCACCACCTGGGCCCAGCGCCGCCAGAAGCGCGGCCAGCCCTGCCCGGCCGCCAGCGCCACCGCCTGGCCCAGGCCCGCGCAGCTGAGGAACAGCGTGACGATCAGCGTGCGCTGCGTGGTCCAGAACGGGTCGGACAGGAAGCGCTGGTGCGGCGTCAGCAGGTTGTAGTGGTTCAGGTCGAAACAGAAGTGGAAGGAGGCCATCCACAGGATGGCGACGCCACGCAAGGCATCCAGGCGGTCAAAGCGCTCGCCGCGCGGGCGGGTGGCAACGGCAGGTTCCGGGGACGTTTCGGGGGGCATGAGGCTTGCATTCATCAGCCTGGGGACGATACCGCAGCCCCGCTGTTGCCCGGTTGCCGCCACGCTGAGCAAGGCTGCCGGGATGTCAAGAATCGTTGCGCGATGCTTGCAGTCGCCCCGAACGCCCCCAGTTGACGCCAAATGAGCAGCGATTCGTCCTCTGTCGCCGTCCGGCTCGGTGAAGCCGTGCTGAACCTGGTCAGCAGCGTGCCGCCGGCCCGGGAGCTCGCCAGCTCGCAGCCGGCAGACGCCGCCTGGCAGCTGGCCCAGCGTGCCGCCCGCAAGGCCGGCGTGGCGGCCGGCACGCTGGCGCTGCCTCCGGGTCCGCTGGGCTGGCTGACCATCCTGCCGGAGCTGGTGGCGGTCTGGCGCATCCAGGCGCAGATGGTGGCCGACATTGCCGCGATCTACGGCACCCAACACGCGCCGACACGCGAACAGATGCTGTACTGCCTGTTCCGCCACACGGCTGCGCAGGCGGTGCGTGACCTCGCTGTGCGCATGGGCCAGCGCGTGCTGGTCAAGGAAGCCGGCGCGCAAGTGCTGCAAAGCGTGGCCGGTGCCATCGGCCTGCACCTCAGCCAGCGCGCACTGGGCCACGGCGTGAGCCGCTGGGTGCCGGTGGCCGGCGCAGTCGGCGTGGGCGCCTATGCCTGGCACGACACCCGGCAGGTCGCCAAGCAGGCCATGGCCTTGTTCGACCCACAAACCGCCAGCACCGCTTCGCCCGCGGCCGACTGATCCCGCAGGTCAGCGAACAAGCCGCAGCGCCACGGCGTGCCATCGGCACCCGAGAAGGAGAGACAGAAATGACGGCGACAGAGAACATCACCCAGAAGATCCAGGCGCTCGGCGACTGGCGAGGCGAAACGCTGGCCTGGGTCCGCCAGCTCATCCACGAGGCCGATCCCGAAATCGAAGAAGAATGGAAATGGGCCAAGCCCACCTCGCCCGGCACGCCGGTCTTCTCGCATGACGGCATCGTCTGCACCGGCGAGACCTACAAGCAGGTCGTCAAGCTCACCTTCGCCAAAGGCGCTGCCCTGCCCGACCCGCACCGGCTCTTCAATGCCAGCCTCGAAGGCAACGTGCGCCGCGCCATCGACATCCGCGAAGGCGAAAAACCGGACGAGGCCGCGCTCAAGGCCTTGATCCGGGCCGGCGTGGCGGCCAACACTGCGGCCAGGGCCGCCAAGCGCAAGCCGGCGAAGAAGTAGCCGATCGTTTTCGCCGCTCGCTTCTCAGGCAATCAGACCTGATGCGCCGCGACGATTCGCCGCCGACCCACCAGAAAGGCATCGGCCACCAGCTGGAACGGCCGCCAGTCGACCTCGGACTCGCCGGCCATGCACAGCTCGGCAAAACGCGCGTACAGGCGGGGGTACTCGCCCGCCAGGGCTGCGTCGGCCGCCAGCGGCTGGCCGTCGATCTGCAGCGCGCCGCCGCCGTGGGTCAGCTTCAGGCGGCCGGTCGTGGTCACGAGCTCGATGTCCCAGGTCTGCTCGCCCTTCTGGCGGAAGTCGAATTCCGCGTTCACCATGACACCGGCCTCCGTGCGCAGCGCCAACTGGGCCGCGATGGGCGCCTGCTGGTTTTCCGGGAAATCGAGCGTGGCCTCGTGCACGACGGCTTCGCCCGGCAGCACCTCGGTCAGCACCGACAGCGCATTGATGCCCGGGTCGAACACCCCCAGCCCGCCCGGCTCGAAGATCCATTGCTGGCCGGGATGCCAGTGATGCACGTCTTCCTTCCAGGTGATGGTGCCGCCGGTCAGCGTACGGCTGCTCAGCCATTCGCGCGCCGCGTCCACGCCGGCCGCAAAGCGCGAGTGCCAGGTCTGGAACAGGGTGCGGCCCTGGCGCTGCGCTTCGGCCTGCAGCAGCGCAATGTGCCGGGTCGTCGCCGCGGGAGGCTTCTCCAGCATCACGTGCTTGCCGGCCCGCAGCGCGGCGAGCGCGGCCTCGAAGTGAGCCTGGGGCGGCGTGCAGATCGAGATCGCATCGAGGTCCTTCACCTCCGCCAGCATGGTCTCGACGTCGGCGAAGTTCGCCACGCCGTCCACCCGCGCATTGCGGCTGGCACAAGCCACCAGTTCAAAGCGCGGATCGGCGGCCAGCGCCGGAATGTGTTGATCGCGGGCGATCTTGCCAATGCCCACCAGGCCCAACTTCAGTGCCATGCCATTTCCCCTGGAAGTGGTGTCGCGTCGCTCGATGAGCGACGCACGGATTCAAATCCCGCCGGATCGCTTGCCCGGCGAGCCGGCATGTTACGTCGAGCATCCGCCCCGCTCTGCTCACGCTTCAATCCATCCGCTGCGTCGGCGCCCGGCGGCGTGACAGAGCGACCGCTGGCACGGCGTGATCGTCGCCAAACCCCTTCAACCCGAGAGGAGGACACCGTCATTCGACAGCCGCAGACTCGTTCTCCGTGTGCCGCTCAGGCTCCGTGGTGCGGAGGATTTCGTCCAGAACGGACGTGGCGTAGTTGCCGGCGGGCAAGGAGAACGTGAGCACCAGTTGACCGGCCTGCGGCCATTCCCATGACATGTCCACCGGCCTGGCCACCAGCGCGCGGCGCGCCTGATCCAGGCCGGCGTGTTCCATGCCGTCGCATAAGGTGGCGTGACGTTCGGCCACGCCCATTTCCAGGGCCTGCGCCTGATCGGTGGTGCTCACGCGGCCCCGTCCCCAGAGCGGTCCGGTGGGCCCGCCCGCCTCGTCCATCACGTCACCGGGCAGGGTCTTGCCCCAGAGTCCCTGCTGAATGCGCAGCGCCAGCACTTCATTGAAGACGAAGGAGCGCACCGCCGACAGGTAGATGCCCTTCTTCTTCGGGTTGCGCACGCGGATTTCGCGCGCCAGCATGGCCCGTCCCTGCTCGACGTTGCCGCCCTCGAAACCGAAGCGCTGAGCGCCGAAGTAGTTGGGCACGCCATGCGACGCAACGGCCTTGAGACTGGTCTCCAAGGCGTCGCGGTCACCGGTCAGGTCACGCAGCACGATGCGGAACCGGTTGCCCTGCAGATCACCGGGGCGCAGCTTCTTCACGTGGCGGCTCTGGCCCAGTACCTTGAATTCCGGGTGCTGAAGCTGGGTCAGGTCGGGCGTCTCGCCTTTCCCTTTCCCAATCGGCAGGTAGATGCTGAACCACTGGCGGGTGATGGCGTAGCGGTCCTTGAGCCCGGCATAACCCACGTCCCTTTCCTGCACCCCGGCGGCCTCGGCCAGCTGCTGGGCGACGAAGGCGGTGTTGGCACCGTTCTTTTCGATGTCCAGCCAGATGTGTTCGCCCTCACCGGAGGGCGGTTGCAGCGGCAGTTCGGTCACGATGAAATCCTCGTTGAGGCGTTTCAGGGTGGCGCTGGCGCCGCTGGCCGGATAAGCGTTGGGCCACTGTGGCAATGTCGTGTATTGAGCGTCGGTCATGAGGGGTTTGACGGCACCAGCCGTGGAGAAGGGACAGGCTGCCCAGCCGACCAGGGGCAGTCCAGACCGTGATTCTCTCCCTGCCCGCATGCCTTGACGAGCGCCAACAGGCTTCGGCAGCGAGCTCGCTTTCGACGGCCCAGCGCGGGCACGACGGCGGCCACCAGTGGTTCATGGGGCAGGCAAGGCAAGGTGGAAAGCGGGCGGCAGCAGGTTCACCCCCGGAAGGTTCAGCAGCGATGTCTCCCGCATGATGCTCACGAAGTCGGCAATGAAGGGCTTTTCGGCCATGGCTGTGGTGCTGGTGGCGTAGAGGCGGCCGGTGAGGCCGGGCTCGCCGATGCGCTGGCGGGCGACGTAGCCGCGGGCGAGGTAGCTTTCGACGGCCCAGAGTGGGAGCGCGGCCAGGCCGCGGCCGCTGGCGACGAGTTGCAGCATCGCGATGGTCAGTTCGCTGGTGCGGCGTGGCGGGGTGATGCCGGCGGGCTGCAGCACGCGGCGCACGAGGTCCAGCATTTCGTCTGGCACCGGATAGGTGATCAGCGTGTGGTCGGCAAAGTCTGCCGCTTCCAGCCAGGGCTTGGCGAGCAGCGGGTGGCCCTTGGGCAGCAGCGCCACGATCTCGAAGCTGAACAGCGGGTGCACGGCCACGCCGGCTTCGTCTTCGTCCACCTCGGAGACGATGGCCAGCTCGGCGCGGTCCTGATGCAGCAGGCCGATCGGGTCGGCATGGAAGCCGGAGACGATGTCCAGCTCCACCTCGGGCCAGCGGCTGCGGAAGGCGTCCATCGCCGGCATCAGCCAGTCGAAGCAGGTGTGGCACTCGACGGCGATGCGCAGCTGGCCGGCCGAGCCCTGGACCAGCCGGCGCACGTCGCGCTCGGCTTCGTCGAACAGCGGCAGCACGGCGTCTGCCAGGCGCAGCAGGCGCTGGCCGGCGGCGCCGAAGCTGGCCGGGTTGGCCTTGCGCTCGAACAGCGTCACGCCGTAGTGCGCCTCCAGCCCCTTGAGCTGGTGCGACAGCGCGGACTGCGTGAGGTTGAGCAGTTGCGCGGCACGAGAGAGGTTGCCCGCTTCGCGCAAGGCCAGCAGGGTCTTCAGGTGCCGAAGCTCCAGCGGGGATTGGGCAGAGACGTGCGAAACGGTCATGAGCCAGACTCAGGATGATCAGAAGAAAGTTTCGTTTGAATCATAGTGAGCGGCCGCCGATCATTCAAGCTGAATTCATACACATCTTGCTTGAACATGATCCGTACTCATACATTGGGCTTTCCGCGCATGGGCGCGCAGCGCGAACTCAAGCAGGCGCTGGAGCGCCACTGGCGCGGCGAGCTGAGCCCGGCAGAGCTGGAAACGCAGGGCCAGCGCCTGCGCGTGCGCCATTGGGAGCTGCAGCGCGACCATGGGCTGGCCAGCGTGGCGGTGGGCGACTTCGCCTTCTACGACCAGGTGGCCAACCACATCCAGCTGCTGGGCTGCGAGCCGGCGCGCTTTGGCTTCAGCGGCGACGAGCCCGAGCTCGCGCGCTACTTCGCGATGGCGCGCGGCGTGGCCGCGGCGCATGCCCACGACGAAGCCTGCAACTGCGGCGCCGCTTCGCCAGCGGCGGGCCAGCCGGCGCTGGAAATGACCAAATGGTTCGACACCAACTACCACTACCTGGTGCCCGAGTTCGACGCGCAGACCCGTTTCCGCCTGAACGCCGGTCGCCTGCTGGCCGAGGTGGCCGAGGCGCAGGCACTGGGCCACGAGGCCAGGCCGGTGCTGATCGGCCCGCTGAGCTTCCTGTGGCTGGGCAAGGCCAAGGCCGAGGGCCTGGACAAGCTGGACCTGCTGGACGACCTGCTGCCGGTCTACCGCGAGCTGCTGGCCCAGCTGGCGGCTGCGGGCGTGCAATGGGTGCAGGTCGACGAGCCCATCCTCGGGCTGGACCTGCCCGGCGCGTGGGCGCTGGCCTTCGAGCGCAGCTACAACGCGCTGCACAACTGCGGCGTCTCGCTGCTGCTGGCCACCTACTTCTCGCCGCTGGAGGACCACCTCAGCCTGGCCTGCAAGCTGCCGGTCGCCGGCCTGCATGTGGACGCCGTGCGCGCCGGCCACGAGCTGCAGGCGGTGCTGGACTGGCTGCCGCCGCAGCGCGTGCTGTCCATCGGCATCGTGGACGGCCGCAACATCTGGCGCACCGACCTGGATCGGGCCTTTGCCCTGCTGCGCCCGGCGCTGGCCCGGCGCGGCGGCGAGCTGTGGATCGCGCCTTCATGCTCGCTGCTGCACGTGCCCGTCAGCCTGGCCCATGACGCCGCGCTGGACGCCGAACTGCGCAGCTGGCTGGCCGGCGCGACCGAGAAGCTGGCCGAGCTGCGTGTCATCCAGCGTGCGCTGAACGAAGGCGAAACCGCCGTGCGCGCCGAGCTGTTTGCCGCCCGCGCCGCGGTGGCTTCGCGCGCGGCCAGCCCGCGTGTGCGCCGCCCGGCCGTGGGCGAGCGCCTGGCGCAACTGCCGGCCCATGCCGATCGCCGCGCCAGCGCCTTCGCGCAGCGCCAGCCCTTGCAACGCGAGCGCCTGCGCCTGCCGCCCTTCCCCACCACCACCATCGGCTCCTTCCCGCAGACGGCCGAGATCCGCGCGGCGCGCGCGGCCTTCAAGCGCGGCCAGCTCGACCAGCCTGCCTACGAGGCGGCAATGCAGCAGGAGATTGCGCTGGCCGTGGCGCGCCAGGAGGCGCTGGGGCTGGACGTGCTGGTGCACGGCGAGGCCGAGCGCAACGACATGGTCGAGTACTTCGGCGAGCAGTTGCACGGCTTTGCCTTCACCGCCAACGGCTGGGTGCAGAGCTACGGTTCACGCTGCGTGAAGCCGCCGGTGCTGTTCGGCGACGTGGCCCGCCCGCAGGCGATGACGGTCGGCTGGACGACCTACGCGCAAAGCCTGACGAAAAAGCCGATGAAAGGCATGCTGACCGGCCCGATCACGATCCTGCAATGGTCCTTCGTGCGCGACGACCAGCCACGCGCCGACACCGCGCTGCAGATCGCGCTGGCCATGCGCGACGAGGCGGCCGACCTCGAAGCCGCCGGCATCGCGGTGATCCAGATCGACGAGCCGGCCATCCGCGAAGGCCTGCCGCTGCGTCGCGCACAGCAGCCGGCCTACCTGAAGTGGGCCGCGCGTGCCTTCCGTGTTTCGGCCAGCGGCGTGGCGGACGCCACGCAGATCCACACCCACATGTGCTACTCCGAATTCAACGACATCCTGCCGGACATCGCCGCGATGGATGCCGACGTGATCACCATCGAAACCAGCCGCTCCGACATGGCACTGCTGCGCGGCTTCGGCGATTTCCGCTACCCCAATGAGATCGGCCCCGGCGTCTACGACATCCACTCACCGCGCGTGCCGACCACAGCCGAAATGCTGCGCCTGCTGCGCAAGGCCGCCGAAGTCATCCCGCCCGAGCAGCTCTGGGTCAACCCCGACTGCGGCCTGAAGACCCGCGGCTGGCCCGAAACCGAGGCCGCGCTGCGCCACATGGTGGCCGCAGCGCGGGAGCTGCGCGTGAGGTGATTCCGCGCCTGGCAGGGTCGCGGCCAGGCTTCGCGATGGTGGGGGCGCTTCCCCGGGGCATGCACGCCAACCGGCGTGCATGCCATCAGGGCACGATGTTGACGTAGAAGCCGGATGCGTTGCCCAGGGTCATCGCCTGCTTGCCCGGCACGCTGGCAAAGAACTCCGTGCTGGCATAGGTGCCCGAAGGCAGCTGCTTGGCCAGTGGAAGGCTGTGCGAGACGGTCAGCGTGGCGCCGGGGGCGATCGTGACGCTGCTCAAGGTGCTGCTGCCGTCCACCCCCACGCTGTACTGGCTGTAGCCCTGGACCGAGCCGGTCTCGTAGGTCGAGACCACGGCCCACAGGTCCACCGTCAGCGGCGCCGAGGTGACATTGGTCAGGTCGTAGGTGGCCTTGCAAGGCGTGCCGACAGGCAGCGCGTCGGCACCTGCACACGCCGTGACCGGGCCGTACTTGACCGGCGCCTTCGCGGCCGTGATGTCGACGGTGGCGGCGCCGCCTGCGTAGTCGAAGGCCTGCGAGTAGTTCAGGCCGTAGGTCGTGCCGTCCTGGCGGAATGCCCAGAGCTGGTAGTGCCCCGGCGCCAGGCGGCGCGCGTTGTACGAATACTTGCCGTTGGCGTCCACGGTGAACAGCGCTTTGGTGCCCATGCAGAGGTCGAGGCTCGGGTCCTGGCAGCCCTGAAGCTGCACCGCCACGCTGCCGTCCGTGATCGGTTGATTCGTCACCGGATCCAGCGCCACGCCGCTGATGACGTCGCTCGCTGCCGACGCAGCGGGCCCGCTGCGCGCCGTGGCTTGCAGCTGCCGGGCCATCAGGGGCTTCATGGCCTGGGCCGAGCGCACGGTCGAAACAGCCTTGTCGGCCGCCGTCACGGTGTAGTTGAAGCCGTAGCCGTAGCCGATGGTGTTGGTCTGGTCGTCAGCCGTGGAAGCGTAGACGTACAAGGCGCCCGTGCTGCCCGACAGCATGTCGCTCAAGGACATCGACTGCGTGACCTTCTTGGATTCACCAGGCGCCAGCTTGATCGCCATCGGTGCGCTGGTCGACTTGCCCATCGTGTAGTTGGTGCGGAACATCGGCGAGCCGTTGGGACCTTGTTCGGTCTGCGACCAGACGCTGGTCTTCAGGGTCTTGCTCGTCGTGTTCGACAACACATAGGAGTACTTGCAGCTCCCGCCCGCCGCGATGGTCTGGCACGGGGTCATGTCCGACACCACCATGGGCAGCGGCGCCAGCGCGTAGTTCTTGGTCGACTTGCCCTCGAAGCCGGTGACGGTGACCGGCGCCAGGTTCTTGCTGGCGTGGTTGTCGGCAAGCACGCGGATCTGGTACACGCCGGGCGGCAAGGCCTGGGCGATCGCGTAGTGGCCATTCGCGTCGGGGATGCCCTGTGCGCTGTAGGTCGTGCAGATCTGGTAATCCGCCGAAGGGCAGGACATCAGGTTCACGACGGCAAAGTCGGCCTTGGTCAACGGCAGGCCCGTGACCGCATCCGTAAGGTTGCCGCTGAAGGCGATCACCGGCACCGTGGGCGGGCCGATGGTCAGCTTGTAGGTCCCGGTCGAGGTATTGGCGCCGGTGAAGCCGAAGTCCGGATCGCCCGCGGCGGCGATGCGGACCACGCCGTCAGCGGGCGCCATGAAGACCAGTCGTGCCTCCAGGCCGTTCTCGGAGTTGTCGCTGTACTGCACGACGCTGCAGTCGGCATCCAGCAGGCCCATCAGCATGTTGCCCAGCGTGCCGGCGCCCGATGGCGCGCCGCGCATGTCGATCTGGAGCAATTGGCCGGGCTTGGCGGTCAGCGTGTAGAAGTCGACGTCCGACGCATCGATGGTGCCGGACAGCTTGACCTTGCTGGTCTGGCCCAGGTTCTGCGGCGCAGCGCAGCTGTTGTTGGGCTCCACGTCCTTGATGCCGGCCCAGGCGAGCGGGCTCACCAGCGCAGAAAGGACGATCAGGCGTCTGGCAAGGACGTGCAGAGAAAAACGTGACATCGGACTCTCTCCTCGGAAACAACGGCGGGCGCGATGAGCATCGGCGCCGCCCTGAGGGTCGTCGGCCGTGTCTCAAATCGCGTGTCAGGTCAGGATAGGACCAGCCTCGATCCTTTGCAAGGATTTTCCTGGAACATTCTCAGAATATCCCTAACGCGTAGCTGCTATGCTTTCGCCATGGCCGACATGCTCATGATTTCCGAAAGCCGCGACACCGCACTGCGTCAGCGCGCCGAACTGCTGGGCCGCAAGTTGCAGGATGCCCTCTCGACCCTCGTCTCCGAGCTGGGGCGGCGCGGGATGCGCGACCAGCGCTCGATTCGCGAGGTGCTGCAGCTCAGCCAGCCGGTGGTCAGCCGGCTGCTGACCTCGGTGCGTGGCGGCGACCCGCTCACGACGCTGAACTCGATCCCCGGGCAGGAGGCGCTGCGCCAGATGCTGCGGGGCGCGTCCGCTGCCGATGTCGACCGCGACTGCATCACCAAGGTAGCGGCCGCGGTGGACGAATTGGGGCACTTCATCGATACCGATTTCGGCGACCGTGCGGCCTTCGACGCCGTGTTGAGCGACTGGGTCGTGGAGTCGCGCGCAGCATTCGAGGCACGCCACAAGGCCGCCGCCTTCAAGGCCATGAGCGCGTTGCGCGGCGTGCAGGCGGACGTGGTGCTGAGCGCGGGCATCATCTTCCCGACCCCCGGCGCCGAAAACTTCAGCTCCGTGGGCATCGATGCGCTGCTGGGCTGCCGCCGCACGCGCCCTTCGGGGCTGCTGCGCAACGTCGGATCGTGGTTCGTGCCCCCCGGCGCGCATCACACCGTGACTTCGCTCGAAGGTCGGCCCATTGCCAAGGCCAGCGACATGTTGCTGGCCGGCTTCTCGACCGTGACGCCCGATCTCGTCGAAACCGTCCAGCACAGCAGCGTGTTCGTCGAAACGACGATTTCCGGCCTGCCGCTGGGCCGAAGCGACGACGCACCCGGCGTCGACTACGTCTGCGGCCAATTGCTGTCCAACTTCAATCGCAGGCGCAGAACCAGCGATTCGTCCACCGCTGGCATCGGCGGGCACGCGGAGCCGCCATGCGAGTACTTCATCGTGGACGTCTGGCTGCACGATGAGGTCTGGCCTGACTCGCGGGCCGAGGTTCACATCTTCGACACCGTCGTGCGGGGAGCCGCCCATCCCAACGACGCTGCACGGCGCAACGACCGGCTGGACATGGTCGAGACCGTGCAGTCCCTGGGCACGGGCCCGGACGCCTTCCGCCTGCCGGAATACCCGCGCTATGGCGAGCTGCTTCGCCACGTGTGCGCGGTGGCCGGCATCGACGCGGCGCGGCTGCGCGGCTACCGCTGCAAGATCCGCTACCCCATCTACGGCTCCCAGATCGGCATCGAGTTCGAGCTGCCCGCCTGAGTCCGGCTTGGGGGGCAGTCCAGGCGACCGTCGAACGGGCTACCGCGCAACGGCGAACGTGTTCGGCTGTTCGTCGAGCATCTGCAACAGCGCTGCAGATTCGGGCGAGGCGCGCAGCGCCAGCGGCATGTCTTGCGACGGGCGAAGCCGTCGCCGCTGGCCATCTGAAAGAAAGCTCAGCCTTGCGTTCAGGCAGGCACCCGGCCGATGACCTTGGTCACGCGGCGCGGCCTGCCCGGCTGGCTATTCTGGCCACCGGTCTCCAAAGGCATTCCAGATGGTCAACATGCGTCACGGCTTCGCGGGTTCGGCAAGCAGCGCCTGCGCCGCGGCGCTGCTGATGGCGGCCTGCGCGTCGGCCCCGCCGCCGCCCAAGCCGACCGTCGTGTCCGGCAGCATCGCGGCCTCGGCGCGGGCCAACCCCAGCGTCAGCCAGCGACCCTCGCCGCTGCTGCTGCGGGTCTATGAGCTGAAGACCGCCAACGCCTTCAATGCCGCCGACTTCGTCTCGCTCTACCAGCGCGACCAGGCCGAGCTGGGCACGGAAGTGGTGGCACGCGAGGAGTTCACGCTGGCGCCGGGCGAGCGCCGCGCGCTGAACAAGACGCTGGCCCCCGAGACGCGCTTCATCGCCGTCTTCGCGGCCTACCGCGACATCGAACACGCGAAGTGGCGCAGCGTCGTTGCCGTCACCCCCGGCAAGCAGCAGCAGTTGCTGATCCAGGCAGACGAGCTGGCGGTCAGCGCGGTCGTGCAACCGTGAGTTCACACCGCAACAAGGTCGTCTGGACGCAGGGCATGTTCCTGCTGCCGCACCACTTCCAGCAGGAAACCCGTTACCTCGAACACCTGGTGGACCTGCGCGTGCGCGCGCTGGCACCGCACGGTTGGGGCTTCACCGAGCTGGTGCTGGACGAGGCACTGCTGTCCAGCGGCCGGCTGGGCGTGCTGCGCGCCAGCGGCGTACTGCCGGACGGCACGCCCTTCCTGATCCCGCAGGCCGACGCCGCCCCCGCCCCGCTGGACGTGCCGGCCGACCTGAAGGGCGACACCATCTGCCTGGCCGCGCCAATGGCCCGCGAAGGTGTGAACCAGGTCGCGTTCGACGGCGAGCCCACCGGCGAACTGCTGCGCTACCGCGTGGCCGACCACACGCTGCGCGACCTCACCAACGCCAGCGACGAACCCGAGCCGGTGCAGACCGGCGCGCTGTGCCTGCGGCTGATGCCCTCACGCGAGCTGGGCGACGGCCATGCCGCGCTCGGCGTGGCCCGCGTGCTGGAGCGCCGCAGCGACCAGCAACTGGTGCTGGACCGCGCCTACATCGCGCCGCAGACTCGCATCGACGCCAGCGGCCACCTCTCGGCCATGGCCTCGCTGCTGCACGGGCTGGTGCAGCAGCGCGCGCAGCTGCTGGCTTCGCGCATGGGCCAGCTCGGCAACGGCGTCTCCGAGCTGGCGGACTTCCTGATGCTGCAGGCGCTGAACCGCGCCGCGCCGCTGTTCCGCCAGCATGCGCAGGCGCCCAGTGCGCACCCCGAAACCCTGCACCGCGACTGCCTACAACTCGCCGGCGACCTGGCCACGCTGGTCAGCGAATCGCGCCTGGCCACCGAGTACCCGCTCTACCGGCACGACGACCTGCGCGCCAGCTTCGCGCCGCTGCTGGACGAGCTGCGCCGCATGCTCTCGGTGGTGCTGGAGCGCAATGCGCAGCAGATCGAGCTGGTGGACCGCTCGCACGGCGTGCGCACGGCCGTGGTGCCGGACGCCAGCCTGCTGCGCAGCGCCAACTTCGTGCTCGCGGTGAACGCGCAGCTGCAGGCCGAGCAGCTGCGCCAACGCTTTCCGGCGCAGTCCAAGCTCGGGCCGGTGGACCGCATCCGCGACCTGGTGAACCTGCAGCTGCCCGGCGTGGCCCTGCGCTCGCTGCCGGTGGCGCCACGCCAGCTGCCCTTCCATGCCGGGTTCCACTACTTCGAGCTGGACCGCGGCGGCGAGCTGTGGAAGCAGCTGGAGCGCGCCGGCAGCCTGGCGCTGCACGTGGCCGGTGACTTCCCCGGCCTGGAACTCGAGCTGTGGGCCATTCGGCAGTAAGCCACGGGAACCGCCATGGACCCCTCCGCCTTGAATGACCCCTTCGCCGGTTTCGACGACCAGAGCACCTTCATCAAGCCGCGCCCCGGCGGTGCCGCTGCGGCGCTGCGCAACACACCCGCCGCGCCAGCACAGCAGGACACGGCCGACGAGGCCGCCAGCACCGCCCCCGGCCTGAACCCGCTGCTCACGCTGGCCAACCGCCTGCTGCTGCTGGTGCCGCAGCTGCGCGCCACCCGCCGCGTGGACGACCCTGCCGCGCTGCGCAACGCGCTGGCCCAGGGCATCCGCGACTTTGCGGCGCAAGCCGCGGCCGCCGGCATCGCGCCCGAACGCGTGATGGCCACACGCTACGTGCTGTGCACCATGATCGACGAGGCCGCCGCCGACACGCCCTGGGGCGGCTCCGGCGTGTGGGCCAGCCACAGCCTGCTGTCCATGTTCCACAACGAGACCTGGGGCGGTGAAAAGGTCTTCCAGTTGATGGCCCGGCTGGCCGAGAAGCCTGACGTCAACCGCGACCTGCTGGAGCTGATCTACGCAGTGCTCACGCTGGGCTTCGAAGGCCGCTACCGGGTGATCGACAACGGCCGCGCGCAGCTCGAAGCCGTGCGCGACCGGCTGGCGCAGATCCTCAAGACCCAGCGCGGCGACCATGCACCGGCACTGGCCCAGCACTGGCAAGTCGAGGCCACCCGGCAGCGCCGCCACCTGGGCTGGCTGCCGCTGGCCGCCTCGGCGGCCGTCATGGCGCTGCTGCTGGTCGGCGTGTACCTCGCGCTTTCGCTGTCATTGGCCGAGCGTTCGGACCCGGTGTTCGGCCAGATCCAGTCGCTGCGGCTCACGCCGCCTGTCGTTGCCCCGCCACCGCCGCCCGCCAAGCCGCGGCTCGCGCAGTTCCTGCAGCCGGACATCAAGAGCGGCCAGGTCGTCGTGCGCGACGAGGTGGACCGCAGCGTCATCACGCTGCGCGGCGACGGCCTGTTCCCGCCCGCCAGTGCCACGCTGGCACCCGAGCGCGAGGCGCTGATGCTGCGCATTGCCGCCGCGCTGGCGCAAATGCCCGGCGCGGTGCTGGTCACCGGCCACAGCGACAGCTCGCCCATCCGCACGCCGCGCTTCCCGTCCAACTGGCACCTGTCCGACGAACGTGCCCAGGCCGTGCGCCAGCTGCTGGTGTCGCACCAGGTTGCGCCCGAGCGCGTGCGCGCCGAAGGCCGGGCCGACGCCGAGCCGCTGGTCCCCAACGACAGCCCCGCCAACAAGGCCATGAACCGGCGCGTGGAGATCAGCCTGATGGTCAATGCGCGCAACCCTGAAGCCACGGCGCCGGCCCAGGCCGCCAGCGGAGCCGCCAGATGAAACGCGTGCTGGGCTGGATCTTCAACCGCTGGGTGCTGCTCGCGGTGCTGCTGCTGGCGGTCTCGCTGCTGGTCTGGATCGTCGGGCCGATGGTGGCCATTGGCGAGAAGCGGCCGCTGGAAACCGAAGCCTCGCGCTGGATCACCATTGGCGTGCTGGTGGCACTGGTCGTGATCTGGGTCGCCTGGAGCCGCTGGCGCGCCAGGCGTGGCAACACCGCCGTGGTGCAGCAGCTGATGCAGCCGCCTTCCCAGGCTGCCGAGCGCGAGAGCCCGGACATGGCTGCCGTCAGCGAGCGTTTCCGCCAGGCCATGCTGACGCTGCAGCGTGCCCGCTTCGGCAGCAGCAGCCGCCTCAAGGGCTGGGCCGGCAAGCTCGGCGGGCGCTACCTCTACGAGCTGCCGTGGTACCTCATCATCGGCGCGCCCGGCTCGGGCAAGACCACCGCGCTGCGCCACAGCGGGCTGAAGTTTCCGCTGGCCGAGCAGATGGGCGAGCAGGCCATCCGCGGCGTGGGCGGCACGCGCCACTGCGACTGGTGGTTCACCGACCAGGCGGTGCTGATCGACACCGCCGGCCGCTTCACCACGCAGGACAGCGACCCCGGCACCGACCGCGCCACCTGGGGCGGCTTCCTGCAGATGCTGCGCCGCTCGCGGCCGCGCCAGCCGCTCAACGGCGCGCTGGTCACCGTGTCGGTCTCGGACCTGCTGGCGCGCAGCCCGGGTGAGCGCGCGCAACACGCGGCCACTGTGCGCGCCCGGCTGCAGGAGCTGCACAAGGACCTGGACATCCGCTTCCCGATCTACCTGCTGGTCACCAAGGCCGACCTGCTGGCCGGCTTCATGGACTACTTCGCCACGCTGGACAAGGACCAGCGCGCGGCACCCTGGGGCTTCACCTTCGGCCGCGAAAGCACTGCACCACTGGCCGCCTTCGGGCCCGAATTCGAGGCGCTGCAGCAACGCCTGCTGGACGGCCTGATCGACCGCCTGCAGCTGGAGCGCGACCCGCAGCGCCGCGCCCGCATCTACGGCTTTCCAGAGCAATTCGCCGGCCTACGCCAGGTGCTGCAGGAATTCGTCGAAGGGGTGTTCGCGCCCTCCTCCTTCGAGGCCACACGGGCGCAGCTGCGCGGCGTGTATTTCGTCAGCGGCACCCAGGAGGGCACGCCCATCGACCGGGTGCTGGGCGCGGTGGCGCGCAGCTACCGGCTGGAACATGCGCTGATCCCGCCCAACCAGGCCAGCGGTCGTGCCTATTTCCTGAACCGCCTGCTGCAGGAGGTCGTGTTCGCCGAGGCCGGCCTGGGCGGCACCAACCGCCGCTGGGAGCGCCAGCGCACCGCGCTGTCGGTGGGCGGCTACGCGCTGGTCGGCGTGCTCGGCATCGGCCTGCTGGGCGCCTGGGGCCTGAGCTATGTGCAGAACCGACGCTATGTGGGCGAGGTCTCGGCCCGTGCCGAGCAGGTGCGCCAGCTGCTTCAGGCCACGCCCAACCGCGCCAGCGCCGACATCCTGCCCATCGTGCCCGCGCTGGAGGCCACGCGCGCGCTGGCCGCCACCGAAGGCCCGATCCCGTGGTCGCTGCGCATGGGCCTGTTCCAGGGCCGCAAGCTCGACAGCGCCGCCCGCGCCGCCTACCAGCGCATGCTGGGCGACGCGCTGCTGCCGCGGCTGGCACTGCGCATCGAGGAGCAGCTGCGCCAGGGCGCCGCCACGCCCGAGACGCTGTACGAAGCGCTGAAGGCCTACGTGATGCTGCACGACCCGACGCACTTCGACCCGCCCGCGCTGAAGCAGCATTTCGAGGGCGACTGGCAGGCCACGCGCCGCGAGCTGACACCCGAGCAGCGCAGCCAGCTCAGCGGCCACCTGGACGCGCTGCTGGCCCAGGGCGGCGTGGCCTCGCCGCTGGCCGAAGACAAGCCGCTGCTGGATGCCACGCGCACCCAGTTGGCCACGCTGCCGCTGCCGCAGCGCATCTACAACCGGCTGCGCGCGCAAGGACTGGGCAACGACTTCCCCGAGTTCACGGTGATCCGCGCGGCGGGCAACAACGCAGCACTCGTCTTCACCCGCGCCAGCGGCGCGCCGCTCACGCAAGGCGTGCCCGGCCTGTACTCGCGCGACGGCTACCTGCGCGGCTTCCAGCCCATGGTCGGCAAGGCGGCCGACGAACTGGCCGCTGAGCAGCCCTGGGTGCTGGGCGTGGCCGACGCGCCCAAGGACGCGGCGGCCCAGGTGCGCGCCAACGCGCCACTGGTGGACGACGTGCGCCGGCTCTACCTGAACGACTACGCCGCGGCCTGGGAAGGCTTCATTGCCGACCTGCGGCTGCAGCCCATGGGCAGCCTGTCCCAGTCGGTCGAACGCTCGCGCCTGCTGTCTGCACCCGACAGCCCGCTGCCGCCGCTGATGAAGGCCATCTCGCGCGAGACCACGCTGGCCAGCGGTGGCTCCACGCTGGAGAGCGCGGAGCAACGCGCGACCGACCTGGTGCAAGGCGCACGCGAAAAGCTTGCCATCGCACTCGGCAACAGAGATGCCAGCGCAGCCCCCAACGGCCCGCGCATCGAAGCCATCGTCGACGACCGCTTCGCCGGCCTGCGCCAGCTGGTCACGCCACCGGCTGGCGGCGGCAAGGCGCCGCTGGACGACACGCTGGCCCTGGTCGCCGAAGTCAACCTGCTGCTGAATTCGGCCGAGACCGCGCTGCAGGGCGGCGCCGCGCCACCGCCCTCACCTGTGCCCAACCGCGTGAAGGCCGAGGCTGCCCGCATGCCGCAGCCGCTGCGCGCGATGCTGGACGACCTCTCGCAAAGCAGCTCGCGCATCTCGCAAGGCCTGATGCGGCAGACCCTCGGCCAGGAGGTGCGCTCGCAGGTGGGCGAGTTCTGCCTGCAGGCCGTGGCCGGCCGCTACCCGCTGGACCGCAACGCCACGCGCGACGCCACGCAGGCCGACTTCGCGATGCTGTTCGCCCCCGGCGGCAAGATCGACCAGCTGTTTCAGCAGAAGCTCGCGCCCTACGTGGACACCAGCAGCCGGCCCTGGCGCTTCCGCCCGGTGGAAGGCACGCCGCTGGGCGGCGACGCCGGCACGTTGCCGCAGTTCCAGCGCGCCGCGGCGATCCGCGAAACCCTGTTCCCCGGCAGCAACACGCCCTCGCTGCGGCTGGACTTCAAGCCGGTGGAGATGGACCCGTCCATCTCCCAGTTCATCCTCGATGTGGACGGCCAGATCGTGCGCTACGCCCACGGCCCGCAGCTGCCGATGTCGGTTCAGTGGCCCGGCCCGCGCGGCAGCCAGCAGGTGCGGGTGCAGATGAGCCCGCCCAGCGCCAGCGGTTCCGGCCCGGTCACCGATGGCCCGTGGGCGCTGTTCCGCATGTTCGACCGCGTGCGCATCGACCCCGGCAACGCACCCGAGCGCTTCCGCGCCACCTTCGAGGTCGACGGCCGCAAGGCCGTGTTCGACGTCACCACCAGCAGCGTGCGCAACCCTTTCAAGCTGCGCGAGCTCAACGAGTTCAACTGCCCGACAGGGCTGTGATGGCCGCCGTCGAAACCGAAACCTCGGCCCAAGGCCCACCCGGCTGGTACGGCAAGCTCGCCTCGCTGGGCGACTTCGCGCAGCGCCGCCTGCCGCCGCACTGGGTGCGCCACTGCGACACCTGGCTCGCCGGCCTGATGCGCGAACTGCCGCACGAACTCGGGCCCCGCTGGCTGGACACCTACCTCACCGCGCCCGTGCTGCGCTTCGCCTGGGCCCCGGGCGTGGTCGACATGCGCTGGTGGTTCGGCGTGCTGATGCCCAGTTGCGACAACGTCGGCCGCTACTTCCCGCTGCTCATCACCCAGTCCCGCATGCACCCGCCGATCGACCGGCAGTCGCTCGATCACCTGGAGCGCTGGTACACGGTCGTCGCCCGGGTTGCGCTGCAGACGCTGGGCGATGGTGCATCGGTGGATGGCTTCGAGCAGGCCCTGGCCGGCGCGCCTGCTTGGCCGTTGGCCGGCATGCCGCCGCCCGCGCCGGCGGCTGACGGGGCATGGCTGCAGTTCACGGCCACCTCAAACAGCTGGCGCGAAACGGTGCCGCTGCTCGCCGCCGGCGAACTGCTGGAGCGCCTCGCGGGCTGCACGCTGTGGTCGCCAGCGCTGCCGGCACCGGCACCGGCGAACCTGCGCTGGGGGCCGGGGCTGCCAAACGTGACCGGCTTTGCCGGGCTGCTGAAAGCGGACGGGCGAAGCTGAGCGGCTTGAGAAACTCGCCAGACGGCCCGAAGGATCTCGTCCTGCTACTTTCCCGGCTCGCACTGCCACCCACGGTGCCAAAAACAAATGGGGTCAGAGTCGATTTATCTGGCGGAATGGGTCGCGATGAATTGAGGCATCTCAAGATAAATTGACTCTGACCCCATTTGTTTTCACTCCACCTCGCCGCGGCATCCAGCAACCAATCTCAAATCCCGTCCGCCGCCGCATCCACCCACACCGCAATCGCACTGAAGTTGTCCTGGTCCGCAAGCCCGCGCTGTTCGATGGCTCGCCGCATCGCCGCCAACCATTCATCCGGCGACGCGGCCTCGCCCAAGGTCGCCGGGATCAACGCGTCGCCCGCGCTCCCCCACCACCCATCGCTGCACAGCAGGAACACGTCCCCCGCCACCAAGGGCTGCAGCGACGTGGTGTGCGGCTCCAGCGCGTCTTCGATGCCCAGCGCGGCGAGCAACTGGTTGCGGTGCGGATGCGTTTCGGCCTGGTCTGGCGTGAGCAGGCCGGCCTGCAGCAGCGAATGCACCAGGCTGTCATCCTGTGTGACCGTGTCGATGCTGCCGCCACGCAAACGGTAGAGCCGCGAGTCGCCGACGTGGGTCCACAGCGCCACGGCGCGCTGCGCGTCCACGCACAGCGCCACCACCGTGGTGTGCATGCGCGCCAGGCCTTCGCCGTCCTGGCCGCGGCGCACGTCGTCGTGCGCGGCCAGCACCGCGCCGGTCAGCAACTCCGGGCGCCAGGGCAGCGTGGCGTCGCCCAGGCAGGTCTGCAGGCGGTAGACGGCGCGGCGCGCGGCTTCGGCGCCGTGGCGGTGGCCGCCTGCCCCGTCGGCCAGCACGGCGAACCAACCGGGGCCGCAGTCGCCTGTCGCCAGCGCGTCTTCGTTGCTGCTGCGCGTGCCCGGCTCGCTGCAGGCGGCCATGCGGATGTTCAACATGGGCTGGACTTCTCTGGCCCGGCGTCAGCTTGCGCGGGCGCTCTCTTGAGACACCTCTTTTTCGGCGGACCGGGCGTTGTCCCGCGCAAGTTCGCCCAGGCGTTCCAGCTGGTCCTCGTAGGCTTCGAGGAAGGCCTTGCCGAACAGCGTATGGAAGTCCTCCTGGGCCTCTTCGCGGATGGCCTCGAAATGCTGCAGGTACAGCTCCCAGAGCTTGGCCTTGCGGCCCAGCGGCAGCACGCTGTCCAGCACCGAGCGGCCGACCAGCTTGGCCTCCAGCGCCGAGGGCCGGAAGCGGCCCAGCACGCCCTCAAGCGCGGCGCGCGTGCCTGCCATGGTGCCGATGGTGTGGCCGACCAGGTCGCGCATCGCGTCGGTCATCGCCGCCGGGCCGGGCAGGAAGCCGCGCACCGGCGGCTGCAGCAACTGCTCCAGCGCCGACTGCGCGCCGGGCGAGAACTTCAGCGGGTTGTTGTCGCGCGAGCGGATCACCGTGACCTCGGCGCGCAGTTCCTGCTTGGTCGCGGCGCGCACCGCCATCATCTGCAGCGTGCCTTCCACGGCCGAGCGCAGCAGTTGGCCGATCACGCGCATCAGCTCCGGGTTCAGCCCCTGCGGCGGGTCCAGCCGGATGCCGGCGCCTTCGGAAAACGCGCGCCACAGCGCAGCCGTGTCGCCACCGGTGCCGCTCATCACCGGCGCGGCAGGCACCACCACCGGCTGCGGCGCCAGCGTGTCCGGCTCCGGCTGCGCCCGGGGTGCGGCCGCCAGCGGTGGCTGGAAGACGGTCTGCAGCGCCGGCGTGTGGTCTGGCAGTGCCGGGGTCACCGGCGCCTGCGTGTCGGCCACCGAAGGTCCACCGAACAGCGCCAGCGGATCGGTCGGCAATGGCGCACTGCCGCCGGCCTGCGGCACCGGCGCGGCGCCGGCCATGAAGGCGGCCAGCGGATCGTTGCTGGCCCCGGGCTGCAGGCCCAGCAGGTCGTCGATGGAGCGCGGGCCGGTGTCGGGCATCAGGTCCGCGAAGACGCCGCCAGGGTCGGCGCCAAAACCTGGCCGAGGGGCCGGCGGGGGCTGGGCCACGGGCGCGGCGAACGGGTCGAAGTCATCCGGCAGGCGTGCACTGGCCGGTGAAGGCGACGGCACGGCCGCTGCGGGCGCGGGCGCAGGCGAGGCCTGCTGCCGGTCCATCAGGTCGGCGAACGGGTTGGTGCTGGACAGCGCGCCCTGCAGCGCGTGGTTCGCCATGTGCACCGGCGTGGCCGGACTCAGGCCGTTCATTCGGGTGGGCGTGTCGGGTGAGCGCTGGATCACCGTGGCACCCGCGTCGGGCGCCAGCGATTCATCGATCACCTCCAGCAGGTAGCCGCCGATGCGCACCCGGTCGTGGTGCGCCAGCGGCGCCGACTGGCCCTGCGCCAGCGGCTGGCCGTGCACGGTGATCGGGTTGGCGCTGCCGACGTTGCAGATCAGGTAGCCCGCGGCACTGCTGCGGATCTCGGCTTGCTGGCGCGAGATGTGGCGCTCCGGGTCCGGCAACGCCATGGTGTTGTGGTCGGACCGGCCGATGGTGCCGCCCTGCGCGTCGAACTGCGCGGTGATGGGCTGGGTCAGGGGCAGGTCGTTCAGCGACACCGCGCGCAGCGTGAGGGTCATGGTGGAACGTGCTCCTTGCCCGCCATGTTCGCGGCTGATCCGGGGCGCTTCAATGAACGAAAGTCACCGTGCGGGCCGGCCCAGCAGCCGGCGCTGCCGCCACACCGGCGCAGCCACCGGGAACAGCGGCCGGCCGGGCTGCAGCAGCGCCAACTGCTGCGCCGCCAGTGCACGCTGCCGCTGCGTGCCGACCTGCAGCACCTGCAGGCAGTGCGCCGGCGTGACCGGTCCACCCACGAACGCCCGCTGCGCGACCGGAAAACGTGCCGCCTCGGCCTGCCACCAGCGCTGCACGCGGTCCGCGTCCGGCCATGGCAGGCTGTCGTCCTCGTCCATCGCCACGTCTTCGTCCTCGGGGTTGTCGGTCGGGCCGGATTGAAAGTCTTCCGGCGGCTTGCGCTCCAGGTCCAGCGCCGCCAGGTCCGCGCCGGTGATGAAGCTGAAGGCCTCCCCGGCCAGGCGCGCCAGCGGCAGCTCGCCCATGCGCTCGATCAGCCAGGGCACCAGCCGCACGTCGCCCAGCCAGCCGATGCCGCGGACCAGCTGGCGCACCGCCCGCGGGTCATGCGCCAGCGCGCGCACCGCGTCGCGAGCCTGTGGCCAGTCCAGCGCCTGCACGGCCAAGCTGCGCAAGGGGTGCGCCGCCGGCGTGGCAAAAGCGGCCTGCTCGATGGCGCGCAGCGCAGACGCCCGGTCGCCGAGCAGGCAGGCGGCGCGCGCGGCTTCCGGCGCGAAGTCCAGCAAGGCCAGCGCTCCAGGCAACAGGTCGACCCGGCCCAGCTCGCCAGCGGCCCTCAGCGCTGCATCACGGCGCAACGCATCGTCTTGCTGCAGCGCCGCGGCCAGCGCGGGCCCCGGGTCCACACGGTGCAGCCGGCAGGCTTCGATGCCCAGCGCCTGCCGCCACGGCTGCGGTGACGCCAGCAGCCCGCGCACCCGCTCGCGCAACTGCGCAGGCGAGACCCAGCCCAGCGCCGAGACCGCACCGCGCCAGGCCTCCGGCAGCACCGGCGCCAGGCTCAGCAGGCGATCCACCGCAGGCTCGTCCGGCAGCTGCAGCGCGCAGACCAGCGCCGCGAAGACCTCACCGCAACCCGGCCGCTCCAGCGCTTCCTGCGCCCGCGCCAAGCCGTAGGCACCGGCCACGGCCAGGCCGTCCAGGTGGGCTTCGAGGCGGTCGTCCAGCCGCTGCAACTGCAGCAGCTTCACATGCGGTGCGCGCACCAGCACCGAGCGCAGGTGGCGCAGGTGGGCTGCGTCGTCGGCATGCTGCTGCACGATGGCCGGGATGGGCGGACGCAGCAGGCGCGGCGGGGCGGCGGCGGCCGTGGCGGAAGGAAGTGCAGCTTGCATCGCGGCCGATGGTCCTGTCCCATGGTCGCGGCTGCAAGGTCCGAAAGTCACCTGCGCGGTCGCAGCGCTTCTTCCATACTGCACATTGGTCTCCTGAGGACACGCAGGGCCGCCCCAGCGCCTGCCGCCATGCCCATGCTCCACACCTCTTCGCGCGCCCTGCCGGCGCTGACGCTGCTGGCCCTGCTGGCCGCCTGTGCCGCCGATGGCGGCCGGCCCGCGGGCCAGGCGGCCACGGCACCCGCTCCAGCGGCCTCGGCCGCCTCGCAACCCGCACCACCGCCTCCGCCACCGCCCGAGCCGCCACCACCCGCCGGCCCCGCCGCGCAGGCCCAGGCGCAGAAGATCGCGCTGGCCGCGGTGGACCTGCTGGAAGCCGGCCGCGAGGACGACGCGCGGGCCGAGTTGCAGAAAGCCCTGGGCCTGGACTACGCGAACAAGCTGGCCAACAACCTGATGCGCCAGATCACCGCCGACCCGGTCGCCACGCTGGGCCGCGAGTCCTGGGTCTACACCGTGCGACCCAACGATTCGCTCTCGCGCATTGCCGGGCGCTTCATGGGCGACATCTACGCCTTCTACATCCTGGCCCGCTACAACGACATCAAGGTGCCCAGGCAGGTGGCCGGTGGCCAGCAGATCCGCGTGCCCGGCAAGGCGCCTCCTCCGGGTTCGCTGGAACCGAAAGAGCCGGTCCGCGGCACGCCAGGCACCAAGGGCAGCGATGCGGGTAAGCCGGCCGTGCCCGACACGCCGCCACCGGTTGCCGCCCCCGCCCCGCCGCCCGAACCCTCGCCCGGCGAACGCGCGCTGCGCAACGGCGAGGCCGCCGAGCGCGCCGGCAAACTGGAGCAGGCGCTGGACGAATACCGCCGCGCTGCTTCGCTGGACCAACCCGGCGCCACGGCCAAGGCCGAAGCAGTGCGCAAGCGCCTGGTCGACAAGAACACCCAGGCCGCACGCACGGCCTTCGCCAAGCAGGACCTGGCCGGTGCGATCCGCAGCTGGGACAGCGTGCTGGCGCTGGACCCGAACAACGAGCTGGCCAAGCTGGAACGCCAGAAAGCCGTACAGCTGAAGCTGAAGGTCGATCAGCTGAAATGAACTGAAGCGAGACTTGCAGCCGGGGCGCGGGAGCGCGCCGGTTGCGTCAGCGGTCCACCGGCGCAGCGTCAGGTGGCGAACTGACGGCCGTGCCAACCGCGGTGCCCGCGGAGCGGGCGGCATCCGCAGCCTTGGCCGGCACGGCACCGGCCGCCACCGGCGCGGCAGGCCTGAGCTGTTTCATCAGCGCCGTGGCCCGCGCGTGGTTGCCCGGCAACTTCAGGCTTTTCTGCAGCCAGGCAATGGCCTCGGGCTTCTGCTCTCGTGCGGCCAGTTGCTCGGCCTTCTGCACATACAGGTCGGCCAGCAGCTGGCGCGCCGCGGCGTCGCGCCTGTCGGCCGCCACACGTTGCTCGGCCAGCGCCAGCGCTTCGTCCAGCTCGCCTTGCGCGGCCAGCATCGTGATGTGTTCCAGCTCGTTGCGGTCCGGTGCTCCGTTGTCCGCACGGCCGGGTGCGGCCGGCGTCACGGGTTGGAGAAACTCGGCCGGATTGCGCCGCGCGATGGTGATGCGCGAGGGCTGGCCCAGGAAGTTGCGGCGGTTGCGCTCGCGCTCGATGGCACGCAGTGCGTCGGCCGCTTGGGCCGCTTGGACGGGTTGCGGCTGCAATGCAAGCGCGGCCAGGTACTGCGTGCTCGCGGCCTCCAGGTCGCCCCGCTTCTGGGCCTGCTGGCCGCGCTGCAGCCGCTCGGCGACTGCCGTGTCGATGCGCCGGCGCAGCGCGGCAACGCGCTCGCGGTACTCCGCTTCACCCGGCCGCAGCGTGGCCAGCACTTCCCAGGCCCAGGCCGCGTCGGCCAGTTGTTCCTTGCGCTCCAGCTCCTGCGCGCGTTGCCGCTGCGCCGACTCGAAGACGGTCAGCGCGTCCGGCAAGACCGCGATGCCGCCGCCCTCCGCGGGCGGCACCGCAGGCGGCGTGCCGACGCAACCCGCCAGCAACAGCAGCACGGCAAGCCCAGCGCTGGTGCACCTCATGGCACCGGCCCGAAGCGGCGGCTGGTCTGCAGCCTGGCCTTGAAGGCTTCCAGGTCGTGGTCGCCGAAGATCATGGTCCGGCGCAGCATCAGCGGCTGCGCGAAGAAGGCGTTGCCGCCGGGGTTCACCGTCACGGCCAGGCTGTAGCGCTGGCGGGCCAGCAGGTCCAGCACCAGGTCGTTGGAATCGCCATACGGGTACGCGTAGTGCTGCACCTGCACCGGCAGGCGTTTTTCCAGCAGCTCGCGCGGGCCGCGAATCTCCAGGTCCAGGTTCTGCCGGTAGCGCTCGTCGGCCTCGCCGGCCGTGCGCTCGATCAGGTTGCGGTGGCTCTTGGAATGGGCCTGCACGTCCACCAGGCCGGAAGACGCCATCTCCTGCAATTGGCCCCAGCTCAGCGCCTCGCCGGCCCCGATCCAGTCGGTGTAGACGAACAGCGTGGCCGGCAACCCCAGCCGGCGCAGCACCGGATAGGCGTGGCGGTAGGTCGACTCATACCCATCG
>Ga0307514_10001236_pt1 | contig 33646 bp, 37 predicted proteins | sample 16_EM_MG_FD_203088 | JGI IMG/M metagenome (GOLD analysis project Ga0307514, IMG submission 203088) | Populus trichocarpa ectomycorrhiza microbial communities from riparian zone in the Pacific Northwest, United States - 16_EM | ecosystem: Host-associated > Plants > Roots > Unclassified | place... | reverse complement strand
ATGCTCATGCTCTTTCCTGACTACTCTGCATATCGGCGCACCGGAGGAGGGGTTGCTGTGTAGCTCCTTTAGCTTGCTGCTGCACGCGTTTTCTAGTCTCGCTGCGAATCGCTGTTGTCTGGAGTCTGAGGTCACCGGCGCCGGTGTAAGACGGACGCGGACTTGGCTCTCACTGAGCACCAAAACCAATGTTTCAAGATAGCAAGAGCAGCGGAAGCTAGACTCCGAACACTCACAATGACGTACAGGGTCGCACGAGAGAGTGTATGGGCCTACCAAATGGCTTCCATCAAACCTGCCGCACTGTATCGGAGTGAGCTGTGGTGTGGTCCCAACATAGGAGGCGGTCAAGACGATCTCCAACTGCTGCTCGATCGACAAGGCAGATATACCCTGGGCGAGGTACCAACGACCCCACATGGAGTGGTAACCAGGGAATGTAGACTAACAATCGCGCCTGTGATCTTAGAATGTAGACAGGAATGTTTCACTGCGAGGCTAGCAAACACTTGTACCAACAAACTCAGAAAACAACACCACAACCCCTGTTCCGGGATGCCGGTATGCAGAGCAGTAAACAGAGAGCACGAGCATGCCCCGACAACTGATGCAATGAGCTGGCCACCCCCGGCCAAAGAGTCAGTCGTGAGAACCGTCATAAAGGACGATGGCTCCGCAGCCAAGTGTGCAGCGCAGCAATGGGCAAGAGAGAAAGAGGCCAAAGTAAGAGTGGTAGTCTGGGTGTGGTGGACTGCTGGATAGCGCTCAGATGACAGCTGAGTCGGAGGGGTGGCAGCATGCAATCACAGAGACGTGTGCAGGTCACGCTGCAACTATCTGGTCACTGGACGATTGGAGGTCTTTGACGCCGAAGAGTAGGCGATCGGACTTGCGCTCGAGGTGACAACCGAGAAGAGAGAATTACTGCAAAGACATGGGGTGAAGATCGTAGCTGTCTTTAGAGATTCACAAGCCGCCATTCAGAGGGCCGCAGAACTGGAGCCAGACCCCGGACAACGGCTAGAAAGACCGATCAATTGAATGGGGAAGGCTTTCCAGCCCCAAGGCATCAAAATGGAGATTCACTGGATTGCGGGACACTCCGGTATCCCATGCAACAAAGAAGTAGACTGCCAGGCGAACGTAGCCGTTCAGGCAAGGAGGGACATGGTGATAAAGCGGCGATAAACAGCGGCCGCGAATCCGGCCATACAGAACTCCCAGGCAAGGTCAGCATCCAAAGTGAAGTGGGAAGCCGAACAAGGGCGGCCAGCATTTCAGCTACAGACACAAGGGCAAGGTGGGAGCCATGAGACCTATCCCAATGACAAGCGTGAAATCGCTGGCCGCCAGGTTCTACAGACTACAGTCCGGCCATGCACCCACTGGAGTCTACCTAACACGGTTCAACCATCATGAGGACGACAAATGCTGGTGGTGCGGTGGTGCAGGAAGCATGGTGGCCCAGACTCAGGAACAACTCATCCGCCACTGCAGCCGGTGGAGGGACAAGCAGAAAGGACTGTTCAATGCAGTGTGAAAAGCAACAGGCTGGAAAGCGGCCAGATGCCGACACATGCAGATCTCTGAGCTGTTTTGCAGAGACGAAAGTGCTCAAGCGGTGGTGGACTCCCTGCTGGCTACTGAAATCCGGAAGTTCCCGCCCAAATGATGGGAGGGATGGATGAGACACAGAGGCTGACTCAGATGTGGGGAGCGGGGGCAGCGGGTATAGATCTCTGCGTTTTCATTTCTTTTCCTTTCTTTTCCTTTCTGTTCTGGTCTGTCTTTAAGCTTTCATTTGTCAGCGGGGATGAAGGGTAGCGGGGGGGGGAGCTCCGCCATCTAGCCGGCTAGCCCGGAGGCGGAGGGGATATCAGGTCCTGTCATACTCTAATTAGAGTGCATACAGTATGAATAAAACAAAACAAACATGAAGGACACCTGTGTTGTCTTTCCCTTCCTTTGGCACACCCCGCCGCTGGCATCTCCTTCTTCCGCCATGTCCATATATCTCTCAACTGGGGGTTTTTCAATCATTCCTCCAATAAGACTATTGCCCTCTTGGGTCGCCCTCTTGGCTGGTTGGTTTGACGTCGCGTCACTCGTGTTCTGCCTCCTGCAATCGTCCAGGGTGGTTGGACGTGTCGTTCTTGGCGCAGTTCGATGCTAGAAGTCGAATGCCGCTGTCCGGATGTCGCTCTCTGTCGCCATTGCTGAGTTATTTTGAAGTTTCGGTTCCTCTTCGCCAAGACCTTTCGCGAATCCACTCAATTGAGTGGATTTCTGAGCGCATTCTTGTTTGCTGACGAGCCAACTCTCCTCCGACGGTCCAGGTGTGCTAAGAGTCTCGTTGGAGGGTCAATTCGACGTTAGAAATCGATCGCCGCTATCCGTTTTTTGCTTACTGTCATCATCGCTGACTTCTTTCACCGTGTTTGTTTGTGAAGACACACGTTGTGACTCGCACTATTCGCGATCGATCTTACCGGTCCCATGTTTAGTCTTGCCCAGCGTGCGTCAGTTCACTGGCATGCTCTCGGACAATTAGTTCAAATTCAAAAACTTCATCTTCATGAGGCTAGACGCACGGAGTGTTGTGCTTGTGTTCTGTGTGATGGTAGAGTAGCCCACTGAAATCGTGATAATCGTGCAAGGGGGTGTATCGAATGTGTTGCTGCTCAAGTGTTACCACTGGGCACTATGAATAGTCTGCGTAGAGCTATATTTTACTATCAGAAAGATTCAAATTCTTGATTCTAATATGCAAGAGTTCACTAACCTAAAGCTGGATTTCCTTGAATCCATCCAAGCGGTATCGATTCATGTGCCAAGAGAAATTAATATGCTGCAAGAAGGTATCACGAGCTTCAGTACTGAAGGGCTCCTGTGAAGTTGGTGTAGGATCTGACACAGCTATGATTATGAAGATAGAGAACATAGTGGATGTTGTTGATTGGCAAAGATAATGTGAGTTTCGATATATGGGAGATACTAATATATACTGTACATGTAGGATGCTCCGAAGGCAGAATCAGCGATATATATAAGAACGTGTATTTAGATCCTGAGCATCATAGCGGATAAATTTCGCAAGGCATACATCTACACTTGCGCTGGGCTGAAGGTACATAGTTGCGCTGGGCGGAATGCACGTAGTTGCGCTGGTCTAAATACGAGCAGTTGCGCTGGGCTGAATGCACGTAGTTGTGCTGGTCTAAATACGAGCAGTTGCGCTGGGCTGAATGCACGTAGTTGTGCTGGTCTGAATGCACGCAGTTGTGCTGGTCTGAATGCACGTAGTTGCGGTGGGCTGAATATGGCCAGCTGAGTGCGCATACATGCGTGGGCATATATGCGTGCAGAGCATTCACCGAGTGTACACTCGGTGAATGGACCAGTCCAGTCACGGAAGTGGGGTGCAGGGGTACACTCCGCGAATGAACCAGTCCAGTCACTGAGGGTGGGACTCCGTGACTGGACTAGAACATGGTACAGCTTGACTGAGGGCTAGTGGAAGCAAATTGGCGAGTGGGACTCGACCGATGGCTAGCGGGGGCGAACCCCTTGTAGCAAGGGCGAATCTATTTTATAGCCAGGGCTAGAGCCAGACCGTGAGCTTGAGCTTTAGCGTGAGCCAGAGCTTGAACCAGATCTTTAGCGTGAGCCAAGGCTCGAGCAAGAGCAAGAGCAGCAGCAAGAGCAAGAGCGTGAACCAGAGCTCGAGCAAGAGCTTGAGCAAGAGCCAGAGCTTGAGTCGGAGCGGTAGCCAGAGCCTGGGCCGGAGTGAGAGCAGGAACGTATGCATAAGCCAGACCAAGAGCTGGAGCTCGAGTGGGAGCGGAGTAGGAGCAGGGAAAAGGGGTATATATGGGGAGCGGAGCAGCAGGAGTTAGGCAAGTAGCACCTGCAGCATCAACTCGCCCACCCGCACCTCTACATTTACTGTTGCTAGTTGGAATGTTTGTGACTCTACACTTATGTTGAGATCAATCGAGTACGAATAGAGATATTGAATTGACTATCGTACAAAAGTGATTGTCTAAAGAGCAAAGAGAAAGAAAGACAGGCAAATATATATGGGAAAGGAGAGAGCATACTCGGCGAAGCCGAGTATCACATCCGGAGACCAATGCCGGGCATCACTGCCGGGGCTAGCCCTACTCCTCAGCATGGGGGCAGGCGAGGCCGATGGGGGCAAGCGAGGCTGGTGGGGGCAGGCGAGGCTGGTGGGGGCAGGCGTGGCTGGTGGGGGCAGGCGAGGCCAATGGGGGCCGTAAGCCACCGGCCTCATGCCCGAGCCCACAAGCACCAAACACTAGGGAAGCCACTGGGCCAAATCCCGTGCCAACAACTTAGTGAAGGGCTTCGGCCCTGAATAGAGAGTCTCGGTGGAGCGGCGGTAACAGTGGCAACATCCGCTCACCTGAGCTGGCAACCTTATGCTTCGTTTTATACTTGGTTTATGCTTCGTTTAGTGCTGCGTTCAGTGCTTTGTTTCGGTTTGGCTTTCGTGCTATCTCTTATACGGCACAAGTTAGTATATATTGAATGAAAAGCGCGTGTAAGGGAAGGAGCGAGTCCACTAGTTGTTGTTGTTTATTCATAGTGTATTCACTCTTACTAGAGTATGACAGGACCCAATAACCCCTTGCGAGTCCACTAGTCGTACACTTGAAATCTCGAAGATTTTCTAAGTTCATTTTTGTATGAGACAAAGTTGAGAGTTGGCTATGTGAATATTCGCAGTTGGAGTCAGGTATACAACTACCTATATAGTGTAGTGGCTAATGGCTTGTGTCAGCAAATGTTGTGCTTGCTGGCTTAGAACTGGTTTGAGTTCACATCCCAATGCATTCTGAGTATTTTTGCGCACTTTTTGGCACACTTGTGGTGTACATACACACGCTACAACGGTGTACAGGCACACCACAAGCATGGCATAATCACGACGCTCGTGTAAAAGAGAGGTCTTTGTGGTTTAACCATCGTGCATTCTCCACCACGATATCGGGTGTACATGCACCATAATGCAGTGGGTATCTCACACCCACTACCAAGAACTCAGCCTTCACAATCTCACCACAACCTCACCACCAACTCATCACAATCTCACCACACCCTCACCACACCAGCATTTAGCTACCACACAGAATCTCACTCCAATCTCACGACAGCATTGAGTAGTTACCAGGCTACGCCTTTCGATAACCAAGTGTAAATGCCACACTGTCTCATGATTTTTAAACTACATCAAAATGGACCCTTGGGGGAGGTGGAGTGGCGAGTGGCGAGTGAGTAATCGTGTATGAGTCTAGGTATGTGAGTCTCCGCGGGGAGTCAGTGTTGAGAGCAATTGAGAAAGAACGAAGAAGCTGTATTGTCTATCGATCCAAAGAGAGGTAGAATTGCAGGTTTATATATAAGCAAAAGATCATACTCGGCGAAGCCAGGTATGTCGACCGAAAACCGAGGTCGAGCATCAGTGCCGAGGCTAGGCCTCCTCCTCAGCACGGGGGCAGGCGAGGCCAATGGGGGCCGCAAGCCACCGGGCCAAATCTCATGCCAACAGTCAGTATCAGCGACCTCATCAATACATAAAGACTAGGCCCATTCCAGAAGTCGAGTGAGATGTCGAGAAGCAATTTCCCTATCAGGTAATAGCGAGTGACTGCCGAGTGACTGCTGAAAGCCACCTCAGGGAGTGCACGACAATTTTCGGGACTAGAAATTTTAGGATTAGATTGACCAGGGAACTCTATGAAAACACTACGGGACTGGGAGGCCCTACAGTCCTTTAATTATCAACTGTTCCCCCGGTGATGCCACTGCTGAAGATTTGTTCTTGGAATTGGTGACCTTACCCATTCGGTGTATAACTTCTTCGTTCTGGAATATTCATCTCCGAGCCAGATATACTAATCCGACCTTGACTAAGACTATATCACATCTTGGTCAGGACGACAGTCTTCTGTACCTAGCCCAAATTCTGGAGTTTTCTACCCTGGACGGACAGTCCTCTAATTGCATGATCCGATTTCATGCCTCAGACAGTTCAACGATGTCGGGCCTCGATAGACTGTTACTTGAAATGGTTGCTTATATTACAATCAACATACGAAGGCGAAGTGGTATTCTACGTCGTCTGTTGCAAGAACCAGGTCACCCGAGGTCGTCGGCATCGAGCGGGGTTCGGTGCTGGCGGAGTTTCTCCAGCGGAGAGAAATTGTCCGCCCGAGAACCGACCGAGATCTAAAAGTGACAATAGTCCATACTCCTGAAATCCCCAGTCTGTCCTCCCGATATCCGACTTTACCCCTGAGCCGACCGCTTTTGTGACAGATTATCTATGTTACATTTCAGCGAGGCCATACCAGAGTTTCCAGCCGTCCGTCTTGGAGCTGAATGTTGTGGGGGATGCGAAGCAACAACTGGCTTATACCAGCCCAACTTTACAAAGCGGATTAGCAGTACGGAAAACACGGATCAACGATTTGGAATCCTCGCCAACCGGAAAAGAAGTTACCGAAGTCGCAATCCTACCGCGTATTTTGCGTTTATCAGTGGAGCGAATCCGTCGGGTTGCCTCGGGTGCTCACTCACCCCTGTTCGGTTGCCTTGTGGTGTGCGTGGTGCGCTCGTTTTCGCCAGACTGCGGGATATGTAGACTTCGGCGATCCTGTGTCACGGCCTCAGGTCCAGTTGGCCTCCAGTACTGTATGGGTTTAATTCACAAACCTAATTGATTACAATCATGTAGTTACACTCTCTATATAGTATGTCCATATCCAATAATCAAGTACTCTTTAAGAGATGACATAGTGTAGCGCTTCGGATGGGATGACTTCACAACGAGAGATGACAGCATTTGGCGACCACTGAAGTTAAGAGAGAAACGAAAAACGAGATTAGCTCCGATGGCAGATTAATCACGAAAGACTTCAATCGCCAGATTGTTCCAAACGATCTAAAAGAGTCACTCTTGAGCGATTTCTTTGTAGTAATTTGTCTCCTGAGTTGTTTTTAACGTTTGGATAGTTAAAGTATCACAGTTTCAATCCTGACTGCAACTTATGCATGAGATCGGCTGGGCGAGCAAAACTTTCAGCTGCATATGCAATCATCACCGCGAATGGCATATAATACCCACCTGCAGCTGATCGGTAGCGGTAAAACGAATCGATCGCATCGGCACACAAACCTGCAAGAACTACTTGTGATCTTAAGCCTTTTCGAGTCGATCTCTGCATCAAAAAACGTTTTTGTCGCAATGCAAGCATCACCGCGAAATGCATCTATTTCTCACATACATCTGATTGGCATGAGAAAAGCCAAAACATCGTACCCGACACGTGCATCCATAGCCTGAGGTTGATTCGAGCCCCTACCGGAGCGTGTGGGGGCTAGTTCACAAACTTACCAATACCGTTTGAGATCTTTAGCCTTATCGCGTTGATCCCTGCACCAAAATGCATCAAAAGTATTGGATATCTATCCATGTCACGGCCCACATATTTCCTGACGCCATCGTAGAAGCATTTGAAATCGTCATCATCGCTGTCACAAGGCAAAAACCTGAATGTGATTAGTGACATTATTGCCGGTGCCTCATCAAATAAGAGCAGCTTTGCCCCACAACCACCACACTCTGTAGTTCTCACCTCTTATACCTAGCTCTATCCTCCCCTTCTTTATATCAAGTAATACGAAACTCGCCAATTTTATTGTAGTGCTGCAAAGATGGTCTCACAAATCACTAGGTACGTTCCTCCTCCCCTGATGGTCATAATTTTGCCAACATTATGACTGTTTATTTTTATTGATTGTTCAATTTTGTGATCGTGCTTAATATCCCTTCGCATGTTTTATTGTTGCTTGCTTCGAATAATTGCCGTCAGACACAGCTGATTCTGCGTCTTTGTAATTACCCGCAATTAACACCATCACGTGTGCGGGCACCAACCATGAAATTCATTTCTCTCCCTATTAATATAAAGCACACCTGGATAAACAATGAATACCTACAATGCTAACCAAAACAATCACAACAACAACAGCAATGATCAATGGCAAAACGCACTGAAAACATCTGACGATAAACTTGTCGTGGTTGACATGTTTGCGACCTGGTGTGGTTCGTCTTCCTGTTCCTCACGATTATCAAAAATGTCGAAAGTAACGCAACATATAGGTCCTTGCAAAGTCATCTCCCCAGTAGTCGAGGGCTTTTCCCGAGAGTTCGAAGACGTTGCATTCTTCAAAGTTGATGTCGACGATAACCCAGACATTGCCAGAGAACTCGGTGTCCGTGCTATGCCCACATTCTTCTTCTTCAAGGGAGGCGAGAAGGTTGGCGATGTTGTCGGAGCCGATGCTAGAAAGTTGAAGGTGCGTTTTGATCAAATCCAATCTTTTGAACCTGAGATTTGAACTAATATGTTACAGGCGGCAATCGAGAAAAACCGGGCATAAGAAATCGATGTGTGGAGTTCGTACATGCGGGTCTTTTACGCCTTTGGTTGTGTTCCTTCTTGTACTGCAGTAACGATGTAGAGTGAATAATGGAAAGTATACATTTGCTTCTTCAGCCGACATTGCTTGATGTAAAAAATCGATGAGAACACCGAGCGAGAGACACGCCAAAACCAACATAAATACTCAATCCATGCAGCGTTGAACTTTAGATTATCTATAGATAGCTGGAAGAAAAGCTGTGTCTAAATCACATTACCCGCCCCCCTTCGAGATGTATCCCGAAACTAATGTATACGGAGATCCATACAGATATTCTTTATGATGATGTCAGCGTGGCAAAATATTTTGACCAAGTCAGGGCACTGTATCCGTGAGACTACAACGTGCCATGTATAATAGAATAAGATAACAGGTCTCGCGGGAATGATCGAATGAAGGGTGGCGAGTGGCGGGTGGCGAGTGGCGGGTGGCGAGTGAGCAAGCGTGTATCTGTTTACGATTATCAGACTTAGTGTATTGGTGACCTCATCCTAGACGTTTCTAGCAACAGCCGGTGTTGAATATATGCATCGCCATGCTTTGCATGGCTTATAGGCTTCATCTTGGCTGCTGGGAAGTACGATATTTTATAATCGGGGCTGAAGACCACGGTCATCTGGAACTGCTGGATATGACTTCTGAGTACGCATGCATGCGTACATCGCATACATTAAAATTTGTGTATAGGAGCATACAAGCCCTCATATAGATATACTCTAAGAAGAATCATCGAAAGTTTTAACAACCATGTTTCAATATGGGGAGAACTGCGGGTGTATATAGACTTAGCCACAGAGAGGAGAAAGACGCGAGTTATATACAAGCGAGAAGTGTGCCCTTTAGTATCAAACCCCTCTAGTGGTCAGTTCTGTAGAAACATGCAACATACTAGGCCAACCTAAAAGCCGGAATGATAGGTCGATAATGCGAGTGAGGATTTGGTGATTCGGTGACATCCATCGTATGATAGAAGTAGACAAGAAATACACTTGCGCACTTTCGTAACACCTGATCTTGAGATGGTACAACGATCATAGATAACTGAAGTTAATACAAAGGGTTACTTGCGTGGGAAGGCAACTGACGACTTGGTGATAACCGTCGAGAAGCTTTCAAAAGCATCGCTAGATAAGGACAAATTCACATTTGAATGCTAGTGAGTACCACGGGATGAAACGGGGGGTCCCACATGAATACCGTCCCGTATGCGTGCCAAGACTGATTTTCTTCAAGCCTAGCGAAAACATGGTAGTTCGACAGGATCATCTCTTGCGCTCCAATATCATAACACGGCCGCTGCGTTATAACGGATTTTGGAAGAACCACAGGATAGGTAACGGGAGGGTATTCATGCTCAATCATCCCGTCTCTGACCGGGATTTGGGATGACCAAGAAGGTAAGTCCTGGGCGGTATGTCACGGGTTTTTTGCCCAGCCGCAATCTTTATCAGAACTCCTGAATGGCCTGTGTGATTGGATATTTTAGTACACAATCTTGTAGAGCTGCTTCTGGGCTTTCATTCAAGGTCATATTGACCCTAATCGCCTGAGATTTGACTGATTTACAGGGGGTAGCATAATGGGTTTGAGGGAAAATGCTCCTCTACCTCACCCCTTCGAAGACCATCCCCACTGGCCCACAGCTAGTGCTAGCATCTGGCTAACGATAATGCGGGATCTATCTACATATAGTAGACCTACTCTGTGGAAAAGGATGTTCAATTTAGTCGAGAATTGGTGGAACTATAAGGGGGTGGTATAGCGTCTTCCTCTGTCCCCCAATACCCGCTCTATCAGCCCTATAGGTCCGCCAATTCTTGATTAAATTTCATACTCTTTTGCACAGTGTAGGTCGACTACATTGAGATGGATTCAGCGTTATTGTTAGCCTGGTACTTTCACTGGCTGTGGATCGACGGGAGAGTGTGTCAATAACTCCCTCCCCACCCGCGGACCGCCCCCGTGGTCCCCAGCATGTCCCAGCACCTGGCCAGCGATATTGCGGAACCTACCGAGATATAATAAAGCTACTCTGTGCCAACGGATGTCCGATTTGACCAAGAATTTGTGGAGCTATGGGGGGGGTGGTATAATGCCCTCCTCCTCCTAGTGTGAACTACGGGATGGTACCGGGACGGTTTTCATTGGCAGTAATCCCGCCCGCGAACGTAATTTGGGATGCCCGAAATACGGCAACCCGGGCGGTATTGGACGGGATTCCGTGTCATTTCGTGTCATATCACCAAACACTGCCGCCGAGTCAGAACAGATTTTCCGATTCAAGATTAGACGCGCGTGGCTAATAGAGCGCATCGCCTAGGATATTTGACGTCCAACGAGCATCCTTATCAGACCAATATTCATAGATTTGGCATGGGTGGATGCTGGGGGGGTTAGCAGGGGGAGAATCCCAAAAACAGCCACCATCTACCCATGCCAACTCCACAAATATTTGTCCGATAAGGATACTTGTTAGACATCAAATGATCTACTCAATGAGGTCTATTATCATGGTGAGTCTGATATTATTCAGAGGAGCCGTTCACACTCGGCGGCCAATGTTGCGTTTTTTGAGCGTTAGCTGCACGGTCAGCAGCGGTCGAGATAATCCCGTCCACATACCGTGTATTTAGATGTCTGTGAGAAATTCCGTCTTGGCAGTTGCCCGGGACGGTTTTTGGACGGTAATCCTGTCCCGCTTTCATCCCGTGGTTCACACTACTCCCTTCCGGTCCCCCCTACCTGCCACCCCTATAGGTCCGCCAATTCTTAGTCAAATTTCACACCCTTTTGCACAGGATAGGTCTACTATATGTATATAGGTTCCGCGTTATCATTGCCCAGGTACTGGGACATGCTGAGGACCACTAGGTAGTCCGCTAGGTGGGGAGGAGTGGTTGACACACCTCACACAGCGATCAAGAACCAATGCCAGTACCAGGCCAACAATGATGCCGAATCAATCTACATATAGTAAAGCCACTCTGTGCAAAAGGCGTGGAATTTGACTAAGAACTGGCCGACTTATGAGGTGGCTGGTAGGGCAGAGGTGGTGTGGAGGAGGGCTACCAACCTCTCTTCAGCATGCTAGTAGATTCCGTTGGGAAAGGTTGGTAGTTTCTGTATACTGTGAAATGTCACTTGGGCGAAAACTACCTGAGCTATGCTCCAGTAGTCTCCCACTTTTGCAATTTGGAAATAGTGCCTATCTCCACAACCACCAGCTCAAATCGGCCTAGACAGGTATTAATAGACAGCTAGTGTTCTATAAATGCTCACTAGCGAATTCAATTTACAATTGGTGATGAAACAGGGCGGGTAGATGGTAGGTAAAAATCCGCCAGCTTCATAAATTCTCACTCACATTTTCAAATGTTGTCCACATGATTTAATTTTGTTATTCACAGGTAGCCCTTGGATTTATATATCACACCGCAGTGTCCGATCTTCTCTCTATTGTGTGATTGCTGAGTAAGTAGTGATTATTTGTGATTTCGAAAAAAAATCCCTGGATTTGTTAGGGCGGTTGCAACCATATCCCTGCACCAGCACGGTTTTTGTTTGTTTTCTTTCTTTTATTCATACTGTATGCACTCTAATTAGAGTATGACAGGACCTGATATCCCCTCCGCCTCCGGGCAAGCCGGCTAGATGGCGCTGCTCACCCCCCGCTACCCTTCATCCCCGCTGACAAATGAAAGCTTAAAGACAGACCAGCACAGAAAGGAAAAGAAAGGAAAAGAAAGGAAAACGCTGAGATCTCTGCCCGCTGCCACTGCTCCCCGTACCTGAGTCAGCCTCTGTGTCTGCTCCATCCCTCCCTTCATTCATTTGGACAGGAACTTCCCAACTTCAGTAGGCGCCAGGAAGTCCATCACCGCTTGATCACACTCGTCCCTAGAAAACAGCTCAGAGACCTGCACGTGTCGCCATCTGCCCACTTTCCAGCCCATCACCATTCTCACCTTCTTTCAGCGCGTGTTCTGCTGGTCTCTCCACCGGCTGCAGTGGCGGAAAAGGTGTTCCCGTGTCTGGGCCGCCATACTGCCTCCCTCACCACATCACCAGCATTTGTCGTCCTCATGATGGCCGACCGTTATATGTACACTCCAGTGGGTGCATGCCTGGACTTTAGTCTGTAGAACATGGCGGCCAGTGATTACATGCTTGTTATTGGGAAAGGTCTCTTGGTCCCCTCCTTGCCCTTCAGTCTGTAGCCAAAGTGCTGGCCGCACTAGTCGGCTTCCCACTTCGCTTTGACCGCTGAGCTTCCCTCGGAGATCCGCCTGGCCGTATTTGCGGCCAAGGTGTACGGCCGCTCTGTCGCAGTGTCCCCCCTTGCCTCGCTGAGTACGTTCACATAGCGGTCTGCTTCTTCGTTCCCGGGGATAACAGAGTCTCCCGGAAACCAGTGAATGTCCCCTTTGATGGCGAGGGCGAGGAGAGAGTGCGCCTTTCGATTGATCCGTCTTGCTATCCGCTGTCTGGGGCCTGCCTCCATAAATGCCACCCCCAAATGGCAGTTTGGGAATCGCTAATGACCTCCACCATCTTCACCTTGTTTCTTTGCAGTATTTCTCTCTTCTCGACAGTCTAGTCGAGGGCGAGTCCGTTCCCCCCCAGTTCGGAGTCAAAGACCTGGATTCGTCCAGTGCCCAGGTACAGAGGCGGGACCTCCACTCTTCACTGTGCTGGCATAGTGCTGTGGCTCCCACTCGGCTGTTATCTGAGCGTGATCCATCTGTCGACCACATCCAGACTCCCACTTCTACTTTTGCCTCTTTCACTCTTGCACATCACTGCCCGTCTCTCTGGGCTGCGGCGGCATCATCCAGTATGACAGTCCTGACCACTGAGTCACTGACAGTTCGCCCAGGGGCGGCCAGCTCATGCCTTTAGTTGTCGCGCTGTGTCCGTGCCCTTTGTTCAGTGCTCTGCATACCGGTGCCGTGGAAGAAGGGGTTTGGTGTAGTTTTCTCAGCTTGTTGCTGTACGTGTTTGCTAGCCTCGCCACAATGCGCTGCTGTGTGTATTCTATGATGACGGCTGCGGGTGTAAGCCCAGAGTCTCTCATCAACGCTCCATGTGGGGTTGTTAGAAGAGCTCAGGATAGATCTGCCTTGTCGATTGAGTAGAAGTTGGAGATCTTCTCGTCGGGCTGCTTGGTTGGGATCCCACGCCAGCTTTTGCCCATACAGTGGGACAGCTTGAACGCATGCCACTTGGATGGCCCTTACGCTCCCTGGTTGTACCTTGTACGTCTTTGTGAGGGTTCGGAGTCTAGCTGCTGCTGCCCAGGCTTTCTTTATGCACCGGTTATGGTGCTCATTGAACGTCAGGGGCGAGTCCATCCAGATGGCAAGCCAGCGTGTCGCCTTTCTGTTGAACTGTATAAAACCATCTCGAACCCTTGTCTTTGCTATCAGTTTTGGCCGGAGGTGTTTCTTGTGGCCTCGTCTGCATGTGCGAAGTGCTGCCTCCGTTTTTGCGGTGTCACACTGTAGCCCTCGTCTGCCTGCCCACTCTATGCTCTGTGCTGAGCATCTCTCAAGTATCGTGAAAACCTGGTTGACAATGCTTCCTGTCACCACCCAGCCGAGATCATCGACAAAAGACAATCCTTTGACTGACGCATACTGTTCGACCCATTTGATCAGTCCTGAGGTGTAGATCGCAATGAGCACCAGTGACACAGGTGAGCCTTGCAGGACCGGTGCTTGAACTGGGTGTCATTCCATGGCATTGCCTTCGATTACAATCTCTGCCATTCTTTCTGAGACAATGCTCGCCGTCCATCTTATGAGGTGGCCATCCATTTGGCTGACCTTCATTAAGTTGACTAGTCTTATTTGTGCCGTGCTTGGGAACGCTGCTTTAATGTCCATGCGAAGCACACCTGGTATGTGGCCGTCTCTACAAGCAGCATGAGCTCTTTCAACAATGTTGGCCGCTACATCGATGGCTGCCCACCCTCTTCCGCTTCCTAATTGTCCGTCGCTCAGTAGTCCTCTCCTTTCGGCCCAATCTGGTAGCAGCTCAGCGACTACTTTTTCTACCACTTTTCCCATGCAGCTCAACAGCAATATGGAGCAATAGGTGTTCAGCTGCATGTAGTCGTCTTTGCAAGGCATGTGAATCACCACGGCGCTAGCCCGCTTCAATACCAATGCGTGTCTTCTGGTGCGAATGGCCGCCTTTGTAAGGCTCACGATCCTTTCGTTGTCCCACTTACAGAGCAGCCGTATTGCGCCGAATGATGGCTTGACTGGCCCGGGTGCCTTTGTCACGGATTTAGAAAATCGGTCTCGTTCAACTTCTGTTTCTGCGACGGGTGGGTGCGCGGTACCTGCGCGAAGTAGTTCGTAGTACATCTCGTCATCATTCGGAGGAAAGGACTTGCGCTTCAGCATCTCCCTATTCTCCAGTGATGTGTTTGCTTGCTTGCCTTCAGTGTATGTTAAGGAGTCTACAGTCATGCCTGCCCAAGGGTTTGCGCCTTGTGCTGCTCTCCATACTGCGGCCCCCCTCCGGTTTTGCATGTACTCACTGTACATTTTCCTCTTGGACTGATGAATAGACTTGTGGAATTCTGCCTGTGCCTTTCCGGCCTCATCCAAGTTCTGTCTCCTCCTGTTTTCCTTTCCGACCGCCTTCCTTCTTTCCATGATGTCGGCTTTCCACCACCACTTCGATTTGACGCAGATCTTGATCATCTTTGGCATGCCGCCGAGAACGTTGCCAATTGCTTCCTGACACCAGGCGGCCTCTCGCACCACCTCGTCTGCTGGGCATTCTTCGTCTAGATGAGCTCTCTCTTTCGCTAGCTCCATCCATAGCTTCTCCGCTGCCTTCGCGTCCTCTTTAGTTATTGCAGCTAACTTCCACCCCCCTACCCTCTCATGGCCCGCCTCCTCCTGCATGTCTACATCCACCTCCCATTCTACAACCTCATGGTCGTATCCTGTGGTGTGGTTGTGGTCGGACAGTATGGACCATTTGTTTATTGGTCACTTCGCTAGCGTCAGGTCGATGACCGACTCGCCTTCATGACCTTTTCTTGTCCCGTGGTGGGTGGCTTCACCATCATTTCCAATCTCCAGACTGTTCTCATCAATCATGTCTTCTGAGAACGCAACATCCCACTGCAATTCGCACCTTGGGTCCCATCATATGCTATGGGCGTTAGAATCTTCAGCGACGACAATGCTACCCGGCTGAATGACTTTCTGCCAGTTCAACTTTCTCGTCAGTCTCACCCCCGAATACGCGTTCTTTTCGTCGTACACGTTGACAATCCTCGTTATGCTCTCCCCTCTCCTCCTGACGTCGCTGGCAATAACATCTTCGTTCGCACTTCTGCTTAACTCAGTCCTCTCATCAAATACCAAGCAGCTTCATGTCCGTACTCCCATCCACACTCTTGTCCTTTTTCTTATTTCGTATGCCAAATGCCTGATCCCAATACCTCCTCTTTCTCTCGGTGGCTCTTGAAAGCAGAATATGTCCGCCCTGCGTTCGACTCCTATCTCCCACGCCGCAACAGTCCACTCGTATGACCTTGCGCAGTTGTGCTAGATGACTCTAATCATTGGTAGCCAGGGCTTCCGCTTCAGTTTCAGTTTCAGAAGCGGCCGTACTCGGAGTCTCAGTCTCGGTCATCACGACGTCTCTTGCCTCCCACGTCGCATTCTCTCCTTGCACATCAGCCATCTCTTCATCTTCACTATCCCACTCAACGGCTGCTCCTCCCCTGGGTTTCCGACCGAGCACTACTCAGATCGTCCCCGGTGCCGTGTCCATAGCTTCGCTCGTGCAATCCCATTGTGCTGTTCCGGTCTTTCTGCTCTGCCCCGCTGCATGGGCGGCTGCACTCTTCTTCGCACACCTACTGCTCAACGCAATATGATTTCCTTTGCCATTTGGGTACTTTTCCAGCCTGTGGCCGCAGAGTGATCCCTGCTTTGCCATACACCCCACTACATTGCATTTATGGTCGCTTGTATGGTGATTGCCTGAGCAGTAGCCACACCTTGGCTTGTTGCTGCACTGGATGTCTGTGTGGCCCCATTGGCAGCAGAGTTCACACCGGCTGTCGGGGTCTGCATTCATGAATGCCTCGACTTGGTACCATAGTCCCGCACCCTTGATGCCTTTCTCAACTAGGCTCTTTACCAGCCTGCTTCCCTTTACGACAAAGACTACCAATGACACAGCGATTTCTATGTTCTACATTCTCTCCCTGATGGTGCAGCCGTTTGCTAACTATCGTACCTGGGTGGGGATTGCTATGCGCTCATTCTCCGCTTCTAATTCCTCTGGGATCTTCTGCTGGCCTTCTGTGCCTTCTCCCATGTACCGCACGAGGTGGACTCCATGGATTTTAGCCTTGCCCAGGTTACGTTTTCTTCGACATCAACGACTCCTCTGTCGACAGTCCTCGCTGCTATGATAATGATGTCGAGGTCCTGCATAGCAATTTCCGCTGTCGCATTCGGGTGCGTGATAGCTGTAATCGCGCCTTTGGCATTCCTTTTCGCTTTCATGATCCTAATGTGGGCCGTGCCTGCTGATGGAAGAGTGCTCTGTTGATCGCTGATGCGAATTCCTGGTCCATTGTATTCGAAAGTGGTATACTCTCGTCTCTGCATCATATCAGCCATCTCTCTGCCATGGTTGATCAAGCCGTCGGGGCGGGTCCTGGGCCGATGGATGCCCTATGACTCGTGGCTCGGGGTGGGAGGGTCTCCCATCCTTGAGCGGGTGTGCATGCTGAGTTTCGTTTGGGCGCGGACTGCGGTTTTGCCTGCAGTTTGCGGTCCAGTTTGGACTTGGGCTTTGGTTGCTGCGGAGGCTGCTGGCACTCCTCTGGTCCCTCCTATTGCGTCGTGTCTCCATGTTGGGATGCCTCAATCCCTCCACCGTCCGTCCTCGCAGTCATTTCTCTTTCTCTCTCTCTCCTCTGCTGGCCTGGTGCTACCCCTTTCATGGTCTTTGCGATGATGTTTGTGATGCCCACCCCCCACCGCTTGTCGTCCTGATAGGGGGCGTCCCACTTCTGCTCTCTCTCTTGTATCCACGTGATCATTGCCAGCTGCTGTGCCTCCTTGCCGGCTGCCCAGGCATCCACCTGGTTTGCAAGATGTCCAATTGTTTGGTGCAGCTGCGTGAGTTCCTGTGCCTGCTGTCATATAGTCGTTTCCATGCAGCTCCTCCAGTCGCTAGTGGCCGCCGGGGTCTAGCTCCTCCTTCTCCGTTTTCAGTTCTCGTTTCTCTCCATTGCCTTAAATATGGTTGCACCCGCAGTCTCCGCGGCGATGGCTGTCGCCACTGTGGCCATCTCCATCGGCACATCCATAGGCGCATCGCTTCTCTCATTTCCAGCTTCTCCCGCGTCAAGGTCACTCCTCCTGCTCACTCTGAATTCGGTCATCACTTCGGTGAGGCAAGCTTCTTAGTCCTTGTCGTTGCTTGCTCGCTGGCCGACGCGTCGCGTCACTCGCGTTTTCTGGGCAAGCCTTTACGCGAACCCACTCCGCTGCGTGGATTCCCGTGCGCACCCTCCTCCTGCGGTCTCACTGGTGCTTCGACGCTCGCTCCGGGGTCAATTCGAAGTTTAGAATCGATTGCCGCCGTCCGTTTTTTCATTGCTATCGTTGTTGTCGACTTATCGCGCTGTTCCAGTTTCGCCAAGACTTCTGTCGCCCGTTCAGTCCCAGCACGGTTTTCGCGCGGTAATCTCATCCCGATTGCTTGCCGTGGTTCATACTGAACGAATTGGGAAATCAAGATCAGCGACAACGCCCGGATCGAACTTATCGAGTAGATTACTTCACATCAACAAGCGTCGATATTGGACAAATATCCGTGGAGCTGGACTGGGTGGATGATTGGGTGTCTACTCAATTACTGTAACGGGCTTTGTACTTTAGTAATCAGAGAGCATTAGGTATGAGAAATTTTTGCCTTGGTAATCGTACTCAAAGGAGTAAGAGTTTAACGATCTATAATCATACGCCGTGACCAACTACTGTTCTCTGAGCCGCAGTACGTCGAGGCCTAGTAACAGTTATGCACTCCCACTGTACATAGAGGTAGCTAAAGGGATGTTAGTGTTCATCGTCCACTCTACCTATGATACCCACAACTACCTTTTGTTCTCTACCCCCATCTCTGTGCTTCAAGACATAGTAATCCTAATTTACAGTATGTGGCCCAACTGGTATAAGCTTGCTGGTATGAATTAATTCACCATGTAATCAACCTTCCCCGTATGAAGTACAAATCCCGGTACGGTACCACTTGTTTATGCACATAGCGATATATTGTCATACTAGCCGTTACGATATATGGTCCAAATGCACACACATTGGGGTTCTTGCGATGCTCAAATAATCTATATCATTCTATGTATATTTTCCATAGTATAGCAATGTCGCACTCTAGCCATTTTCACCGTCCGTGTCTCCAGTGTTCCTAACCGGCCAGGCATTTTGTGGTCCAGGCGTTCCAAACTGAGGCCGGGCCGCTTAGGAACACTGTGTTTCTCTTCGTAATCAGAAAGTCCGCCTGTGCTATCCTGCCTCCAGACAAATGGTAAGCTGCATTGAGAGTATACGGTGGAAACCATTCCGATCAGTTTTGAGAGTATCAAGCCAGCGAGGAAGACGGCAATGTTCGGCTCCGTTTTAGATTGGAAGGATGTGGAGAGAAGACACCCGGGGGAGAAGCACGCATGTTTCACCCAGTTCAGAAAAGAGGCAGTACGGGAATATATTACGGAATCACCGACTGGCATATCAATAGTCTGTCCCGTCGGCGCAAGCCAATGATTCCACAAGCCCAGCAATAGATCAGTCCAGACGGGAACCGTCCAGTGCAGTCCAGGTCCAGTCCAAGAAATTTTTGGACTGGGATCGGTCCGATCCCAGATGCTGACAGACTGGACTGGGTTTGGTCTGGACCGATCCCTCACGGTGTCCAGGGTTAGGGTATACTTTCCCGGTTATCAGTCTTTTAATGGGGAAAATATATCTCGATGGAGCCGAATATAAAGACTGAAGTGGTATAATTTCGATCGGAGTGGGTATTCGGGGGTGAGTGGTGATAAAAAGTGAGGATGAGTCATGTTTTCGGTAGTACTTGGCTAAAAAGCAATGTCAAAATTATATGCGTAAATGGATCGGTCCAGACCAAGCCCGTCCAGTCCAAGACTGCCAGTCTGTGGTCCGGTCCAGTCCGACCTTCCCACTAGACCGGACTGGACTGAGCCCTACCGCGGACCGGGATCGTCTGGACTGGTGGAATCATTGGCGCAAGCGTTGCTCGAGACGGGACTGTAAATTTCAGGGCAGAGAATTCCTGACCGTTTGAGACCAGTGCAAAATGTTCTTGGACTAGATCCCTACAGGGCCCAAAGTCTCCATGATATACAGATTCAACAGTGAGAAGCGGTTTCTCTCGTTCCCAGTGTGGTGGCGGAATAAATTCAGCCGACAGCGAGCTTGCGAGCACGTGGCTTGACACACTGAGAACGGCAGGTTAGAGCGGTAGATAACATGTTATTTTTACTATTTTTCATATTCAGGTTTATCCACAGCATCACAGCACTCAGACACCTGTTTTAAGGCTTACCACCGGTAATTTTGAGAGAAATTTAAGGCTCACCACCAGCATCACGACATCCACCAGTACCAATTTTAAATCCCACTACCGGCCTTATATAGGTACCTGTGTGGGGGACCTAGGGTTCAAGAATTCACTCTCGGACAGACCAGGCCGCAGAAGTGAAACCTGGGACGAGATCGCGACGTCTGGCCCTGAAAGACTGTAGTCACCTCGGGCCGTTGAGATGCCTGATCAACGATGAGAGTATCGAGAATGTCTCTCATGGTGTAGTGGTATCGCTATTGCGACGCCGAGGTACTACTACCTATATGCTATAGATTTTGTTTTGATTTAATCATACTACATTTACCCTATCTAGAGTATGGCACTGCCCCCTTCCCGTATTATCATTTTCTCGGGTTGTTCAATTAGGTGTTCCGGAGGTTAGATGATAGTTTAGCCCCGAAACATTTGCAGATCTTGGCACTGTCTGATAGAGCGCATCGCACCGATCGTTCTGTCATAGTGGCTGGAAACTCTAATGTTTGAGGCGTCCAATCACAATTTTGGATTCTGATTTTGTGTGCATGTATGTTGTGTGAGGGAATTAGAATTGGATCGGAACTCCAACCCTACAGATCAACCGCGAGCAAAACGTCACATATGCAGAATAGAGTCATCGATCCGACCCAGCCTGACCAAACAGAATTGCGCCCAGCAGAGCATTGCGAACTATTCAAGCGATAGATTCCAGAAATTGCGAACCGGCTCAATCAGATCCATTTCATTCATTTCTTAACATGCAATCGCAAAACTTAGATAACGTTTCCGAAATGACTGAATAGTATTTCCGAGATCGACCACACACCTCTCGACAGCCTCAGTTCAGTTTGCATCCATGTGGTATGACACTACAGTAACCTAAACAGCCTCGTACACAACTAATTTTTGATTACTGAAAGGTAATTTCATTAACCAACTTCGTAGGATTCACAATGGAGTTCGCCGAGGATGCGTATCTTCTGTTGTTGAGAGTTGGACACCTACACTCTATGATGTGACGGATGAGGTGGCTCCATAAATAAATATATTTATACTCAGAAGTGGCTGGGCAATAGCAATAGGACAGCCGACGATTTAAAGATTGAAAGAGAAGAGGTCCAGCCTCCTCGTGGAAGAGTACAAGAATACGTAACCATAAAGGATTTATGGGAGTTGACCTTCTTCAAGAATATCGAACTTGGGTGGTTAATAAACTAGAGGAAGCTCCGAAAGATTATGAAAAGGAGGTTGACGATATGGCGTGAGCGTTTGGGGAACTCCATTTCATACTATTGGAATTATTCATATGCTCTGTGATTTGCTGGATGAATTAGAGAAATTGAGGAAATCTAAAGCAAAACGAGAATCGATCAGAGATGGAATACAAAAAATAGCGGGAGTTGGTGATCCGTATTACCTTCGATCAATCCTGAATGTCACCAAATCGCTTATAAGGTTAGGCGAATGGATCAAAGCACAGAGATTGTAGGAAGTTGTTCTGACGCATACTGGATGGGCAAATGGAGCCCAGTTCCCAGTGGCTTACGAAGCTAAAAACGGCTTCGCATCGATGCTTCGGAATAAGGGCGTTTTATGGAGGCTGAGAAGCTGCAGTTGGAGATGATGGAGACAAGCAAATAGGAGCTGGGGCGCGAGAATCTAGCTACTTTCGTGACCATGAATAGCTTCGCATTTACGTACATGAACCAAAGTCGTTGAAACGAGGCCGAGGATCTAAAGTTGATAGTCACAGGCATTCAAAAGGGTCACAGAGGCATTCAAAAGGGTACTAGGCCAAGAACATCCACGGACTTTGTCCAACATGGCCAACCTTGCAAACACATACAAGAACCAAGAGCACTGGTGTACGGCTGAAGAGCTAGAAGTGCAAGTTATGGAAACTAGAAAGAGAGTTCTAGGCAACGAACATCGTTCTACCTTGAACAGCTTCAGTAACCGCGCAGTGACATTTATGAAACAGGGGCGTTTAAATGTGGCCGCGGAGTTGGCAATGCACACTATGGAAACGACAAAGACGGCACTTGGCCAACAGCATCCGTTCACCATGGCGACCATCAATAATCTTTCAATGATCTATCGCAACCAGGGGCGATATAAGGAGGCCGAGGAGCTGTATTGGCACGTCATGCCAACGTCGAAGAGGATACTTGGCCAGGGGCATCCACATACCCTGAGCAGTATGAGCAATCTCGCATCAACCTACATGGAACGAGGGCGATTCATGGAGGCTGAGAAGCTGGAGGTGCAAATGGTGGAGTCATCCAAATGAATGCTCGGCCCAGAGCACCAAGACTCCTTATGCAGCATAAATAACCTCATAACGACTTTTATGCATCAGGGACAGTGTGAAGAGGCTGAGAAGTTGTTAGTGCAGGTCATGGGGATGGCCAAGGAGATCGGCAACGAGCATCCACGTACATTCAATGGCATGCATAATCTCGCGAGCGTTTACCTGGAACAAAAGCGATGTCAGGAGGCATTGGATCTAGGTTTCCAAGTCATGACAATGAGAAGAGGGTTTTAGGCCAAGAGTAACGTGATGGCAGTGAAAGGTATTGAAGATGATTCAATATCAAACGAATAGTACCCAAAGTAGTAGAATAATAAAGAGAATAGCGTATAATGATTGTCGAGACATTATCACATATGGTGCATGAGGATATACTGATGCATTCTTATCGATATCAAAGCTGATGTGTAATGAAATCTTCTCTTACCGGAGAGAGAGTCCCCCAATATACAAACATATAGGAGTGATTGTCTGTAACCACAATCGTGGATCAGCCACCCACAATGATTCCACCAGTCCAGCAATTGACCAGTCCAGACCGGGTCCGTCCAAGTCCAGTCCAATCCAGTCCGAGTAATTTTTGGACTGGGCTCGGACCAATCCCCAATTTTTCTGGACCTGGTCTGAACTGGCCTGGACTGCTTTGGACCAGTCCACTCGGGCCGAATCGGCCCGAATACGCCGGGGGTTACTTATATACTGAGTCAATAAATAGACTCATAAATGATTGCTCACTTATCATTTGCAAGTTGCCATTCACACCTCACCCCTCGCCACTCAGGGTTGTCAACCGTCCCGTTCGTCTGCAATATCGGCAGGACGGACGGGACGGTGTCAAGGCAGTCTGTCCCGTCCTTGCCCGCTGAGGACGGCATGTCGGCCGTCATCCACCGTCACCGGCCGACATCGGGCGGTTACTATTAATACATATACTTTAACCCTAGAGCGCGCGGTACAAGATATAGTCGGATTTATCTATATTTCTAGACTCTCAATCGGTAGTAAGAATTCAGGTTCGGATCGAGCAGATGTTGAAGGATCTTGATTCACAGTCAAGATAGTGGAGAAATGTACTTATTATAACTGAATATCCATTATTTATGATGACTCGGAAAACATCACTGGATATCGGCCGATGACCACCGGGGACGGCTGGGGACGGAAATTTACCGTCAACGGCCGTCCCCGTCCGGCTTCAAAAAGACAGCCGGGACGGTTGATAACACTGTCTCTACTTGCCACTTGCCACTCACCACTCACCACTCTGATCTACTGAGTTACTGAATAGACTCATGAACAATTGCTCACTTGCCATCCGCCAGTTGCCATCCGCCACTACTCCCTTGCCACGCCACTCGCCACTCACAGCTTACTACTCTGTTATACTGAGTCGCCGAATAGACTCATAAACCATTGCTCACTTGCCATCTGCCAGTCACCACTCTCCACTATTCACCACTTGCCATTCCGAATTTCAGTACCTCATCTCCGCAGGACCGTCAGATTCAAACTGTATATATAACACGAAAGTATGGATTTGGAAAACATGGTACGCATGGAGCAGGTGCTTACGGATCTTGCATTATGGCCAGAGTAATCATTCCATTTGACATATAAGGTTTGATATGTACACTGGGATCTATGGATATCGGTGGATGACCGCCAGGGACAGCTGTTCTCCGTCGCCAGCCGTTCTTTCCGTTTGCCCCCATCTTGCCTCAAAAAGATGGCACCATTTCCGTCATACCCTCGGACGGATGGCATGACACCATCCCGTCCAGTGCCGACTAGTTCCCAGATGGACGGGACAGTTGAATTCACTGGTATGCACATCTATTAGTTTTGTTTGGTATGGATTGGATTTCTCATGGTGGTGCTTGCTACCAGTGAGGGGGTGGGTTGCGTTTCTTGTGGTGGCGATTGCTAGCAGCGGGCGGTTGTTATGCAATGACGTTGTGTCTGAGTTAGGATTGAGGGCTTACCATCTCACTGCTTTAGTTTTTCGATCTACTTTGAAATTGATAAATACTACCCTGTTTGGACCAGTCCAGACCAAGCCCGTCCAGTCCAAGACTGCCAGTCTGGGGATTGGTCCAGTTCGACCTTCCGGTTGGACCGGACCGGACTGAGCCCTACCCCAGACCGGGTCCGTCCGGACTGGTGGAATCATTGGCCACCCAACATGGTAAAGAAAAACTATTCCATATTATACAGTGACAATGTGGCAACAGAACCATTACGAAAACAAGTAACAAAAAACTCTGCTAAGGTACATTATTACAAATAAGAACTGCGTAAAATCAAATGGAAACATCTAGACACATTCCAAAATCAGCATTTGATATCCATGTACCACACCTGAATATAACAGAATCTTCTAGACAAGTTCTAACTAGAATTTTCTAGACAGATTAATCAATATAGATAATGAAAGTATTAACACAGCACATTATTCCTATCCAGCCAAACCACTTATCATAAGGAGACTTATGAAAATACTTTTAACAGGAAATAAGAAAATGTAGATACCTCTATATTCTCAACCAAGAGCACCCAGATACAATGCGTACCATCAATACCCTCGCTTCGGGATATGTGTACTGAAAATAATAAAATGAATATGTGAAATTATCTGTATAACCAATTGAGACATCAAGGAGGATACTTGGCCGAAATCATGCAGATAGCTTAGCCGCAATGAACAACCTCACATTCATATACTTCGCACAAGTACTAAGAACAGAAGCCCAACAACTTCAGACACAAGTTAATACGAATCCTATTGCCACTACTAATAACAAGATGATACCCCCAAAAAGACCGGACGAAGAATTGTCGTCAGAACTCAGTTATGGTGTATGGATAATGTAAGCGCCTTCCGAGATCTAGTAAATAACATAACATGGTAAACAGCCTTTCCAGAACATTTGGCAACAATCATCATTTCACAAAGGATAATCTTCAGATGTTGGATCAGTTTCACAAGAAACCCGCCAAAGAGCAACCATGGTCAGGTTATGGTGACTTGTCTGAAGGCATTAGGGTTATTTAGCAACATGCGATAACTTCCAAGTCTTCGGGTGACAGCCAAGAATGTATTTAGTTTATACCTATAACATTGCTGACACATATTAAAGATGACAATCTTGGGACCGCTGGGGACAGACTTCAGCATACCATCGCAATTGCTTTAGAGGCAGACGATAGCAACGACGAAAGCAATGGACAGTCTAGACAAGAGCAAGTAATGTCAATGGAAGTGGACAAATATAGTGCGACATATAAGGACTGGCTTCATGTGTATGTGAGCCCCATCCATGGCAATGCGGGATACACAGGATATCAGCTGCTTGGGAGAGTGTATTTGCATACAATACTGGGTAGGTTTCATTTTATTGCATTGATACCAGGTGTTTTTGGTGATTTGCCTAGGTGAGATTGCGGTATCCGTTGATAACTACGTAAAATTTCTATCTGTCATATCATTAGACAAGATTGCACCAAAAGTGGTAATTTTGACTTCATTCATTCCTCCAACAGCCTACTGATATAACCTGAGTGTCTGGTAGATAATATTGCGTGTTATAAAGCTAATGGGTCGTGAGATGGCGAAATATTCTCTTTGATTGATCTGGAATTTTTGGACTTCTAACCAACGAAACGTTGTGATATGGGGAAGTGTGATAAGTGGGTGAACAGCGTAGAGATGTTTTATAGGCAGGGGAGCCCAATCGTAAGGATATATGTCAAAGTTTTTGGGTTGTGGAAATGTAGAATAGTGAGTATTAAAAAAAAGGAATGCCTCACATGTCAATTTTCTTCCAACTGATATCCGGATTCTATTAATTGACATTGACGAGACATGTCATGCTGACTGAAACGTAATCAGGCGCGTGCGTTATACACATGTGTGCTGATACTGTCTTGTTTCCGGGCCAACATCGCTGCTGAGTTAGGGGTGTTACTGGAGTGCTTAATGCCAATAATCAATACAATATATATTAAGATGCGGACAACCGCCTATCTATTTTCTCTTTGTCTTCTTGTTTCTTTCTGAAACACAACCTCTTGTCCTCGTCTGGCAAGAGCTTCCAAATTAAACCATCTCCAACAACTGTCTCCGATGTAAATATAAATTACATCTCTCCATTGAATAATCAATTCAAGGTTCATTCCTCAAACGGCAAGGCAACGGAGTTCATACATCCCAACATTAGGGTTTCTATATTCCCGAGTTTGCTGAAACAAAAAACCACTCAGTAAATGAGGGTTAACCAGGTCTGTGCCAATTGGAAAGGAAGATTGGCAAAAGACTCGACAATCCGTTGCAGTGTGTATGCGGCACATATGTATCGATGTTCAGGCCAATATGGCCCAGTCACAAATGTTTCTGAGAGCAGTAATTGTGAAGTGTATTTGAAACAATAGACATAATTTTTAATCAGATTTTAAGATTGTCATTGGTTTTCTGATGGTTGAAAGTTGAAAACTGCTTAAGCATATTCTTCAGATTGCCGGAGCAGTACCATCTCTCTATCGTCATCTTCGAGGGTTTGTATGTCCCTACTTCGACGCTGTAACTAGACTGATAACAATTAGGATTCATTCAGATGAGGTTTTAAAGTTTATCGCACGTGACCACACCCAGGCCATCCAGTGCGTGATTTATGTGCCATGTATTGTGTCAGATGAAGCTTTAACTCAGACATCTTGCAAATCATTCACTTCAGTAGTTCGAACATGTGCAGATCTTGGTCTGTTCTGCTTATCGCACATGCAAGATTTATTCTGCAGGCAATTTGCCTTGCGTCATAGATTGAGTCCACGACAACCGGATATTCTGTTAACCTAGAATTTGACGTGTCACCTCGTATCGAATCCCAGCTTGACGTGGTAATGCTTTCTAAATCAAACCAATGAGCAGGGTTGCTTCAGGCCTCTAATCTGTAGCCAACTTCATAATTCCCTCACTCATGTCATGCTCAGACCGAGACTATTCTCTTTGTCCGGCAAGTGCCCTAGATGGTTGTATCGCCAGAGGTGATAATGCAGACATCCTACGTACCAGCATATTCACAATCGACTGTGCCGCCACAATGACGTGTTCCGCTGAGTTCAGGTATGATGAAGATTGTTGAAAACTATGCGTACATGTAAAACATGTTTTCCTACTATAGCAACATAGTTGCATCATCATAAGTGAATCTGCTAAGTTATCTTGCTAACTTATTCAACCAACACGCAATTCGAATATATCTCCCCTTAAGGACATAGGCCTGGGTACTCGTGGAAGTCATGAATAGGTGTTGTTCATGTGATGTGACGCGACCGACAGTAACTCCGTGACATGTATGCATATAGATGTAACAGGCGAGATTGAGCATAGGTGATATTGGTAACAATAATGTAATATCGAAAGCGGGGCAACAGGCTGGAGGTTCGTTTCGAGGAAATCAAGACAAGACAGAACAAGACAAGAGTCGAAGTTGTTTCAAAGTCGTAACTTGCTTTGCAATACAAGAGAACCAGTAGAGAGAGAAGAAAAGGAAATCCTCCAACGCCAACAATCCCCTGTTTATATACAATCCGTCTGCCCCCCTTGAACCATTCCTCATGCTCCGATGTACCATCCGAGTCTCATCCTATGATCTTACACACCACTCCATCATTCCGTATCGTAACAACCACGCCACATCATCCGATGTCGCAACACCTCAGACCACTTCTTTATTGTACGAAATTATACCGCCACCATCTCGCCGCTTACTCCGCGTCTTCCAATGTCTCCGCCTTTCCGTAACACAATTCCTCCGATACCACCAGAAGTCTCCCTGCAATATACCCAAGTATCTCCGTACCTGCCTGCGCCGTGACAGTATCCCCCCCTTAGGCTCGAGGTCCTCTGAGAGCATTTTCCAGCAGTCCAGGCTTCATGGGATACCATTGATGCAATTCCTCCACTGCTTGTAACCCATCGACAAACTTGGCAGGGTCACAAGAAAGGGTACCATATCCCGTCCATCGAACCAGATACTGTAGCTGGTTCCGATACACTCGACTATCTTCAACCCCGGATACTTGATATTCCTCTTCACCATCACCTTCAAGGGGAGGAGGGGGAGGTACCACCTGTCCTTCTAACTGGTCTTTGATTACCGGATTGAAGAGCGAAACAGGTTGCACTCGCTGGATCCTTACTGACACAGGTAGCTCCAGCTCGTAAGCATAAGAAGAAACTTGCTTCTGTACCCGAAACGGTCCCAAAGGATTCCAATCCAGCTTTCGAGTAGGGCGAGTGGTTCATACATCGCGTGCATCCAGTCATACATTAGATCCCACTTCAATGTTAGGTGCGGGAACACGTCCTCGATTTGCCCCTTCTTCCTGAATTGCTTGGCTCCGCCTCATCTCGACTCGCAGGTGTTCATGAACCTGTTGCCTGACCGCTTGAACCTGATCTGCCTCGCAGCATCGGTGATGTCGTTCCTGTGTGGGTTCTCCGGAAAATGACATTTGTGGGTCCACGCCCTGAACTGGGAAGAACGAGGTACACATTGTGAACTCCGATACTCCGTTATTAGCAGCATACTCAGCAAGGGGTAACCACTGCACCGATTGATCCTGCTGATGGTTTACAAACACCCGAAGATATTGTTCTATCCCAGCATTCATTCGTTCACTCTGGCAGTCCGTCTGGGGACGAAAGGCTGTTGACATTCGTCGGTCAATACCCAATTGGTTGCATATTTGTCCCCAGAATGTTGAAGCAAACTAAGGTCCTCAATCGGATACTATTGTTTGTGGCAGCCCATGAAGGCGTATAACCACTCACAACAACAGCTTTGGCAACCCTACTGCATCTATCGTTGTATGGCAGGGGACAAAGTGCCGCATCTTTGAGTGCCTATCCATGACAACCCAGACTGCGTCAAACCCTGCACACTCTGGTAGCCCAAACACAAAAACCATCGAAATATCCTCCCAGGGTTTTTCAGGTACTGGCGATGGTTGGAGAACTCCAAATGTTGCATGCCTTGAGGTTTTCGACCATTGGCAACTATGGCAATTTCGTACATACTGATCCACCTGTTTTCGCATATCCTTCCAGTAATACTTTCTATCCAGACAGTCGAAAGTCTTTACCTGTCCTGGGTGTCCCGCCAACGCAGTATCATGATGCTCCTGTTTCAATCATAACCGTAACTGACCTCCCTCAGGAACATAACGCCTCCCACGATACCATACTTGGCCCTCTTGTTCCGTATATTCTGCTATTGTAATCTCTTTCAGACTGGCCCCTTGTCTTCATGCCTCTAATATCTCATTAGGAAGCGCATCGTCCTTGTATGCTTGAATGAAAAGATCGGATATCAGAAGAACTCCCTGTTCAGGCATATCGTTGGCCGATATTCTCAGCTGTTCTGGAACATTTTATGGTTTCAGAACAACCTGTTCCATGTTTTGTGATCTTTCATCCCCCCCCTGAGGGAGGTCTCCCGGCCTCCTCGTTAATGCGTCTGCTTTCGCATTCGATTTTCCTGGTCGGTAAAAAATCTCAGAATCAAATCGTGATAAAAACTCGGACCACCTTGCTTGTCTGCGGTTTGAAAGTTTCTTTGTCATGAAATATTCGAGGTTCTTATAATCAGTTATCAACTGTATGGGGTATCCGGCACCCTCACACTCAGGTCTCCATTCTGCAAGTGCCTTGATAATTGCCATTAGGTCTTTATCATATATATCATAATTGCACTCTGCCGGTGAATGTTTCCTTGAAGGATACGCCACAGGATGTAACACTCCTTCGTCAACTCATTATGACAACACTCCTGCGGACACATAATTGAAAGCATCAGTTTCAATGATTACCTCCCTCTCATGATCAAAATGTCCATTTGCCGGTGCTGAAGTAAATGCAGTTACCATTGCCTCGAAAGCCAGCTGTCGTTCTGATCCCCATACAAACGGTTCATCCATTTTCGTAAACCTGGTTAATGGTTCTGCTTTATCAGAATACTTGGGGATAAACAGTCGATAATAATTGCAAAACCCCAGGAATTGTTGTACCTTAAAGAGGTGATTCAGCCGTCTGTTCTCCGTCTTCTTCTGCCTACTCCAATTCCGCATGGTCTCAACCTTATCCTCATCCATAGAAATCCCTTTGGTTGATATAATCAATCGCAAATACAGTACTGTTTCCTTATGGAACTCGCATTGCTCTGGCTTCAGGTACAACCCTGCATCTAACAACCGCTGCATAATCCATTTAATATGGCTAACATGTTCTTCCTCGGAATCACTATATATCAGTACATCATCCAAGTATGCTGAAGCAAAGTCATCCAGGGCTTCTCTAATAGCATTATTAATATATCCTTGGAAGTCCGTTGGTGCATTTGTTGTGACAAACTGCATTACTGTAGGTTTGTACAGCCCATATCTTGTCCGAAAAGCTGACTTGTGATCATCCTCTTTCTTAACTCGGAGCAAATTATATGTTCCTCGTACATCCAACATTGTACATATCCAGGCTTTTCCTAAATGATTCAATGTTTCCTTTATCAGCGGGAGGGGATATCGATTCTGTATCGTCTTATTATTGATATCCCGATAATCGATACAGAATCGCAGCCCTCCTCTGGGTTTCTTCGCGAACTGCACTGGAGCTGCAAAAGGTGAGGATGATTGCCGGATAAACCCTTTTGTCATATTCTCCTCAAGACAATCCTTAAAAACAACCAACTCAGCTCTTGACATTGAATATAACGGTCCCCATGTTGGTGTTTCTCCGTCTTTTTATCGGACCTCATGATCAATTCCTGGCCGATGTGGTGCGAACCTATCTGCTAAAAGCTTATTGAATAACAGAAGAAATTCATGATACTGTTTGGGGATAATTTCTTACAGCGGTCGTTCCTTTAAATCCTTCTCCTCAATTGCCTTATTGATGTCATATAGGGAAGCTTTAAAAAGTGTGACTTTCCCTTTCTTAACAGTCCTAAAAAAGAAAGCTACATTAAGCATAGCAATATCCCCTCGAAACAGCCTTATAGGTCGAATTTTTGGTTCAAATATATCTGTAACTTGATATCCTGGGTCCGGAGGTTCCTCTGTAACTCCTTGTACTGTTACCGATGTATCATGGCAATGCGTAATGCAATATTGTGATCCAAACGTAACAGTATTGGATGCAAAACGCACGGCTACATCATATAACCGTAGCCAGGGGATTCCAAGGACAATTGGATAATGTCCTTACTTCGTAATTAACATAGGTAATTGTTCGTTATGTTCCTGTATCAGCAAACCAACTTTGGCAAAATGAGTAATATCTCCGGATTCAATAGGTCTTCCGTCGTTGACCTCTACTTGTTTCTACTCCTTTATCTCTTGACGTGGTATCTGATGATGCCTAGCAAAATCTTGATCCATAAATGCAATGCCGGTAGCTCCGGAATCAATCAGTGCATGCGTAGGTATCTCTTGGTTATTCACGTTCAATGAACAGGTAATAACTAAATGAGTTCCTGCTATTGATCCTTCCAATACCCCCACCTTGCTAACTGATAATCGTGAAATTCTAAAACATTTTAAAGCATTTAAAACAAAACTTTTTCCGTCCACCAAAGCGCCACCCTGCTTGGTGTTAGGGGTTCTCCCCTGGCAGTGATAATGGGACTTGTTGACACTCGGACAGCGATACCACGCCGAGACTTGCAAGTTTTCCGCCCAGTGATATGCCTTTTAGCGGGGGTTCATATCAGTCACGAGAAGAGCTCAAAAGATGGCCACTGGTATGAGAGGCCAGGAGCATGAGAGGCTTCTTTCATTTCTTGGATACTATGCAGGACATGCTTGTGAGCAAGCACGGCAGTTGATAGTCGATGGCGAATAAGTGGGCTCTTCACTGCCTGACCGAAACGCCAGGATACCCAGTGCCGCACACCCCGGTGTATTGAGAAAGGTCTCCACCTAAGCATGACGTAACTGAGGGATTTATGGCATTGGTGGAAACCAGAAGCGATTACCTTGCATTGGTTTGCATGGGTCTAGCTCGCAACATGAGGTGTCATAGAGACTCTATGTTGCAGCACGGAACTGGTAATCCGATAAGCCTGTTTAACTACCGAACAAACTCATCGAAGGCGAGATGTCAAAGTTGAAGTTATGGTCTGATTAATGAGCGATATGATACGTGTCTCCTATGGGGATGCGCGAGCACATCCGAGAGGCGCCAGCACATAAGTCGCAAGGATATCTACTGGGCATCGCCAATAAGACCCACAGATAAGTGGCTATCATTGAGGGATCTAATCATAGTTCCCGTCAGAGTAAGGAAGCTGAGGGACTATAAAGAGATCACATTGTTTCGGCAATGAAGAAGACAAGCTCGAACAGCTAGAGAGAAAACGAGACCTACCAGCCGAGAAATATCGTTATTTATTATTGCGTTTTTATGATACCTATACCTATTATCTATATACCTAGAATCTATTAGCTTTGTGTAGCGGCAGCCCCACGCCTTACAGATATCTAGTCCTGCGAATGATGATTACCTTCGAAAACGACAACGATGTTATTGTATATGCTTTCGAAAAAGTTATCGCTTATGCCAGAAGGACCCAGCAGATCTTCGTGGCTCAGTGTGTCTGGTGGCTTGCATCGATTATGGGACTCGAGCAAGGATTGGTTATTTACCTCGATAATATACAATCCCGACTGGAAGTTGCGGTTGCAGCTGAAGAGCTTTCAGAGGATACACCCTGTGCCGAAGCAGATCGAGATATTAAGATAAATTGCAATCCACGAGGAGTGTCGACAACGCCACGAGACATTCAGGAAGATTCTCGGAGCCGAGCTACATTGGATAACGTTCATCAGGATAGAAGGTCTCAGATCCAGATTTCAGACAACGATATAAGCAACCTCGATATCGAAGATTCCAGGCTAGAGAATATAGCTAAGGAATCTGAGAAGTTCATTGATTATTCCCGAAAGGAACGGAAGGCAGTTGCTGTCACGGCGCAGATAGGTACAAGAATACTTATGGATAATGGAGGAAGATTCCTGGTGGTGTCGGAGGAATTGTGTTACGGAAGGACGGAGACGTGGGAAGACGCGGAGGAAGCGGTAAGAAGGTGGCGGTATAATTTAGTAAGATAAAGAAGTGGTCTG
>Ga0307514_10001235_pt1 | contig 33656 bp, 26 predicted proteins | sample 16_EM_MG_FD_203088 | JGI IMG/M metagenome (GOLD analysis project Ga0307514, IMG submission 203088) | Populus trichocarpa ectomycorrhiza microbial communities from riparian zone in the Pacific Northwest, United States - 16_EM | ecosystem: Host-associated > Plants > Roots > Unclassified | place... | reverse complement strand
CATAGGAGGCGCCGGCAGGCGACCGTCCGATGATCATCGCGTTGGCCTATCAAGTCTCAGGCTTCGAATGACTCAGCCCAGCCTTAAGCCGTCCGAAAAGGCCGCCCTCAATACACCGCCGCCCCCGCCACCTGCGCCACAGTCTGCGCAAACCGCGCCTCAGGCCCGGTCCCGAGGAACACCAGCGCAAACGGCTGCAGGTTCTGCTGGTTGAACGGGTCCGCCGGGAATGCGTCTGCTGAGACCTCGACTTCGTAGTCGCCTTGGGCGGGGTTCTCCAGCACGACCTGCTTGAAGGTCTGGATGTCTTCGTGGGCGTCTGCGGGGACCGGGGGCGTGGCGACGGGGCGGGAGAGGTGGGTGCGGGTGGCGGTGGTGTCCCAGAGGTTGCCCCGGTATTCAGGGGTGCCGCCAGGGGCGCGCACGGTGAGGTGCAGGTGGTTGACCAGGCGGGGGCCGGGGGGGTCGGTCCAGTTCAGCGTGACGCGCAGCAGCGCGGTGCCAGGGGGCAGCGTGAAGTGGTAGCGCACGCTGCGGCCGGGGCCGAGGGCGCAGTCGTCGCGGGCGTGGAAGGTGACGGGCAGCGCGGGGGCCAGGCTTTGGCGCAGGTTCACGCGGCCCCAGCCGTAGCCGGCGGCGGTGTCGGGCAGCGGGCCGGGCGTGATGTTGGTGGCGCCGTTGACCAGCGTGGCGCGCAGCAGTGCGGCGCTGGGCAGGTCGTAGGCCAGGCGGGTGGCGTGGCGGTTGACCAGGGTGGCCATGTGGCGCAGCTTGCCGGCCTGCTCTTCGGTCCAGGTCAGCAGGAAGACGCGGCCGTTCCAGACCAGGCGATGGTCGCGCACATTGGCGCCGGGGGTGCTGAGGCCAAGGATGGCGGCCGGTGCCGGCGCGCTGAGCCCGGAGGCAGGCAGTGCCGGCCTGGGGTTGGGTGGCGGCTGCGGCACGTTGACGCGCCGGCCGTTTTCGTCGAGCACGCTGAAGTAGAGCCGGCGCGTGGTGTCGGGCTCGATGCCGATCCAGGCCAGGCCCCAGCTGGGGCTCCACTCGGGTGGCGTGAGCAGCACCGGCGGCGGCTCGCTCCAGGCTTCGTGGGTGTAGGTGCTGACGAGTTGCGGCTCGACCGCGTCGTGACCGGCGCCCCAGTCGGGCATCGCAGCATTGACCACGGCAAAGTCCTTCACGGACTGCATCACGCCGGGGATTGGCGGGTTGCTCATGGGCACCCCGTTGCGGTCCAGCCGGCTGAAGCGGATCTCCCAGTTCGCGCCGGCAGTGGCGCGGAACTGCCAGGCCGCGGCGTATTCGCGGTTGGCGTTGCTGGCATCGGTGGGCCGGCGCGCCACCACGCCGTTGCGGGCCTCGCCCGTGGTGGCGCTGAGCAGCTGCTCGGCACCGGCCGCCACCCCTGCGGCGTCGAACTGGCGGCTCAGCACCTGCACATTCGCACCGCTGGTGCGGTGGTAAATGGCGGTGGCCTTGGCCTCGCTGTTGGCGAACTGCCACCACTGGTGCGCGGCCACGCCGTCGCAGCTCAGCAGCTCGGCTGGCGCGCCCACCGCCTTGCCGGCGGCGTCCAGCTGCTGCTGCCGCAGGTGCAGCACACCTGACTGCAGGCTGCCGTAGGCCACCAGCACGCCAAAGGCCGGCGGCGTGAGCATGCCGAGCTGCGGTGTGGTGCCGTCGTGCAGCGCCACGGTGTCTGCCAGCGCCGCGCTGCCGGCCGCGCCGAAGCCGGGCACCGGCACGCCGTCGGCGTCGGCCAGGTGGACGCTGATGCCGGCAATCATGTCGTTGACCACCGCCACGCGCCGGTCATTGCCGTTCCACAGCAGCTCCGCGCCGGTGGGAATGAAGGGCCAGGGCCGCTCGCGCAGGCCGTCCACGCCGTGGCGCGCATCGGGCAGGCCATCGGCCGTGAGCCGCAGCCACTGCAGCCGCGCGCCGATGACAGGGCCCGGCACCAGCCGCAGGAAGTCCCAGCTGGCCCCCGTCCACACGGCAGACAGCGGGTGCAGCGACGCATTCGCATGTTCGGCCAGCGTGGTGGTCACATAACGGCCGCTCTTCTGCCACGGGGTGGACGGGTCTTCCTGCGCCTCGAAGGCCTGGCCCTTGGTGAGGTTCAGCGCGTAGACGCCCATGCGATCGGCGTTGACCTCGTCCGGGTTCTGGTAGACCAGCACATGGCCTTGCGCGTCGGCCAGCACTGCGTGGCCGTTGGTGTCGCCCGGCGAATCGGTCAGCCGCAGCACGGCCCGGCCGGAGGCCGCGTCCATGGGGGTGCGGCCATCGGGCACGGCGTTGGCGTCCAGCGTGGCCAGGTAGAGGTCGATGCGGGTGTCCTGGCTGTCGTCTTCCCAGGTCAGCAGATAGCCGCCGTCCGGGTGCAGCAGGATCTGCGGGCGCCGCAGGTGAACGCCAGCCGGCAGGGACATGAGCAGCTCCGGCATGCCCAGCTTGGCGAGCTGCGGGCCCAGCCGCTGGCGCCACAGCTCGCCGCCCGCGGCATTTCGCGCGTCCACCCAGACCAGCAGGTATTCGTTCTTGCGCCCGTCCCACACCAGGCTGGGCTCGCGGATGGCCTGGGCCTGGTCCAGCACCGTGAAGGCGCTGGCGCCCAGGGCCTTGCCGTTGGTGCCGAACTGCCTCACCTGCAGCTGGAAGCTGCTGTCGTTGAGCACGCTGCAAAAGGCAAAACGGCTGCCGTTCCAGCTCAGCGGCTGCTGCGGGCCGATGGCGTCGCAGTTCATCAGGCTGACCGCTGCCGCGTCCACCGCGGCGCCGGTGTCGGCATTGAAGCGCTGGAACACCACGCCCTTGTCTGCGCTGACCGGCCACACGCAGACCAGCTGGTTGTTGACCGCCAGCAGCGCTGGCGGCACGGCGTCGGTGCTGCGGGCTGCCGGGTCCAGCGTCACCACGCCTGCACTGCCAAAGGCGGCCACCGGTGCCAGCTTGCGGTCGTAGCACGAGAGCCGCAGCTTGCCGTCGGCATGCCGGTGCAACAGGTAACTCTTTTCGCCCAGCGTGGCCACCTGCAGCGCAGCGTGCTCGCCCACTGCTGCCTGCAGCAGCACCGGCGCAGCGTCCACCGGCGCTTGGTGGCGGCCCACGCGCAGCGCGACGATGCGCTTGGCATCGGCCGCCAGGGCCGGCGTGGCCCAGGCGAACAGCAGCCCGTCCGGATGCGGGGCGAGCGACGGCCGGCTGGCGAAGACGGGTGGCGGCGCAGGGGCGGCCGGCAGCGGCACGCCCTCCAGCAGCAGCGGCCGGCGCATCTGCGCATGGCGGGTGCGGTAGTACTGGCGCACCAGCAGCGCCGCGCCGCTGACCATGGGCGTGGCCATGCTGGTGCCGTGGAAGACCTGGTAGAGATTGCGGTCCAGCCCGGCCGCCAGCATGGTGTCGAAGTTCTGGAAGTAGAACGGGTCGTTGAACACCGGGCCTTTGTAGGGCACCGGCGGCGGCACGCCGGCCGCAGGGGGTGGCGGCGGGGGCGCAGGCGGGGCGGGTGCAGGCGGCGGCGGCAGGGCCGGCGGCCGGGCCACCCATTGCGAGCGGGCCGACAGGATGTTGGTGCCGGGCGCGACCAGGTCGGGCTTGACGCGCAAGGTGTTGACCAGTGCCGGCGTGCGGACCTGGCCGCGGTCGCTGAACAGCGCGATCTCGTCGGCGTTGTCGGACATGCCGAAGGTCTTCAGGCCGGTGCCGGCGGCAATGTCGAATGCGGTGTTGTTGAACTTCGGGCCGAAGTAGCGGCGGTAGTCGTCGCGCCATCCGCTGTCCACCCGCAGGTTCTCGGAGGCACCGATGGTCAGCACGTTCTTCGCCGTGGCCTCCAGCTTCAGCGTGCTGGCATCCAGCAAGCCGTCGCCACCGGCCGCGGTGTCGGACTCGTCGTTGCCGGCCGCGAACAGCACCAGCACGTCCGGGTGGTCGAAGCACCAGCGGTCGACCGGGCGGGTCTCGTTGTCGGTGTAGCGGTTCTGGTTGCCGGTGTTGAAGGAGGCACCCCAGGAATTGTTGATCACCGAGGCGCCGTTCTGCGCCGCGAAGTCGAAGGGCACGCGAGGGTCTCGCGGCAGCTGGCCCTGCGTGGCCGGGCGCACTGCGGCGGCCAGCGGCCCCAGGCCCACCAGCGCAGCGCGCGGCGCCATGCCGCGGGCCTGGCCTGCAGACTGGCTGCCGTCACCCACGACGATGCCGGCCACGTGGGTGCCGTGCGGTTTTTCGTCAGGCACGGCGCCGGCCACCAGCGGCGCGCCGTGGTTGGCCAGCAGCCGGATGTTGGCCGCCAGTTCGGGGTGGAAATTCGTCAGCACCGCGGTGGCGGGCGGCGTGGTGCTCGCGAAGGCGCCGATGTCGAACCCGGTGTCGACCACCGCGCCAATCTCGCCCAGCCCGTCGAGGTTGACCAGGAAGTTGACCGTGCCCAGGTCGCGCACCTGGTTGGCGCCAATGATCACGCCAGCGTTGTGGTTGCACACCGCCGCGACGGACGGCGGGCTGGCGCTGAACAGCCCTGGCACCGACAGCACCGCCGCCCCAGCCTCTGGCGCCACCTGCAGCACAAAGCCTTGCGGGGCCGGGCTGACGATGGCAGCACCGGCTGCCTCCAGCGCAGCGCGCAGCGTCTCGGGGTCCACCCCGTCGAAGCTGCGCACCTGCAGGTTGCCCTCGGGCACCGAAGCCGGCAGCGCCAGCGTCATCGCGGCAAAGCCGGCCAGGTCCAGCGGCGCCTGGGCGCCGACCAGCGCCAGCGTGGGCACATAGGCCGGGTGGAACAGGCCGGCAAAGGCCACCTCGGGCAGCGCGCGCACGGCTTCGGCCACCGCGGCGCTCATGCGCCAGACACCGGCTGCCGCCGCCAGCGTCTGCACCGGTTCGGCGCCAGCCAGCGACAGCTCGGTCAACCAGCTCTTGTCGGCCGGGGCGACAAAGGCCACCAGCCAGTAGGCCGGGGCATTGCCGGCGGGCACGGCTGCACTCAATGCGGCCGGCGGTACCGGCGCGTCACCGCCAGGTTTCCAGGCCAGCGGGCCGAGCTGCAAGGCTTCGGCCTCGGGCGCGGGCTGCACCGCCATGCCTTGCGCCACCAGCGTGGCCACCTGCGCCTCGTCCAGGCTGACCCAGCACTGGCCGCCGGCCTCGCGCAGCACGTTGACGCGGCTGTCGAGGAAGCTGCGCTGCTCGGGCGCACGCTCAGGGTCGAAGCGCACAAAGGCTTGGATGATGGCCATGGGAGCCTCTGCTTCTGGACGCTAGTTCTGGACCATCGGGTCGATGTCGACCTTGCGGCCGCTGGCCGGGCGGCCGGGCGACAGGATCTGCGCAATGGGCAGGCCCTCGTCTTCACCGAGCAGGCGTTCGACGCGCAGGGCCAGCTCGGCCGTCAGGTTCACCGTGGCCACCGTGCCGTTGACCGTGCCGGCCACGAAACTCAGTTTCTTGAAGCTGCCAATGGCCTGGTAGCTGCCGCCGTTGAAGGCAAAGCCGGCTTGCTGGCGCAGCGTGTCGCGGTTCAGCAGCAGCACGGCCAACGCCAAAGCGGCCACCTGCGCGGCTGTCTCGTCGTCTGCCGCGCTCAGGCTCAGCGTGGCTTGGTGCAGCAGCTTCAGCGACGAGCCCGCGGCGACCACGCCGTAGTGCACTTCGAGCTGGTTGAAGCCTTCCAGCTCGCGGCCGGGGCGCGGCAGCACGCTGAAGGCCTTGGCGTCGGCCAGGTCCCAGTTCAGCTCGATGGGCGACAGGGGGATCAGGTCGCCCACGGCAGAGCGCAGGTAGACACGCTTCGGGCCGGGGTATGGCGGGCGTGTCAGCGCGTAGGGGCCGGTGGGCGCCATCGGGTCGAAGGGCAGCAGGTCCACCGCGTCTTCCGGGCCGGGCTCGCCAGCGACCGGGTCGGCCGAGTTCGGGTCGAAGGTCCAGCTGTCCAGGCCGTAGCTGGTCTGCACGCCGCCGTCGCCAACAAACAGCGCCGGCAGCGAATCGCCCAGCAAGGCGGTGATGGCGGTCTGCAGCGCGAGCAGCATGGCAGTGGCCCGGGCTCAGTGCGCCGGTGGCAGGGCCGCAGCGTGGCCGTTGACCGGCGGCGTGCTGGCGGCGATCTCGCTGGCCACGACTTCACCCGCCTCGACTTCATCGCCCAGCGTCTCCTGCAGCACCTGCACCGCGCCACTGATGCGCAGCAGCGTGGCCCTCAGGTTGGCGGCCTGGCTCTCCAGGCCCTGCAGGGCTTCCTGGCCCTTGTCGTATTCGGCGCGCAGCTCGGACAGGCGCTGGCGCAGCTTGGATTCGATGTCGCTCATGATTCAGGTTCCTTATTTCTTGGTACGGGCCGCAGCCTTCGGAAGTCCGGTGCCGGAGACCGCACCGGTGCGCACCAGCGCGACCGGGAAGCTGGGCTGCAGCGCGTCCACTTCCTTGATCGTCCTGGCCTTGTCGATCTGCGCTTCGACACGGTTGACTTCGTCGCGGAAAGCGTTGACGGTGGCCTTGATGCCGGCGACGCGGGTCTCGTCATAGACGCCCAGGCCGATGTTCAGCAGCTGGTAGTCGGGCACCAGCTTCGAGCGCTGCGCCAGGGCATCACCAGTCAGCAACTGCTTCTTGCGCTCCCGGGCCTGAGCGAGCGTCTCCGGCACCGGCTCGGCCGGCAGCGGTGGCGCATCGAGGTCAACCACCACGCCGTCCCTGATCTCGAAGCGGGCGGGCACGTAGGGCAGAGGGGCGCGGCCGAAGACCATGGTCTTGGGATCGAACCCTGGGAAAAGTTCTTCCGGCTTCAGCTCCCGGCCAGCGTCCACGTTGACCTGGAACAGCACTGCGTGGCTGCGCTTGTCGATGATGATGTTCATGCGATCTCCCGGTGCTCAGAGTTCGACGATCTGGATCTGGCGCGAATCGCCGTACCAGCAGCAGTACAAGGTGCCGGCGGTGGTGGCCCATTGCACCGAAATCGTGTGATTGCCCGCGCCGAGGTAGACCATCGTGGCCAGCGTGACGCCGCGCAGCTCCCAGCCGTTGTTGTTGAACTCGTGGCGGGTAACGTCATACACGCTGCCATCGACCAGAAGCCTGAAGTAGCCGGCGACATTGGCGGGCCCTTGGGTCTGCACGCCGTTGATGAACACGTGGATCTGGAACCACCTGTAGATGTTGGCCGGCACCGTCACGCTGGTCTGCATGTTGGGCACGTCCACATAGCCAGTGGACGTGGTGTTCGTCGAGTTCGTGGCGCGAACGATGCTGCGAATGCTGGTGTCGAAAATGCGGCCTCCGGCATACACCGCATACGATGTGGCACCAATCACTTCCAGCCCATAGCCGATGGAAGTTGCGTTCACGTAGCAGGCCGCATAGGTCTGAGGCAAGCTTCGCACGCCAACTGTGCCGGTGTTCGTGTCCGTGGTCAGCGACCAGCCCGCCGTGGTGCCGTACAGGCCCACGGTGGTGTCGCCCGCCATGCCGATGAAGGCTCGGTCTGCAGCCGGCGTGGTCTGGTAGAGCCACAGCCCGGCACTGCCGCTGGCGCCCTGGCGCAAGCGGATGCGGTCCCCAATGTCCACCTTCAGCTCGGTCGACGCCACGCCGATCGCGACATTGCCGCTGCTGTTCCAGCTGAGTGCGACCTTCTGCGTTCCGCCCGCCTGGGTCCCCAGCGCGCCACCGGCATTGCCCCAAAGCACGGGGCCGTCGGGATTGGTGCTGGCAAACAGCTTGCCGGTGCCGAACCAGCCCAGCCCGTGGAAGGTGTCGTTGCCGGCGCGCAGCATCAGGTTGTTGTCATTGAGCGCCAGGGTGCCGGCCACATCGAGCTTGGCTGTGGACGCGGCCACCGTCTTGCCGACGGCCAGCGTGCCGGACACCGACAGCGAGCCGGTGATCGCGTCACCGGCGCGTTCGACCTTGGCGGTGTCCAGGCGCTTGGTTTCGACGACGAGGTCGTTCCAGTCCTTGGACTTGAGCGGATCTCCGGCGCTCTTGGGGAATGGCAGGTCGGGCGTGAAGGCCATGGGGCGTCTCCTGAAGGTGCATTGCGGCCGAGCGGGTCACGTCAGAAGACGATGTCCCAGATCAGCGTGAGCTTGAAGGTGTTGGCCTTGGTCACCGCGTCGAAGACGACGCGGTTGTACATGGTGCCGCCGGTGGCCGCGGTGAAGATGCCGGCCTCGCGCAGCGGCTCGGCGCCATTGGCCTCGCCGAAGTCGAACACCGTCTGCAGGCTGACCTTGATGCGGCTGACGCCTCCGTCGACAACGTTGCTGTAGACCGGCGCGGCCACCGGGTTGCGCGCGCGCTCGGCCACCAGCTTCAGGTCGCCGTCGGCCGGCGCGGTGAATCCCGTCCCCACGCCCATGTGGCTGACGATGGCCGGCGGTGTGCCTGGCACGCCGGCAAAGCGCTGCGCCACCAGCGCCCTGCCCGCCTGCACGATGCGATTGGCATGGCTGCGGTCGAGCAGGATGCTGCCGTCCCGCGCCTGGGCAATCAGCCGCACCCGGCCTTGCATGTTCATGTTTTCCTGCATGGTCTTGCTCCGCTGTGTCTTGTCTATAAGAAGCCGAACGCGCCGTCGAAGACCGCAACGTTGTAGACGCCGCCAATCACGAATCGCTCGCTGGCGTCGTGGTGCTCGGACTCGCTGTCCAGCGCGCCAATGGCCAGCGCCTCGCTGGCGTCCTGGGTCTCGGTGTTGCGCTGGTCCAGCAGCGCGCTGAACTGTTCCTTGGCCGCCTGGTCTTCCCAGGGCTGGCGCTCGCTGGACTCGAACGGCAGGTTGATCGCGTACTGCACCATGCCGCGCACACCGGCTGCACGGCTGTTGTCGACCACGCGCTGCATGGCGTCCAGCGACAGGCCCTTGAACAACTTGAAGCGGTCCTCGTAGCCCGTACCGTGCAACAGCCGCTGCACCGCGGCGCTGACGAAATACGGCACGATCACGTCGAACACCAGCGGCTGCAGGCGCAGCCACTGCATGCGCACCGAAAAACCGGCGCTGTCGAAGCTCTCGTCGCGGTCGAAGGCCGAAGCGTCGAACACCGCGCCGCGGGCAGCCTTGAAGACCCACTTCGACGCGCCCGAAGGCACGGCGGGCAAGGCAGGCGGCGACACGCCATCGAGCATCCTGAACTCGCTGCTGACGTCGGTGCTGGCGATGGACGCGCTGAATTCGGCCACCGTCGAGCCTGTGATCACCAGCGCCTGACCCTGAGGCACCTCAAATGCCGCGTCGGCCACCACGCCAGCGCCGGTGTCCTGCAGCGTGATCGACAGGCCGCGGCCGCCGCCCGGGCCGAAGGTCCATTCGATGCGCGGCGGCATGGGTTCCACGCTGCTGAAGTCCAGATTCAGCGTCGCCGTGCTGCCGCCCACCGTCGGCAGGCTGCTGCCCAGCACCACCTCCAGCTTGGGCGCGAACTCCTCCACCTGTACCAGCTGCGACAGCCCGGCAATCAAGGCATCCGTGGCGCTGCTGGTGCCGCTGCGCGACTCCAGTTGCTGCCTGAACAAGTCCAGGTCGTAGGGCAGACCCAGTGCGGCGCGCACCGCGCCTTTGACCGCCTCCACCGTGCCGCCGCCGATGAAGGACGAGACGGTGGACTTGACCAGCGGGCGGAAGGTGTCGTCGCCCTCGGGCGTGCCGTTCGGCAGCAGCCGCCGCGCCACGCCCAGCAGCGCGCCCAGCCCGTCCAGCCCGCCGCCCCTGGCGTAGTCGATCCAGTGCGACTTGAGCAGGTCCTTGATGGCCGCATCGGCCTGCATCAGCTCGGCACCAAGCGCGTCCAGCACGGTGTAGAGCAGCGAGCCGCCCTCGTCCGCCGCGTAGACGTCCGGGAACAGCGCGACGAGACGATCCGTCTTGAAACTCATCTTGCGCTCCGCCTGTTCACGCCAGGGCCAGCGGCGCAGGGCCGCCGCGCATGCCAGGGTAGGCTGAGGCCTGGACCATCACCTGCAGCGATGCGGCTTCCAAGCCGGCAAGGCCAGGAATGCTGATCGTCGCGAACGTGGCCGCGGCGCTGCTGGCATTGGTGAAGGTGACGGTGCCTGTGGTCTGCCCAACCTGCTGCAAGGACTGGCTGGGCGCCGCGGTGGGCCGGCCGCGCACCGAAACCGTGAGCGCCAGCTTGAAGTTGCGCAGCGTCACGGGCAGATCGGCGTCATCGCGGATCGCAACCGTGCAGGCCAGCGTGTTGCCACCGGTGAGCTTGGCGTTGCTCACTGCCAGGGCCTGCAAAGGCAACACCGAAATCGCGCCTTCATCGGGCCGAACCTGCGCGCCCGGCTGGATCAGGAAGGGATCGGTCGTGACCGGCACGCCATCGGCATTCAGCTGTGCCTCGCCCACGTCCGCCAGCCCGGCGACCTGGAACACCAGCGAGGACAGCTTGCGTGCCGACACCGGCTCGCCAATGCCCAGGCCGTTCAACGCCTTGACCACCGCGGTCTTGTAGCGCGCAAAGGCTTCCTTGCCGGCGCCGGCCACGTCCGGGATGACCAGGAACTGGCCCGACAGCGTGACGGTGGAGACCTTCTTGACGTTCGCGCGGATGCCGGCGGCGCGCGTCTTGTCCACCGTCGCCTTGACGTCATCCTCGATCTCCGGCTTGCCGGTGGAAAACAGCACCCGGACCTCGCCCAGCGGGATCTGCGAGTCGACCGAGAAGTCGCTCACCTCAACGCTGTCGACCCCGTCGATGCTCAGCACCGCAAAGCGGATCGCGTTCAGCGTGGCATTGCCGGCGCGCTCCAGCGCGTGCTTGGCGCGCTCGCGCAGCGGGTCGTCGGCCTCGGCCGCCTCGCCGCCGGTCAGTGGCTTGGCATTGGTCACGCCGCCGTCCACGCCGCGCGGCGGCGTGGGCATCACCGTGAGGCTGCCGGAGCCCAGGTTGCCCTCGGGGCCGTTGTCCAGCGCGACGACCGGCACCGTGACGTTCGGCGCCTTGGCCAGGTAGCTGACAACCACCGTCGAACCCACGGGCGGCGCGGCGGCCAGCGTCACCGTGAGCCCGTCGGCGCCAAAGGGCTTGCCGAGCGCGCTGTCCGTCGTGACCAGGTTGCCGGCCACGCCCTTGAGTTGCACGCTGGCCAGGCTGGCAATCGCCTGCGTGACGTGCAGCACCTTGGCCGCGGCGAAGTTCTCGACGACGACGGCAGGGATCACGCCGGCCGTGGTGACCTTGAAGAGGCGGCCGCGCGCATCGGCCACGCGCGTGGCCAGCGGGATCATCACGTCGTTGCGTGGCGCGCGCTTGAGCGAAAACGTGACCTCGCCTTGCGCCGGCAGTGCCGGGTTGCGCACGATGCCCAGCAGCGCCACCACGTTGTCCAGCGCCACGCCTTGTGCGTAGTCGATGAAGGCGCGCTGGAAGGCCTGGTCCATCTGTTCGTACAGCAGCTTCAGCTCGCGCGAGACCGCGCGCACCAGCGTGCCGGCCACGCTGCCGGCGTTGAAGTCGGTGATGCCCGAAGGCAGGTCGCGGTAGCTGTAGCCGACGGTCAGGCGCGAGTTGTCGTCCGGGTACCAGCCCGGCGGAGCTTCCTCGCCGGGATAGCCTGGCGACCTGTTCCAGACCAGTTGGCCGACCGAGTAACGGTAGTGAACCTCAATGTCGAACACCGCCGGCTTGCCGCCTGCGAAGCCCGTGATCTGCGCGGCCAGCCCGCTGACGGGACCTGGTCCCCTGATCGGATAGCTCAGGGAGTCCGTCTCGGCGTGCCCGACAAAAATCAGCTCCAGCGTCGCCGGCTGCGCCACGCCCAGCAGCAGGCTGTCCTGCAGCGACTCGACCAGCGAACCGTAGGGCCGCGAGAAGGGGTTGCCAACGTCGACGATCATGTAGTCTCCAACGCGAGGTCGTGGACCAGGTTCAATGGCTGCGAGGCCTGGAAGAGCTGCACCAGCAGCGCCAGCCGCAGCACCTGGCGCTCGCCGGGAATGCGGACGATGTCGACCGCCAGCACCTGCTCGACCCTTGGGTCGGCCTGCACCGCGTCGCGTGCAAAGACCTGGGCCTTGAGCCGCGTGCGGGCCAGGTCCGGCTCGCCGATCAGCTCGTGCAGCCGCGAGCCGTAATCGGCCCAGCCCAGCGGCGCCAGCTCGCCCACGCGAACCCGCAGCCGCATCGTCAGCGCCTGCACGATGTTGTCGTTGCCCATCGCCAGCGCCAGGTCGCCACTGCCGCCAACCACGCCCTGGAACGTGAAGTCGGCTGCGCCGGCCACGTCGCGAAGTGCGAGGTCGGTGCCGAAAAGATGGGTTGCGGGTTGGGCCATGTGCTGTGTCCTCAGGCGCTCAAGGTGATGTGCCGGGTCACGGTGACGGTCTGCCCGCCCGCGCTGGCTTTCAGCAGCAGGCGGTAGGCACCGGTGCCGAGGTTGACGGGCAAGGGGCCGGTCTTGCGCAGCCAGGTCTTGTCGTTCTGGCGGAAAAACGGCAGCGCAGGCAGGTTCAGCGCGATGTCGGCGCTGTGGGCGGCGTCAGCCGGGCCGTCCGGCTCCAGTCGAAGGCTGAGCAGCACGCCGTTCAGCGCCTGGTAGTCGGTGTTGGCGACCCAGGTGTTGGCCGGGCCGGGCTTGAGCCAGGCGCCGGGCGCGAGGAAGTCGATCGTCGCGCTGGCCTTCGAGAGGTTCAGGCCGTCGCTGGCCGGGTTCAGGAACTGCGCGCCGGCGAGCTGGTGCACCACGCAAGGCGTGGGCGCGGCCGGTGGCGCGCCGCCGGCCGATGCGGAACGTGTGATGGCCTTGACGGATGCCAGGTCGATGCCTTCGCGGTCGGTCGCGGCCAGCACCAGTGCGTGGCTGCCGAACTCGCCCAGCACCGGGATGGCATGGCTGAGCACGGCCAGGCTGTGATCCAGCGGGTTGATCTCGGGCTTGGCTTCGGTGGCGGCACTGTTCAGCGACGAGAACCACTTGAAGAACAGGCCCGCGGTGTTGCCCACCGCACTGCCGACCAGTGTGACCGGACCGATCAAGCCGGCGCCGTTGGCCGGTTGCGTGATGGTCAAGGTCACGTCGGCCATGGTCATTGCCCGCTGGACGTGAACGACGCCGAACCGCCGGACGGGAAGATCACCGCCTGGTCGCCGACGATGTTGATCGGGATGCCGTTGATCATCGCCGGGCCGCTGCCGGGCAGCATCATGCCGGGCCACGGTGAGCCGGCCTGGCCCTGCATCACCATGCCCAGCGCAACGATGGCCTTGTTGTTGACCTTCACCGTCTGGTTGAAGCTGCTGATGATCCACACCGTGGGCTGCGGGAAGGCGGGCGACGCAGGCGGTGGCGGCAGCAGCACCGGTGGCGCACCGTTGCATTGCGGCGAATCGCCACCCGTCACCACCACCAGCGCTTCGGCCGAGCCAACGATCAGCTTGCCGCCGCTGAAGCTGAGGTTGCCGCGCAGCATGACGGGGCCCTTGAGCGTGATGTTGGCCATCGTGGTTCACGCCGAGATCTCGGTGCCGGAGATCGAGATGCCGGAGATCTTGCCATCGCCATCCACGGTGATCTTGCCCTGCACGTGGGCGTCACCGGTGACTGTCAAGGTCTTGCAGTCGATCTTCACGTCCTTGTCCTTGGACTGCAGCGTGATGCTGCCGCCGGGGTCGATGGTCAGCACGAAGTCGTCACCGGACTTCAGCTCGATCAGGCCTTGCGGGTCGATGCGCAGGCCGGCCTTGCACTCGCTGTTGTCCTCGGGCTTGGTCACGTCGCGCTGCAGGAACAGGCTGCCGTCTGCCGCCATGCGCAGGTGGTTCAGCGTGCCGTCGGGCAGGCGGTGCTCGAACAGCACGTCGCTCTCCTTGAACAGCGGCGCGCGTTCCTGGTCGTGATAGAAGCGGCCGCAGATCAGCGGCTGCTGCAGGTCCATGTCCAGGAACTCGACCAGCACCAGGTCGCCCACGCGCGGCGGCGCGGCAATGCCCACGTGCGGCACGGCGATCGGCACCTTGGGCAGTTCCAGCCCATCGTGCTTCAGGCGCACATCGGCTTCGTAGTTGTTGGTGTCGGAGTCGCTTTCATGCGCACTGATGGCCGTGACCGTGGCCAGCTGCGGGCCGCGGCGCAGCGCCAGCTCCTCGCGCACCAGGCGGCGCACCATGTCCATGAGCTCGTTCATTGGAAGTCCCTCCGCACTGCGTGCTTCGGGATGAGCGCTTGGGAGCGGCCCGGCGCGCTCATGGCTGCGGCTCCGTGGCGAGGGTCAGCTCGGTGACAAAGCCGTCGCGCTCGCCAAAGCGGTGGCGCAGCGCGGTCACGGTGCCGCTGGCGTTCAGGCCGGCCTCGGGCGCGTCGCTGGCGCTCATGGCGTCGCCCAGCTCCAGCGCCGGCATGCCCAGCACGCTGAGGCGGATGGCCGCTGCCCGGCGTGCGAAACCGGCCGCATAACCGGCGGCAAAGCGGCCGGCCATGTCCTTGGTGCGGGCCGCCGGGTCGGTGATCAGCCACTCGTCGCCGCTGCCGGCGGAGTCTTCATAGGCGCTGTCGGTGGCAGTCAGCCAGAAGCTCTTGTCCTCGCCCTGGCCGGACATCGGGCTCTCGCCGCCGACCGTGACCTGGCGTGCAAAGGCCGGCTGCAGCGTGGCTTCTGCGGCGAGCAAATGCTTGCCATAGGCCAGGCTGCCAGCACCGCCCAAGCCCAGCGCACCGGCAGCACCCGCAGCCGCGCCCAGGGCGCCGCCCACGCCGCCAGAACCGAGCGACGCCGCAGCCCCCACGCCGCGGAAATTGACCTTGCCCTCGCGGTCGCTGAACAGCGAAAAGCCCAGCCGCTCGGCCAGGCGCCGCAGCTGCGCATGCGCGCCCTGCCGGCGCTCGAAGGCGTAGCGCGCCAGCGTCACGCCGTCTTCGATCTGGCCTGCTTCCAGCGCGGCCTGGCCAATCAGGTCGCGCACCACATCACCGGCACTTTGCTGCTGGTAGAACGAGGCCACGCGCAGTTCCACCAGCGACAGCAGCGTGCCCACGCAGACCAACTGGCAGCCGCCCAGCCGCGGGCGCAGCTCGGCCACGCTGCCGGTGAAGACACGTTCCAGCCCGTCCTCATCGCCCAGGTCCAGCTTCACAGGGTCGCCCACCGCCACGCCGCCGCTTTCGGCCAGCAGCACGCGCAAGCCGTCCAGTGGCACGTCCAGGCTGCGCTCGACGACAAAGCGCGAGGGTGCAGCCACCGGCGCGCTGCTGTCTGCGCTCAGGCTGCCGGCGGTGAAGGCGAAACGGGGGTTCAGGCCAGCCATGTTTGCGAGGCCCTCAATTCGTGGGGAAGCCGCCGTGGGCGCGGGCATCCTTTTCCAGCTCGGCGTCCTGGTAGCCGTGCAGGATCACGTCCCACAGGTACACGCCGAACAGCGGCAGGCCGAGGTGGAAAAACGGGCCGAACCAGCCGTACTGGTTCACATGGCGCAGCTCGTGCTCGTAAAGCGCCTGGGACTTCGGGATGCTCACCGCGCCGCTGTAGGCCGGCGGCGAGACCGGATCCGGCAAGGCCTGCCAGGCGGCGTTCTGTTCGTACTCGCCGTTGACGAAGAAGACGTTGCCGAAGGTGATGCCCAGCAGCCCGTCGAACGAGCCCAGCCAGCCGCCCTTGAAGACCAGCGCAAAGGCATTCAGCCTGCCGGACGAGGCCACGTCGAAGCCGGGGGTCTGCCAGCTCACATGGCCCAGCGTGAAGGCCCAGACCAGCCAGCGCACCACTTCGCCGATCAGGATGCTGACCTCGATGGCCAGGCCGAATGCGGTGTTCGGCAGCGTCCAGATCACGCCCAGCAGCGACAGCAAAACGCCGCCAAAACTCCAGTGGCCGTTCGGGTCGAAGCGGTTGACCGGGTCGTTGGCGCAGTAGGCGTAACGGCAGCGCAGCCGCGGCTCGCGCAGCCAGTCGGCCAGCAGGCCGGCGCGCTGCATGCGCTGCGCCGAAGCCAGCACAAACGGGCTGACGAGGCGCGCATCGTCCGGCGCGCCAGTGTGGCTGTCGGGCGTCAGGAAGCGGCGCAGCCGCGGGTCGTACCAGCGCGCGCCCAGGCGGTACAGGCCCAGCTCGGCATGCCAGAAGCGGCCGCGGTACATGGCCGGCACCTCGCCATCCGCTCGCAGAGGCACACCGAACGGGTCGTAGCGATACGGCCCTTCTTCGCCGCAGAAGACCAGGTTGCCACCGGCATCGGCATGCAGGCTGCGCAGCTCACCTTGCGGGTTGCCGCGGAAGTCCACCAGGCCGACCACGCCGGTGGGCAGGCGCAGCACGATGAACTTCGGCCGGCCGTGTCCGTCGGCCACCGCGAGCAGGCCATCGTCTGCGCCGTAGAGGTAGCGCTCGCCGCCGGACTGGCCGTGCTTGGCGACCAGCCGTCCCTTGTGGTCGTAGACAAAGCGGCCCACGCATTCGCCGTTGACCAGCAGCGATTCGAGCTCGCCCGCTTCGTCGTAGCGGTAGACCTTCTCGCCAGCCGCGTCCCGCACGCGCAGCACACGGCCCACGGCGTCGCAGTCGATGGCGAAGTCGTCGCCCTCGCCCACCACCTCGTCGGCCGGACCGAAGGCGTAGCGCCAGGCCTGCGCGCCTTCGGTGGCTTCCATCAGCCGGCCTTGCGCGTCGTAGCGGTGCTGGCGTTCGCCTTCGCGCGAAAGCCGGAACGCGGCGTCGCGTTCCAGCGCACACGCCCACAGCTCGCGGCCGGCCAGTGTCAGTTGTTCGCGCAGGGGCTGGCCGGACTCGGGGTCGTGCCAGGTCTGGTGCAGCAGCTTGTCCGGCCCGCGGTGCCAGGCCAGGCGCTGGGCGTCGTCGCTGCCCAGCTCTGCCGCGGTCGCGCCGTTCCAGCTGACCTCGGTGGCACGGCCACGCGCGTCCCACTCGAAGCCGATGCGCTGGTCCCACTCGAGGAAGCTGACCTGCGCGAGGCGGCCGTTGGCATCGAAGTCGAAACGCAGGCTAAGGGCCACGCCGTCGACGCGCTGCGTCAGGCCGATCAAGCGGCCCGCCTCGTCGTAGTCGAACGCTGTGTGTTCGTGGTCAGCGCGGGCTTCGCTGACACGGCCGCCCGCCCAGCGGTAGACCCACGGGCTGGCGCCGCCGCGGCGGGTGCGCAGCAGCTTGCCCTGGGCGTCGTAATCGTGCGCGCGCTCGCCATCGGCACGCTTGGCTTCGGTCAGGCGGCCGGCGGCGTCATAGCTGTAGCGGGCCCAGGCGCTGCCGTTGCGGTCGACCTCGGTCAGGCGGCCGTCCACGCCGTAGCGGTAGTCGTAGCGGGTGCCATCGGGCTCGGTGAGGGCGGCCAGCTCGCCGGCCTGCCAGGCGTAGCTGCACAGCTGCGGGCCTTCGCGCACCTCGACGGGCAGGCCGTGCTCGCAGCGCGTGTCGCGCGCCGCGCGTTGCGTGGCGTCGAAGGCTTGCAGGCGTTGCAGCGCGTCCATCACAAAGCCAGTGCGGAAGATTGGGACGGCGCGCCCAGCGGGATCGCGTTCAGCATGGTGTCGAACTCGTTGAGCACGCGGTCGAGCTGCTGGTCGAAGCTGGTCTGCAGGTTGGCCAGCAGCGTCAGCAGGCGTTCCAGCAGGTCGTGCACGATCAACTGATCCACCTGCTGCAGCAAGGCGGTCACGTCAGCCAGGATGGCTTCGAGCTGGGCCTTCAGCGCGTCCAGCACCTTCTTCAGCTCGGCGCGCACCTGGTTCAGGAAGCCATCGATGGCCTGCTTGAGCTGCGTGAGCATGCCGCGCAGGCTGCCTGTGATCTTGGCCACCAGTTGCTGGTACAGCGCATCGAGCTGGACCTGGATCGCCGCCGGGTCGATGGCCTTCAGCGGGTCCATCAGCGGGTCCCACACCGTCGTCTTCAGCTCGGCGGCCAGCTCATCCGGGTCCAGGATGTTGAGCTTGGCGCGCAGCGTGTCGTAGACGCCCGCCACCGCCGTCTTCAGCCCGGCCGGGTGCAGCACCAGTGCGGCCTGGCGGATCTCGCCGAAGAAGCCGTTGACGGCATCGTCCAGCGCGGCCTGCAGCGGCGCCAGGTCGCCGAGGAAGCGGTCGACCGCGAGGTCGATGCGGCGTGCCTTGGTCGAAGGGCGCAGCGTGGCGAGCGCGCCGTGCAGCGTGTCGGCGGTGATGGCTTGCGGCTGGGTCAGGAAGGCCGGCAGCATCTTGGCCAGGCCGCTGTTCAGGCGGTTGTAGGCGGCTTGCGCGCCGCTGGCGTCCAGGCCGTTGATGCGCTGGCGCAAGGCTGCGGATAGTGCGCGCACGCGGCCGTCCAGCTGTTGCAGGCGCGAACTGGGCACATCCAGCTTCAGCGGCGCCAGCACCAGGTCGAACTTCGCGCTCAGCGAGGCCTTGGCGGCGCCGTTGCCGGCCGACAGCGCGATCTGCGCGTCCAGCCGCACGCGCAGCGCCGGCAGCGTCACGGCGCCGGCCATCGCGCTGGGCGAGAGCGCGTCCACCCGCTGCTGGGCCTCGCGCAACAGGCGCGTGACCTGGGCCGGGTTCAACGCCGGCAAGGCCATGCCCAGCCCCGTGCGGATGGCTTCGAGCGCGCTGGCCACGTCGGCCACCGGCAGCTTGTCCACCGCGGCCATCAGCTGGTCGAACACCAGGTCCAGCGGCTTGAACAGACTGCTGGGCTTGACGCTGTCGCCCAGCGTCAGGTTGTACTGGCGCAGTGCGCCGTCCGGGTCGCCAAAGACCGCGTCGGCCAGGCCCAGCATCAAGGCCTTCATGGTCTCGAAAAACGTGTCCAGCGGCGACGGCAGGTGCACGCTGTCCAGCGCGCTGGCCAGACCGTCGCGGGCCTGGGTGAAGAGCTCGCGCTCCTTCTGCTCCAGCGTGTCCAGCAGCGGCGTGATGTCGATCAGGTCGACCAGGCGGTCGATCTCGGTGTGCAGCAGGCGCAAGGGCTCGACCCACACGTCCGGGCTGGCGCGGTTGATGGCGGCCATCATCTGCTGGTAAGGCGCTTTCAGCGGTTCCAGCAGTTGGCCAGGCGAGAGCTTGTCGGCCTGGGCCACGAGTTCGTCGACCAGCCCGTCCAGCGGCGCCAGCACCAGCGTGGCGTTGATGCCGTTGACCGACTTCTCGACCTGGTCCAGCAGCGCATTGACCGGCGCCATGATGGCGCTGCCGTCGAAGCCGATGATGCGGTCGCGGAAGTGGTTCCAGGCGTCCAGCACCGCCTGCACCGCTTCGGCCAGCTCGTCGTCGATGGTCTTGAAACCCGTCTTCAGCTGGGTCTCGATCATGCCTTCGAGGTCCACCGCGCGCAGCAGCGCCAGGCCGCCCTGGATGGCGATCTTCTCGGGCTCGGACAGCGATTCCGGCTTGATGGCCGAGAGCTTGGCCTTCAGCGCGTCGATCTCGTCGATGACCTCGTCGGCCACCGGCTTGAAGTCCAGCCCGTCGAGCTGGGCCAGCAAGGCCTTCAGGTCGTCCAGCGCGGAAGACAGGTCGCTGGCCAGTTGCTGGATCAGCGAACCGGCCTGCTGCACCACATCACCAATGGCGTCGGCCACATCGGCAATCGGGATCTGCTTGAACTGGTCCAGCGCGCCGGCCAGCGTGCTGCTCAAGCCGCCCAGCAGGTCGTCGCCGATGTTCTGCTCGATGAAGTCGTGCGCGGCCTGGAAGCCGCTGGCAATGCCGGTGCGAACCTGGTCGATGTGCAGCTCGTCCAGCTCCTGCTTGACGCGCGAGAGCATGCCGCTCACGGCCAGCTGCACCTGCTCGGTCGGCACGTCTGCCATGGCCTGCTGGATCTTGCCAATGAAGTCGATCAGGATCTGCTGGACCTGCGACAGCGGCGAGGCGGCGAACATCTCGTGCACGCCATTGGAAGCGCGCGCGATCTGGGCCGCGAGGTCTTGCGGCGACAGGCTCATGCGCAGCCGCGACAGCAGCGATTCGATGACCGAGGCGATGGCGTCGACCGCATCGTCCACGCTGGGCAGCTCGACCAGCGGCACGGCGCCGAGCACGGTGGCATAGGCCGAGAACAGCGTGTCCCAGGCGTCGTCCGCGACCAGCGTGGTCAGCGCGTCGCAGCCGGCGTCAATCGCGTCGAAGGCCAGGCCCAGCGCGTCGGACCAGGCCTGCAGCAGCGCCTCCAGCGCGGCGTAGGCGGCGGCGTCTGCCGCGTCGAAGGCGACGATGGCGTTGGCCAGGGCCTGGAAGCTGAGGGCGGCCTGGTCGCGCACGGTGCCGATCAGGTTCTCGATGCCACCAGCAGTGAGCGGCTGGATCAGCGCCAGCGCGCCGTCCAGGTGCTGGCTGGCACCGGCGAGCAGGTCGTGGTCCACGCCCACCAGCTGCTGGGCGAGGAAGTTCAGCAGGTCGTCGGCCGAGGGCACCTGGCCGCCGGCCAACTGCTCGATGGTGCCCAAGGCGGCGGTGACCTGGGCCAGCGTGTCGGCGTCGATCAGCGAGCTGCCGAGTTCGGCCAGCCGGTCGCTGAAGGCGCTCAGCACCGCCTCCATCAGTTTCAGCGCGGTCTGCTCCAGGCTGTCGCCCGGGTGGATCTGTTGCACCAGCGGGCTGTTGGCGAGGAAGTCCGACAGGCCCTGGTAGCTTTCGTTGAGGTTCTCGATGAAGGCCAGCGCGTCGCCCGGCAGGGCGTTCTGGATCGTGCTGATGGCCTTGGGCAGCGCTTCGGACAGGCCGCTGACGTCGATGTCCAGCGCGCCCTGCACACCGCCAAAGGCCTGCGTCACGGCGCCCAATGGAGAACCCGAGTCGCCACTCGCCAGCGAACCGGCCACGTCCATGAAGCTGGACAGGCCCGTCTGCGCATTGGTCGCGGCGTCCAGCGCCGGGCCCAGGTCGGGCAGGCTGGCGGTGGCGCCGGTCACAGCAGTTCCCCAATGGCCGAGAGCGCGCCGGCCGCACCGCCGGTGGCGCCGCTGAAGGCGTCCAGCATGCCGGGCAGGCGGGTCGTGGGGTTGGCGAAGTCGGCGGCGCCGGCGATCAGGTCCACCAGGCCGGCGACCTCGGCCAGCGCGTTCTGCACGTCATCCATCAGCGCGCCGGCTTCGTCCAGCAGGCTGGTGTCGATGTCGCCAAACGGGCTGGATGCTGGCGGCGGGGGCGGCGGCAGGTATTCGGTCAGCTCGCAGCTGAAGTCGAACTCGTCCAGCCGGCCCGCCCGCTGGCCGACTTCGAGCTTGTCCACCAGCACCTGCGAGAAGTAGCCCTGGCCGGTGATCTCGCACAGGAAGTCCACCGGCGCACGGCCCAGCAGGTGGCCGCGCAGGGTCTGGATGTCGTCGGCCGCGCCGTCGCCGTAGCAGATGCCGCGCACGCGGATCTGCACGCTGGGCCGGCCCAGCGCCTGCGCATAGTCGCCCTCCTGGCCGGGCACGGCATGGCGCACGAAGCGCGCGCCTTCGGTCACGTCGATGCTGAGCAGCTTGTCCAGCACCACGCCGGCGAGTTCGAGCGCCATCTCAAGCCTTTTGCAGGCACGGGACGCGCATCACAGCAACCCCCCGGTGAAACCGAACTGGCGCAGCGCGTGTTCACGCCAGCGCTCCTGCAGCCGGTCCACCAGGCGGTCCACCAGCATGTCTTCGGAGACGGCGTCCAGTTCGGGCCAGGGGCGCGCGGGACTGGGTGCTGGCACAAGAGCTGGCGCGGGCGGCAATGCGACGGGCGCTGCGGCGGCGATCTGCGCAGTTGCCTCGGCGGTGGCCACATTGGACGGCTGCAGCGACGGCGGCACATCGACACGCGCCTGGCTCTCGGCAACCGCGCCTTGCATCAGCGCACGCAGCCCGGGCAGGCCTTGCACGAGCCGAGTGGGGTGCGGCAGCGGCGCACACCCGACCTGGTCAGCGCCCCGGCCCTTCGACAGGCTCAGGGCGAACGGAGAGGGGGACGCCCCGTCCACCGAAGAGCGTGACGAAGCGCCACCCTGAGAGAGTGATGCAGCGCCGCCGTGAGAGGGTGACGCCCCTCCGCCGTTCGGGCTGACCCTTCGACCGTGCTCAGGACTAAAGGCTCCGTCAAAGCCTTGACCCTTAGCCAAGCTCAGGGCGAACGGTTGGCGGACGGGGGAAACAGGCGCGCCTCCCGCTCCCGCACCCGCATCCGCATCCGCATCCCGTTCGGGCTGAGCTTGTCGAAGCCCCGGCCCTTCGACAGGCTCAGGGTGAACGGATTTTAGGATGGCGTGTTGCGGCAAGGCCTCAGCTGACCGAGCGGCCGGCTCGCGAAGCGTTGCCAGCGCCGCTCGCCGCGCTGCCGGGCCGGCGGGCACAGCGGTGACCAAGCCCAGGGGCTGCTCTGCAACTGCCGCTGCCTGCGCGGCTTGCACTGGCACCGGAGGCACCCAGCCGGGCGGCAGCAACGCGCCGGCCGTCGGGCCGGCCGCAGATCGCGCACTGGCCAACGGCGACACCACCGCAGGCACCGGCCGTGGCCGCGGCCAGTTCGGCGCCAGTGTGTTGGCCACAGGTTCGGCCACTGCTGCCTGGCGAGGTGTGCCGCCTTTGAGCGCAGCGCGGATCAGCTGGTCGAAACAGGCCCAAGGATCCGCAGGCCAGGCGGCGTCCGCATGGTCCACCCATTGCAGCCCGGCACTCTCAAACAGGCGTTCAGCGCAACGCACAGAAAGCTGCGCGCCCGCGTCCCAGCGGGCACTCATGGCTCGCCCCCGTCGCTGCCCTGCAGCCCGGCCAGGTAGACCGCCACCTGCCCCGGTGACAGCTCACCCACCTGGGCCGGCGTCCAGCCGTAGTGCCGCGCCAGCAGCACATGCGCCGCGCCAATCGGCGCAGAAGCAGCCGCGCGGGCCGCGCCGCCATCGGTGTCCAGCCCCGAGATGCGGTTGACCTCGGCGACCAGGAACTGCACCAGGCCGGCATGCAACTGGCGCACCTGGTCAAACGACAGCGCCGGCTCGATCAGCGACTCCTTGATGATCAGCAGCGGCACCAGCGAGCCGTCGTCCTGCGCGGCCTTGGAAATGAGCGCCAGCGTGGCGACCTTCAGCGGCCGCAAGCGCACGCGGCCACCTGCTTCTGCCCCCTGCGCTGGCGACAGCACGGCAGCCGGCACCTCCACCTCGTGCACCAGCGAGCCGCCCGCCAGCAGTTCCTGCGGCGAGAGCATCTGCGGGGTGTCGATGGGCAAGGCGTGTGCGCTGGACATGGGGGAAATGCGTCAAAGATGGCGTGCGGGCCAAAGCGCCCGGCGAGAAGGTGTGAACGGACTGGGCGAGGCCGAGCAGGTCGTCAAAGCGCGTGCAATCTAGGCGCAAAGCACAGCTGTAGCCCGTGCTACAGCGAGCATTTGCAACGACGAGTGCGTGTGCTTTGGCGGCATGAGCGGGCTTGTCCGGTTCGTTCGCACCTTCTCAGGTCTCTTCGTAAGCCACGCGCATCGCCTGGAAGCCGACCGACTCCATCACGAAGCTGTCGCTCGGGATGGCATAGGCCCAGCTGTCGAACTTGACGCCGAACAGCGTGACCTTGGTCGACTGCGTCGGGTGGTTCGGGTCGCGCAGCGTGGAGATCAGGTTGAACGAGGGCTGAACGAAGGACGGGCCGGACGGCGGGCTGGTCGCGCCTTCGCCCAGCATCAGCCGCACCAGGGCGCCGTTGACGTGGGCGCGCTCTGCCGTGCCGGTCACGCGGACCACGCCGGGGCGCAAATGCGTGGGGTAGCGGCTGCCGATCTCGTAGAAGGGCTGCACGTCGCTGGTCACGCTGATGGCGACATTGGTGAGGCGGCCCACCACGTTGGACAGGTCGTACTGCGAGACCATCGCATCGGCTGCCTGCCCCTCGGGCGTGGAGGTGTCCTCGACACCGAGCACCAGCACCGCGTCGATCGCGCGAAAGACATCATTGGCCATGAAGCGTGCTCCTGATCATTGCAGCGTCATCACGACGCGGATGAAGTCGATGCTGAAGGTCGGCTGGATGGTCATCACGACGCTCACCTGGCCGGCGATCTCCTGCGCCCGCGTGGCGGTCACGTCCAGCGAGTAGCCGGTCAGCGCCTCGTCCTGGACCATGCCGGTCAGGAAGGCGTCCAGCGTGGCCTTCAGCGCGGTGCGCACCCGCGTGTTGTTCAGCCGGCCGATGTAGGGGTTGGCGGCAGAGCGCACGCCGTACTTGGCGTAGTCGACGATGCGGCGCGTGGGGATGGCCGAATACGGCTCGCCCACGCCTTCGGTGGTCACGCCCTTGAGCACGCGCAAACCTTCCTTCACGACGACAGCCAGCACGTTGCGCTCGATCAGTTGCGCCTGCTGGCCGCGGTTGGCGGCAAAGGCGACGTTCGGGATGTTCAGCGCCTTGTTGGTCAGGCTGGTCTGCACCGGCAGTGACGAGATGAGCCCGGCCACCGCCGCAGCCGTGTAGGCCGGCGGCAGCACCGAGCCGTCCGGCAGCTTGATGCCGGGCGCCACCAGCACCACGCGCGCCTCGGCCAGGTTGTGGCCCAGGAATTCGGCCACCGAGCTGCCGGTGGCGCCGATCACGCCGATGCGCTCGAAGTCGGTTTCCTCGGTGGCCTTCAGGTGGTCGATCAGCACCGAGCCCATGGTGTTGGCGTCCTGCCCGGCCAGCAGCACGATGTTGACCAGCTGGTTGCCAATGGCTTCCAGGCCGGCGGCGTAGTCGGTGTCCGCCGCGTCGGCGCCGTCTGCCCCGCCCTGGTTGCTGCCGGTGCCGAAGTACGAGGCCACGCCTGCCGCCGGCTTGGCGCTGGCGAAGTTGCCGTTGGGCGCCACGCTCACCAGCCGCGAGCCTGCGGCCAGCTGCGCCAGCATGTTGCCGTCCGGCACGATGTAGCTTTCCTTGGTCTGGCCCCAGCCGATGGTGACCTGCACGCTGTCTGCCGACTCGACCGAGTAGCTGGCGAGCAGCGTGTCGGCGGCCGGCGCGCGCGGCGCTTCGCCGGCGTGGAAGTCCAGGTGGCCGTTCCACACCGTCACCAGCACCTGGCCGGCGGCTGGCGCGGCGTGGTCCACCGCGTAGGTGGCGACCACGCTTTGCTGCGCCGTGGGCACTTGCGTGGCCTCGAAGGTCAGCTGGCCGTTGGCCGGGTTGATGCGCAGCTCGTTGAGCGCGGGCGTGACGGCGATGTCGTAGAGCAGCGTGCCGGCGGTGACGCCGGCCGGCGGGTTGGCGCCATAGGCCCGCAGCGGCTTGCCATCGCCGTCCAGCACGGTGACGGCGTTGATGGACGCGACCTGCGCCACCGGCGCACTGGCCAGCTGGAACACGTTGCCGACTTTGCCCACCGGCTCGGCCGTGGCGACCGATTTGTAGACGATGTTGAAGGTGTCCACGCGCCGGGTGTCGCCGCGGATCACCTGGATGCGGTTCTGCGGCGTGGGCAGCACGCGGTGGTAGGCCAGGTTGGCGAAACCCGAGGTCTGGCGCTCGCTGTTGATGCGCGCCGGTACCTTGGCCGCGTCCACCGAAACCTGCAGGTTGTTGCCCCAGGAACCGGGCGTGGCCGCGCTGAGCGTGGCGATGGTGTTGTCCGCACCATCCTTCAGCGCGAACTGGGCCGCAGTGGCCCGCGAGCTCGCCACGCGCACCGCAATGACGGTGGAGGCGCCATTGCCGTAGACATACTGCAGCGCGCGCGTCAGCGTCAGCGGGTTGCTGCCGTCGTTGGGCACGCTGAAGCTGTCGGGCGCGCCGAACAGCTCACTGGCGTCTGCCATGCCAGACAGGGTGACCGGCTGGCCGACCGGGCCCGCCGCGGCGGTCCCGATGACGGCGACGATGCCGGAGCTCACGCCACCCGCCGAAATCAAACCTTCCGCACGTACCTCGACGTAGGTGCCAGGCACCACCATTTCTGCCATGACTTCCTCCAATATTCGGACAGCCAAGAAAAAGATAATCCAGCCCCATATGCATGGGGCAGACGAGCTTATGAATAATTTTTCAACGCAACGGCGCTGCCGCAACAGCAACGCGCATTGCATGAATGGGCACGCCCACGGCTTCGCCGCGGTATTCACCGGCACCCTCGCCTGATTTGATGAACTCTTTTCGCCAAACTCCCATGCAGCAGCAAACCTGCTGGTTGCGCAGAGGCGCCAAAAGCGCAACAGCGGCAGCCAACATCGGGCCCACACTCGGAGGAATTCAAGGTACTGCCGCAACGCCCAGGCGAAACATCAAGCCAAGGGCAAAGCGCTCAGAATTTCCCGCGTGCGCGTCAAGGTCTTATTGCAGTTCTTCCTACAACGCGAACTGAAACCGCGCCACATTCCCTGCAGCGCAACTCCAATTTCAATTTACTCGATGCCAACCCGCCGAGCAAGCGCTACCCATCACCCTATCCCCTGTTTGATGTACAGCACCCGCCAGAGAATATCGAAGACACGGGTTATTCCCAAGCGTCGCGCTACCGCATGGGGAATCGGGATTCTCCGGCTCCGTTACAAATACCCGATCACTGTCGCTTGATCAGGTGACGGTGATGGCATGCGCTGCGGAAATCGCGACGCGTGTGCAGTGTCCTGTCACAAAGCGCCGCTAGCGTCGCGCGCAAACACCATCGTCTTGGTGCACGAGGAGCGCAAATCTTTGGCAGTGCGTCAATTGTTGGCGCCTGTGCTGGGGCTGGCCTTGCTGGCCGCCGTCGGCGCAGGGGTCTGGTACTCCCACGCTCGCTTGAAAGGCGAGTCCGCGGCCAGTGCCGCAGCAGAGCAGGTCCAGGCGCAGCAAGTCACGCTGCGTGGGCTGATCGGCTCGGAGAAAGAAGCGTTTTTCGCAGACCCGCGGGTCCAGCAGGCGCTGGCGGCCCAGGGCCTGCACGTGACGGTCGAGACGGCCGGTTCCCGCGCGATTGCCGCCGGCTTTGACGCCAGCCGCTACGACTTCGGCTTCCCGTCCGGCGCGCCGGCCGCGCAGCAGCTGAAAGCCAAGGCCAAGGCGGCCGCGGTCTTCAACCCGTTCTACACGCCCATCGTCTTCGCCAGCTGGCGGCCCATCGCCGAAATCCTGTTGGCCAACGGCATCGCGACGAAACACGGCGACTTCTACGAGCTGACCGACCTGCCTGCCCTGATGAAGCTGGTGGAAAACGGCACGCGCTGGCAGGAGCTGAAGGCCAGCGAGGCCTTTGCCACCCGCAAGTCGGTGCTGGTGAGTTCGACCGATGTGCGCACTTCGAACTCGGCCGCGATGTACCTGGCGCTGGCCAGCTACCTGGCCAACCACCAGCAGATCGTGCAGAGCCAGGAAGACGTGGACCGGGTGATGCCACTGGTCGCGCCGCTGTTCCTGCGCCAGGGCTTCCAGGAGCAGTCGTCTGCCGGGCCATTCGAAGACTACCTGGCGCTGGGCATGGGCAAGGCGCCGCTGCTGGTGGCCTACGAGTCGCAGCTGGTGGCCTTCTGGCTGAAGAACCCGAACCAGCGCCAGCGCGACATGGTGCTGATCTACCCGCGCCCCACCGTCTTCTCCAAGCACGTGCTGGTGCCCTACACCGCCGCCGGCGCGCGGCTGGGCACCGCTCTGGAGACCGACCCGGCGCTGCGCGCGCTGGCCCACGAATACGGCTTTCGCACGGGTGGTGACAGCCATGGCCCCGAAGGCTGGGCCAGGCAGGGCGTGAACGTGCCCGAGGTGCTGGTGGACGTGATCGACCCGCCCAGCTTCGAGTGGCTGGAACGAATGATCGTGGGCATTGACGCCCGCTTCAAGTGAACACGAACCCAACAAGGAAAGGGAGCCGAACATGAACAACATCGAAAAGCCGACCGACACGCTGCAAGCGCCCGCAAGCTTCACGCTGGAGCCGCCAGCGCCGGTGGTGGCGCTGCCCATCGAATCGGCCAGCGGCAAGGTGCGGCTGAAGCCGGAAGAGGTCTCTGAATTGGACGAGCAGGTCCGGCAGTTCATTGACGACATCAGCGCGCACGACAGCCAGCACCCGCAGTTCAAGCTGGCGGTCGAGCGCATCCACAGCATGGGCAACAAGGAGGTCGAGGCTTCGGCCTCGGTGTCCAACCGCATGCTGGAGCGGCCGGTCGGCTCGCTGAAGAACGGGCTGTTCGACCAGGGCTCGCAGATCGGCCAGTCGCTGGTCGACCTGCGCCGCCAGGTCGAGGCGCTGGACCCGTCCCGCCAGGGCGACCTGTTGTCGGCCCGCAAGCTGCTGGGCTTCATTCCGCTGGGCAACAAGCTGGTCGACTACTTCGACCGCTACCAGTCCTCTCAGGCGCACTTGAACGCCATCATCGAATCGCTCAAGCGCGGCAAGGACGAGCTGCTGCGCGACAACGCCGCGATCGAGCAGGAGAAGGCGAATCTCTGGGCGCTGATGACGCGGCTGGAGAAGTACGTGCACATCGGCCGCGCGCTGGACAGCCAGCTCGCCGCCAAGGCCTCCGAGCTGGATGCCAGCGACCCCGAGAAGGCCCGCGTGGTGCGCGAGGAAATGCTGTTCTACGCGCGCCAGAAGGTCACCGACCTGCTGACCCAGCTGGCCGTCAACATCCAGGGCTACCTGGCGCTGGACCTGATCCGAAAGAACAACCTGGAGCTGAGCAAGGGCGTGGACCGTGCCACCACGACCACCGTCTCTGCGCTGCGCACCGCCGTGATCGTGGCCCAGGCACTGGCCAACCAGAAGCTGGTGCTGGACCAGGTGAGCGCGCTGAACACCACCACCGGCAACCTGATCGCCAGCACCAGCGAGCTGCTGCGCGAGCAGAGCGGTGCCATCCACCAGCAGGCCGCCAGCAGCACCATCGAGCTTGCCAAGCTGCAGCAGGCCTTTGCCAACATCTACCAGACCATGGACGCGATTGCCGACTTCAAGGTCCAGGCGCTGGATGCCATGCAGACGACCGTCAACACCCTGAGCGACGAGGTGGCCAAGAGCCGCAGCTACCTGGACCGCGTGCGGCAGCAGGACAGCAGCGCAGCACTGCAGGCACCGAGCGGCGGGGTCACGCTGTGAGGCTGGGCCGGTGGTGGCTCTTCGCCGCCGTCCTGCTGGCGCTTGCGGCCTGCGGCAAGCAGCCCGCAGCGTCAGCCGACAACGGCGCAGGCGCCACCCCATTCACCGTGCTCGCCGGCTCCGAGTTGAAGGACCTGGAAGCGCCGCTCATCGCCGCGGCGCGCGCCGCGGGCGTGGACCTGCAGCTCTCGTACGCCGGCACGCTGGACATCGTCGAGCGCATCAACGCCGGCGAGCATTTCGACGCCATCCTGCCGCCCAACGGCGCCTACCCGGCGCTGGCGCTGCAGACCAAGCTGCTGGCGCGCGACAAGCTCTTCTACTCGCGCATTGCGCTGGGCGTGAAGGCCGTGAAAGCCGCCGAGCTTGGCTGGGACCGGCAGGCGCCCGGCTGGGCCGAGATCGCCCAGGCCGCGGGCGACGGCAGGCTGCGCTACGGCATGACCAACGCCACCAGTTCCAACACCGGCATGAGCGCGCTGTTCGCCGTGGCCTCGGCGCTGGCCGGCAAGACCGAAGACCTGAGCGAGAAGGACGTGGACGCGGCCAGTCTGAAAGACTTCCTCAGCGGCCAGCAGCTGACTGCCGGCAGTTCGGGCTGGCTGGCCGAGGCCTACATCAAGAACCCCGCCGCCATCGACGCGATGGTCAACTACGAGGCCGTGATCTTGCGCGCCAATGCCCGGCTGGCACCTGCCAACCGGCTCGTGCTCGTCTACCCGCGCGACGGCATGATCTCGGCCGACTACCCGCTGATGCTGCTGAACGAGGCGCAACGTGCGCCTTACAACCAGCTGGTCGCCGCGCTGAAGGCCCTGCCCTTCCAGCGTGATGCGCTGGCCGCCGCCTTCCTTCGCCCGGCCAACCCCGAGGCGCCGCTGGCCAGCACGCTGCCTGCCAGCGCGGTGGCCGAGCTGGCCTTCCCGAACCGGTTGGAAGTGATAGACGCGGTGCTGGCCGCCTACCAGGCCAAATGGCGCAAGCCGGCCACCTCCATCTTCGTGCTGGACCTCAGCGGCTCGATGCAGGGCCAGCGCCTGCAGGCGATGCGCAGCGCGCTGAAGCAGCTGACCGGTGCCGATGCGTCTGCCACCACCGCCAGCGCCCGCTACAGCGCCTTCCAGAGCCGCGAGCGCGTGGTGCTGATCACCTTCGCCAGCGAGGTCGCGCCACCGGTCTGGGTGCGCTTTGACGCAGGCCAGATCGACAGCGCCCGCGCCAGCCTGCTGCACCAGGCCGATGCGATGAGTGCCGACGGCGGCACCGCGATCTACTCCGCCTTGAGCGAGGCCGAGGCACTGGCGGCGCAGGAGATGAAGCGCGAGCCGGAGCGCCAGGTCAGCATCGTGCTGCTGACCGATGGCGAGAACAACGCGGGCCTGAAACTGGCCGACTTCCGCGCCAGCCACACCGGCCCGCTGCCGGCGCGCATCTTCCCCATCCTGTTCGGCGAAGGCAACGTGGCCGAGATGCAGCAGATCGCCCAGCTCTCCGGTGGCCGCGAGTTCGACGGCCGCAAGCTGCAGCTGAGCCAGGTGTTCAAGGAAATCCGCGGTTATCAGTGACCTCCATGAACCCCGATGCCTGAACGCACGCTGAAGCTGCGCCTGCTGCTGTGGCTGTACAGCAGCGCCAACATTGCCGGCTGCGCGCTGGCGCTGCTTGGCCCTGCGCTGCTGTTCGCCGGCCTCATCGGCCACGGCTGGCTGCTCATCACCGTCGGCCTGTACGCAGCGGGCTGGCTGCTCGGCCGCCGCCCACCGGCGCTGGAGCGGCACATCGAGGACAGCCTGACCGTGGCGCAAACGCTGGACCGCCTGGACGCCGTCATCGCCCAGGCCAGCCCGCACCTGAACGACGAGATGCGCCAGCACCTGGCCCGCGTGCGCGAGTCCGCCGCCGAAGTGCTGCCGCGCCTAGTGGGCGCGCAGACGCACGGCGATGAGCTCTTCACCGTGCGCGAAACCGTGCTGCGCTACCTGCCCGAAACCCTCGCCAACTACGCCGCCCTGCCCCCCGCCTTCCGCCTCAACCATCCGCTCAAAGACGGCAAGACAGCACGCGAACTGCTGGCCGAACAGCTGGACCTGCTGGACAGCCAACTGCGCGAAATCGTCGCCAACGTGGCCTCGCACGACGCCGCCGCGCTGGTCGCCAACGGCCAGTTCCTGGCGGCGAGGTTCAGGCAGGCCGACTTTCTGGCCGGCTGAGATCAGGGCGCGGGCATCTGCGCTTCAACGCGGCGGCCGGCCAGTGTGCCGCTCAGCGTCGCCAGGCTGCCGGCCTGCTGCTCAGGCCAGCTGACGGCCAGCTCGCCGCGCTCGCCGGCTGCGGTCGTGAAGCGGATCTGCGCAACCGCCGTGCCGCGGCCCCAGGGCCAGCTGAGCTGGCCGTCAACGGCCACGTCGTTCGTGAAGCGCGCCTGGACCAACTGCAGCTGGTAGACGCCTTCACTGAACTGGTTGGCCACGCTGCCGCCGCGCAGCGCCGGGCTGAGCGAGCCGCCTGCGCTTTCGAGGCGGGCAACGGCGTCGCCCAACTCAAGCACGGCCGAGGCTGCGGCCTTGAGCGCGGCTGGCCCGGCCTGGTTGCCGGGCAAGGGCTGGGGCAGCGGCAGGTCGGTCGAGCGCAGGGCGAACAGCGGCGTGGTGCGGATCGGGGCGATGCGGGCCGCGCAGTCGGCGTCTCCTGCGTCCAGCGTCGTGAAGAAGCGGCGCACCAGGTTTGCGCCGCAGTCGTCGGGCATCGGCGGCAAGGCGCCGACGTGGAACTCGTTGGCCAGCACGATGTGGCGGGCGTTCGGGAACAGCGAGGCCACTGCAGCGCCTTCGGGCGGCGTGGTGATGGTGTCCAGCTCGCCGTTGAGCACCAGCACCGGCACGCCGGGCATTTGCGGGTGCTTGGGCAGCAGCGGGCCGGGTGGGTGCGCAGCCGAAGGCGCGGGCCAGCGCACGCAGGCGTCCAGCAAGCTGTAGTCCAGCGACATGCCGCGGAATTCGTCGATGCTGAACGGCGCGTAGGTGCCGGGCTGGCGACGCTCGCGCTCGGCGATGCGACGGTCACGCTGCTGCTGGCGCGCGGCAGGCGGCAGCGTCATGTCGTAGACCTGCGCATAGTCCTGGCAACTGACGGCCCAGAACAGGCCTTCGCTGTAGGCCTGCGGCAGGTCGTGGGCATAACGCGGGTCCTGCGAGCTGACGGCCTCGGCCATCAGGCGCAGCAGCGGCGCCTGGTCACCCTGCGCGAAAGCGCGCGAGGCGGCGTCCAGTTCCCTGGCCACCGCATACGGCGGCGCGCCGGCCAGCATCACCAGCGCCAGTGTCGAAGGCTCGGCGCGGAAGCTGGTCATCTCGCCGTCGGCATTGCGGGCCTGGGCGTCGAACGGATGGGCGCGCAGCAGGTCCAGCGCGGGCTGGATGTGGTCCATGCCGCTGCCGGGCAAGGCCGCGCAACTGGCGGTGCGGGCGCAGACCTGGTTGAACGCGTTGTTCATCGTCGGCGCGAAATACGGGTACCAGGGCGACTCGCCGCCGACCATGGGCACAGGGTAGGCCGAGTCCAGCACGACGGAGCGCAGCAAGGACGGATGCCGGTAGGCGAAGACCTGGCTGAAGTAGGTGCCGTAGGAGTCGCCATAGAGGTCGACCGAGCTGCGCTCAAGCGCCGCCAGCACGGCGGCCAGGTCGTCTGCCGCGTAGGCGCTGCTGTAGAGCGGCGCGGTGGTGCCCAGCTGACGGCCGCAGGCGGCGATGTCGGCAACGTTCGGCCCGCCGCTGCGGTGCTCGGTCTGCAGGCGCGGGCAGTCGACGGCTTGCGAGCCGCCGGTGCCGCGGTTGTCGACCAGCAGCAAATCCTTGCTGTCCATCAGCGGCCACAGCAGGCGCAGGTAGGCGCTGCGCGTGCCGCTGGACGGATAGCCAGGCCCGCCTTCGACGGCGACAAAGGTACCTGTGGCCGGCTGGTCCGCCAGGTGGCGGCGGTAGAGCTCGAAGCGGATGGCGATGGTGCCGGGCACCGTGCCGGTGGGGTCGAAGGGGCGGTCCAGCCGGCCACAGTAGGCGATCTGGTGGCAGCGTTCCAGTGTCAGGCTGCCGACCTGGATCTGGCTGGGCCCAACCGCCATGTCCGGCCAGGCAGGGACCGGTTTCGCGAGGCGCAGCGCAGCGCCCTGCGCAGCAGCGGTGGCACAGGCAAGGGCCAGCAGCAGCAAAGGCCGGCAGGCGAACTTCGGGGACTCTTGCAGGCGCATGCGGAACCTTGTCACAACGGTGGGCAGCAGTATCCGCGCCAGCAAAAACGCGGCCACCCTCGCGTTAACCCATCCCCCTACTTTGCTCGCCGAAAGACCGGCAAGCGGGAGAGCGAGCGTGCAAGAATTTTTCGCATTGCGTCACCTTCCACGGGAGCGATCCATGGCCATGGTTTCTAGTCTGCGCATGCTGGCTCGCCTGAGCGCCAAGCTCGTCATCGGCGGCCTGCTGCAGGTCGCCAACGTCCAGGCCACCGAAGCGCCTGCGGCCAGCGTGGCGGCTGCCCCCGCGCTGTCACTGGCGCCCCGCGCCGTCCCCGGCTTTGAGGAACCCCTGATCGCCACCAGCCCTCTGGTGGCCGCAGACGAAGCCGCCCTCACCCAGGCCCTGGCCGGCCTCAACCCCGGCAGTCTCGACGGCCTGGCCCCGGTCGAGCGCTTCCTCGCCGCCCACCCGCAGTCCGCCTGGCGCCTGGGCCTG
>Ga0307514_10001234_pt1 | contig 33757 bp, 31 predicted proteins | sample 16_EM_MG_FD_203088 | JGI IMG/M metagenome (GOLD analysis project Ga0307514, IMG submission 203088) | Populus trichocarpa ectomycorrhiza microbial communities from riparian zone in the Pacific Northwest, United States - 16_EM | ecosystem: Host-associated > Plants > Roots > Unclassified | place... | reverse complement strand
CCATGGCCAGCCTGCTGCGTCACCCGCGCTCTGGCTTCGATGCCCCGTCTGCAACGTGACCGCTGCGGCTCAAGGAGTCAAATGACTGCTGTCGCTGCGCTGGAAATGGATTTTGCAGGGCCGACTACTTGGTGACGAAGGCTGCCAGGTTCACTCGCAAGCGGTGGTCGAAGGTCTCGGTCTTGAGGCCGGCTTCCAGCGAGTTGGAGGTCTCGGGTTTGAGCGCCAGCGTGTCGCGGTCCAGCATGTTGAAGAACACGTTGTAGGCCGGGCCCTTGTAGCCGCGAGAAAAGGTGAGGTAGCTGCTGGCTTCGGCAGACAGGTCATGCTGCAGGCCGACCCGGCCGGAGTAGCCGGTTTCGCTGGTGCTGCCCTGGTTGGCCACCACGGCATTGACGCCAGGAATCGCGCCATTGAACTGCGCATCCGGCGTGCTGCGGCTGCGCTCGTGCTCGAAGCTGAGGCGGTCCTCCGTCACGCGCAGGCCGAGCAGCGCGCGGGTGTCGGGTGCGAAGTGCCAGCGGCCTTCGCCAAACAGCGCCGTGCTGTCGCTCTGGGTGCCGTAGTGGGCCAGGCCCCAGTCGGCGAAGCTGCTGCCATCGGCGACCACGCGGCTCACGTCGCGGCGGTAGGTTTCGCGGTCCTTGGTGTGCATGTAGTAGACGCCGCCCACGTAGTCGAAACTGCCGCCCTGGGCCGAGGCCAGGCGCAGCTCCTGCGAAAACTGGTCGAAGTCCACCGCGCCGTGGTCATGCGACTGCGGCAGGCCGACCACCGGCGCCGAGAGGCGATCGCCGTCCTGCACCTGCTGGTTCTGCCAGTCGCGCCAGGCGGTGATGGAAGTCAGCGTGTGGTTGCCCAGCGGCAGTTCGAGTTGCACCGAGGCGCCGCGGTTGCGGTCGGCGGCGGTGGTCTTCAGGTTGTTGTTGATCTGGCGGTTGTCGTCGCTGGCGGTGACCGGGCCCAGCGCGGCGGCGAAGGCCGGGTAGTTGGTGACCGTGCCGGCGGGGTAGGCGATCAGCGAGCTGCGGGTGATGACGCCGGTGGGAATGGTGTCGTGCGACTGCAGCCAGTCCGCATTGAAGCTGAGCTTGCGGCCGGCGCCGAAGTCCCAGTCCAGCCGGCCGCGCAGGCCCTTCTTGTCGTAGCCGTTCACGTCCTCGCCGTTGAAGACGTTGCGCACATTGCCGTCGTAGCGGGCGCGCAGGCCGGTGATGGATGCGGTGACGCCAGGCGAGAGTTCGCCGGAGACGCCGGCGCGCAAGCGGTTCTCGTTGCCGCCGCCGTAGTGCGAGAAGTCGACGTAGCCCTCGGGCGTGCGGGCCGGTGCGCGGGTGCTGATGTTGACCACGCCGGCCGAGGCGTTCTTGCCGAACAGCGTGCCCTGAGCGCCGCGCAGCACTTCCACGCGGTCCACGTCCAGCAGGTCCAGCGTGGCCTGGCCGGGGCGGGCCAGCACCACGCCGTCGATCACGGTGGACACGGTGGGCTCGACGCCCGGCGAGGTGGAGATGGTGCCCACGCCGCGCACGAACAGCGAGGTGTCCTTGTTCGAAGCGCCGATGCGGAAGTTGACGCTGGGCATCTGGGTGGCGAGCGCGCCCAGCGTGTTGCGGTTGCTCTGCTCCAGCTGTTCGCCGCTGACCACCGACACGGCCACCGGCACGCTTTGCAGCGATTCAGCGCGGCGCGTGGCGGTGACGGTCACCGTCTCCAGCGTGGCGGCAGGCTCGTTGGCCGCTTCTTCGGCCTGGGCGGTGCCGAGGCAGGCCAGCGCGGCAAGGGCCAGGGCATGGTGAGGAAATCTGTGCGAGAGCTGGGCGGCAGGCGAGGCGTTGGGCATCTTCGTTCTCCGATTCTGGGGACTGCGGTCAGCGCCGTGTTAGCGCTAACATTGCCGTCATCATCGGGACCGGGGACGCATCGCGTCAAACGACAAAAAATGGCTTGCTTAGGCGAAAACCTTGTTTGCGGTGGCGCGACCGCGCTCGGCCAAGGCGGCAGTGGCCCGAGCGCCGGGCCGCTCCCAAGCCGGGCCACATCACCCCGGGGGATCGCTCGACGTACCCGTCGAGCGAGGGGCTGACATGGCAATGCGCAAACGCAAGGCGGCACAGCGCACGACGCTGGCGGATGTCGCCGCGATGGCCGGCGTTTCGACCATCACCGTGTCGCGCTTCTTCAACGAACCGCACCGCGTGGGGCCTGAGCCCACCGAGCGCATCCGTGCCGCGGTGGAGGCGCTGAACTACGTGCCCAACCTCGCCGCGGGCGGGCTCGCGTCAGCGCACAACAGGGTGGTCGCGATGGTGGTGCCCAACATTTCCGGGCCGATCTTTGCGGACACGCTGCAGGCGCTGTCGGACGGTTTGGCAGTGGGCGGCTACCAGCTGCTGCTGGCGTCCAGCTACTTTTCGGTGGAAGCCGAGGAGCGGGCGGTGCGGGCCTTCCTGGGATGGAACCCTGCCGCGCTGGTGCTCACCAGCCGCTTCCACAGTGCGGGGACTGAGCGCTTGATTGCCGATGCGACGCAGCCCGTCATCGAGACCTGGGACTTGCAGCCTGGCCGCAAGCCGTTGCAGATCGGTTTTTCTCACAGGCAGGTCGGGCGGGACGCGGCGCAATACCTGCTGGACAAGGGCCATCGCCGCATCCAGTTCGTGCGCAACAGCGCGGCTGGCGACCTGAGTGCGCAGGAGCGCGAGGCTGGTTATGCCGAGGTCATGGAGGCGCATGGCCTGGAGCCTCGCCACTTCGTGCCGACCGCCGCTGCGCCGCTGGAAGCCGGCGCCGAGGCGATGAAGGCGCTGACCGCGCGCCAACGCCAGCGGCCCGAGGCGCTGCTCTTCGCCAACGACAACCTGGCCTGCGGCGCGTTACTGGCGGGGCAGCGCGCTGGCATGACGTTGCCTCAGGACATGGCGGTGTTCGGCTTCGGTGACTACGCCTTTGCCGACAAGCTGCTGCCCAGCCTCAGCACCATCCGCCCGCCGGCCCGGCAGATCGGCGAGCTGGCAGCGGCGCAGGTGCTGCAGCTGGGCCGCGGCGAGCAGCCGCCGGCACTGACCGAGCTGGTTTGCGAACTGGTGGCGCGGGAAAGCGCCTGAACGGCGCTTCGGTGTCTCGCATTTCGCGCCGCCGGGCCGCATTTCGCGACCGGCCCTGGCGGCTCGTCGCAAGCCGCTGTCGGCGAACAGGGGGCGTGGGCACAGTTCGTTCATCGGATGCTTTTCATCCGAACCGAATCAATCCGAAGGAGCCCACCATGCTGATGCAAATCGTGTCCCACACCCCCACCTGGGTTTTCGCCTTGTTCGCCGGCCTGCTGTGGCTGGGTGGCAAGCAGATGCTGGCGCGCCGCGTGAAGCTTGCGCGCATCACGCTGGTGGCGTTGCTGATGACCGGGCTGTCGGTGGCGGGCGTGTGGTCGGCCTTCTCGGGCACGGCTGCTGCGCTGCCGGTCTGGGCACTGGCGGCGGCGTTGGTGGCCACGCTGGTCTCGCGCCGGCCGCTGCCTCAGGGCACACGCTTCGACAAGGCCACGCAGGAATGCGTGGTGCCTGGCAGCGCCGTACCGCTGGCGCTGATGATGGGCATCTTCCTGACCAAGTACACCGTGGGCGTGCTGCTGGCCATGCAGCCGGCGCTGGCCCAGCAACTGGGCTTCGCGGTGGGCCTGTCGGCCGCGTATGGCTTGTTCAGCGGCGTGTTCGTCGGGCGCGCACTGCGGCTGTGGCAACTGGCGCTGCGCATGGACCGCGAAACCGGTCTGCAAGCAGCCTGAGTGTAAAGCGCTGTGAAGCGCGAGTGAAGGCGCAGCAAGGTGCTGCAGGCCTGGGCCTACAGCACCATCCGCGCTCGTCCGATGTGAGCGCAGCCTGCAAAGTGGGAATCTTCGTCCATGGCATCACTGCCGAAGAAGGAGATCGAGATGTTGAAGGCTTCCATCATTGCTTTGTCGCTTGCGGCCCCGTTTGCCGCGGCTTTGCCGACCCAGGCTTCGGCTGCCGTGGACTTCGTGGTGCGCATCGCGCCGCCGGCGCCGCGCTATGAAGTGGTGCCGCCGCCGCGTCCGGGCTACCTGTGGACCCCAGGCTACTGGAGCTACCGCAACAACCAGCATTACTGGGTCGCGGGCACCTGGGTGCGTGAGCGCCCGGGCTATGTCTACAACCACCCGACCTGGGTGGAGCGCAACGGCGAGTGGCGCCTGAGCCAGGGCAACTGGGCGCGCAACGACCGCGACCACGACGGCATCAAGAATTCCCGTGACCACGACCGCGACGGCGACGGCGTGCGGAACCGCGCCGACCCCCACCCGAACGTGCCAGGCCGTTGAGCCGACACGCACTGAAGCTTGAATCGATAGACGCACGGGGCCAGGTGGCAACACCTGGCCCCGCTGCGTTTCAGGGCCTCATACCTGAGGTACCTTTTCAAGTTCGGCCAACCATGCAGTGGCCATCGCGTCGCTGGGCGCGCGCCAGTCACCGCGCGGCGAGAGCGAGCCGCCCGAGCCGACCTTGGGCGCGTTCGGCACGCAGCTGCGCTTGAACTGGCTGGTGGTGAAGAAGCGGTGCAGGAAGGTGCGCAGGTGCTGGCGGATGGCCGGCAGTTCGTAGGCGGTGCGCGCCACGTCCGGTCCTTCGGGCCAACTGCCCATGGCTTCGTCATGCCAGGCGCTCCAGGCCAGGTAGGCAACCTTGGATGGCGCGAAGCCGTGGCGCAGCGTGTAGTAGAGGAAAAAGTCGTGCAGCGCGTAAGGGCCGATGCTGGCTTCGGTGCTTTGCGCGGGTTGGTTTCCAACGCTCGCTTGCGCATCCGCCGGGACCAGCTCGGGGCTGACTTCGGTGTCCAGCACGTCGCGCAGCACCTGGCTTCCGGCAGCGCCGATCTGGCCCGAATCCGCCACCCAGCGCACCAGGTGCTTGATCAGCGTCTTGGGCACGCTGGCGTTGACGTTGTAGTGCGACATGTGGTCGCCCACGCCGTAGGTGCACCAGCCCAGTGCCAGCTCGCTCAGGTCGCCGGTGCCAACCACCATGCCGCCGTGCTGGTTGGCCAGGCGGAACAGGTGGCTGGTGCGCTCTCCCGCCTGCACGTTCTCGAAGCTGATGTCGTAGACCTTCTCGCCGCGCGCGTGGGGGTGGCCGATGTCCTTCAGCATCTGCTCGCAGCTGGGCCGGATGTCGATCTGCTCGGCCTGGCAGCCGATGGCGGACATGAGGCGCAACGCCTGGTCCAGCGTGCGGCCGCTGGTGGCGAAGCCGGGCATGGTGTAGGCCAGGATGTCGCTGCGCGGCCGGCCCAGCAGGTCCATTGCCCGGGCGCAGATCAGCAGCGCCTGCGTCGAGTCCAGCCCACCCGAGATGCCGATGACCAGCTTGCCGATGCCGCTGGAGGCAATGCGCTGCGCCAGGCCCTGGACCTGGATGTCGTAGACCTCCTGGCAGCGCTCGTCTCGGCGCGAGGCGTCCGCCGGCACGTACGGAAAACGTTCGACGCGGCGGCGAAGCGGGCCGGTCAGCCGGGAGGTGCCGACCTGGAACGGCACGCGGCGGAAGTGGTTCAGCTGCGCGCGCAGTTGAGAAGTCTGGTGGCCAAAGGAGTTCTGGCGCTGGCGCTCGTTGGCAATGCGTTCCAGGTCCACGTCGGCGCTGATCCAGTGCGAGTCGGTCAGGAAGCGGGCGGACTCCTTCAGCAACTCGCCGCATTCGGAGATGAGCGACTGGCCGTCCCAGGCCAGGTCGGTGGTGGATTCGCCGGTGCCGGCCGAGCTGTAGAGGTAGGCGGCCTGGCAGCGCGCGGCCTGCTGCGTGACGAGCGCGCGTCGGTAGCCGGCCTTGCCGATGGTCACGTTCGAGGCCGACAGGTTGGCCAGCACCGTGGCGCCCGCCAGCGCCGCATGGCTGGACGGCGGGATGGGCACCCACAGATCCTCGCAGATTTCCACGTGCAGCTGCAGCAGCGGCTGGTCGGTGGCGGTGAACAGCAGGTCGTTGCCGAAGGGCACGCGCTGCGCGCCGATCGTCACCTCGGTGCTTTGAACATTGGCAGCAGGGTTGAACTGGCGCGCCTCGTAAAACTCGCCGTAGTTCGGCAAATACGTCTTGGGCACGATGCCCAGGACCTGCCCGCGCTGCAGCACCGCGGCGCAGTTGAACAGGCCGTGGTCCACCCGCAGCGGCAGGCCCACCAGCGCCAGCGTGTCCAGCCCCTGCGTGGCCTCGGCCACGCGCAGCAGCGCGGCTTCTGCTGCGCGCTGCAGGGCCTGCTGGTGGAACAGGTCGTCGCAGCTGTAGCCGGTGAGGCCCAGCTCGGGGAAGACAACGAGCGAGGCGCCTTCGGCCGCGGCGGCCTGGTAGAGCGCGATGGTCTGCTCGGCGTTGAAGGCGGGGTCGGCTACGCGGTTGCGCGGCACGGCCACCGCCACGCGGGTGAAGCCATGGTTGGCGGGGTTGCGGAAGGTCGTGGCGTCCAAGGGTCAGCTCCTGTGCATTGCCCGCGAGGCTACCGCATTGCGGGCGCGCCCGCGGCGGCACGCCGATTGCCGCAACGTGCCTTCAGCTCGGCCCGTTTGGACAGCTGCCGGCTTCGACATGGACCGACAGGAGACCCTCATGAACCCTTCTCCAGGACACAAGGAACATCCGGAACATCATGTGCGCGAGCGGCACCTGAAGCAGCGCATGGTGGTGGAGTGGCATGGCCAGACGCTGGCCGACTCGAGCGATGTGATTCAAGTCGACGAGGACAAGAACCCCCCGCGCTACTACTTTCCGCGCAACGAGGTGAAGACCGAGATGCTCAAGCGCACGCAAACCAGCTCGCACTGTCCGTTCAAGGGCGAGGCGAGCTACTACGCACTGCACTCCGGTGACCAGACGCTGCCGGATGTGATCTGGAGTTACGAAGCGCCTTACGACGAGCACCTCGCGCTGAAAGACAGGATGGCCTTCTGGGTCGAGAAGATCGACGGGCTGCAGATCAAGAAGCTGGGGGCCAGTGAGGCCGCCGCCGGTCAGGCGGCGCGCAGCACGCCGCCGTCCTCCTGAACGCCCCGAGTCAATCCTGGCCTGTGAGATGGGCCGGATCGAGCAGCTTTTCGAGTTCGGCGCGCGGAATGTCGGTATGTTGGGCGGCCACATCGACGATGGGGCGGTCTTCCTTGTAGGCCAGCTTGGCGATCTCGGCGGCCTTGGCGTAGCCGATCAGCGGGTTCAATGCGGTGACCAGGATGGGGTTGCGAGACAGGGCCTGCTTGAGCCGCTGCTCGTTGACGCGGAAGCTGGCGATGGCCTTGTCGGCCAGCGGGGGCATCACGCCGGCCAGCAGCGCAATGCTTTCGAGCAGGTTGCGGGCGACCAGCGGCAGCATCACGTTCAGCTCGAAGTTGCCGGACTGTCCGGCGATGGTCAGTGCGGCGTCGTTGCCGATGACCTGCGCGGCAACCATCGCGGTGGCTTCCGGGATCACCGGGTTGACCTTGCCGGGCATGATGGACGAGCCCGGCTGCAGCGCCTGCAGCTCGATCTCACCCAGGCCGGCCAGCGGGCCGGAGTTCATCCAGCGCAGGTCGTTGGCGATCTTCATCAGCGCGACGGCCAGCGTCTTCAGCGCGCCGGAGGCTGCGACAGCCGTGTCCTGCGCGCCCATCAGCGCAAAGCGGTTCTCGCCGGGCGCGAAGGCCATGCCGGTCTGGCGGTTCAGCGCCGCGCAGCACAGCGCGGCGAACTGTGGGTCGGCATTCACGCCGGTGCCCACCGCCGTGCCGCCCAGCGCCAGCTTCTGCAGCAGCGGCAACACGCCTTGCAACTGGCCTTGCGCCAGCGCGAGTTGCGCGGCCCAGCCTTCCAGCGCCTGGCTCAGGCGCACCGGCATCGCGTCCATCAAATGCGTGCGGCCGGTCTTCACGTGCGCGTGCGTGGCGCGGGCCTTGTCCAGCGTGGTGGCGATCAGGCTTTGCAGGGCCGGCAGCAGTCTGTTCTGCAGGGCCTGGGCCGCGGCAACGTGGATCGCGCTGGGCACCACGTCGTTGCTGCTCTGGCTGGCGTTGACGTGGTCGTTGGCGCTGACCTTGTCGTTCAGCCGGCGCCCGGCCAGCGTGGCCAGCACCTCGTTGGCATTCATGTTCGAGCTGGTGCCTGAGCCGGTCTGGAAGATGTCGACCGGGAAGTGGCGCAGCAGGGTCTCGTCCGGCAACGCCTGCAGTTCGGCCACGGCGGCCTGGATGGCTTGTGCCTGCGCAGCGCTGATGCCGCCCAGCTGCTGGTTGGCCTCGGCTGCAGCGGCCTTGATGGCCAACAGCGCGTGCACAAACGGGGCCGGCATGGGCTGGCCGCTGATCGGGAAGTTCAGCACCGCGCGCTGCGTCTGGGCGCCGTACAGCGCCTCGGCGGGCACCTGCATGGCGCCCATGGAATCGGATTCGGTGCGGAAGGCGGCGGCAGAAGAGGGCGTGGTCATGCGAGGAAGCTCCGTCAGGAAAAAAATGCGCGAATGGCTTGGCGCCTGGGAGCCCACTCTACGGCGCGAAGCGGGCGCTTGTGGCGGCCCGGCGCAAAGGCTGGGTGGCGGGTGGGGGCGCTGGTGCCGTTCTAGACCGGCAGCGTGAACCAGACCACGGCCGCTACTGCGAGCACAAGCAGCAAGGCCGCCAGGTCGCGCAGGCGCTCGTACCGAAGCGGCAGGCGGCTGGGAAGGCGCGAGGAGTTCATGGGCAAGGCTCCGGTGTGAGGGTTCAAGCGACGCGGCGGCGCGCCAGTACCGCCAGCCGGCCGTCCTCGCCCGGCACGCTGCGCAGCTGGATGCCGTAGAGGTTTTCGAGCGGCGCCAGCGCGCTGGCGTTTGGCGGCAAGTCGCCCATCAGCCGGCCTTGCTGCAGCAGCCACAGGCGCTCGAAGCCGGCCAGGGCCTGGTTGATGTCGTGCAGCACGGCGACCAGCGCATGGCCGCGGGTGCGGCAGAAGGCTTGCATGGCGTCCAGCAGCTCGAACTGCAGGCCGGGGTCCAGCGAGGCCAGCGGCTCATCCACCAGCAGCAGCCCGGCCTGCGCGTCCCACAGCTGGGCGAAGACACGCGCCAGCTGCACGCGTGCCTGCTCGCCGCCGGAAAGCGTGTCGAAGCGGCGCGTGGTCAGGTGGCCGGCGTGAGCAAGGGCCAGCGCTTCGCCGGTGACGCTGGCCAGCGCAGGGTCATGGTCCAGCGCCACGCGGCCGAGGCCGACCACCAGCGCCACCGGCAGGCTGAAGGCGACTGCATGCGACTGCGGCAGCACCGCGCGGCGACGGGCCAGCGCGGCGGGTGACCAGCCGGCCAGCGTGCGCCCGTCGAACCGCAACTCGCCTTGCTGCGGCGGGCGCTCGCCGGCCATCAGCTTCAGCAGCGTGCTCTTGCCGGCGCCGCTGGGGCCGAGGATGGCGACGTGCTCGCCGGCCTGCAGCGCGAGGTTGAACGGGCCGATGCTGGCACCGCTGCGGCCGGGCTGGCGCAGCTGCACCTGCTGCAGCGTGAGCAGGGCGCTGCCGGCTGCAGCGGGCGGCTGCGGCGCGTCGGCCATGCGCCAGGCTTCGCGGCATTCGGCGAAGGCGAAATCGGTCGGCAGGCGCTCGGCCCAGTCGGTCGTCATGTCGCGTTCCTTCAGACGCTGCCGCCTTGCTGGCGCACCGCAGCGCGCAGCATCAGCAGGAAGGCTGGCCCGCCGATCAGCGCGGTGAAGATGCCGACCGGGATCTCGGCCGGTGCGGCCAGCGTACGCGCCAGCGTGTCGGCCAGCAGCAGCAGCGCGCCGCCCAGCAGCATCGAGAACGGCAGCTGGCGGCGCAGGTCCGCGCCGACGCAGGCGCGCGCCAGGTGCGGCGCCAGCAGCCCGAGGAAGCCGATCACGCCGCACCAGGCGACCGCGGCGCCGCAGCTCAGCGCCACCAGCAGCACGACCCAGCCGCGCAGCCGCGGCACCGCGATGCCGACGTGGCTTGCGGCCGCTTCGCCCAGCGCCAATGCATTCAGCGGCCGCGCCAGCCGGCAGGCGAACGGCACCAGCAGCGCGAGCAGCACGGCCATGGTCGCCACCAGCGACCAGCCGGCACCGGCCAGCGAGCCCAGGGTCCAGAACGACAGGCTGCGCAATTGCTCGTCGGTGGCGAGGTAGGTGGCCAGGCCGATCACCGCGGCAGTCACCGCGTTGATCGCCAGCCCGGTCAGCAGCAGGCCGGCGATGGAGCCCGGCGTGAGCCAGCGGGCGATCCGGTCCAGCGAGAAACAGACCAGCAGCGCACCGCAGAACGCGGCCACCGGCAGCACCCAGGGCCGCCAAGCGGGCGGCAGCGGCGCGGCGGCGCTGGCGAAGATGACCAGCGTGAGCGCCGCGGCGCAGGCGGCGCCGGTGGTCACGCCCAGCAGGCCGGGGTCGGCCAGCGGGTTGCGGAACAGCGCCTGGGTCAGTGAACCGGCGAGTGCCAGGGCTGCGCCGACCAGCAGCGCGAAGATCACGCGCGGCAGGCGGATCTGCCACAGCACGTGGGCGGCGCCGCTGAACGCTGCGCTGCCGTCGTCATGGGCAGCCCGCCAGGGCGCGAGCCAGTCGGCCATGCTGATGGCGACCGGGCCGAACTGGGCGGCGAGCAGCGTGGCGGCCAGCAGCAAGGCCAGCGTGCCGAGCAAGGGCCATGCGAGCAGCTTCGAACCCGCAGCCGCCGGCGTGCGGGGGACGGGGCCGCGGCGCAGCACGCTGAGCGTCATGCCGCGGTCTGGCCGGCCAGGGCTTCGGTGAATGCGCTGTCCAGCTGGCGCACGGCCTGTGGCAGGCGCGGGCCGAAGCCGAGCAGGAACTGGGCTTCGAGGGCGACCACGCGTTTGGCGCGGCCAGCGGGTGTTTCGGCCAGGCCCGGCAGGCGCAGCAGGCCGGGCACGCCGCCAGCGGCTTCCAGGCCTTGCGTGGTGGCGAGGATCAGGTCCGGCTGGGCGGCAATGGCCGCTTCCGGCGTCAGCGGCTTGTAGCCGTTGAAACCCTGGATCGCGTTGAGCGCGCCGCCGTAAACCAGCATGGCCTGCGCCGTGGTCTCGCCGCCGGCCACCATCACCTGGCTCACCGAATGAGACAACACGAACAGTGCGCGCAGCGGCCGGCCGAGCCGCTGTTGGCGCTGCGCCAGATGGCCGGCGACCTGCGCTTCGCTGGCGCGCCAGTCCTCGCGCAACTTGGCCGCCAGCGCGGCGGCTTCGGCCGGTTTCTGCACCAGCTCGCCGATGCGGCCCAGTCGGTCCAGCATGCCGTCGAAGCGGTTGTGCGCCGGCAGCACCGCGAGCTGCACGCCGGCCGCGGCGATCTGCCGCAGCACCGCCGGCGGGCCGGCGTCTTCGGTCGCCAGCAGCACCGTGGGCACCATCGCCAGCACGCCTTCGGCCGACAGCGTGCGCATGTAGCCGACGCTGGGCAGCTTGCGCGCGGCTTCCGGGTACAGCGAGGTCACGTCCACGGCGGCCAGCAGATGCTCGGCGCCTAGCGCGTAGACCATTTCGGTGACCGCGCCGCCGGCTGCGACGATGCGCGGTTGGCTCGGCGCAGCCAGTGCCCAGCCGGGCAGCGCTGCCGCGGACACGCCACCCAGCAGCAGCGCCAGCGCATCGCGGCGCGAAGGCATCAGGCCGCGCATGTTTCTCCCTCCACCGCGAGGGATTCGGCCAGCGCGCGCCAGTCGGCCCGCTCGGGCTGGCCGGGCTTGCGCTCACCGAACATCATCGCGATGGTCTCGCCCGAAGCGTCGAAGAATTCGACCGAGTGCACCGGGCCATCCGTGGTCGGCTTTTTCACCAGCCAGGCGCGGGCGATGTGGTCTTCGCGCAGGTGCAGGTTGAAGCCGGCGTCCAGCACGTTGAGCCACGGCCCCATGCGCTCGACGCGCTGCACCGGCCCGCTGTGGATCTGGATCACGCCGGCATTGCCGACGAAGACCATGATGGCCACCGATTGCGCCACCGCCTGCTGCAGCAGGGCATGTGCGCTGCTGGCGGGCAGCGGCAGCGCGTGGCCGGCCGGTGCGAGGCGCAACGCCTGGGTGCGGGCCAGGCCGTGGCGGCGCAGCAGGCCGAAGAATTCGTGCGTGTCCTTCAGCGCCAGCCATTCGGCCTGGAAGGCGGCCAGGTTCACATCGGCATCGGGCTTGACCTCGACCGGTGCGGCAACGGGCAAGGTCTGGATGCCGACCGGTTCGGCCGCGGCTGCCGGCGAGGCGAAGCGGTCGATCACCGCTTGCCAGGCCACCAGGTCGGTGCCCGTGCGGGTGAAGACCTTGTGCACCGCGCCGCCTTGCGCGTCGAAGAACTGCAGGCTGCGCTGGGTGCTGCCGTCGGCCAAGCGCTCGGCCACCGCGAAGCCGTGGGCCCAGCGGCTGTAGAAGATGCGCAGGTCGATCTCGCGGCCCAGCACCAGCCCCATCTCGCCACCGGCCGGTCCGCTGGCGCTGGCCGGCGCGTAGACGCCGGTCTTCTCGTGCACGCAGGAGGGGTTGCGGGTCAGCGCCATCAGCTCGCCGGCCGGGGCCAGCGCGCCAATCACGGCTGGCCATTCGGCGCGCAGCGGCGTGGCCTGCAGCGGCGACTGGTCTGCCGGGAAGACCCCGGCATGCGCGGCGATCAGCTCGCCTTCGGACACGCCCAGCGCCTCGGCAAGGTCTCGGTGGCGCGAGCGCGCGGCGCGGCGACCCTCGGCGAAGGCGATGCGCAGTGCTGCGAGCGACGGGGTGGGGGTGGCGGGCGAAAGGCTCATCTAGGGCTCCGGGAAGGTCTTCAGAAGTCGTAGCGCGCTGCAACCTGCACGCTGCGGCCAGGTGCGGTGTAGGCGTCTTTGACAGTGCTGCTGTCGGCCAGGCCGCGCACGTCGGACCAGCGCGTGTAGTGGCGGTCGAACAGGTTGCTGACGTTGGCCTGCAGCGTCAGGGCGGGCAGCGGCTTCCAGCTGCCGCCCAGGTCCAGCGTGGTGTAGCCGGTGGGCGCGTAGTAGGTGGCGCTGGAGATCTCGCTCCTGGCCTTGCCCTGCAGGTGCAGCGCGCTGGCGCGCAGCGTCCAGTCCGCTGCTTCGTAGCGCAGGCCCAGCGTGCTGCGGGCGGGCTCTACGGTGTCGAGCGGCGTCTTCACGCCATCCGCCTCGCTGCGGCCATGCGAGATGGCCACGCCGCCGTTCAGCACCCAGCCGCTGCGATGCCATTCGGCGCGCGCTTCGCTGCCGAGGATGCGCGCCTTGCTCAGGTTGATGTACTGGAACACCAGCGGATCGGTCGGCGCGCCGGTGCCGCTGACGACCTGCTGGCTGATGAAGTCGTCGTAGCGATTGTCGTAGTGCAGCACCTGGTAGCGCAGCTCGCCCCAGGCGCCGCGCACGCGGCCGCGCAGGCCCAGCTCCACGCTGTTGGCGCGCTCGGCCTTCAGGTCCGGGTTGCCGATGCTGGAGTAGAACTGCGCCGGGTTGGCAAAGCTGCTGTTGACCTGGTCCGGCGTGGGTGCGCGAAAGCCGCGTGCCCAGTTGACATAGGGCGCAAAGGCTTCGTCAGCCCGCCAGATGGCGCCCAGGCGCGGCGTGGCGGCCTGGTCCGACAGCGAGACCGCCGTGCCGGTGTAGCCGGTCTGGCTGGCCGAGAGCTTGTACGAGTCGAAGCGCAGGCCGGGGATGATGCTGATGGGGCCGGCCTCGATCTCGTCCTGCACAAACGCGCCGGCCAGCGTGTAGGTGGTGTCGGGGAAAAGCTTGGGCGGGGTGATGCTGGTGAACTCGCCGTTGACCTTGGCCTGGCTCCAGTCCAGGCCGTAGCTGAAGCGCTGGCGCGCGTCCTGTCCCAGCGCTGGCGTGGCGACGGTGCTTTCGAGCTGGGTCGAGAAGCCGAGCAGCTTCTGTTCGTAGTCGTAGTCGCGGCTTTGCGGCGAGTCGCTCGACACGCCGGCGGTGGTCAGCGTGCGTTCGGCCAGCGTGAGCTGGTGGGTGGTGGCGTCCTGCCAGTAGACCTGGCTGCGGGCGCGCTGCAGCCAGCTGCCAACTTCGTCGTCGAAGCGGTGTTCCAGCGAGACGCGCTGGCGGTCCAGCTTGTCGTGCGCGTCCAGGTCGGTGGTGGTGGTCGTGGTGCCGCGCGAGCTGACGTCGCCGCGGGCGCTGTAGACCTCGGTGTCCTGCTTGCGCTGTTGGCTTTCGAAGCTCAGGCCCAGTTCGTGTTCGGGCGCCAGTGCATAGGAGACCTTGGCCAGCACCGCGGGGGCGCGGTAGCTGACGGGGTTGGGCGTCGTGCGGGTGCCGTCTTGGGTGTCCACGCTGCCCTGGTTGTCGGTCTCGTGGCCGCGGCGGGTGGTCAGCAGCAGCAGGCCTTGCCACCGCCCATCGAGGCCTTCGCGGCCCGCCAGGCCCAGCGTGGCGGCCCAGGAGTCGTCGACAGAGTTGTAGCCAGCGCGGGCGAAGCCGCCGAAGGTCTGGCCTTTTTTCAGCAGGTCGGCCGGGTCCAGCGTGCGCAGGCTGACCACGCCGGCCAGGCCGTCGCTGCCGTACTGGGTGGACGCGGGGCCGCGCAGCACTTCGACGCTCTGCGCGGTGTCCAGCACCAGGAAGTCGCCACGGCCGGTGCCGATGGGGCCGAAGGTGAAGCCGGCAGGGGTGCGCACGCCGTCGACCAGCATCATCACCTGGTTGCCTTCCAGGCCGCGGATGTTCACGCCTTCGTTGCCGGCGCGTGCGGTGCCGCCGGAGGCATTGAAGCGCGTGGCCTGCTGGCGCACCGTGAGGTCCAACTCATCGTTGAGCAGGTCCTTGATGTCGCGCGCGCCGCTTTGTTCGATTCGCTTGGCCGGCAGCACCGTGACGGTGGCCGGCACGTTGTCGACCGCGCGCTCGGTGCGCGTGGCGGTGACGGTCACCAGCGGTAGCGGTGCGTCGAGCGCAGCGGCGGCGGTAGTTGAGGCGGCTTGCGCCCATGCGGACAGAGGCAGCATCGGGGCCACGGCCCCGGCCAGGCCCATGGCGAGTGCCAACGGCGTCTTGCGGATCACTTGCGTTCCAGAAATGAGGAGGCGGCAGGTGCTGGCGCAAGGCTGGCGGTGCCAGGCTGGAAGCGGGCGCCGGGGTCATCACGGCGCTGCCCGCGGCAGAGCTGTCGAACGACCTGATGCAGGCCGCTTCAGCGGGCGCTTCCAGAGGATGAAATGATTGTAATGCGAATCACTCTCATTACAAGAGGCTCACGAAGCTTCGGCGCGACGAAGGCCTGCAGCTCAGTGAAGCGCGCTGCCGCCGGGCTGCTGCCAGCGTTTCCAGGTCGCCGAGGGCAGCTCGCCGAACAGTTCGCGGTAGTCCTGCGAGAACTGGCCGAGGTGCCAGAAGCCTTGCGAGGTGGCCGCCTCTGCCACCGAGCGGGCTTCGCGCAGCGCCCGCCGCGCGGCGGTTAGCCGCACGGTGCGCAGGAAGGCCGCAGGCGCCAGGCCTGTGGTCTGCTGGAAGGCGCTTTGCAGCGTGCGCCGGCTCACGCCCAAGGCGTCGCACAAGGTGGCGACGCTGGGCGGCTCGTCGGCCAGGCTGGCGTTGGCTGCTTGGCGCAGCCAGGCCTGGGCGCGGGTGACCAGCGTGCCGGCGCGGGCGGGTGACAGCGCGGGCGCTGTGTCGGCGTCCGCCGGCAGCAGCGCGAGCAGGTGGCTCAGCAGTTCCTCGCGCAGCTGCGCGGCCGCATGCGCCGAGGCCAGCAGGTCCGGCTGGGCCTGGGCCATGGCCAGTACCGTGGCCACTTGCTCTCGCAGGGCCTGCAGGCGCTGCGGTGCGGCCGCGTGCAGGCCGGCGCGCGAGGCCAGCCGGGCTATGGCCTGCTGCTGCGCCGGGCTGGCCAGCGTCTGCAGGCTGTGCAGCGGCAACGAGAGCCCGGCCATGCACAGGCCTTCGGGCGTGACGAACTCGAAACCGGCCGCCCCCGAGAAGCTGCAGAAGCGCTCGGCGCGCGCCTGGCCTTGCCAATCGGTGTTGCCGCAGAAGCTCACCGCGCCCTGGCCCAGCGACAGCGGCAGGCCCAGTGCCAGTTGGCCGACCGGCAGTGCACCACGCTGCAGCAGCCGGCGGCTGGTGTCTTCCACAAACAGGTGCAGGTCGCCCAGCCACAGCTCGCGCACCCGGCCTTCGAATGGGCCGGCTGAGAGTTGCGCATAGTCCTGCTGCCAGTCCTGCAGCAGCGCGGCCTGTTCATCGGCGTCTCCCGTCTGGCGCAGGTGCAGGCCAGGCTGGAGGCGGCCGAGGTGGTGGGGCAGGGCGGGTAGGTTCAGGGCCATGGTTCCATGGTTCGCTGGGTGCGAGCAAGGTACGGGGGCGGACGAACGTTTGCAATCCATGTGCCACCCGATGCAAGCTCGGGCAGGCCGATGACGCCAGGTCCGAAAACTTGCCGATTTCCGATAGCCAGCGGCGATGCCGGTGCCGAAGATGGCGTTAGCCCTTACCCACGTCGAACCCGAACAACCCATTACCAGGAGGTTCCCATGAGCACCCCCGGACATCTGAAACCCACCTTGAACGCCTGGCACCTCTGGGGCCTGGCGGTTGGCCTCGTCATCTCGGGCGAATACTTCGGCTGGAGCTACGGCTGGGCCAGCGCGGGCACGCTGGGCTTCCTGATCACGACGCTGGTCGTGGCAGCGATGTACACCAGCTTCATCTTCAGCTTCACCGAGCTGAGCACCGCCATTCCGCATGCCGGTGGCCCGTTTGCCTACGCGGCCCGCGCGCTGGGCCCCACCGGCGGCTTCATTGCCGGCTTTGCGACGCTGGTCGAGTTCGTCTTTGCGCCGCCGGCCATTGCGCTGGCCATTGGCGCCTACCTGAACGTGCAGTTTCCGGAGGTCAGCCCTAAGCTGATGGCGGTGGGCGCGTACGTGATCTTCATGACACTGAACATCGTTGGCGTGAAGACGGCGGCGACTTTCGAGCTGTTCGTCACCGTGCTGGCCATCGTCGAGCTGCTGGTCTTCATGGGCGTGGTGGCGCCGGGCTTCTCGGTGGCCAACTTCACGGCCAAGGGCTGGGCCGGCAGCGACACCTTCTCGCCCGCGGCGATCTCGGGCATGTTCGCCGCCATTCCATTTGCGATCTGGTTTTTCCTGGCGATTGAAGGCGTGGCGATGGCGGCCGAAGAAGCCAAGGAGCCCAAGCGTACGATTCCCATTGCCTACATTGCCGGCATCCTGACGCTGCTGGTGCTGGCGCTGGGCGTGATGGTGTTCGCCGGTGGCGCGGGCGACTGGTCCAAGCTGTCCAACATCAACGACCCGCTGCCGCAGGCGATGAAGATGATCGTCGGCGAGAACAGCGGCTGGCTGCACATGCTGGTGTGGATCGGCCTGTTCGGCCTGGTGGCGTCGTTCCACGGCATCATCCTGGGCTACTCGCGGCAGATCTTCGCGCTGGCGCGCGAGGGCTACCTGCCGGGTTGGCTGGCGGCCGTGCATCCGAAGTTCGGCACGCCGTGGCGCGCCGTGCTGGCTGGGGGCGTGATCGGCATTGCCGCGATCTTCAGCGACGAGCTGATCACCATCGGTGGCCAGACGCTGACGGCCAACATCGTCACGATGTCGGTGCTGGGCGCGATCGTCATGTACATCATCTCGATGGTCAGCCTGTTCGCGCTGCGCAAGAAGGAGCCGAACCTGGAGCGGCCGTTCCCGGCCATTGCCTACCCGGTGCTGCCGGCGGTGGCGCTGGTGCTGGCCGTGGGTTGCCTGGTCACGATGATCTGGTTCAACCCGCTGGTCAGCGGCCTGTTCCTTGGCGTGATGGCGCTGGCCTATGTCTACTTCCGCCTGACTGTGGGTCAGCGCACTGCTGCTGCGGCGTTGCCAGGCGCAGTGGGTGCCAGTTCCTGATCGGCGCGACCTGACGCACACTGCACACATGCCGTATGCACACACCCTGGGGGGGCAGGTCTGGCAGTTTGCCGACCTGAAGACCTTGCTCGCGAAGGCCACGCCGCTGCGTTCAGGCGACGTGCTGGCCGGCCTTGCGGCCGGAACGGCAGCCGAGCGCATGGCCGCGCGGCTGGCGTTGGCCGAACTGCCGCTGAAGACCTTCCTCAGCGAGGTCGTCGTGCCCTACGAGGCCGACGAGGTCACGCGGCTGATCATCGACACGCACGACGCCGCGGCCTTCGCCGAGATCGCCCACCTCACCGTGGGCGACTTCCGCGACTGGCTGCTGGGCGAGCAGGCCGACGAAGCCGCGCTGGCCCGGGTGCGCCGCGGCATCACGCCCGAGATGGCCGCTGCCGTCAGCAAGCTGATGCGCAACCAGGACCTGATGCTGGTGGCGCGCAAGTGCCGCGTCATCACCCGCTTTCGCAACACGCTGGGCCTGCCGGGCCGGCTGGCGATGCGGCTGCAGCCCAACCACCCGACCGACGACCCGCGCGGCATCGCGATCTCGATGCTGGACGGGCTGCTGTACGGCGTGGGTGACGCGGTGATCGGCATCAACCCCGCGGGCGACGGCATCGGTCCGCTGACCGGCCTGATGCATGCGGTCGACGAAGCCATCCAGCGCTTCGAGATCCCCACCCAAGCCTGCGTGCTCACGCATGTCACGAACCAGATCCAGGCCATCGAACGCGGTGCGCCGGTGGACCTGGTGTTCCAGTCGGTCGCCGGCACGGAGGCCGCGAACCGCAGCTTCGGCATCGACCTCGCGGTGCTGCGCGAAGCCCGCGAAGCGGCGCTCAGTTTGAAGCGCGGCACGCTGGGCGACAACGTCATGTACTTCGAGACCGGCCAGGGTTCGGCACTGTCCGCAAACGCCCACCACGGCGTGGACCAGCAGACCTGCGAGGCCCGCGCGCATGGCGTGGCCCGCGCCTTCGAGCCGATGATCTGCAACACCGTGGTCGGCTTCATCGGACCGGAATATCTGTTCGACGGCAAGCAGATCATTCGCGCCGGCCTGGAAGACCATTTCTGCGGCAAGCTGCTGGGCCTGCCGATTGGCTGCGACGTCTGCTACACCAACCATGCCGAGGCCGATTCGGACGACATGGACACGCTGATGACGCTGCTCGGCGCTGCAGGCGTGACCTTCCTGATCGGCGTGCCCGGTGCCGACGACGTGATGCTGAACTACCAGAGCACTTCGTTCCACGACGGCCTGGTGCTGCGCGAACTGCTGGGCTTGCAGCGCGCCCCCGAATTCGAAGCCTGGCTGCAGCGCATGGGCGTGACAGGGGAGGCCGGCCAGCTGCTGCCTGTGACGCCGAGCCACCCCTTGTTGCAGCACTTTGGATGAAGCTATGAGCGCTCCCGCACGGCCGCCCGAAGGGGGCGCTCCTTTCCTCATGGAGGGACCCACGAAGTGGAGGGTGCACCTGTGACCGATAAGCCCTTGATCACTGTCGACCCCTGGGCCGTGCTGCGCAACCAGACCCCGGCGCGAATCGGCCTGGGCCGCAGTGGGCGCAGCATGCCGACCAAGGAACTGCTGGCCTTCTCGGCCGCGCACGCGCAGGCCCGCGACGCGGTGCACCTGCCCTTGCAGGCCGAGGCGCTGGCCGCGCAACTGGCCGACCTGTTCGGCGAACCCACGCTGAAACTGCGCAGCGCCGCGCCGGATCGCTCAACCTACCTGCTGCGCCCCGACCTGGGCCGGCGCCTGAGCGACGAAAGCCGAGCCTTGTTGTCGCAACAGACCCCCGCCGGTTGCGACCTGCTGCTGATCGTCGGCGACGGCCTTTCCGCCGCCGCTGTCGAGCGCCAGGCCGTGCCGATGCTCGCGGCCCTGCTGGCCACCAAACCCGAAGGCTGGTGTCTGGGCCCGCCGATCCTGGCCACGCAAGCCCGTGTGGCGCTGGGCGACGAAATCGGCGAGCGCCTGGCCGCCGCGCAAGTCGCGATGCTGATTGGCGAACGCCCCGGCCTCAGCTCACCCGACAGCTTGGGCGTCTACCTCACCCACGCCCCCAAGGTCGGCCGCACCGACGCCGAACGCAACTGCCTCTCGAACGTACGCCCAGAAGGCATGTCACACGCAGAAGCGGCGCGCAAGCTGTGGTGGCTGGTGCAGGCTGCACGGCGGCTGCAACTGACGGGTGTGGGATTGAAGGATCACAGTGACGTGAGGGCTGTTCCCGAGGTTACCGAATAGGCGTGCCAAACACGGGGCATGCGGCGATGGGCACTTCCTCCAAAGTAGGGATTGCTGCCATCCAGTTGCAGCGACGGCTTGCCTTGCCCGCTTCGCTCATGACTACACTCGGTGACAGTTGACGGACAGCCTGTTGAGTGTTTTGCGATGATCGGTTCGGAGAGCCAGTGCGAAGGCAGATCGGCAATGGACTCAAGGGTTGCCTGATACAACATCACTTAACGTAGAGGACTTGGTGTGAGAGCAATTTTGATGATGGTCGTGTTGCTGAGCGGCTGTGCGACGGATTGGACGAAGCAGGGTGGTTCGGTACAGGCGCTGGAGGCTGATCGAACAACTTGCACTGCCCAGGCCACGGCGGCTTATCCTGTGAAGATCGTCGGCGGTGGACAGAAGATGTCGGCCCCCAAGACCGAGTGTGAAGGGAGCGGCCCGGCGCGGACTTGCCGCACGATGCCAGCCACTTACCTCGGTGAATACAGCATGGACGTGAATGAGAAGCAGCGCGGAGAGGCCGTCAATAAGTGCCTTCGCAACAATGGGTGGACCAAGGGCTGACGACGGGATCGCTGGCTGCTGCTGGTCGTGTTGAAACGCATTCGGCTCACCTCGCATTTCTCGAGAGCCCCTCAAGCGTCAGGTCGGGTGTCCGAGGTCGTCCAGCGCTGGCCAGACGCGGCCACATCCCGCACATTCTTCTGCACCGCCACCGCGGCAAACAGGCTCAGCACGAAGCCCATCGCGTAGAAGCCTTTTTCGCTGGGCGCGAGTTGGGCGTTCCAGAGGCCGACTGCGAGCAGTGTGAGCGACGCGGCCAGCGAGATCCAGCAGAGGGAGAAGTACATGCCGGTCACCGGCGTGCCTTCGAGTTTGTCGCGCACTGACTTCTGCAGTGACACGGCTGCGAACAGGCCGTACATCAGCAGCGTCAGGTAGTAGCCCTTTTCGTTGAGCTGCATGTTGGCGTTCCACAAGCCGATCAGGTAGGTGGCTGCGCCTACCACCAGTGCGAGCCACGAGGCGCCGATGAAGGCAGAGGTGGGGCGTTGCAGTTGCGGCTTCATGGGTTCCTCCCGGCGATGTGTTGGGCTGTGACTGTACCCAACCGGCGCGCGCATGGGTTGCAGCGGGCCAGCGCTGCAACGGGAGGGTCAGTGGCGCCGGGTGTCGCGCAGGTTCTTCAGCAGCGCGGTGGCGGCCAGCTCGGTGTTGAGCGAGCGCTCCAGCGGCGAACGGCACAGGCCGGCTTGCTCGTAGTGCTGGTTTTCGTAGAGCTCAGACAGCGCGGGGAAGGCCCGCAGCAGGTGTTCCAGGCCGTCATCCATTGGCGCCTGGGCCAGCAGTTGGCCAAGTTCCCGAACCAGCCGCTGGTATTGCTCGGCACTGGCCTCAAGGGGTTGACGTTCCAGCCGCTCCAGCAGCATGGCCAGCGCGGCCAGCGGCTTCAGGCGGGTGGGCAGCATGATCAGCGAAGGGTTGGCGTCCATGTGACTCATCTGCCATCGCCGCTGCGCTTTTCAAGGCCCTGGCATGGCAGATTTTGCCGGCACGGGCGGCATGGCGGCGGCTTTCAGCACTTCGGCCGCCGCGGTCAGCCGTTGCGCGGCCAGCTCGATCAGGTCCAGCCGGCGCTGTAGCCAGCGCATCAGGTGGGCACTTTCGCTGTCGCCGTCGGAGCCGGTGGGTGACGGGAGCTGTCCCGTCGGAGCGGCGATGCTGGAGGTCTTGCGCTGCGGCTCGCCAGGCAGCAAGCCGGCGGTGGCGGTCAACAGTGGCGCCAGGTGGGTGGCACAGCGGGCCAGTGCAGCTTCGGTTGCGGCCTGGTTCATTTGCGGGTGGCGGTAGATCAGCAGGCGTCGCAGCGCGGCCAGCTGGGCCAGCAGCACGTGGCATTGCACCAGCAACGTGGCCAAGGTGTGGATGGGCAGGCGCACCGCGCGCGGTTCCACGCCCGTGCGCTGCGCCATGCCGGCCAGCGCGCCAATGCTGTCGTAGACCTCGCGCCGGGCCAGCTTCAGCGGCAGCTCCGGCTGCGCTGGCAGCGGCCAGCGCAGCACCTGCTCGGCCAGCCTGGTCAGGCCCAGTCGCAAGCGGCCGGTCTGCAGCGCCAGGCTGCGGTGCTCCCACCACGGCAGCACGAAGCTGAAGCCCCAGGCCAGCAGTGCGCCCAGCACCGTGTCGGCCAGCCGTTCGGCCACGCCAAAGCCGGCTTCGGGCTGCGCCAAATGGGCCTGCAACAAGGCCATCACGGCGGCGGCGATGGCGGTGACCAGGTAGCGACGATTGACGAAGGCATGGGCCACGCCGGCAGCCAGCAGGAACAGCAGGCCGGACAGCGCAGTGACATGGAGCGCAGCCAGCAGCATCACCACCAGGCAGCCGATCAGGGTGCCGGCCATGCGCGCGTCTCGTCGCGCCAGTGTCTGCTCCAGGTTGCCGCGCAGCACCACGGCCACGCTGAGCACTAGCCAGTGCGGGTGCGAGGCCCAGGGCAGCCACAGCGCCAGCACATAGGCGCTGGTGAGCGCCACGGCGCAGCGCAAGGCATGCCGCAGCACGGGAGAGGCCAGGTGCCACTGGGACTTCAGCGCAGCCAACGGCCAGCCTTCTGCGCTGACGAACCGCAACAGCTCCTCGCGGTCTGGCATCGGTAGCGGCGGCTGGTTCGGTTGCGGCGCTGCGAGCGCGGCCTGCAAGCGTGCCAGGTCGTTCAGCATGTGCTCGCCGCGCATCACCAGCGCGTTCACCAACTGCTGCTGGGCGGGCGACACGCCGTCGTCCAGCGCGGCCTTTTGCTGGGCTTGCAGCTGGCTCCGCAGATCGGCCACGGTGCCGGGCGTTGTGATGACAGGCTCGCCAAATTGCAGCGCCAGTGCGATGCGGGCGAGTTGCGTCGCAATCTGCTCCATCGTGCCGCACAGCGTTTCGCGCAGCGCTGTGGCACGTGCGGCGGCCTGCGGGCCGAGGTCCAGGCTTTCCAGGTCCAGCTCGCTGACCAGCAAGGTGTCGCGCAGCTCGATGACTTGCAGCAGTGCCTGGGTCTGGGCCAGTGCGCCGGGCCGGTCCAGCGCGGGAAACAGCAGGTCACGCGCGGCTTGCAGGCGCTCGTCCAGCACGGCTTGGTGGGCCAGCCACTCCTGCAGCGGCGACTGGGCGGGCAGCGCGCCGGGCTCGGCCGGGCGCAGCAGCCGGCTGCGCGACTGCAGCAGCGCGGCCAGGGTCTCCAGCGTGCCGGCCAGCGCCAGCTTGCGCAGCCGGGGCTGCAGCAGGCGCGAAGCGAGGCTGGCCCAGGCCAGGTAGAGCAGCGCGCCCAGCAGCGTCCAGCCGGTGTGTTGGGCCAGCGCCGGCAAGCCCATGCCGGGCGGCAACGCGAGGCTGAAGACCAGCGCCAGGATGCCGACGAAGGACACCGCGCCGGCGCGCGGTCCCCAGGCCAGCGCCATGCAGGAGGCGGCGGCGATCAACGCGATCGTCAGCGCCAGCAGCACGGGATGCGCGGCGACCGCCAGCACCAGCGCGCTGCAGCAGGTGCCGACCAACGCCGCGGTGAATACCCGGTAGCGTGTCCGGTCCGGCGCCAGCGGCGTGTCGGCCAGGCTGGCATAGATCGCGCCGGAGGCGGCCACGAAGGCTGCGGACGCGCCACCGATGGGCCAGACCAGCAACTGCACCAGCGCCAGCCCCAGCGAAACCGAAATGCCGTTCAAGCCGTAGGTGGGTAGGCGCAGCCCCGCGAGCAGCCAGCGTGGAAGTTGCATGCCGCGCATTGTTGCGCAGCAGCTCGGCAGAACTGCTGCGCTGCGGTGCTCAGCTGGCGACGGTGAAGCGTGCCCGCACGTGGCGCGGGTTCTCCAGCTCGTCCACCAGCGCCACTGCCAGGTCGGCCACCGAGATGTGGCCGGGCTGGTCGCCGTCCATCAACGGCTGCTCGCTGCCCAGCCGGTAGTTGCCGCTGCGCTCGCCGGGTTGCAGCAGGATGGGTGGAGACAGGAAAGTCCATTCCAGCGAATCTTCGCCGCGCAGGCGGTTCAGGGCCTCGCGTGCGGCGGAGGCGGCGGCCTTTATCTCGGCCGGGAAGCTTGGCGTGTCCACCAATTGCACGCCGGGGGCGACGAACAGGCTGCCGGCGCCACCCACCATCACGAAACGCTTCACGCCGGACTGCTTCACGCCGGCGACCTGTGCGTCGTAGCCGCGCAGGAATTCGTCGTGGATGTCGGGGTTGCCCCAGCCTGGGTTGTAGGCGCTGAGCACCGCGTCATGGCCGCGCACCGCGGCGGCGACTTGGTCGGCCACCAGCGCGTCGGCCTTCACGACGGTGAGGTTCGGCTGAGCGGGCAGCTTCTCGGGATGGCGTGCCAGCACGGTCACCTGGTGGCCGCGTTGCAGCAGTTCGGTCAGGGTGGGCGTGCCGACAAAGCCGGTGGCGCCGATCAGGGCGATGCGCATGAAGAAACTCCGGTTGGATTGCAATGCCAGGCAGTTTGTCTGCTTCACAAGCAGCGCGGTAGCGGGTCAGAATTGCTATCAGTTTGAAGTAGGGCTTCAAGATGGATGATTTGCGGCGCTTGGCCGTGTTCGCCGCCGTGGTGCGGCACCGCTCGATGAGCGCCGCAGGGCGGGCCCTGGGCATGAGCCCTTCGGCGGTGAGCCAGCAGGTGCGGCTGCTGGAGAAAGACGGCGGCGTGACCTTGCTGCACCGCTCCACGCGCAAGCTCACGCTGACCGACGCCGGTGAGCGCCTGCACGTGGCCTGTGCCGCGATGGTGGCGCAGGCCGAGCTGGCGCGGGCGGAATTGCACAGCGCACGCGAGGCGCCCAGCGGCGAGCTGCGCATTGCGGCAACGGTGGGTTTTGCGCGCCACATTGCCCCGGCGCTGGGCGAACTGCTAGCGGCCCACTCGTCGCTCAGCCTGCAGTTGCTGGTGGACGACTCGCCAGTGGACCTGATCGAGGCGCGAGTGGACCTGGCGGTACGCTTTGGCAACGTGCCGGACATGCCCTGGGCGGCGCGGCGGCTGGGCAGTTTCGACTGGTGCCTGTGTGCCTCACCGCAATGGCTGGCCCGGCATGGCGAACCGGCCTCGCCGGAAGCCTTGCTGGGCCACGCTTGGGTCGGCTTTGCGCGTACGGGCGGTGTGCTGATTCCCAGTTTCCGGGGGCCTGCAGGTCAGCAGCAGACCTTGCGCATCCAGCCGCGCATCGGGAGCAACAACCAGTTGTCGATCCAGCAGATGTGCGAGGCCGGCCTGGGGCCGGCGATGCTGGGCATGGTGGACGTGCACGAGGCCCTGGACGCCGGCCGTCTGCGCCACCTGCTGCCGGAATGGCAGGCCGGTTCGCTGGACGTCTGGGCTCTCACCCCGCAGCGAGATGCCCAGCCGGCCAAGGTCCGGCATGCCATCGCGGCCTTGGGCCGCTACCTTGCAGGTGTGCCCGGGATGCGGCCGCCAGGCTGACGGCAAAGCCTGGTGCAGGCCCGGTGCCTACAGACCGCCGGGGCATGCGCCTCCTCCGACTTGAAGCCCGATGGCAGAGGGGCTGCGCTTCGAGGCCATCGAAGAAAAATCGACCGGCAACTGGAATAAGTGCGGCAGCGCGTCGTCTACCCCTGTAGCCGACACCACTTTCAGACCTGCCATGACACATTCCGACGCAACGCCCTTGCGACGAACCACGATACCTGCAGCTGGTGTCCTCGCCATGCTTGCAAGCTTGCTCGTGGTCTGCAACGTCTCTGCGGACTCACCGCAGGCTGCCTTTGCTGCCGAGAACGACGCGGCCATGGCCCGCATGATGGACGGCATGGCGTTGACGCCTTCGGGTGACATTGACCGGGACTTCGCCTTGATGATGATTCCGCATCACCAAGGCGCCATCGACATGGCGCTGTCCGAACTGCGCTACGGGCACAACGAGCAACTGCGGCGGATCGCGCAGGAGATCATCGTCGAGCAACAGCAGGAGATCGCCGCCATGCACCTTGCGCTGGGCCTGCCGCTGCCGCCTTCCGCGCCCGCGCCGACCCAGGGCACGCCATTCCTGGCACCTGCCGTCTCAGCTGCTCCAGCCGCACCAGCCGGCGCAGCTGCTTCTACTGGTCCCGACGGAGCGGTTCTCGGCACACATTGCACGCCTCACGTCCACAACCCCCAATGAGCTCCGCAACCATGAAACATCCACGCATCGTCGACGCCATCCTCGGCACAGCGCTCGCCACGGCTTTTGCTTGGGCGCAGGCCGGCCAGGCGCCCGGCGCTTCAGCGACCGCCGACATTCCCATCAGCCATCGGGACCGCCTCTACGCCGCCGAGCAGTTCTCCAACACGGTGTCGGTGACCGACCCGGCGGACAACAAGCTGCTCGGCTTGATTCGCCTGGGCGACCCGTCGCCCGGCAACTTCAGCCCGCTTTACCGCGGGCAGGTGCTGGTGCACGGCATGGGCTTCTCGCCTGACCATCGCACCCTGGCTGTCGTCTCCATCGGGTCGAATTCGGTGACCTTCATCGACACCGCCACCAATGCGGTGAAGCATACGACCTATCTCGGGCGCTCGCCGCACGAAGCCTTCTACACGCCGGACGGCAAGGAGGTCTGGGTGACGGTTCGCGGCGAGAACTACATCGCCGTGCTCGACGCGGCCACGTTCCTGGAGAAGACGCGCATCACCACCCCATCGGGTCCCGGCATGCAGATCTTCTCGCCCGACGGCCAATACGGCTACATCTGCTCGTCCTTCAATCCGGAAACTGATGTCGTTTCGGTCGCGACGCACCAGATCGTCGGCCGCGTCCGGCAGGACAGTCCCTTCTGCCCCAACATTGCCGCAACGCCTGACGGAAAGCAGGTCTGGCTGACGCTCAAGGACATCGGCAGGACGATGGTCTTTGACGCCAGGCCACCGTTCTCGGTGATCAAATCGTTCGATACCGGACCCATCACCAATCACGTCAACTTCGCCAACACGAAGCGCGGCCAGTTCGCCTACGTGAGCATTGGCGGCTTGAATCAGGTCAAGGTCTTCCGTACCGACGACTTCTCGCTTGTCGCCACCATCCCGGTTGGCAAGCTGCCGCACGGCATCTGGCCGTCGGGTGACGGTACCCGCATGTACGTGGGCCTGGAAAATGCCGACGCGCTTGCCGCGATTGACACAGCCACCAATGCCGTCGTCGGGACCGTGCCCGTCGGCCAGGCGCCGCAGGCGATTGCCTATGTGCCGAATGCCGTGCCCGAAGGCGACGGCATGCAGGGCTTGCAGCCTCTTGGCGTTGCCGGTCAACTGGCGCAATTGTTTCTGGTTCCGCTGGAGAATGGGCGGGGCAGCAGCAGCGACAACCCGCCTACCAGCGTCGCGCTGTTCGACCAGGGCTTGCTGCAGGTGGTGCAAGCCTCTGCGACCGGGCTCGCACCCAAGCAGGCGTATGTGCTGGCGCTGGCGGACAAGGCCGATGGCTCGGGCATCCTGCAGCCACTCGCAAATTTCATGACCAACCCGGCGGGGTCTGCCATCGTCAATGCCATTGGGCCCATCCGGCAAACTGTGCAGGGGCAGGCTGGGGCGCAGCGTCGCTACCTGGTCATTGCACCTCACAACGGTGATACGCCTGGCGCGCCGGTTCAAGTGCAGGGCATGTGAATGTCCGTCTCACGCAACCTGCTCTTGCGGGCTTTGGCATGAGCGGCCCCACCCAGTGTGAAGGCTGGCATTCAGGACTTCGATTGACATGAAGGATCTGCTGGCGCTTGTCGAACCGATGGTGCCGGCCTTGCGGCGCTACGCGCGTGCGCTGATGCATGATCCACACTTGGCCGACGACCTGGTGCAAGATTGCCTGGAGCGAGTCGTCAAGCGATGGGAGCAGCGGCGCCACCAGGACGATACGCGGCAATGGGTCTTCTCCATCGCGCACAACCTGGCGATGGACTGGCTGCGGCAGCAGAGGCGCCGCGGCCTCCATCTTGCAATTGAGGACGTCGAGGAGAAGGAGATGGTGACGCCCGCCGCTCAGGAGGCCCACATTCGGCACCATGAACTGCTGGGCTTCCTGGACCGATTGCCGCATGAGCAGCGAAGCGTCATCCTGCTCGTGTCCGTGGAAGATTTTTCCTATGCGGAAGCGGCCAAGGCACTGGACATACCGATCGGAACCGTGATGTCGCGATTGGCCCGCGGCCGGGAGAGGTTGCTGCGTGCCATGGAGGGTGAGCCGCGCCAGCAAAAACCTGAGCGAGGCTCGCAACCCGCGCTGCGGAGACTGAAGTAGATGAGCGCAGACAACCCGACACCGCAACCCATCCTTGAAGAGGATTTGCACGCCTACGTGGACCACTGCCTCGATGCGGCGCGCCGGCGCGAGGTGCAGCACTACCTGGACCACCATCCCGAGGCCGCGGCGCAGGTGGCGGGTTTCGCCGCCCAGCGGCAGGGCCTGCGCAGCGCGCTGGCGGGCATTGCGGACGAGCCTGTCCCGCCCAGGTTGAACTTGCAGCGCATGTTCGAAGAGCGCCGGACGCCCCGCCCCTGGCCTTGGAGCATGGCCGCCGCCGTGGTCTTGGCCTTGGGAGCGGGCGGCTTGGGGGGATGGTCTGTTCGCGGGGTGTGGCCCGATGGCCATGGTGGCATCGCCGCGCTGGCTCGCGAAGCCACGAGCAGCTATGCGGTGTACGCAGCCGATCCGCTGCGCCCTGTCGAAATGGGGCCTGAGCGCCAGACTGAGTTGGTCAGTTGGGTCTCGGCCAGATTGAAGCGTGCCGTCTCTGTACCGGATCTCTCCCGGTCAGGATTCCGCTACATCGGCGGCCGACTCGTTTCGACCGAACATGGTCCTGCCGGCATGTTCTTCTACGACGATGCAAACGGCACGCGCCTGGCCATGGTGGTGAGGCCCATGGCGATCGAGCACGATACGCCGATGCTGAAACAGCACACAGGCAATATTGCGGGCTTCACCTGGGCCGCGCATGGGCTGGGCTACAGCGTGGTCGGCACGGAGCGCGCCGATGCGCTGCACCCACTTGCCGACGAGGTCAGGCGTCAGACCAACGCGATGCTGTGATGGTCAGCCAGACCATGGAAGACCGCAATTGATGCGGCTGCAATCCGAGCGAACCCAGCGCAAGGCTCACATGCCTGCGTAGTTCGGCCCGCCGCCGCCTTCGGGCGTGACCCAGACGATGTTCTGCGTCGGGTCCTTGATGTCGCAGGTCTTGCAGTGCACGCAGTTCTGCGCGTTGATCTGCAGGCGCTCGGTGCCGGCGTCGTTGACGAACTCGTACACGCCTGCCGGGCAGTAGCGGCTCTCGGGGCCGGCGAACTTGGCCAGGTTGACCTGCACCGGCACCGCGTTGTCCTTCAGCGTCAGGTGGGCCGGCTGGTTCTCTTCGTGGTTGGTGTTGCTGATGAAGACCGACGAGAGGCGGTCGAAGGTCAGCTTGCCGTCGGGCTTGGGGTAGTCGATCTTGGTCGACTCGTTGGCCGGGCGCAGGTAGACGTGGTCGGGTGCTGTGCGGTGGATCGTCCACGGCGGGCTTTGCACGCCCAGCTTGGGCAGCAGCCACTGTTCGATGCCGGTCATCAGCGTGCCCACGGTGTTGCCCTTCTTGAACCACTGCTTGAAGTTCTTCGAGCGCATCAGCTCGGTCTTCAGCCAGCTCTGCTCGAAGGCGGCCGGGTAGGCGGTCAGCTCGTCTTGGGCACGCCCGGCGCCGAGTGCCTCAAACGCGGCTTCTGCTGCCAGCATGCCGGTCTTGATCGCCGCGTGGCTGCCCTTGATGCGGGCCGCGTTCAGCGTGCCGGCTTCGCAGCCGACGAGTGCGCCGCCCGGGAACACCAGCGTGGGCAGGCTGAGGATGCCGCCAGCTGTGATGGCACGTGCGCCATAGCCCAGGCGCTTGCCGCCTTCGATGTGCTTGCGGATCGCAGGGTGCGTCTTCCAGCGCTGCATTTCCTCGAACGGACTCAGCCACGGGTTTTTGTAGTCCAGGCCGACCACGAAGCCCAGCGTGACCTTGTTGCCTTCGAGGTGGTAGAGGAAGCCGCCGCCGTAGGTCTCGTGGTCCATCGGCCAGCCGGCGGTGTGCACCACCAGGCCGGGCTTGGCCTGCGCTGCGGGCACTTCCCACAGTTCCTTGACGCCGATGGCGTAGCTCTGCGGATCCTTACCGGCGTCCAGCTGGTACTTGGCGATCAGTTGCTTGCCGAGGTGGCCGCGCGCGCCCTCGGCGAAGATGGTGTACTTGCCGTGCAGTTCCATGCCGAGCTGGAAGCTGTCGTTGGGCTCGCCGTCCTTGCCCACGCCCAGGTTGCCGGTGGCCACGCCCTTGACCCGGTTCTGCTCGTCGTAGAGCACTTCAGCCGCTGCAAAACCAGGGAAGATTTCCACGCCCAAGGCCTCGGCCTGCTCGGCCAGCCACTTGGTCACCGCGCCCAGGCTGATGACGTAGTTGCCTTCGTTGTGGAAGCACTCCGGCACCAGGCCGTCGGGTGTCTTCCTGGCGCCAGCCTCGGAGAGGAACAGCACTTCGTCGGCCGTCACCGGCTGGTTCAGCGGCGCGCCACGTTCCTTCCAGTCGGAGAACAGCTCGGTGATCGCGATCGGGTCCATCACTGCGCCCGAGAGGATGTGCGCGCCAGGCTCCGAGCCCTTTTCCAGCACCACCACGTTGACCTCGCGACCCTTTTCGGCGGCGAGTTGCTTCAGGCGGATCGCGGTCGACAGGCCAGCGGGGCCGCCGCCGACGACGACCACGTCGTACTCCATCGATTCACGGGGGCCGTACTGGGCCAGCAACTCGCTCGGGGTCATGGGTCTCTTTCTGCGTTTGAATGAATTTGTCTCCGCGTGCCATGGGCCGGCCGCAGGCGTGCTTGAGGTAATTCTAGCGGCTTGTGCTCAAAAAAAGCACGGTCGTGCTTTTGTGTCGCCGTGGTGACCTGGCGCCTGAAAAACCGCTGGATTGCGCCCGCGTAAATACCCCTGCGTCGCTGCCTGTCACGCCCGCGAGGCACGTGCTATGGTTTCATCCATGAGCTACAACATTGACCTCTCGGGCCGCGTGGCCCTGGTGACCGGCGCCTCCGGCGGCCTCGGCGCCCAGTTCGCCAAGACCCTGGCCAAGGCCGGCGCCGCCGTGGTGCTGGCCGGTCGCCGTGTCGAGCGGCTGAAGACCTTGCGCGCCGAGATCGAGAGCGGCGGCGGCGACGCCCACGTCGTCAAGCTGGACGTGACCGACCACGACAGCATCAAGTCCGCCGTTGCCCATGCCGAGACCGAAACTGGCACGCTGGACATCCTGATCAACAACTCCGGTGTCAGCACCACGCAGAAGTTGACCGACGTCACGCCGGAAGACTACGACTACGTGATGGACACCAACACCAAGGGCGCGTTTTTCGTCGCCCAGGAAGTTGCCAAGCGCATGATCGCCCGCTCGCGCGGCGCGGCGCCCGGCACCTTCATCGGTGGCCGCATCGTCAACATTGCCTCGATGGCCGGGCTGCGCGCGCTGGGCCAGATCGGCCTGTACGGCATGAGCAAGGCTGCGGTCATCCACATGACCCGCGCGCAGGCGCTGGAGTGGGGCCGCTACGGCATCAATGTCAATGCCATCTGCCCCGGCTACATCGACACCGAGATCAATCACCACCACTGGGAAACCGAAGGTGGCAAGAAGCTGATGGCCATGCTGCCGCGCAAGCGCGTCGGCCAGCCGCAGGACCTGGACGCCACGCTGATGATGCTGTGCGCCAGCGAGAGCCATTTCATCAACGGCGCGGTGATCCAGGCCGACGACGGTTTTGGCGTCTGACCTGCCGATGAGCGAAGAAGAAGGACAGGCGGCGCCCACCGCCGAGGTGTCGGCAGCGGTGCCGGTCATGACCACGCTGCAGGCCCGCGTGCTGGCGGTGCTGGTCGAGAAGCAGCACACGGTGCCGGACAGCTACCCGCTGTCGCTCAATGCGCTGCAGTCCGGCTGCAACCAGAAGACGGCGCGCGCACCGGTGATGGAGGTCAGCGAGCGCGACCTGCTCGAAGCGCTGGACGAGTTGAAGCGCAAGCACCTGATCTCGGAAGTCAGCGGCAGCCGCGTGGTGCGCTTCGATCACAACATGCCGCGTGGCCTGGGCGTGCCTAGCCAGTCGGCGGCGCTGCTGGTCACGCTGATGCTGCGCGGCCCGCAGACCGCTGCCGAGCTGCGCCTGAACAGCGAACGGCTGCATCGCTTTGCCGACGTCTCCTCGGTCGAAGCCTTCCTCGACGAGCTGGCCACCAAGCAGCCGGCGCGGGTGCGCAAGCTGGCGCGTTCACCTGGCGAGCGCGAGGCACGCTGGGCGCATTTGCTGTGCGGCGAGCCGCCAGCGTCCTTGGCCGGCGCATCTGGCGCTGCCACCGGTGGCAGCGGCGCGCAAACAGGGCCCAGCTGGTCGGACTGGGAGGCGCTTCAGGCCGAGGTGGTGCGCCAGGGCAGCGAGCTGGCGGAGCTGAAGCGGGTGATGGCCGAGCTGCGCGAAGCGCTCGGGCACTGATCGCCCTGCATCGAGGGGAGCGCATGCGATTCGCGTTGCCGGCTGAAAAGAAGCTGACCTACGAGATGCGCATCCCCATCCGTTGGGGTGACATGGACCTGATGGGCCACGTCAACAACGCGATGTATTTCCGCTACCTGGAAACCGTGCGCGTCGAGTGGCTGCATGCGGTTGGCGGCAAGCCGGACCCGAGCGGCCAGGGCCCTGTCATCGTCAACGCCTTCTGCAATTTCCTCAAGCAGTTGGAATACCCCGGCGAGGTGCTGGCGAGGCACTACGTGGCCAACCCTGGCCGCAGCAGCTTCGACACCTTCATCACCTTGGAGCGCATGGACCAGCCCGGCCTGGTTTGCGCCGAAGGCGGGGCGACCACGGTGTGGGTCGACTTTCCCTCCGGCAAGTCCGCACCGCTGCCGGATTGGCTGAGGGCGCTGATCGCCTGAACGCTCTCAGCCGACCATCAGCAGCCACAGCGCCAGCCCGCCGGTCACCAGTGCCAGCAGCAGGCTGTAGGCCAGCGAGATGAGCAGCGCGCGTGGCAAGGTGGTCCACCAGGAACCGCCGTACACACGCTTCATCGACAGCGCGCCATAGACGGGGATGGCCAGCAGCGGCAGGACCATGACCGCATTGGGCAGCACCTGGATGCACAGCAGCGCGATGAACCAGAAGCTGTGCACATGCAGGCTGAAGACGAAGTGCTCGCCGTAAGAGCGCTTGCGGCCAAGGTAGGCCAGCTTCATCAGCGCGGCGAAAAATGGCAGCATCAGGAACACCGCGTAAGGCGCCTTGGCCGCGAACTGGTGGCTCATCCCTTCCGGGTGCGCCGCGCTGGCCTTGTGCGTCATGCTGGCCACGAAATGATCGATGGCGCTGCAGGCGTCGGATTCCTTGAGGCAGCGCTGTTCGCGCTGCAGGTCTTCATCGTCGATGGTGGCCAGGACCGAGTCGTCGTCCAGGTCGACTTCGGACTCTGATGCGTCTGCCGAGGCTGACGACGCGGACGAAGCAGCGCTGTTGGCTGCAGCCGGCGCCGAAGCTGCGGTCGCGGGCAGGTGCGAGCCCACGATGATGTGCCGGCCATCGCCGCCGGTCA